>Ga0308309_10001187_pt1 | contig 15526 bp, 9 predicted proteins | sample HubBroMetageWFT5_FD_192491 | JGI IMG/M metagenome (GOLD analysis project Ga0308309, IMG submission 192491) | Warmed and freeze-thawed soil microbial communities from the Hubbard Brook experimental Forest, New Hampshire - Hubbard Brook CCASE Soil... | ecosystem: Environmental > Terrestrial > Soil...
AGTCTGATCAGTCGATCCACATCCGGTCGCATCCGGCATGAATCAATGCAGGCGTGGCCAACTGTCATCCCCCGCGTGGGGGAATGGTCTTCAGGCTTTCACTGTGCTTCGGTGCCCTTAACGTGACAATGTCCGGAATAGACATTTCTGTGCCGATGCCGTTTCATGCGCAAATTGATGAGACCTTTAGCGCAGGCCTGAATTTGCCGGGCCGCTGGCACAAACGGCCACGCTGGGAGTGCTGCATGACACCATCTCATCCGATCGTTTTTCTCGTCGACGTGGACAACACGCTGGTCGACAATGACGGCATCCAGCAGGACCTGAAGGACCATCTCGAGCGCACCTATGGCCTCGCTGCCCGCGAGCGCTATTGGCGGATCCTGGAGGATCTGTTCGTCGAGCTGGGCTATCGCGACTATATCGGCGCTTTGCAGCGCTTCCGCGTCGAACACCCGCGGGAGGTGGAGTTGCTGTCGATGTCGTCATTTCTCATGGATTACCCCTTCGCCGACCGGCTCTACCCGGGCGCCCTCGAGGTGCTGAAGCGGCTGCGCGGCGTCGGCCCAACCGTGGTTCTGTCGGACGGCGATGTCGTCTTCCAGCCACGCAAGGTCGAGCATGCGGGTATAGCCGACGTCGTGGACGGACATGTGCTGATCTACATCCACAAGGAAGAGGCCCTGGATGACGTCGAGCGGCGCTATCCGGCCGAGCACTACGTTCTTGTGGACGACAAGTTGCGTATCCTGGACGCGGTCAAGCAAGTCTGGGGAGAGCGCGTGACGACCGTGTTTCCGCGCCAGGGCCAATATGCTCACGACGCAAAATTGCTCAGCACGTTGCCGCCGGCGGATGTGACCATCGAGCGTATCGGGGACTTGCTCCACTACGACCTGCTTCGGCTGCGGAACTCGCCGCACGCCCTTGCCTCAAGCCCAAAGGTGACAGGATGAAACCAACCAGGAAACTTCACGATCTCGGCCAGAGCCTGTGGCTCGACAACATCACCCGCGAGCTGCTGAACAGCGGCACGCTCAAGCGCTACATCAACGAGCTCTCGGTGACGGGCCTCACCTCGAATCCGACCATCTTCGATCATGCGATTGCGAAAAGCGCGATCTATGACGGCGACATAGCAAGCCCGGCGTCCGCCGCCAAATCGGGAGAGGACCTGTTCTTCGGCCTGGCCTTGGCCGACCTGACCCGCGCCGCCGACCTGTTCCAGTCGGTCTTCGCCCGTACCGACGGCGTCGACGGCTGGGTGTCGCTCGAGGTCTCGCCCGTTCTCGCGCATGATACCAAGAGCACCCTGGCGGCCGCGCTCGATCTTCATAAGCGTGCCGGCAAGCCCAACCTCTTCATCAAGATTCCCGGCACGCCGGAAGGCCTGCCGGCCATCGAGGAAGCGATCTTCGCGGGCGTTCCGGTGAACGTCACGCTGCTGTTCTCGCGCGAGCAATATGTCGCCGCGGCCGACGCCTATCTGCGCGGTGTCGAACGGCGCATCGCGGCGGGGCTCAACCCGGCCGTCGCCTCGGTCGCCTCGCTCTTCGTCAGCCGCTGGGATGTCGCGATCGCCGGCAAGGTGCCCGGCGAGCTCACCAACCGGCTCGGCATCGCGATCGGCCAGCGCGCCTACAAGGCCTATCGCGAGCTGCTCGATTCGGCGCGTTTCCAGCGCGTCGCCAATTCAGGCGGCCGGGCCCAGCGCCTGCTGTGGGCCAGCACCGGCACCAAGGACCCCAAAGCTTCCGACAGCCTTTATGTGAAGGCTCTCGCTGCACCTTTCACCGTCAACACCATGCCGGAGGCCACGCTCGTGGCCTATGGCGATCACGGTGAGGTTGGCGAAACGCTGGCGCCGGACGGCGGCGACTGCGAGGCGGTTCTTGCCAGCTTCGGCAAGGCCGGTATCGACATCAACGCGCTCGCCAACCGGCTCCAGGACGAGGGCGCATCGTCCTTCGTCAAGTCCTGGAACGATCTGATGACCGTTATTGATTCCAAGCGCACCGCAATGCGCAAGGCGAGCTGACCCCAGTCTCGCGCACCAGTCTCGGGCAGACGAATTCGGCGAGGAAACAATCGATGGCTACAGCGGCTTTGCGCACGCGCCCGGCCTGGGCGTCACTGAAGAAGCACTACCAGAAGATGCGGCGTGTCCACCTCCGGCAGCTCTTCGACAAGGATCGCGAGCGCGGCGAGAGGATGGCGGTCGAGGCTGCGGGCATCTATTTCGACTATTCCAAGAACCGCATCGCCGACGAAACCCTGGGACTGCTGCTTCAGCTTGCCGAAGAGTCGGGCTTGCGCGAGCGCATCGACGCCATGTTCCGCGGCGACAAGATCAACGTCTCGGAAAAGCGCGCGGTGCTTCATGTTGCGCTGCGTGCGCCGCGCGGCGCGTCCATCCTGCATGACGGCCAGAACGTGGTGCCCGAGGTCCATGCCGTCCTGGACAAGATGGCGGCCTTCGCCGATCGGCTGCGCGGCGGCGCCTGGACGGGGCATACCGGCAAGCGCATCCGCAACGTGATCAATATTGGCATCGGCGGATCCGATCTCGGCCCGGTCATGGCCTACGAAGCGCTGAAGCACTACAGCGAGCGGGCCATGACCTTCCGCTTCGTCTCCAATGTCGACGGCACGGACTTCGCCGAGGCGGTGCACGATCTCGATCCCGCGGAGACATTGTTCATCGTCTCCTCCAAGACCTTCACCACGCTCGAGACCATGACCAACGCGCATACCGCGCGTGACTGGCTGCTGGCCGGCCTGAAAGGCGAGGCCGCCGCCACGGCCAAGCATTTCGTCGCCGTCTCCACCAATGCGGAGGAAGTGGCGAAGTTCGGCATCGACACGGCCAACATGTTCGGCTTCTGGGATTGGGTCGGCGGACGCTATTCCATGGATTCGGCGATTGGACTTTCCACCATGCTCGCCATCGGGCCGGACAATTTCCGCGCCATGCTGGATGGCTTCCATCAGATGGACGAGCACTTCCGCACCGCGCCCTTCGAGCGCAACCTGCCGGTGCTGATGGGGCTGCTCTCGATCTGGTACAACGATTTCTTCGGCGCCCAGACCGTGGCCGTGCTGCCTTATGAGCAGTATCTCAAGCGCTTTCCTGCCTATCTCCAGCAGCTCACCATGGAGAGCAACGGCAAACATGTGACCTGGGACGGCGTCGCCGTAGATTACGACACCGGGCCGATCTACTGGGGCGAGCCGGGGACCAACGGCCAGCATTCCTTCTATCAGCTGATCCATCAGGGCACCCGGCTCATACCCTGCGACTTCATCGCCTTCGGCCGGACCCTCAACCCGCTCGGCCAGCATCACGACATGCTGCTGGCCAATGTCTTCGCCCAGACCGAGGCGCTGGCCTTCGGCAAGACCGTCCGGCAGGTCAAGGCGGAAGGCACGCCCGACTGGCTCGTGCCGCATCGGCTGTTCGAGGGCAATCGTCCATCGAACACGCTCCTGCTGGACGCCTTGACGCCGGCCACGCTGGGCAAGCTGGTCGCGCTCTACGAACACAGCGTCTTCACCCAGGGCACGATCTGGCAGGTCGATTCGTTCGATCAATGGGGCGTGGAACTGGGCAAGGCGCTCGCCCAGCGGATCATCCCCGAGCTGGAAGGTGCCACGGAAACCAAGCTCGAGCATGACAGCTCGACCAACGCGTTGATCCGGCGCTATCGCAAGCTCAAGGGCACAAATTGATACCGGCCGGCGCCCCGTGACCGGGGCGGATCGGAACATCGTTCTTTCAAGAATAGAGGGCTAACACATGCAACTAGGAATGATCGGCCTTGGCCGAATGGGCGCGAACATGGTGCGCCGCCTCCTGAAGGGCGGCCACGAATGCGTGGTGTTCGACATGTCCGCCAAGGCGGTGTCGGAATTGGCGAAGGAAAAGGCCATCGGCAGCGCCTCGCTGGCGGAGTTCGCCAAGAAGCTTACCAAGCCGCGCGCGGTCTGGCTCATGGTGCCGGCCGGCGTGGTCGACAAGAGCATCGCCGATCTCCTGCCTCATCTCGAGTCCGGTGATATCCTGATCGACGGCGGCAACTCGTACTACATCGACGACATCCGCCGGGCCAAGGAGCTCGCGCCCAAGGGCATCCACTATATGGACGTCGGCACCAGCGGCGGCGTTTGGGGCCTCGAGCGCGGCTATTGCATGATGGTCGGCGGCGAGGCCGATCCGGTGAAGCGTCTCGCCCCGATCTTCGCCACCCTGGCGCCGGGCCTGGGCGACATCCCGCGCACGCCCGGCCGTGAGAAGGCCGGTGGCACGGCCGAGCAGGGCTGGCTGCATTGCGGCCCCAACGGCGCCGGCCACTTCGTGAAGATGGTGCACAACGGCATCGAATACGGCGTGATGGCGGCCTATGCCGAGGGCATGGCGATCCTCAAGGCGGCCAACATCGGCAAGGGCACCCATGCGGTCGATGCGGAAACCACGCCGCTGCGCGAGCCGGAGCACTATCAGTACGACCTAAACCTGCCGGACATAGCCGAGCTGTGGCGCCGCGGCAGCGTGATCGCGTCGTGGCTGCTCGATCTCCAGGCTTCCGCGCTGATCAAGGATCCGGCTTTGGCGAAGTTCGGCGGGCGCGTGTCGGACTCGGGCGAAGGCCGCTGGACCATCAAGGCCGCCATCGACGAGGCCGTGCCGGCCCATGTCCTGTCCGCCGCCCTCTACGAGCGCTTCAGCTCGCGCGGCGAGGCCGATTTCGCCGACAAGCTGCTCTCGGCCATGCGCTACGAATTCGGCGGCCATATCGAAAAGCCGACCGGGTCATAGCCCGGCGCAGCGCGGATGCAGCAACGGGAGTCACGTGGCATGACCAAGGAAGAGCTCGATCAGCTGGCGATCAACACGATTCGCACGCTGTCCATCGACGCTGTCCAGCAGGCGAAGTCGGGTCATCCCGGCACGCCGATGGCCTTGGCACCGCTGGTCTATACCTTGTGGAACCGGGTCATGCGCTTCGATCCGAAGGATCCGATCTGGCCGGATCGCGACCGCTTCGTGCTGTCGAACGGCCATGCCTCGATGCTGCTGTGGTCCGTCCTCCACCTGACGGGCACCCAGGCGGTCAATGCGGACTACGAACGCCTGGGCAAGCCGTCGGTCACGCTCGACGACATCCGCCACTTCCGCCAGCTCAACAGCAAAGCGCCGGGACACCCGGAATATCACTTGGTGTCCGGGGTCGAGACGACGAGCGGTCCGCTGGGGCAGGGGATCGCCACCAGCGTCGGCATGGCGATTGCGCGCAAGTGGCTGGCCAGCCGCTACAACCGGCCCGGCTTCGACCTGTTCGACTATGACATCTATGCGGTCTGCGGCGACGGCTGCCTGATGGAAGGGCTCGGCTCGGAGGCGGCCTCGCTGGCCGGCCATCTCGAGCTCGACGACCTGTGCTGGATCTACGACAACAATCACATCACCATCGAAGGCAAGACACAGATCACTTTCACCGAGGATGTCGCGGCGCGCTTCCAGGCTTACCGCTGGAACGTGCTGCGCGTCGGCGATGCCAACGATCTCGAGCGGATCGAGGACGCGCTCGCGGTCTTTCGCCAGACCAAGGGCCGGCCGACGCTGATCATTCTGGACAGCCACATCGGCTATGGCTCCCCGCACAAGGTCGATACCGCGGCGGCCCATGGCGAGCCTTTGGGCGACGAGGAGGTCCGGCTCACCAAGCGCGCCTATGGCTGGCCGGAGGATGCCAAATTCCTCGTGCCCGATGGCGTCATGGCGCATTTCGATGCCGGTATCGGCGCGCGCGGTGCCGCGGCGCGGCAGCGCTGGGAGGCGCTCCTGGCCGACTATCGCCAGAAGTTCCCCGAGCTCGCCACCGAGATCGACCAAATGCAGCGGCGCGATCTGCCCACCGGATGGGATCGCAACCTGCCGACGTTCAAGGCCGACCCCAAGGGCATCGCCGGACGCGACGCGTCGGGCGAGGTGCTGAACGTGCTCGCGCAGAACATTCCCTGGTTCCTGGGCGGCTCGGCCGATCTCGGGCCCTCCAACAAGACCACGCTCAAGTTCGCCGGCGCCGGGGACTTCGAGCCCGGCAGTCCCGGCGGCCGCAACCTCCATTTCGGCATCCGCGAGCACGCCATGGCGGCGATCGTGAACGGCCTGTCGCTGTCTAAGCTGCGGCCTTTCGGGGCGACCTTCTTCATTTTCAGCGACTATGCCCGGCCGGCCATTCGCCTGTCCGCCCTGATGGAGCTTCCGACCCTTCTCGTTTTCACCCATGACGCCATGGGCGACGGCGAGGATGGACCGACGCACCAGCCGGTCGAGCAGCTGCTCTCGCTGCGCGCCATTCCCGGCCTGGTCGTGCTGCGGCCGGGCGATGCCAATGAAGTCGTCGAGGCCTATCGCTATGTCCTGCAGCTGCGCCACCAGCCGGCGGTGATCGCGCTCTCGCGCCAGCCCCTGCCGACGTTCGATCGCAGCAAGTACGCGTCGGCGGCCGGTGTCGCCCGCGGCGCCTATGTCATGGCCGACGCGCCCGGTGGTCCGCCCGAGGTCATCCTCATCGCGACGGGCAGCGAGGTCGCGCTGATCGTCGAGGCCCATGAGGTGCTGGTGTCGCGCGGGATTCGGTCCCGTGTGGTCTCCATGCCGTCGTGGGACATCTTCGAGCACCAGCCGCAATCCTACCGGCAGGAGGTGCTGCCGCCCGCGGTGAAGGCGCGCATCGCCGTCGAGCAGGGCTCGGAGCTGGCATGGGAACGCTATGTCGGGGCCGACGGTCGCGTCATCGGCATGAAGACTTTTGGCGCCTCGGCGCCGCTCAAGGAGCTGCAGCGCAAGTTCGGCTTTGAACCCGAGAAGGTCGTCGCGATGGCTCTGGAGCTGCTTGGGCGCAGGTGACGGACAGGAAGGAAGTGGGGCGACGATGACAGACAGGCAGGATCAATCCACTAAAGCCGAGAGCACACGGTCGGCCGACGGTGCCGTGGTGGTGCCGCCCTGCGCCATGGTGATTTTCGGCGCTGCCGGCGACTTGACGAAGCGTCTGGTCACGCCGGCGCTCTACAACCTCGTGAATGCCAAGCGGCTGCCCGACAAGTTCCAGCTTGTCGGCGTCGACCTGGCGGCCAAGACCGCGGAGGAGTGGCGCAAGGGCCTGATCGATACCATGAACGAACTCATCACCCAGGATGGCGAGTTCCAGGCCGACCATATCGACCAGACCGCCTGGCGCTGGCTTAGCGACCGCATGAGCTATGTGCAGGGTGACCTGACGGATCCCGCGACCTTCAGCCGGATCCGCGAGCATCTGGCGGGGCTGGACAAGACGGCCGGCACGGCGGGCAACCATCTTTTCTATCTCGCCGTCGCCGATCGCTTCTTCAGTGTGGTCGTCGCGGGCCTGGGGGCGGCAGGGCTGGTGACGGAAAAAGACGGGCAATGGCGTCGGGTCGTGATCGAGAAGCCGTTCGGACACGATCTGCCCTCGGCCAAGGCGCTCAATGCCGAGATCCTGAAGACGTTGCAGGAACATCAGATCTACCGGATCGATCATTTCCTCGGCAAGGAAACGGTGCAGAACATCATGGCGCTGCGCTTTGCCAACGGCCTGTTCGAGCCGCTGTGGAATCGCCAGCATATCGACCACGTCCAGATCACCGCGGCCGAGACGGTCGGCGTCGAGCGCCGCGGCAAATTCTATGAAAAGACCGGCGCGCTGCGCGACATGGTGCCCAACCATGTCTTCCAGCTGCTGGCGCTGACGGCCATGGAGCCGCCGATCTCCTTCGATGCCGATGCAGTGCGGGCCAAGAAGGCCGAGGTTATCGAGGCCATTCGCCCGATCACCCCAGCACGGGCGCTCAAGGACGCCGTGCGCGGCCAGTACGACGCCGGCACCGTCTCGGGCAAGCCGGTCGAGGCCTATCGCCATGAGCCCGACGTCGCCCCGGAGTCGACGACCGAGACCTATATCGCCTGCAAGCTGATGATCGACAACTGGCGCTGGGCCGGCGTGCCTTTCTACCTGCGCACCGGCAAATATCTGAAGCGCCGGTGGACCGAAATCGCCATCCGCTTCCACCAGGCGCCCTACACGCTGTTCCGCGGCACCCATGTCGAGCGAATGAATCCCAACTGGATGATCCTGCGCATCCAGCCCGACGAGGGCATCGCGCTGGAGTTCGCCGCCAAGCGTCCCGGCCCGACCGTGAAGCTCGGCAACGTCTGCATGGACTTCGCCTACAAGAGCTATTTCGACATGGCGCCCAGCACGGGCTACGAGACGCTGCTCTATGACTGCATGATCGGCGATGCGACGCTGTTCCAGCGCGCCGACAATATCGAGGCGGGCTGGCGCGCGGTGCAACCCATCCTCGACGCCTGGGCAAGCAATCCTGCCAAGGATATTCCAAGCTATGTTGCGGGCGGCAACGGCCCGGCCGCGGCGGACGAATTGCTGGCGCGCGATGGCCGCGCCTGGCGCCCCCTCGAATGAACGAACATTGCAGAGGTTCCGATGGCAGAGAAGCGAAAGATCTCCCTGGTGCTGGCGGACGTCGACGGCACGCTCGTCACCGAACAGAAGGTGCTGACCGAACGCGCCCAGGCCGCCGTGCAGAATCTGCGCAAGGCGGGAATCCGCTTCGCCATCACCAGCGGCCGGCCGCCCAAGGGCATGGCCATGCTGTTCGACGCCCTCAAGCTCGATACGCCGATCGCGGGCTTCAACGGCGGACTTTTCGTCAAGCCGGACCTCGCGATCATCGCGCAGAAGACCCTGCCGGCCGACATAGCCGCCAAGTCGATCGAGCTGATCCGCAGTCATGGCCTCGATGCCTGGGTCTATCGCGGTAATGACTGGCTGATCACCAAGGCCGATGCGCCGCACGTCGCCCGCGAAGCCTGGACCGTCAAATTCGAGGCGAAGGTCGTGGCCGACGTCGCTGAAAAGCTGGACCAGGTCGCCAAGATCGTCGGCGTCAGCGACGACCTGGACAAAGTAAAGTACTGCGAGGCCGACGCACAGGCGGCCTTCGGAGATCGCGCCTCGGCAAACCGCTCGCAGCCCTACTATCTCGACGTCACGCACAAGGACGCCAACAAGGGCGCGGTGGCGGAATACCTGTCGAGTCATCTGGCCGTGCCGGCGGCGGAAATCGCCACCATAGGCGACCAGCCGAATGACGTGCTCATGTTCAAGAAATCGGGCTTCAGCATCGCGATGGGCAATGCTCCCGATCAGGTCAAGACCCAGGCCAGCGTCACCACGGAGTCCTACAACGACGAGGGCTTCGCCAAGGCGATGGAACGCTTCATCCTGGGCTCGTTGGCTTGAGGTGACGGCATGAGCGAGATGAACGGACGCATCGAAACGCTGCCGGATCCGGCCGCACTGGCGCACCACGTGGCCGAATGGATGACGGCGGCGGCGCTTGCAACGAAGGGCGAATTCCGAGTGTCGCTTTCCGGCGGCTCGACTCCCAAGGCTCTCTTCACGCTGCTGGCTTCCGACGCGTTCATTGGGCGTTTCCCGTGGACGCGCGTCTCCTGGTATTGGGGCGACGAGCGCTTCGTTCCCTATGATCATCCGGAGAGCAATTACCGGATGACCCGCGAGACGATGCTGTCCAAGGCGCCCGTGCCATCGGCGAACATTCATCCTGTGCCGGCCGACGGCGCCCCCGACGACGCGGCCGCGCGCTATGAGCGGACCCTGCAGGCGGCCTATGGCGCCGCGGTGCTGGATCCGGCGCGGCCAATGTTCGACATCACCCTGCTCGGGCTAGGTCCCGATGGCCATACCGCCTCGTTGCTGCCGGGCGAACCGGTGCTGGAGGAACGCAAGCGCTGGGTCGCCGCCGTGTCGCACGGCCGGCCCGAGGTCCGCATCACCATGACCTATCCGGTGATCGAGAGCAGCCGGCAGGTCGCGTTTCTGGTGACCGGCAAGGAGAAGGCGGCGATCTTCAAGACGATCCGCGCCGGCAACAGCCAGGTGCCGGCCGCCCGCGTCAGGCCTGTCGGCGAGCTCACCTGGTTCGTCGATCGGGCCGCCGCGGGAGAGGGCTAGGCCGTGCATGCCGGCGAAGACCGACCCTGAACGTCAACGCCTGGACGAAGCGAACGCGCGCCAGCAACCCTGGCGCAAATGGGGCCCCTATGTGAGCGAGCGCCAGTGGGGCACGGTGCGCGAGGACTACAGCGCCGATGGCGACGCCTGGAACTACCTGCCCCATGACCATGCACGCAGCCGCGCCTATCGCTGGGGCGAGGATGGGATCGGCGGGTTTTGCGACGCCAAGCAGACTTTGTGCGTCGCCGTCGCGCTGTGGAACGGCAAGGATCCGATCCTGAAGGAGCGCATGTTCGGCCTGAGCAACCGCGAGGGCAATCACGGCGAGGACGTGGAGGAGCTCTACTACTACCTCGACGCGCTGCCGACCTACAGCTACGCCCGGATGCTCTACAAATATCCGCAGGCCGAGTTTCCCTACAACCTTCTGGTGCAGGAGAACGGGCGGCGTGACAGGCGGCAGCCCGAGTTCGAGATCATCGACACCGGCATCTTCGACGCCGACCGCTATTTCGACGTCGATATCGAATATGCCAAGGCGGATGCCGAAGACGTCCTGCTCCGGCTGACCATCCATAATCGCGGCCCTGACGAAGCGGCGATCCATGTGCTGCCGCAGGCCTGGTTCCGCAACACCTGGAGCTGGGGCACGGATAAGCCCAAGCCCTCCCTCGAGCGCGCCGGGGACGATGTCGTGGTCAAGCATGAGACGCTCGGCGCCTATGCGATCCACTTCGACGGGCCGGACGAGATCAAGTTCTGCGAGAACGAGACCAATGTCGCAAGACTATACGGGAGCGAAGAGACAGGACATTTGTACAAGGACGGTTTCCACGATTATCTGGTGGGCGGCCGCAAGCACGCGGTCGCCTCGCACAAGGGCACGAAGGCGGCGGGCATCTACCGGCGGACTGTTGCGGCTGGCGCCAGTACCATCATCCGGGTCAGGCTGAGCCCGGGCCCAACCAAGCCCGCACCCTTCGCCGATTTCGAGCAGATCTTCGACCGGCGCAAATCCGAGGCCGACGCTTTCTATGCCGAACTGCAGGGCAAGGTGCTGGACGAGGACCTCCGCCGCATTCAACGCCAGGCTTTCGCGGGTGTCCTTTGGTCGAAGCAATATTTCTACTACGACGTCACGGAGTGGCTGGATGGTGATCCGGCAGAACCCAAGCCCCCCAAATCCCGCCTCACCGGACGCAACCACGAGTGGGTTCATGCCACCATGGAAGACGTCGTTTCGATGCCGGACAAATGGGAGTTCCCCTGGTTCGCGGGCTGGGACTGGGCCTTTCATCTCACCACGCTGGCTTATCTCGATCTGGAGGACGCCAAGTATCAACTGATCCTGCTCGGCCAATCCTGGTACATGCACCCGAACGGGCAGCTGCCCGCTTACGAATGGAACTTCAGCGACGTCAATCCGCCCGTGCAGGCCTGGGCGGCTCTGCGCCTCTACGATGCGGAGCGGCAGCGCAACGGCAAAGGCGACCGCAAGTTTCTCGAGCGGGTCTTCACCAAGCTGTTGCTCAATTTCACCTGGTGGGTGAATCGCAAGGACCCGCGCGGCCTGAACGTCTTCGAAGGCGGCTTCCTCGGCATGGACAATATCGGCGTCTTCGACCGGTCCGCGCCGCTGCCGGTGGACGGCATGCAGGTGCAATCCGACGGAACGTCTTGGATGGCGATATTCAGCCTGAACATGCTGCGTATCGCCATCGAACTGGCGCAGGAGGACGACGCCTATCAGGACATCGCGACCAAGTTCTTCGAGCATTTTCTGATGATCGGCGGGGCGATGACCAACCTCGGCGGCAAGGGCTTGAGCTTGTGGGACGACACCGACAATTTCTTCTATGACTGGCTCGTCATGAGCGATGGCGAGGCGACGCCTCTGCGCGTTCGCTCCCTGGTCGGCCTGATTCCGATGTTCGCCGTTGAGGTCGCAGACATGGCCTCGCTGAACAACCTGCCATCGTTTGCCCGGCAGCGGGATTGGTATTTGCGCTACCGGCCAAAGCTTGCGGCCCTGGTGTCCCGCTGGAACACGCCGGGCGCCGAAGACAGGCGCTTGATCGCCATAATGCGCGCCTTCCGCGCGACCAAGCTGCTGGAACGCCTCTTGGACAAGAACGAATTCCTGTCGGACTACGGCATACGGGCCTTGTCGCGGTATCATCTCGAACACCCCTATGTTTTCGAGGCCGGCGACTTTCGCTCCGAGGTCAAATATGTCCCGGCCGAATCGGACAGCGATCTCTTCGGCGGAAATTCCAACTGGCGCGGGCCGATCTGGATGCCGCTCAACTACCTGATCATCGAAAGCCTGAACAAGTTCCACAAATTCTACGGCGATGATTTCCGGGTGGAATGCCCGATCGGATCCGCCCAGATGCTGTCGCTGAAGGAGATCGCTGACGTGCTGCGCAGCCGCCTGATCAATATCTTTCGGCGCGACGAAAAGGGACGACGTCCTGTCTTCGGCGGCTATGAGAAGATGCAGACCGATCCGCACTTCAGGGACCATATCCTCTTCCACGAGTATTTCGACGGCGACGACGGGCGCGGCCTGGGCGCCTCGCACCAGACCGGCTGGAGTGCTCTGGTCGCCAATATGATCGCCGAGCTGCATGAATAGGGAAGGGTTCGCGCGCTATCCATCGCTGTACGAGATCAACACGAGGGTCTGGCTTCGCCGTCTGTCGCAGGAGGCCGGCAGGCCGGTCACCCTCGCGGATATCGATGACGCCACCCTGGATGATCTTGCCCGCCGGGGTTTCGACTGGATCTGGCTCTTGAGCGTGTGGCAGACCGGCGCGGCCAGTCGGGCGGTGTCGCGCAGCAACCCCGCCTGGCAGGCCGAGTTCCGGTCGGTGCTGCCCGATCTGACGGAGGAGGACATCTGCGGATCGGGCTTCGCCATCGCCGTCTATGAAGTCGACGCAGCGCTCGGCGGGAAGGCGGTGTTAGCCGCGTTCCGCGCCCGGCTGGCCGCGCGCGGTCTGCGACTCATGCTCGATTTCGCGCCCAATCACACCGCGCTCGATCATCCCTGGGTCAAGGCGCATCCCGATTTTTACATCCAGGGCGACGAGCAGGCTCTGGCGACGGCGCCGGACAACTACTGCCGGGTCGAGACGGACCAGGGCGCTCGCATTCTGGCCTATGGGCGCGATCCGAATTTCCCGGGCTGGCCGGATACGCTGCAGCTCGACTATGCCAATCCGGCGCTGCAGACGGCCAAGAGGGCGGAACTGCTGGCGATTGCCGAACAATGCGATGGCGTGCGCTGCGACATGGCGATGCTCGTCCTGCCCGAGATCTTCCAGCGCACCTGGGGCCGGGCACCGGCGCCGTTCTGGCCGACGGCGATCGCGGCCGTGCGCCGGGCTCATCCCGGCTTCACCTTTTTGGCCGAGGCCTATTGGGACCTTGAATGGGACTTGCAGCAGCAGGGCTTTGACTACTGCTACGACAAGCGTCTTTACGATCGGCTGCGCAATGCCGATGCCGGCGCCCTGCGCGCCCATCTGGCGGCGGGGCTCGACTATCAGGACCGGCTGGCGCGCTTCCTCGAGAACCACGACGAGCCGCGCGCGGCGGCGAGCTTTCCCTGGCCGCGGCATCGCGCGGCCGCCATCGTCACCTACTTCGCGCCGGGTCTGCGCTTCTTCCACCAGGGCCAGCTGGCAGGCGCACGTGTGCACGTGCCGGTGCACTTGTGCCGCGGTCCGGTCGAGGCCCCGGATCCGGAGGTCGCAGCCTTCTACGACCGACTGCTGGCGGTGCTGAGCGAACCCGGCGCGTTTCGCGAGGGCGTCTGGTCGTTGATCCCGCCCCAACCGGCCTGGGCCGGCAATGCGACGTCGCAGGACTTCATTTCCTATGCCTGGCGTACGCGGGATGGCGGCGGCCGCGTCGTCGTCGTCAACTACTCGGATCATCAGGCGCAATGCCGTCTGCAGCTGCCCTTCAGCGGGCTGGCCGGCAGGCAGCACCGGTTGATCGACATGATGGGCAGCGAAGTCTACATCCGCGACGGCAACGGGTTGATCGAGCCGGGCCTCTACATCGACCTCGGAGCATGGGGCTGCAATGTCTTCAGGTTGGACTCCATCGGGTCGTGAGCGGGGTCCTATGCAGGCATCGCCGGCGAAACCGGTCTCCCGCAGGTTCCGTCGCTCCGCCTGACCCGACTTTACGCCCGGGAACCGGGCGCGGTACCTTCGCGCCCCTAAAGGAGCCCCCAAATGGACCTGACATTCGGTAAGGAAGAGCTGGCCTTCCAGCAGGAAGTGCGCGGCTGGCTGAAGGAGAACCTGACGCCCGAGATCGTGGGCGAGATGAAGGTCGGCCGGAACGCCTACATGCCCAAGGAGCGGCTGGTCGACTGGCAGAAGCGGCTGGCCAAGAAGGGCTGGCTGTGCACCGGCTGGCCCAAGGAATTCGGCGGCCCGGGCTTCACCACGACGCAGAAATACATCTTCGAGATGGAGATGGCGAAGGCGGGCGCACCGGGCACTTCGCCGTTCGGCCCCAAGATGTGCGCGCCGGTGATCATGAAATACGGCTCGGCCGAGCAGAAGGCGCGGCACCTGCCGCCGATGCTGAATTCCGACCTGATCTGGTGCCAGGGCTATTCCGAGCCCGGCTCGGGCTCCGATCTCGCATCCTTGCGCACCAAGGCCGTGCGCGACGGCGACCATTACATCGTGAACGGCCAGAAGACCTGGACGACGCTCGCCCAGACCGCCGACTGGATCTTCTGCCTGGTCCGCACTTCCAACGAAGGCAAGCCGCAGGAGGGCATCTCCTTCCTGCTGATCGACATGAAGACGCCGGGTATCGCGGTCGAGCCGATCATCACCGCCGACGGCAACCGTGCCGGCACGCAGGAGGTGAACTCGGTGTTCCTGACCGACGTCAGGGTGCCGGTCGAGAACCGGGTCGGCGAGGAGAACAAGGGCTGGACCTACGCCAAGTATCTGCTCGAGTTCGAGCGCGGCGGCAACCCGTATAGCCCGCGCCTGCGTTCGGCCTTCGAGCGGCTGAAGCGGCTCTCCCAGGCCATGCCGGACGGCGAGGAGTCGATCATGGCCGATGTTTCCTGGCGCGAGAAGCTCGCGCGCATGGACATCGAGATTTCCGGCCTGGAGATGTTCGAGCAGGAATTTTATTCGCGGCTGGCGTCCGGCCAGAATCCGGGGCCGCTCTCCTCGATGATCAAGCTGCGCGGCACCGAGGTCATGCAGCAGGTGCAGGAGTCGGCGGTCGAGGCCGCCGGCTACTACAGCCAGCCGTTCCCCGAGCAGCGCGCCTGGAACGCCAATGTCGAGCCGATCGGGCCGGAGGGCGTCGACGTCCTGGCGCCGCGCTACTTCAACGGCCGCAAGATGACGATCTACGGCGGCTCGTCGGAGGTGCAGCGCGGCATCATG
>Ga0308309_10001188_pt1 | contig 15522 bp, 10 predicted proteins | sample HubBroMetageWFT5_FD_192491 | JGI IMG/M metagenome (GOLD analysis project Ga0308309, IMG submission 192491) | Warmed and freeze-thawed soil microbial communities from the Hubbard Brook experimental Forest, New Hampshire - Hubbard Brook CCASE Soil... | ecosystem: Environmental > Terrestrial >...
GGAAGCGTCCAGTTGACGCTCTCTGGCGTGCCGGCGGGAGTGACCAGCAATCCAGTGAGTCCCTTTTCCATCGGCACGGGACAGCCAGTCTCTGTGATTATCGGGGCATCGCCCGATGCCGCGACGGGGCAGTTCACGATTTCCGCTCAGGCCACAAGCGGTTCTCTCTCTCACTCCGCTCCGCTTTCCTTGACCATCCAAAGCGGCGTTGTCTTGAATCTGCCGCGTTCCACATTTCTGCGCAACGATTCGGTTGCCGCCGTGGATACGCCTTCCGGCGAACCGCGGCGGCGCCAGATTGTTTATGACGCGAGTGGGAAGCGCCTCTTCGTGGCCAACCCGGCGATGAATCGCGTGGAGGTTTACGCGGACGCGAATTCCAGCTTGCAGTCTGTGATCGATGCGCCGGGAGCCTCGAGCGTGGATCTGTCGGCCGACGGCGCGACACTTTGGGTGGGGACAATTACGGAACAACTTCTCGCTGTTTCCGCGAGCAGCTTGCAAGTGATTGCGCGCTACCCCATGACCGGAGTTTCGCCTATTCCCGGTGTAGTGTTCAATCGCCCAAAGGAAGCGCTTGCACTGGCCAGCGGCAAACTTATTTTGCGGTTGAGGCAATCCTCGGCGAACGAATCGCTGCTGGCTCTTTGGGATCCCGCTTCAAACAGTGCAATGGATCTTACTCCCCGGGCACCCGCTGTTTTTCAGAGTGGCCTGGGCGTTATGGTTCGCTCTGGAGACAGGACGCGCTTGTTAGCCGCGGCGAATGATTCGAGCGGGGAAGCGGTTGTGCTCGACGGAAACGGCAATGTGATTGCTGGCCCGCAAGTTCTGGGCGGCGGCAGTGTCATCAGCTGCGTCGCTGCGAATTCGAACGGCAGTCGCTTTGCCGCTCTAATCAGTTCCGCGGCCGCGCAGCAGGTAGCACTTTTCGACGCATCGCTGAATCCGCTGGGAAGCTACCCAGCCACAAACGCCGCGGGGATTGTTTTTTCGCGCGATGGCCAGACGCTTTATATTTCCGAAGCTTTCGGTAATGGCCGGGTGATTACCGCGCTCGCCACCGGCGGTTTGCAGAAACTAGGGCAGGTTTCTGACCTGGCGGCGCAGGGAATTCCGACGGCCATCGAAGACATTGACGACTTGCAACTCGCGTGGGGGCGCGGTAACCGCGGGCTCGGCGTGATCGATGTTTCCTCGCCGGCCGTGCTTCCGTTGCCCGCGCCTTCTCTCGCCAATGCGCCCGCAGTTTTGCCAGCGGAAGGACCGAACGCAGGCGGAACGCCGCTCTCCATCAGCGGGTCGAATTTTCCTTCGGCCGCGCAGATTCGGTTTGGCACGCAAAATCCGCTGGCCGCAACCATGCTGAGCACTTCGCAAGTGCAAGTGAATTCTCCCCCGAGCGCGGCGAGTGGAGCCGTGAATCTGACTGCTTACTTTGCGAATGGCTGGGTGGCCGTTGCTCCAGACGGGTTCAGCTATGGCCCGAGTGTTCAGGCAATTCTGCCGAATTCCGGAACGTCCGCCGGCGGCGATACGATTTATCTCCTTGGACATGGATTTGGCAGCAGCGCCGGAGGAATCACGGTGAAGATTGGAGGACAGTCCGCAACCGTGCAGAAAGTGGAGGCCCTGCCAGCATTTTCAGCAGCACTCGCGCTGGATCCATCGTATCCGTTCCCGATCGAACGCATCACTCTGACTAGTCCATCGAGCACCGCCGGCAAGGCGGATATTTCGCTCACGACGCCTGCGGGAACCACGACACTCGCGAAAACTTTTCAATATCTGACCGGCAGGCAGACTTATGCGAATCCGGGCCTCTACAAATTTATTCTGTACGATCAGGGCCGCCAGGAGCTTTATCTTTCTGCCACGGATCACGTGGACGTCTTTGATCTGAACGCGCAAGTATTCCGCACCCCGCTGGCGCCTCCGCCGAATGGCCCTCCGCCGAACGCCGGTCTTCGCGGAATGGCGCTCACGCCCGATAACACACAGTTGATCGTGGCCGATTTTGGCGCGCAACACGTGTACCTGATTAATCCCGAGGGCGCTGCGAACAACGGCGCGAGTGTTCTCGTCGGCGGCGTTGCCGGATACCTCAATTCCGGCCCTTCGCGAGTCGCCGCCACCAGTGCGCAGAGCGTCTTTGTGGGCTTGAGCGGCGAAGGCGGCACTTCCAACGCGTGTAACAGTTGCCTGGGCCAGATGAATCTGACGGCGTTTCCTCCAACCTTCGAGCCTGCCCCGCAGCCGCAGGTGACCTCGATCACCGGAGCGCCGTTGTTGCAAGCCGACCATAGCGGCGATGCGGTGTATCTCGCGTTTGGGAGCGCTCCCGGGGGGCCGGTCGCGTCGTGGTCGGCATCGGTGCCTAACGCTTTCACGGTTTCTACCGCGAAAGATTCTTCGACGGATCTGACCGCTGCTTCGGACGGCACAATGTTTGCCATTCGTTCCAGCGGCACTACAGAAATTCGCGGCGCCGATTTGACCCTCGTAACGCTGCCTACTTCCGCGGAGCTCGAGACGATCCCCAATCGCGTCGCCGTGCCCGGCGCGGCGCTGCATCCTACCGGCGCGCTGCTCTATGAGCCGTTTCTGGATGGCGCGCCACCGCCGGCTCCCCCGGCCACGGGGATTCATGGCGGCGTTGATATTCGCGACGCGCATAGCGGGCGCTTGCGCCTGCGCGTTTATCTGCCGGAACCTTTCGCGATGCTTTCGACCGACGTGGATGGATTGCACGGGACATTTTTGACCTTGGATGAAAATGGGCAGCGCCTTTTCACGTTGACAACTTCCGGGGTCAGCATCCTGCAGCTTTCGAGCGTGCCGCTGGGAATCGGAACCGTTGCACCTGCAGCAGGGCCATCGGCGGGAGGAACAAGCCTCACCATCCGCGGTAGCGGCTTTCAGTCGGGAACGCAGGCAACGCTGGGTGGCAAATCATTGACGGTCACTTTCAAAGATCAAAACACTCTGATATTCACGACGCCCGCGCTCTCTCCCGGCGCGCAGCAGTTGGTACTTGCCAATGCCGACGGCGAGAGCGTTTCACTCGACGCGGCATTCGTCGCGCAATAATCTCCTTTAACCAGGTAATCTTTTTAACCAATGGGTTGCACTTCTCATCCAACAACCGGGAATAGCGAAAACCTCGTTGATTTGGATAGAGAGGAAAATCAGATGGATCTGGGGCTTAAAGGAAAGATTGCCGTTGTCAGCGGATCTACCGCGGGGATTGGGTTTGCAATCGCCTCTGCGTTGGCGGTGGAGGGCGCGCATGTGGTGCTCAACGGTCGCACGGAAGAACGTGTCACTGCCGCGGTAGACTCCATTTTGAAGAAGCACAAGGGCGCGCAAGTGCGCGGCGTGGCGGCGGATCTTGGCAAGGCCGAGGGCGTCGCCAAATTCGTGCGCCAGGTGCCGGAAGCGGACGTGCTCATCAACAACCTGGGAATTTTTGAAGTGAAGCCGTTTGCGGATATTCCCGATTCCGACTGGCTGCGTTTTTTTGAGGTCAACGTGATGAGCGGCGTGCGCCTGACGCGCCACTATCTTCCCGGAATGCAGCGCAAGAACTGGGGCCGCGTCATTTTTATCTCCAGCGAATCCGCCCAGCAGATCCCCTCGGAAATGGTTCATTACGGGATGACGAAAACCGCGCAGGTCGCCATTGCGCGAGGCGTCGCTCAAACGGTTGCCAGCACCGGTATAACGGTGAACTCCGTCCTCGTCGGGCCGACCGCTTCCGAGGGCGTGGGCACTTTTGTCAAGGAATTTGCCCGCCAGCAGGGCATTACCGAGGCGGAGTTTGAGAAGCAGTTTTTCGTCAATATCCGCCCCAGTTCGTTGCTGAAGCGCTTTGAAACTCCCGAAGAAGTTGGCGTCGTTGTGGCCTTCCTTGCCAGCACGCAGGCGGCTGTCATCAATGGAACCGCGGTGCGCGCGGAAGGCGGCGTGGTAACGAGCATTTTCTGACCTTCGCGGTTTACGCGCGCAAGTAATCGGGGCGCCAGTTCTGCACCATCTGCTTGATGGCCTTGCCGTCCTGAATGTTGTCAGTCAGCACTTTCCGCGCCAGTGCGGGAAGTTCGGTGTCGCACGCGAAGCGCATGGCAATTAATTGGTGGCATCTGAACTCTCCGATTCGCGGCTTCAAATCCTCCGGCAGCAATTTCTCCAAGCGCATGCGTTCTTCCAGGCGAATGACGCGGTTCTGCACTGCCAGCGCAAACAGGCGGGCGTAAAGCGTCAGCGCGACCAGCCCCGCGGCCACGAGCACGCCGACAAACGCATCCACCGAAAAATTGGCCACTTTCCAGCGATAGATGGACCAGCCGAAGTTCAAGGCCATCACGGGCGTCACAAAAAAGTGATAGCCCGGTACCCAGCGCACGTGGTTTGCAAAACTCTGTTCCGTCATGTCTGTCGTTCCTCCGCGTCTGATTTGTGTTCCGGCCCCTGACCTTTCGGCCAGTAATTAACTCAGCGCCCGGCACCGCGTTCCTGCGCGGGCCAGTTTCAAAGAATGCACAATCAAGGGATAGCCGCGAAGCTTGCGGCGGGAAGGCGTCATGTCAAACCTCAGCTTTGCGCGGATCATGTATGGCACCAGCCAGGAAGCTCACTCGCCGACGTTCGGAGCGGTGTCTAATTTTCCATCCACGATTCAAATTTCGTCTCGCGTCGGTCCTCAAACCTCCGCGCGTGAATACCACGGCGCCACTATTGAGAGCATTCTACACAAAGTATGGATTGCGCTCTCCGAAAAGATGTAGTTCCCGCTATTCCCTCTTTCCACAATTCGAAAAGCGCGCAGATTAATTCGCGGCGGCCATGCACGGCGTTCCATGGAAGTCGTCTTTAAAAACCGCGCCGTCTTTCATCACAAATTTGACTTTTTCGAGTTCGCCGATGTCTTTCAGAGGGTCCGCACCGACCGCGATGATGTCAGCGTACGCGCCTTCGGCTACCACACCGAGTTCTCCCTTGCTCCCCAGCATCTCGGCAGGTCGCGACGTGGCAGCCTGAATCGCAGCCCCCGGAGTCATCCCTAGCTTCACCATCCACTTGAATTCCTCGGCGATCGGTTCTTGCCAGGGAATGCCGCCGATATCGGTGCCGAATACAATCTTCAGGTTGGCCCTCACGGCTTTGCGGAAGGTTGTTTCATGCAAATTGGCGCGCGCGCGATCCCGCTGTCCTTCTGGCGTATCCGCGGGGGCCCAATCCGCATAATAAACTCCGAGCGTTGGGCAATACCATGTGCCTTGCTTTGCCATCTGCGCGATCTGCGCGTCGGTCATGTCCAGGCCATGTTCGATGGAATCGCAGCCGCCATCCAGCCCGCGCTGCAGGCCTTCGCCGTTGTAGGCGTGGCAGGCAACTTTCTTTCCCCATCCGTGCGCTTCATCCACGATAGCGCGCAATTCGTCGACAGTGAGCGTTGGCTGCGAGACAAGGTGGCCTTGCTTATCCACCCAAGAGCGGTGGGTCATGTAAACCTTGATCCAGTCCGCGCCGTGATCGAGCTGCTCGCGCGTCGCCTTGCGGGCTTCGACGGGCCCGTCCACGATCTGAACGCCTTTCGGCATCACGAGTTCGGGAGCGTAGCCTTCCAGGTTGTAGCCACCGGTTGTCGAAATCCCTCTTGTCGCACCGAACACGCGCGGGCCGGGAATGGTTCCTTCTTCGATGGCTTGCCTGATTCCGATGTCGCCATAACCCGCACCTTCAGTCTCCACGTCGCGCAGCGTCGTAAATCCCTGCTCGAGCGCGCGCTTCGCGGCATATGTTGCACGCGCAGCCCTCAGCGCGATACCCGCTTTCAATATGTTCGCGTCGTATCCGCCTTTGGCGGGATCCTCACCCCACAGAAAAAGATGGGTGTGAGAGTCGATCAGGCCGGGAAGAACTGTCGCGTTTGAGAGATCGATGATCGCCGCTCCGGCGGGAATAGCCGATGAACCGTCCGCGATTTTTTCAATGCGTTTCCCGCGGACGAAAATCAACTGATTCTTCCGCGGCGTTTCGCTTTGCCCGTCAATCAGCGTTCCCGCGCGAATCACCGTCAGCGGGGCGGTTTCCGTCTTTTGCGCTTGCCCATAAGAATCCACGGTGCACAACACGACGAGCAAGAAGAGCAGTCCAATACGTTTCATACCCGCTCCATTCCTTTTTTTAGTTTGTCTTTGGTTCGATCGTCGAAGAGGGCTACGCCCCCAGCAGGTTTCCCTGGATTCGGGTATAGCCGTGCTCCTCGGCCCACAAGCTTAACGGCACGGCGGCCAGATCGTCCACCACCGGAATGGCGTGCCCGTCTTTGGTGAGGTCGATAGTGCGCAAGAAGTGCTTGCAGGTATCGCAGCTTTCCACGCGGATGTGGGGGAATTGCTCGGCAACAAAAACAGGCAGCTGCTGTTCTTTTGCCTCGCCGCAATTGGCGCAGAGAATGCGCCGAAACTCCCATTCGAGCGAGCAAAAGGAACAAACCAGAAAACGCTTGCCGCTGTCGCCTTCCGGGCGGAGCACGCCAAGCACGGGCAGGGCATTGCAGCGCGGGCAGCGGCAGACTGTCATCAACTGGGCAGGCGGCAGCATCGCGCCCGCGACGAAGTCCGCATAGGGTTGCAGCACCGCGCGAGCAAAAAAATCCTCGAACGGATTGGCCAGGGGAGGTTCGGACGGCCCGGCAACCGGCAGATGAGTTTCCAGCAGACCCGTCTTCCAGAATTCCCGCAGGATTTCCTCATGCCGCGCGGTGCCCTTCGCCTTCAACCTGCCCGCTTCTGCGACCAGGACTCTCGGAGCGTGGGCTGCGATTACATCGAGAAACCCGGCGAAGGGCTCCAGCAGTATGGGTACGTTCAACTCCGAGCGGAAATCTCCATTTGCCGGGACCACAGGCTTCTTGCCCCACAGCTTGGGAAGGGCTTCGTAGAATTCCCGTTGAAATTTGGCGATTGAACCGTAGAAGGAAAGAATTTCCCGGGCAAACTCATGGCGGTCGGCCAGGAGAGCGGCGCGCTCGATTCTCGCGCGGTAATTCACTTTCCCGGCCGCCAGAATAGTCATTTCGGGCGGTTGGAATTCGCGACGATCTCTTTATACCAGCCGGGGTGATACCGCTTGGCGAATGCCAGCGAGACGTCTCCGCGAATCACACTGCCAAAGGCGCCGCGCTCGGCGAACACTCCCATGTAGATATGGATCATGAAATTGCCAATCAACAGCAGCGCCGTTCCCGCGTGGACGACAACCGAAATGTATCGCACCCAACGCAGGCTCCATGGCAGAGATTCCGTAAACCACAGGACCACCCCAGAAGCCAGCAGCAGTATCGCCCCGATGAAGAAACTCCAGAAGAGGAGCTTCTGTCCGGCGTTGTACCGACCCGCGGGCGGCATCTTGTCGTCTTCGTTACGAATGTAGTGAGGAAGAGCCTTCCACCATGCGGCGTCCACGGAATCAAAGTTCATCTGTCTGGACCAAAGGGCAAACATGTAGCAAACCGCCACGAAGAAGACCAGACCAACCCAGGGATGCAGCATTCGCGAAAGCTCCGCGCCGCCAAGCGCCGAGGCGATCCAGAAGAGCCAGGGCGACCAGAACGCGAGGCCCGTCAGCATCAAATAAATAAATGAGCCGGCGGCGACCCAGTGATTCATACGCTCATTAAATTCGTAGCGGAGCACACGATCGTGAGGAAGCAACTGTTCCGTATGGCTCACGGTTAATCTCCTTCCTTCGATGCCACGTCCGACTCATCATGCGCCTTCGGTCCGAACTTCAAATAATGAGCGAACAATCCGACCAGACCGCCGACGAGAGCGATATTGCCCAGCCATTTCAGCGGGTGCTTCCAGAACTTCACGGCCAGCGGAATCGTCGGATTGCTGGGCAGCCCACCGTAGAGCTCCGGCTTTGTGGCATCGTGCAGGACGTAAATCACGCCGGTGCCGCCGACGCCCGGCGGATCGTAAACGCCGGCGTTTTCATAACCGAAGTGATCGCGAAGTTGTTTGGCTCGATTCTCGGCAAGGAACTTCATGTCGTCCTTCGTGCCAAAGTGCAGGCAGCCGGTGGGGCAGGACTTGATGCAAGCGGGTTCCAGCCCCTGGCTGACACGATCCGTGCACAGCGAGCACTTATACATCCGCTTGGTCACGCTGTTGAACTTCGGAATATTGAACGGGCAGCCCGTGACGCAGTAGCCGCAGCCGATGCAGTGATCCTGCTGGAAATCTACCACACCGTTCGTGTACTGCACGATGGCTCCGTCGGCGGGGCACGCTTCCAGGCAGCCCGGCTCGGCGCAGTGCATGCACTGGTGCTTGCGCATCAGCCACTGCAGCGTGCCGTCTTCGCGCTCGTGCTCGTTGAAAAGGATCAGGTTCCAGTAATTCCACCGGGTGTCCGGCATCGTCTGGTAAGTATTGTCGAACGTGGTTTGCGAGAACGGCATGTCGTTCCACTCGACGCAGGCCACTTCGCATGCCTTGCATCCAATGCAGGTGGTGGTGTCCACCAGTTTGCATACCGTAAATTCGCGTTGTGTGTCTTCACCGGGAACCGTGCCGGCGTGGCCCGAGATTTTCTGAATGCGTAGTGTCGCTTGGCTCATGGCAGCTCTCCTACGCTTTCTCGACCTTCACCAGAAAGCCCTTGAATTCCGGTGTGTATGAGTTTGGATCAAAGACCGTCGGCGTAAGCAGGTTTGCCAGCGTTCTTGCGTCCTTGCCTTCGTCCTCGACGATTCCCCGAAAACCCTGGTGAATGTGGAAGCCGATCTGGTAGACCTTCTTGCCGTCGATCATCATCGGCTTGATGCGCTTGGTGACCATCGCCTTCGCAATGTACTCGCCGCGGATACTCGAGACTTTTATTTTTTCTCCGCCATGGAGCCCGAGGTCGTTCGCAAGCTCGGCAGGAAGTTCTATGAAGGGTTCCGGTATTAATTGGACGTTCATGGGATTGTTCTTCGTCCAGTAGTGATAATGCTCGGTCAGGCGATAGGTGGTGCAGACAATCGTGTAACCGTCCTTCGGCGTGGCGTATTTATCGTCCGGCGTTTTGAAGCGCTTGACCACCGGATTATGGGTCTGTTGAGGGTGGAGTACATTATCGACCGGACTTTCGATCGGTTCGTAAAATTCGGGGAACGGTCCGTCGGCGAAGGCCGCGAGCGGTCCAAAGATTCGGCCGACGCCCTCCGGATTCATGATGAACGGGCCCATGTGATCCTTGGGCTTGGAATCGGCTTTGAAGTCCGGCACGTCGTTGCCAACCCATTTTTGCTGGCCTTCGCTCCACCAGACTTGCTTGCGTGAAGGATCCCAGGGCTTGCCGTCCACGTCGCACGACGCGCGATTGTAGAGCACGCGCCGATTCGCTGGCCACGACCAGCCCCAACCCGGGTGCACTCCCATGCCCGAGGGATCCGTGGGATCACGCCGAGCGGTTTGATTGCCCGCCTCGGTGAAGGAGCCAGAGTAAATCCAGTTGCCGCAGGAGGTCGTGCCGTCGTCTTTCAACCAGGCAAACCCGGGAAGCTGCTGGCCGGCCTTGATTTGCTGCTTGGTCGCTGGATCTTCCAGGTCCGCCAGCGCCTTGCCATTGATTTCCTTCAAAACCTCAGCCAGCGGGGGATTTAAAGGCGCGCTGTAATTCCAGGTCAGGTTCAGGATGGGATCGGGGAACTTGCCGCCATCCTTTTTGTAGAGTTCGCGGATTTTCAGAAAAATCTGCGCCACGATGCCCTGGTCCAGCCGAGCATCTCCGGGCGTCGGCACAGCCGTGTTTTTCCATAGCAGCCAGCGCGCGGAATTGGTCATTGAGCCGTCTTTCTCGGCAAAACCCGCGCAAGGCAAGTTGTAGACAGTTGTTTGGATCTGCTTCATTTCGTCCGTGGAGATTCCGGGTGCCCGCCAAAAATCGCTGGTCTCGTTCGGATAGATTTCACCGACAACCAGGAAGTCCGCCTTTTTCAGCGCGTCGATGTTTTTCTTGGAGTTGGGGCCGATGGCTACGCCGTTCATCCCAAAGGCAAGCATGCCTTTCAGGTTCCCACGGTACATGTCGTCCCACATTTGCACCCAGGAGTAATTGCGATCCACCTTCGGCAAATAATCGAACGCCCAGCCGTTTTGTTTCGTGGCCGCGTCGCCATAGAGTGCTTTGAGGAAGCTGACCGCAAATTTAGGGGTGTTGCTGTAGTAGTTGAACGAATCCCACGCGGCCGGCTTCGAGGATGTCGGCGTGATGCGCTTCATCCAATCGGCAAAGGAAGCGTCCGCCGGCGTCGGTACTTTCAGGTAACCCGGCAAGCTGTCGAAAAGACCGGCCATATCCGTGGCGCCCTGAATGTTGGAGTGCCCACGGAGAGCATTGACGCCGCCGCCGGCGCGCCCAATGTTGCCAAGCACCAACTGCAGAATGGCCGCAGTTCGGATGATCTGCGTGCCAAACGAGTGTTGCGTCCATCCGAGGGCATAGATGACCGTTCCGACCTTCTTCATGTCGCCGTCTTTGCGAATCGCAGTGTAAAGGTCAGCTGCCTTCAGGAACTGTTCTTTCGGGACGCCGGTAATGCGTTCGACCATCTCCGGCGTGTACCTTGAGTAGTGCTTCTTCAAGAGCTGGAAGACACAATTCGGGTTCTGCAGCGATGGATCGAATTCCACTTTTTCTGGCAAGGGGGGAAGAGCGGGTGGCTGTCCGGGTTTGGCGGCTGGGGGCAAGGGTGCATTTCCACCCGGGCCCTGGTAATTCCAGGTTTTGCGGTTGTAGGTGTGATTCTGTTCATCGAAACCGGAGAAGACTCCATCGCTCTCAGGGAGCTTGAAATCCTTGTCTACAATGAACCCCGCATTTGTGTAGTTGACCAGATACTCTTTTGCGATGCGATTGTTCTCGATGGCATAGTGAATTACGCCGCCGAGGAACGCGATGTCTGTCCCGGCGCGAATCTGGCAGAAGAGATCGGCGACCGCGGATGTGCGTGTAAACCGCGGGTCCACGGAAATTATTTTTGCGTTTCGCGTGCGCTTGGCCTCGACGGGCCACTTGAATCCACAAGGATGGTTCTCCGCTGGATTACCGCCCATGATGAGCATCATGTCGGTATTCTTCATGTCGACCCAGCCATTGGTCATCGCGCCCCGGCCGAACGTTGGTCCCAAACTTGAGACCGTGGGGCCGTGTCAAACCCTGGCCTGGTTTTCCAGATGCACGACCCCCAGGGCGCGCATCGCTTTCACAACCAGATAGTTAAACTCATTGGTGTCGGTGCAGCCGCCGATGAAGGCGAGCGATTCCAGGCGGTTCACCGTGTGCCCCGCCGCATCCTTTTCGACGAAGGTGTCGTCGCGGGTCTTCTTAATCCGGGCGGCGATCTCGTTGAGGGCATCGTCCCAGGAGATATCCTGCCAGTCGGTGCCGCCCGGCCGGCGCACCTGGGGCTTCAGCAAGCGCCGGTCGTTCATGATCTCTTGTTGCAGCGAAGAACCCTTCGGGCAGAGCGTGCCGCGGTTGGTCGGGTGATCGGGGTCGCCCTCGACATGCACCACCTGTGCGGTGACATTCTTTGCGCGATCACCAATCGTGTAGATGATGGTTCCGCAGCCGACGGCGCAATACGGGCAGGTCGACCGCGTTTCGGAGGCCCGGCCAATCTTCAGGGCGCGAAGTTCCGCGTAGGCCGGCTTCAAATCGAAGCCGAAGACCGCTGCGGCAGTTCCCCCAACTGTAGCAATTTTCAGGAAGTCACGGCGTGAAGCGTCCATCGGGACCCTCCGTAGGAGTTGAGGAGATGTTACGCGGCCCCCTCTTCATATTTCTTCCCAAGGCTTCTGTCAAGTCCTAACGCTTGGCCACCGGAAGAACTAACACGGCTTCGATGTCGTGGCGCGGTGAAGTGTTTCAAAAATCTTTGGAAACAGGACTAGTTGGGTCCGATAGAGCTTCCGCCGAGGTTCCGTGCCAGGTTCAATTCTAGAAAGCCGTGTGTCCGGTGGGTACTGCTTAACCTTAGACACACATTGGACAAGAATTCCGGCTACGCAGGGCCGGAAGTGTAAAAAAATAGGGAGAGCGATCTGGACCCACTATTTAGTCTTTGCGCAACAGCTCCCCCGGGCTGCAAGTACCAGCACCATTGTGCGCAAGCGAATGATCTGTTTCCGCCGGTTAACATGAAATCTGGCCACAACTCGTCGAATTCTCCGGCCGAACAGGCACGGCGTTCCCGGCGTCCACTGCTTTTCGGCTACGTACTGACGGTAGTTGTGGCTCTTGTGTCCTTCGTCGCGGCCCTGATTTTCCCAAAGGGTCTTCAACTTGGCCTGTTCGGCGACCTCTTGCAAGCAGGCTTGGTTGGGACATTTGCCTTCCTCACGTTTCAAAACATGATTCGAAGCCATGCCCAGGTGCGTACTTTCTGGTTATTGCTTTTCATCGGTGCGGCCATGTGGCTGGCCAGCCTGCTGATCTGGTCCACCCATGAACTATGGTTCCATCTGCTCGTTCCAGATGTGCCCCTGGCCGACATTTTGTTGTTCGTGGGACTGGTTCCCTTGGTGGCCGCCACCGCCCTGGAACCTCAGAGGCCGCACGATTCCCGCTTCCGCCCTTTTGGACTGCTCGACCTCTCCATCCTGATTCTCTACTCGCTCTACCTCTTTGCCTTCTTCGTCTATGCCTACCGCCTGCTGCCGGGTGATCTGGCGATCTACAACCATAATTTCAATGTGGCGGACTCGATCGGAAACCAGTTGTTTGCCATTGCCACGGGCGCTGCGTTTTTCCGTGAACGCGGTGCCTGGCGTCCCGTGTACCGCGTTTTCTTTTTCTCTGCCGCCGCTTATGCTTTGGCCTCCGACCTGATCAATGTGGCGATCGATACCGGCGAATACTATACGGGATCCCTATACGACGTACCGCTGATCGCGGCGACGGGTGGGTTTGTCTGCGTTTGCCTCGCAGGTCGCCCACTCCTGCAACCAGCTCCGGCAACGGGTGAACGTGAAGGGGACAAGCAGAGATCCATCCGCGGATTCACTTTTCTCTCCTCCCATTTGGCCATGCTGGTTACGCTTTCCACCCCCGCGATCGGCTTGTGGCTTCTGACGACCTACGCCCCGCGCGACAAGCTTTTTTCGTTCCGGCTCGACATCACCCTGCTCACCATCTTCCTGCTCACGTTGCTGCTCTCCATCAAGCAGGATTTCCTCAGCGCCAACCTCTTTGGCTCGCTGCGGCACCTCTCCACCACCTACTCCAGCATCGATCGCTTCAAGGATCACCTGGTGCAAGGCGACAAACTGGCGTCGCTCGGCGAACTGGTGGCCAGTGTGGCTGAACAGATTCGAAACGCGATGACCACCATCCGGGAACAGGCGTCGAGCATCACCTCACGCTCGCATGGCGAATCCCGAAGCCGCTCCCTCGCCGGGAAAATTGGCCAGTACGCGGAGCGCACCGACGCCCTCGTCGAGAACATGCAGCGCTTCGCCCAGGAGACGCCGCTGCAGCTCGCCCCTGTGGAAGTAAAACCGTTGCTCGAGAGCGCGCTCCATCTGAGCCGCATCGAAAAACTGCAGAGCGTTCGTGTGCAGTTGGATGCGGAGGCAACCTGCCCGCCTGTGCTGGCCGACTCCAGCCAGTTGCTTCACGTTTTTCTGCAAATCATTTCGAATGCGATGGATGCGCTGGAAGAGGTGGGGGGCGGTGAACTCGTGATTTCCATACGTCCCTGCGAACCGCAGGTTTGCATTCAGTTTTCCGATACCGGGCCGGGCCTTCAGCATCCGGAACACGCATTCGAGCCTTTTTTTACGACCAAGCCTGTAGGGAAGGGAACGGGCCTCGGACTCAGCACGTGTTACGGCATCATTCGCCAACATGACGGCGACATAACCTGCGGGAACCGCCTGGAGGGTGGCGCCTACTTCACGATTTTTGTTCCCGCGGCCGCGGTACCAGCGGTGGATTCCAGCTTTGCGTCGCCCGTCGTTTCGGAGCGAGCAGGATGAGTACTCAACCTCGCCACAAAGTTTTCCTCGGATTGGCCGGTGCGATTTTCCTGTTGCACATGGGCATCGCCGCATTCGCCAAGCCCTCGTTCCGGTTGACGATGTTCGGCGACGCGCTTCCCTGTGCATTGCTGATTGTAGCCATCCTGGCGGTGCGCGAAAATTTCCGCTTTCAGCGCGGAGCCCTGCCGCTCTTCTGGAAGCTGATGGCCGCGGGTTTGTTTCAGATGTTGCTTTCAGAGGCCTGCTGGTTTTACTACGATTCGCTTCGGCGCTATTCCTCCCCCAGCCCGGTCATTGGCGACACACTCTTCCTGTTGGCCCACGTTTTCTTTCTCTCGGCGTTTGTCCTGAGGCCGCATTCGGCTTCCGCGGGACACGACATGCGGTTGCGCCACCTCGATTTCGCCTTGCTCACTTTCTGGTGGCTCGCTCTGTACGCCTACTTCGCCCTGCCGTGGCAAATCGTCCTCCAGGATTTTTCCAAATACAATCCCGCTTATTACGTCCTGGCGTTGATTCAGCATCTGATGATCATCACCGGGCTGGCAATCGTCTGGAAACGTAGCGCAGGCCTCTGGCGCACCTTTTACGGAAGCTTCATCTGCCTGTTTGTCCTGATCGCCGCCGGGAATCTGCTGCTTAGTGTGGCCATCGATCGCGGGGTTTATTACGCCGGCAGTTTTTACGATACGCCCTTTCTGTCGTCCCTGCTCCTGGTCACCGTCGTCGCCGCCTTTGGGCCTTCCCTGCAGCCGGGTGAAGACAAAACCCCGAATCGCGAAATCAATCAGAGCCTGTGGACCGCCCGCATCGCGATGGTAGCGATCCTTTCCCTGCCGGTTATAGCGCTGTTCGGTTCGTTCGAAAAGAATGTCCCCGAGGACGTAGCGGCATTTCGACTGCGCATGGTTTTTGGAGCAATGCTGCTCCTCAGCGGCCTGGTTTTCTGGAAACTGACTCTCCTTGCCAGGGAGCTCCGGCGGCTGGTGCGCCTCTCCCAAACTTCGCTGGAGAACCTGAAAAATGTCCAGGCGCGCGTGACCCACTCGCAGAAACTGGCGGCGCTCGGGCGGCTCGCCGCTGGGGCCACCCACGAAATCAGCAACCCTCTTACCGCCATTCTTGGCTACTCCGAACTGCTGACCGACCTCCCTTCGCTTTCGCCTCCCGATCGGCAGAGCGCCCAGATCATCCAGAAGCAGGTGCACCGTGCCCAGGCCGCCGTGAACAGCCTGCGCGATTCGTTGCGAAATCCGAATTCACCGCCTCCAAGCTCGGTGCTCGAACGAGGAGACTCCTGAACCTTTGCCCGGCGCTTAACCCATGGCTCGACTACTTTTTCTCACACTCGAGTTCGCCGCCGTTTTCGTGATAGTCCCACTGCTCATCTATTACCGCCGCATTCCCAATCTGCCGATTCCGTACCTGTTGATCATCGCGCTGCTGGCCTTTCTCGTCCTCCGTCGCGATCCCACGTTCA
>Ga0308309_10001190_pt1 | contig 15517 bp, 14 predicted proteins | sample HubBroMetageWFT5_FD_192491 | JGI IMG/M metagenome (GOLD analysis project Ga0308309, IMG submission 192491) | Warmed and freeze-thawed soil microbial communities from the Hubbard Brook experimental Forest, New Hampshire - Hubbard Brook CCASE Soil... | ecosystem: Environmental > Terrestrial >...
AACCCAACGCACATCGTCATAGCGGGCCTCTCTGGAAGCCGCTTAAGCGTGGGGCGCGTGATTCGTGGCGGCGTCTTAAGTCTCACTTATACACCGCCCTGTAGCTTTTGTGAAGTATATAATCTTGTTAGAAAATGTTTTCTCGTTTGTTGTGAGCGGGTTAGCTCGATTTTTAATATTTTGGCGACTAGCGATGAATAATGCATAAGTGGTGAGCAGTGACTGTTGAATCGCGAAGCGTGATGAGTGACTCGGGAATGGTGATTCCTGGAGCGCAAAACGCGTGAAAAGCGCGTGCTGAAACTCGCGGTTTTTAGCCGATTAGAAAAATTCAATACATTGTTTTCAGGGGAGTTGCGGGCGGTTTTAATCGCGGCGCAACCAATTAGAAAATGGCGGGTGGAGAGAGGGGCTCGGGCGCTGGCTGTTGAGGCGCGAGCAGCGTGGACCATGTAGCCCCCTTGTGGTGATGAAATTAGCGCACGACTGATGATAACACAGTTGTTACGGTAATTCAAGTGCAAACTGAGGGGCCGGGACTGGCGGGGCCGGGTCGGGCCAGCTCCCTTCGATCCTGCCGCCGGCAGGCTCTCAGGGCACATTCGCTTCGCTCAGTGCAAGCAAGTGGCTGCGAGCGACTTGAAAACACGCGGGAAAGGCGCCGCGAAGGGTGCGGGACAGGCCTCTTTCATTTGCCTTCGCTGAGCAGGGCTCCTACAGCTTCCTCCAACTTCTGGAATCCCTGACTCTGGTTTGGCGCAGGCTGCAGATTTCCTTTGCGGTCGATCAGAAAAATCGTTGGATACTTTGCTATCTCGCGGTAAAAGGGCGGCACCCCGGGCGTGGTTATTAGAAGCGGATAGGTAATCGGAACTTGAGTTAAATATGCTTGCTGCTGGGGGATTGCCTCATCGGAAATGCCCAGCACGACAAAACCGTCTGCTTTGCGGGACCGGTAGAGTTTGTCCAGTTGAGGCATCTCGGTACGGCACGGCTCGCACCAAGTCGCCCAGATGTTTACCAGCACTACTTGGCCCTTGTAGTCTGCCAATCGCTGCGGCTTGGAGCGGCAGACAAGCGACGCGGTGTGGGCAGAGATGCAGGCGGGTAGCCCATCCTTCCACACCGCCGAGACGTAAGACTTAGGTTGTAAGGGTGCGGGTTCAGACGCAGCGTCTCGACGGCAGTCGCCCTATGGAACTCTCGGTTCGGTTGCCGATTCTCTCGGCCGGCGGCCCACCCGCCCGCCTAACCAACGATCGCGGTCCCTTCAGTGAAATTCGTGGCTGGTGTAAATCGTTATGCCGCTCCCGTCGGGGTCCTTTATGCAAAAAAGATAATGTCCAAAAAAAGTTTCATCAGGGATTTCTCCTGCTGCGATTCCCCGACTGATTAGCTCCGAGCGATATTTTTTCAATTCATGCAGGCCTTTGCCTTTAATCATGAGGTCAAATTGCTCGGAGAATTTTTTATGGAATTGTCCTGTCAAACTTTCCGCGATGTCTTCTGCAGCCACCGGATCAATTGATAACAATATTAGGTGAGTGCCTCCACGCAGCTCAATAATGGCGAGGTCTTCGTCAATAGCAAATGGAGGAAGGCCGAGATTCGAATAGAATTGGCAACTACGCTTAAGGTCAGCCACCTTAAAAACAAGGTGACCCACTGCTAATTCCGGGTCAACGACAGTCTTCATCTCGCTCAATCCTGAACCGGTCATGATTCGCCTCCTAAGTTGTTCTTCGAAATTGCCCCGAGGCAACGCTGATACGGTAGCGTTGCGGTTCGTTCTGAAGAATGTTCCTACCGAAGATACCAAACGGTATCTTTCATGGCAAGCATTTTATTTGCGCCACTGGCTCATGCCATGGAATACAATTTCGAGCTGTTGCGGAGACTTTCGAAAATGAAGGCGAGAAAAGTAAAAAACGCTTACATGAAAAAGAAGGACCCTCTGTTCGTTAGAGAATCCCTCTTAAATGCCGCCTTCGAACTGGCTGCCACGAAGGGCATGGCTGATGTCACCGTCAACAAAGTGAGCGAATTGGCGGACGTTACCAAGGGGGCTTTCTTTCATCACTTCGATAGCAAAGAGACGTTGGTGATGGAGCTGATGCAGATGCTATTGACGCGATTGGACAAGCAGTTTGACCGACTGATGGCGGAGGAAGAGAATTCCGACGGATGCTTTACTCGTGCATACATTAGGGCGGCATTCTCCGAAGGTGCGCCTGAACGTAAACTTTGGGGGGCGCTATTGAGTCTGATGGCCTCTAAAGGTCAAGTCTGGCGGATTTGGGATAGTTGGCTGAGCGAACGCCTGAACAGACATTCGAAAACTGATTCGAGAATCGAGCTTCGTGTCGTAAGACTTGCGGCAGATGGCGTGTGGCTTGAGAGGATCATGAACGCGAGATCGAAAAACCTAAAGGGCCTCGAAAAATATCTCGTGGAGATGACGCGAATCCGTTAGCTTCGGTCTGCAATGGGCTTCTATGCTGCGTAGGTTGACATTGCTAGGTGCAAGGCTTGTGTCGCACCTCCCTTTGACGCTGCCACAGGCAGAGTCTCAGGGTAAACCCGTTCGAACCTGCCACTGGCAGGTTCTCAGGGTGAAATGGCGCTGGTTTGGCGTGGAAGGAGTGGGAATCGGCGCGTCGGGGATTAGGAGGGGCGCGAGTGCGGCGCGGGCGCACTTCACGCTAGGGCGAATTTTGGGTTGAGGGGGATTTTGTGTTTTTTCAGGCGCGCGGTGGCACACACACGAGTTCGTGGCTGGAAGTTTTGGCCGCATCGGTGTAGATTTCTTTTGGTTGTGGGGCCGAGCGACTTTAGCTCATTGGTTAGGCGACGAACATGCAAATTGCTGGGAAAGCAGGCGCGGCGGAACTGGACGACGTACGAAGTGGCGTGCCTGGCGACGTGCGAAGCGCTGGCGGCGAGACGCAACGCGTTGGGCGTAGCGGCGTGCGTAGCGACTTGCGTGATGGTGCTGGAGCGGCGACGGTTAGGCCGACGATGAGCGTGGGGGCGGGGTTCCGGGCGGCGTTTCGGTGGTTGGCGGTGCTGACGGCGGTGGCCAGCATCGCGGCGGTGCTGCTGGTCGGGGCGATTTCGATGGGATGCTACGCCGTGGCTGCGGTGCTGGGGAAGATTCGGCCGCTGCGCGAGGCTTATCAATTTATTTCCGGGGTTTACGACCGGCTGATCGAGCGGCTGGGACGGACAATCCTGCGCGATGCGCGCGATACTCCGGCGCTGCGGCTGATGGTTTCGCTGACGCTTACCGCGGTGCCGATTTTCGTGGCGCAAATGATTTTGGGGAAACCGCGGCTGCTGCTGGTGATCGGTTTCTATCTTTCGCTGTACGGAGTGAAGTTTCAGCGATTCGTGCGGATGTTCAGCGCGAAGCATCTGGAGGCGCACCGGCGGCAGGGATATTTTTCAGATTCGTTCCATAAAGTGTTCGGGCGTTACGTGGAATTTTTCCTGGGATTTTTGTACGGCAACGTGCCGGAACTGGACCGCACGGTGCATGTGCGGCTGCATCACAAGGAAAACAGCGGGCCGGACGATACTACTTCCACGATTGGGTACGACCGCACCAACCGGCTGCACTTCTTCTCGTATCTGGCAGACAATTTTTGGACGGTGCTGGGCTTGGCACCGTATGCGTACTTCACGGCCAAGGGCGAGAGCGAGAACCGGCGACGAATGCTATGGGGAATCACGCTGTATGCGATTTATTTCGCGGCGGTATTCATTTATAACTGGCGACTGGGCATTGCGTACGTGCTGGTGCCGCTAACGGCGATGAATTTCATCATGGCGATGACTGCGTGGGTGCAGCACGCTTTTTACAACGAGGAACGGCCCGAGGATTATTTTGCGAATACGGTGACGGTGTATGACGAAGTGAATTTTATGAACGAGGGATACCATCTTTGTCATCATCACAAATCGGGGCTGCATTGGACGGAAATGCCGGCGCATCTGGAGCGGATACGGGACAAGATGCGGGAGTCAGGGTCTTTGGTGTTCCGCGATATGGATTTTATGGAGCTGTTCGTGGAATTGACTTTGCTGCGCAGGATGGATGTGCTGGCGGAGAAGCTAGTACCGTGGGAGCCGATGGATCATGCGCAGAGGTTGGCGTTGCTGGAGAAGCGGACTAGGCCGGCGAGGGTTGTTTCGGCTTCTCAGCTTACAGCTTAACTTCGTGTAAGACCGCTATTACTGTTCAGACCGGATATCGGCTGTGCGCCGACGTCGGCCTGCCGCGCATTAAACCGTAGATTTTCGGCTTCGAAAATGCGACGGCTAACTCGCTTAGCGCCTCGTAATTGCGGGCTGTCTGCTGGTTCTCTTGCCTCGGTTGGGACGGCTATGCTACTGTCGGGTCCTGAGGTGAACCATGAGCGACAATAGTGTAGGTTCAAAGGTTAGCGTATTTTTGGTGGGGTTGGGAATTGGAGCGCTGGTTGGCATTTTATTCGCGCCGAAATCGGGCGACGAGACACGTGAATATTTGACGGGCAAGGCCGATGAAGGCCGCGAATACGCGCAGAAGAAGGCGCGGGAATTGCGGGAGCGCGCGGAAGATCTGATTGAGCGCAGCAAAGAGATTATGTCGCGGCAGAAGGATGCGCTTTCCTCGGCAGTGGACGCGGGGAAGGACACGTACCGGAAGGAATCCAAAGCGTCGTAAGGCAGGGCAAGGAGATTAATGTCCGGCTGGGTCGAGGCGTTCATCATCATCGCGGCGATAGCTATCGTTGTGCAGATGGCTATTTTGGTGGCGATGTTCGTGCAGTTGAAAGTGTCCATGCAGGAATTCACACGGATTGCGAATGACTTGCAGGGGCGCGTGGACCCGATTTTGTTGCGCGTGAACCGGATATTGGAAGATTCCGAGGGCCGCATTTCCAGCGTGATGGGCGATACAGCCGAGATCACGCGACTGGCGCGCGGGCAAGCGCAGAAGGTGGACCGCGTAGTTACGGAAGCGTTGGAGCGTCTGCGGATTCAGGTGATTCGCGCGGACCAGATTTTGACTGGGGCGCTTGAATGGGTGGATGAAGCGGGCACGAAATTCCGGCATACTTTGTGGGGGCCGATCCGGCAGGCTTCGGCGGTGATGAAGGGGATCAAGGTGGGGCTCGATATGTTGCGGCGGCAGCAGAATAATAAGCGGGAATCGGATGGGGATGCGGATTCGGTTTCGCAGGACGAAGAACTTTTTATTTGAGGTTTTGTTCCTCAGTTGCGCTTCTTCTTCGGGCACGTTTTCTACGTTTTGATTTTCCCGCAGGCTCAATCAGAAAATTAACGTGTGAAGTGAATCAGCGGATCCAGCCGCCGCCTAGGACTTTTTCGCCTGCGTAGAATACGGCGGCTTGGCCGGGGGTGATGGCGCGCTGGGGCTCGCGGAAGGTTACGCGGGCGGTGGTGGCGCGTAGCGGAGCGATTTCTGCTTCGGCTGGTTCGTGGCGATTGCGGATGCGGACCATCGCCTGCACTGGCTGATCGGGAACGTCGTACGGAATCCAGTTTACGTTGCGGACTTCGCAGGTGTTGCGGCGGAGTTCTTGATCTTCGCCTACTACCAAGCGATTTTGGGCGCGGTCTAGCGCGACCACGTACATGGGGAGCTGTCCGCCGGTGAGCCCGAGGCCCTTGCGCTGGCCTACGGTGAATTGATGCAAGCCGGTGTGGCGGCCTAGAACTTCGCCGGAGGTTGAGACGATGTCGCCGGGTTCTTTGGGCAGTTCACTTCCCTGCTCGTGCAGATAGCCTTCGATGAACTTCACGTAATTTCCCGTGGGGACAAAACAAATTTCCTGGCTCTCGGGCTTTTCCGCGACGGGTACTTGCAGGCGGCGCGCGATTTCACGGACTTCGTGCTTGGAAAGTTCGCCGAGGGGGAAATCGGTGCGGGCCAGCTGTTCTTGCGTTAGGCCGAAGAGGAAGTACGTTTGATCCTTCGATTCGTCCACGGCGCGGAGGAGCTCGTAGCGGCCGGTCTGCGCGTTGTGGCGCACGCGGGCGTAGTGGCCCGTGGCAATCCGTTCGGCGCCGATCTGGCGCGCGGTGACAAGGAGCTGATCGAACTTGACGTGATTGTTGCACATGGTGCAGGGGATCGGAGTGCGGCCTTCGAGATAATCGGCGACGAAGGGGCGGATTACGTTTAGCTCGAATTCACGTTCGAAGTTGACGACGTAGAAGGGGATGCCGAGATGTTCGGCTACGCGGCGAGCGTCGTAGACATCGTCGTGCGAGCAGCAGCGATGCTGGGCGGGGCCGTTATTTTCGAGTTGCGGCAGGCGGCGTTGATTCCAGAGCTGCATCGTGAGGCCGACGATGGATTGGGCGCGGTCGTGGAGGATGGCGGCGACGGTGGAGCTGTCTACGCCGCCCGACATAGCTACGGCGACGGTGTTGGCGGTGGCGACGGTTGGCGTGCTGGTTGCGAATTCGAGCTGGGTTAGAGATGACAACTGTTTGGTCCTTTTCGTTTGCGAAATCGATGAAACAAATTCATCGGCAACGTCAACTGCGCCCGCCTAAATGCGGCCGCTACATAATTCAAAAATAAATTCGAAACCAAACGCCCGTCATGCTGAGATTGCCGTGGTCGCGCTTAGTGGCGAGAGGGCGCGGAGGCGCGCTACAGCTTGCGGGATTGTGGCTATCGCCTGGTCGATCTCTTCGGCTGTGGTGGTGCGGCCTAGACTGAGGCGCAGGCTGCTGCGTGCTTCGTCGGGGGAAAGACCGACGGCCAGCAACACGTGCGACGGACCTACTGCGCCGGATGAGCAGGCCGCGCCCGTCGAGCAGGCGATGCCCTGCAGGTCGAGCGCGATGACCAGCGCTTCCCCGCCTGCTCCGTGAAACGAAATGTTCGAGGTGTTCGAGACGCGCTGCGCGCGATTGCCATTTACGCGCGCGTCGCCACAAGCTGCGAGGAGCGCGTCTTCCAGGCGGTTGCGCAGCGTGGTGAGCCGCGCGCAGTCCGTCTGCAGATTCTTGCGCGCTAATTCCGCGGCCTTTCCCAGACCAACTATGCCCGGGACATTTTCGGTGCCCGGGCGGCGGTCGCGTTCGTGATGGCCGCCGTAGAATTGCGGTTCGAGGGGCGTGCCGGAGCGGACGTAGAGCGCGCCGACACCCTTAGGGCCGTAAATTTTGTGCGCGGAAATGGAAAGCAGGTCCACGCCGAGGCGATTTACGTCGAGCGGCTGCTTTCCGGCAGTTTGCACAGCGTCGCAATGGAACAAGACGTCCGCCGTACCGGCGATGCGGCCAATTTCTTCGATGGGCTGGATGGTGCCGACCTCGTTGTTGGCGTGCATCACGCTGATGAGGATTGTTTCCGGCTTCAGCGCGCGGCGAATGTCTTCGGGATCCACGGTCCCTTCGCGGCCTACGGGAATGTAGGTGACTTCGGCGCCGAGATTTTCCAGTGCTTGCGCGGCGTTGAGGACCGCGTGATGTTCGATGGCGGTGGTGATGATGTGCTTGCGCGGCTCCTGCGACGCGGCCACGACGCCGAAGAGCGCGAGATTGTCTGATTCGGTGCCGCCGCTGGTGAAGACAATTTCGGAGGGCTTGGCGCCGAGCAGCGTGGCTACTGATGCGCGGGCCGCGTCCACTGCGCCACGCGCGCGTTGCCCTGGCGAATGAATCGAGCTGGCATTGCCGAAGTTTTCGGAGAAATACGGCATCATGGCGTCGAGGACGGCGGGGTCCACGGGAGTTGTTGCGTTGTAATCGAGATAGATGCGCACGTCTGGAAGCCGCGAGTATTCAGAATAACGGTACGCGGGAGAGGGGTCAAGCAGAGGCCTGTGCGGGCCGCGAAACCGCGATAGTACGAGTGCGTTACAGGTACGCGCAGGTTGCCTTGACAGGGTTGCGGGTGTCCGATAGCGTCGAAGAATGCGGCATCATAGATTTTTGCTTGCACGCCGCGCAATTCATGGGGGCGAAACTTGGCGCGGCCAATTATTACGCTGACGACGGATTACGGGACAAGCGACCACCTGGTGGGCGTGATCAAGGGCGTCATCCTGAGCATCAATCCGGAAGTGAATATCGTGGATATCACGCACCACGTGATCGCGCACGACGTGCTGGACGGTGCGGTGACGATCAGCCAGGCGTACAATTATTTCCCTCCGAAGACGATTCATCTGGTGGTGGTGGATCCGGGCGTGGGGACGCAGCGCCGGCCGATTGTGGTGGCTGGGGATCAGCATTATTTTGTGGCGCCGGATAATGGAGTGCTTTCGGCGATTTACGATCAATCGGAATCGCTTTTTGCATGGCATGTTACTTCGGAGCATTATTTCCGGCAGCCGGTGAGTAATACTTTTCATGGGCGGGATATTTTTGCGCCGGTGGCGGGGTGGCTGTCGAAGAACTGGCAGACGGCGAGTTTCGGCGAGCAGATTGAGGATTTTGTGCGGTTCAGCATTCCGAAACCGAAGGTGAACGGGAATACGATCAAGTGCGTGGTGCTGAAGCTGGATAACTTTGGGAATCTGATTACTAATTTGAAGGGCGAGGAAACGCCGGGTTTGGTAGCGCCGGACGCGAAGTTCACGATTCGGGCTGGGAATGTGGAGATCAAGAAATTGTTGGCGACGTTTGCGTTGGGGACGGCGGGGGAACCGTTTGCGATCATTGGATCGGGCGGGTATTTGGAATTGTGCGTGAATAAGGGGAATGCGGCGCGAGTTTTGGGGATTGGGCGGGGGGCTGAGGTTACCGTGGAGTTGGGGTAGGGTTGGATTTTTTTCTGCTGAACTTTCCTGTGGTTATATTCCATAAAAATTTTGGGATTGCGCGTTTCGTCTGAGGGACGGGTGTGCCGCGACGTCGTTGAGTGCTGCGGAAAGATTCAGCGCAGAGTACGCAGAGGGAGCAGAGAAAGGCAAGAAGATTAACACAGAGTGCACGGAGGAAAATCGGAGAACACAGAGAAAGAAAGCAGGAAAGAAAGAAGGAGAGATCCTTCGCTGCGCTCAGGATGACGATGCTCGTCGCATCGTTCGAGCCCCTTGGAATTCCCGACTCGTTAACGGGCGAGCGAAGTGATGATCAGGTAGGAGCGCATGCGGGGGTCGAGCCAGTCGCGGAGGGCGTCGCCTAGTAGGTTGAAGGCCAGGACTGCGGTCATCACGGCCAGGGCCGGGAAAATTACCAGGTGGGGGGCGTCGAAGAGGTGGCCGCGGGCGTCGTTGAGCATGGCGCCCCAGCTGGGCATGGGAGCCAGGACTCCTACGCCGAGAAAGCTTAGGGTGGATTCGGCCAGGATGGCGCCGGCCATGGCGATGGTGGCTTGAACGAGAATCGGTTGCAAAATATTTGGAAGCAGATGGCGCACCAGAATGCGGGCATGCGATGCGCCCAGGGAACGCGCGGCCAGGACGTATTCCATTTCCTTGGCTTGTAGAATTTGCGCGCGGGCGAGGCGTGCGTAGCCGGCCCAGCCTGTGACTACCAGCGCGAGAATGACTTTATCGAGGCCCGGGCCGAGAAACGCGGCGAAGGCGATCGCTAGCAGGATGCCGGGGAATGAGAGAAACGCGTTGATGAGGATGATGTTGACGAAGCGATCGAACCACCCGCCGAAATAGCCTGCGACTGCGCCGATTGTCAAACCGATTATTCCTGCACCGAAGACCACACAGACGCTGACGAGCATGGAAACGCGCGTACCGAAGATGATGCGCGAGAGGATGTCGCGGCCTAGCTCGTCTGTGCCCATCCAGTGCGCGGCGGTGGGCGAAAGCAGGCGCGCGGGCAGATTTTGCGCGACGGGATCGTAGGGGGCTAGCCACGGGGCGCCTACGGCGACGATTACCAGCAGCAATGTGAGCGCGAATCCCCAGCGGCCGGGGACGCTGCGGCGCAGAAAATCTGTGAGTTCGTGGACGAGTTCGCGCGGCAGACTGCGAGGAGGTGATTTCAGTTGCGGCGTGCTCATTCGAAACGCACCCGTGGGTCCACCAGCGCGTACACCAGGTCGGTGAGGAGATTCACGAATACGTAGGACACGGCGATCAGCAGGATGCAGCCTTGCAATAGGGGATAATCGCGTGCGCCGATGGCTTGCACGGCGAGGCGACCGATGCCCGGCCAGGAAAAAATCGATTCGGTGACGATGGTGCCGGCGAGGAGTGAGCCGAATTGCAGGCCGAGGATGGTGAGAATGGGAATCAGCGCGTTGCGAAGTGCGTGACGGAAGAGCACGGCGGATTCGGAGACGCCTTTGGCGCGGGCAGTGCGGACGTAATCGGCTGACAGCTCTTCGATAACGGAGGTGCGCACCATGCGCGTGAGGATGGCGGCGAGCGCGGCACCCAGAGTGAACGCGGGGAGGATGAGATGCGGGATGCCGCCGCGACCGGAAACTGGAAGCCAGCCGAGCACGACTGAAAACAGCAGGATGAGCACGGGACCGAGCGCGAAGTTCGGGACGGAGAGGCCGAAGAGTGTGAGTACGGCGACAGTGTGGTCAGTTCGTTCACCGCGTTTGTGGGCCGCTAGGACGCCGGCGGGAATTCCGATGAGCGCGCAGATCAAGAGCGCGACCGCGGCGAGTTCGAGAGTGGCGGGATAGTGTTCGGCGACGACTTTCAGCACCGGCTGCTGGAAGCGGAAGGATTCGCCGAGATTTCCGTGCAGAGCGCCGGAGAGGTAACGGCCGTATTGCACCGGGAGCGGCAGATCGAGGCCCAGGGCGTGGCGGAGTTGCGTGAGGTCTTCGGCGCGGGCACCTTCGCCAAGCATTTGCGCGACCGGATCGCCGGGAACGATGTGCGCGAGCAGGAAAACCATGGTGAGGATGAGCCAGAGCGCTGGCAGCGCGAACAGCAAGCGGATTGAAATGTAGCGAATCATTTATGGGCTGGCCCCGAGGATGGTGAATCCGGGGCGGGCTCGTCGGGAGAGGATACCGTGCCTTCTGATAAAGGCTTGGAAGATTTTTTGCGCGTGGCACGACGATTTTTCTTAGCGCCGCGCGATTCGGCCGCGGAGATGGGCAACGGCATTTGCAATACTTCGGCGGGCGCGTCGTGCTCCGTGCTTGCGCCTTGCTGCTCGGGGCGTGGGGCTTCTTCGGCTTTCGGCGCCGGTGACTGTGACTGTGACGAGACGATCGCTGGCGGCAGCGGTTTGATTTTCAGGCGCGAGACGCGGCGATGGTCCATTTCCATTACGGTGAAGCGATAGCCATCGGCCTCAAAGCTTTCGCTGCCTCGGGGGATAAAGCCCAGGCGCGTGAGGACGAAACCGCCGACCGTTTCGTAGGAGGGATCTTCGGGGAGGATGATGTTGTAGCGCGCGGCGAGTTCGCGGATTTTGATGGAGGCGTCGAAGATCATGCCGCCGTCGGGGAGAGTGAGCGGCCGCTCGACGACGTCGAATTCATCGTGAATTTCGCCAACCATTTGCTCGAGAATGTCTTCGAGGGTGGCGAGGCCGAGGATGCTGCCGAATTCGTCCACGATCATGGCGAGGCCGGTGCGGCGCGCGCGGAATTCGAGCAGCAGTTCGCTGACGGGCTTGGTTTCGGGGACGATGAGCGCGTCACGCAGAACGCTGCGCAGATTAAATTCGGGGAGAGGCTGATGATCTTCTGCGCGGCGTGCGCGATCGAGGAGGATCCAGATCATGTCTTTTATGTGGACGAAGCCGAGGATGTGATCGAGCGTGCCTTCGTACACGGGGATGCGCGAGCGCTGGGTGGTGGCGAACATGGTCATGGTGTCTTCGAGAGTGGCGGAGGCAGGGAGCGCATGCACGTCGGGGCGCGGTACCATGACTTCGCGGGCCTGGATTTGGCCGAGTTCCATTGCTGCTTGAATGAATTTCACTTCGGCGGCGGGGAGCAGGCCGCGATCTCGGGCTTGCTGGATCATTACCTGCAGTTCTTCAGTGGAGCGCACCAGGGTATGGCTGTGCGGTGAAACCACGCCCAGCGCGCCGACGAATCTTTCGGCGGCGTCATCGAGAAAGTCTATGGCCCAACGAAAAGTGTTCAGAAACCAGGAAAAGGGGCGCGCGATTAGCAGGGCCACGCGTTCGGCGCGGGCCAGGCTGAGGCTTTTAGGAACGAGTTCGCCGAGGACGACTTGCAAAACGGTGAGAAGTCCGAAGGCGACGGCTAGCGCGGTGCCGTGAGCGATTACGGCGGCCCAGGGACGCGGGATCGCTTGCACCAGCGGGCTGAGAATTCCGGCGAGAGTGATTTCACCGAGATAGCCGAGCGAGAGGCTGGCGAGGGTGATGCCGACTTGCACGCCGGACACGACGCGGGTGAGGTCGGTGAGCAGGGCTTCGACTACTTTGGCGCGAGCGTCTCCTTGTTGGACGAGCTGTCGGACGCGGGATTGGCGTACGGCGATCAGCGAGAATTCGGCGGCGGAGAAGAAGGCGTTGATGCCGACGAGCGCCAGGACGGCGAAAAGTTGCAGGGCGATCATTGCTGGTTGATTTTAGCAAGAGGGGCGCGGTAACGGGGGAAAAGCGGTAGAGAGTGATGCGTGATTAGTGATTGGTGATTGGTGATTAGTGACGAGAGGCAAGTTCGCGGCATTCGGCTGCGTTGTGCTTCGAGCCGCTGTTGGCCCGGAGATCAGTCAACTACTTGGTTGAGTGCTTCGATTCCTGGGCGGCGCGGATTTTTGCCGTGACTTCCTCGGACTTTCCTCGCGGAGTTGTCAGGGCCGTCCAATGCGCGGCTGCGAAATGCTTGGCCAGGAATACGATCTGGCCGACGTGGTAGGAATAATGGGCTAGCTGGCGATTGATGGCTTGGGTAACGGAGTGCGGTTCGCTGCGGATTAGGACCGTGCGGCTGAGGTCGGCGTCGGTGAGCGCGGTCAGGGCGTCGAAAACATATTTCCAGCCGGCTTCCCATTGGGAGATCAGCTGGGCGCGGGATTTAGCGGGAGATTCGAATTCGGTGTCGCGATTGCGGTCAGGCTTCTCGCCGTCGGAGGTGAGGAAATCGGTCCAGCGGGAGCGCATGTTGCCGTACATGTGTTTGACGATAATGGCGATGGAGTTTGATTCGGGGTCGAGGGTGGCGGTCAACGCTTCGTCGGAGGATTGAGCGATGGCGCGTTCGGCGAGATTTTTGTACTGGCGGAACATGGCGATGGCGTCGGTGAGGTAGGAATATGTGAATTCGTGGGGCATGGCGGGATTTTGCATCTTTTTGGCGCGCGCGGGCAATAGAGACGCGGCGGGCGGAGACACAATCACGGTGCCAAATTGGCAGAGGCGCGTTGCGGGCGAGAGATGGGGTGGGCTACACTGCGCGGCTGTTGCAGCGAGCGACTAAAGGCATCGACGGATGACACGAGCATCGCGGATTTTTCGATATTTGGTGGCGGGGCTATTGGTGATTGTTGGCACCGCTTTGGTGTTGGGCTGGTGGATCGTGAGGCGGCCGCTGGCGCGCTTGGATGGAAGCGTCGCGATTGGCGGATTGAAGGATAGCGTGATTGTGGACCGCGACCGGTGGGGGCGGCCGTGGATTCGCGCGAAATCGTTGCAGGATGTGGTCACGGCGCAGGGTTATGTGATGGCGCAGGACCGGCTGTGGCAGATGGATTTGCTGCGGCGGGCGGCGGGCGGAGATTTGAGCGAGATTTTTGGCGAGGTGGAGCTGGCGTACGACCGGGAAAATCGCACTTTGGGAATGCGGCAGGCGGCGGAACGCGCGGCGGCGGATGCTTCTCCGGAAATTCGTGCACTGCTGGAAGATTATGCGCGCGGGGTGAACGACAACATCGCGGAGCGCGCCGGGGAATTGCCGATTGAATTTGTGGCGCTGGGGTACCGGCCGCGGGTTTGGACTCCGGCGGACACTTATTTGATCAGTTTGTATATGTATAAGACGCTGACTTCGACATGGAAGGAGAAATTGAACCGGCAGTGGATTGTCTCAAAGGCGGGAGAGGAGCGGGCGCGGGATTTGTTTGTGAGCGATTCACCGCTGGATCATTTTATTTGGACTGCGGGGACTTCCCTTCCGCCGCTGGCTAATTCCGCGGGTTCGAGGTCTTCGACGCAATTGGCCGGCCGAGCGCGCGACGGCGACGGTAACGATGATGCCATCGCGGCGCCGCCGTTCGCTGCGATTGAATGGGAGGCGGCGCGAAATTTCTTGGCGCAGTTCGAGGACGAGTCGTCGGAAATAATCGGCAGCAACAATTTTGTGGTTAGCGGCGCGCATACGGTTTCGGGCAAGCCACTGCTGGCGAACGATACGCATCTGCAACTTTCGGTGCCGGCGCTGTGGTACGTCATGCATTTGACAGCGCCGGGGCTGAACGTGGAGGGATTTGCGCTTCCCGGCGCGCCGCTGGTGATCATCGGTCACAACGACCGGATCGCGTGGGGTTTGACGAACAGCAATGCGGACGTGGAGGATCTTTACGTCGAAAAGTTCTCTGACGCGAATCCACTGGAATATTCCGCTGGCGGCAAGACCCTGATGGCTGAGGTGCGCCACGAAGTGATTCATGTGCGCGGGAAACCGGATGTGCAGCTGGATGTGGTGGTGACGCGGCACGGGCCAATCGTGCATCGCGATGCGGCGGAGCGCAGCGGGAGGGCTTATGCGTTGCGTTGGACGGCGCTGGAGGCTGGCGGGCTGAATTTTGGATTTCCATTGCTGGGCGAGGCGCAGGATTGGAATTCGTTTATTGAGACGACGCGGCACATTGCGGGGCCGGGACAAAATACGATTTACGCGGACGTGGATGGAAACATCGGGTTCACGATTCCGGCGCGGATTCCGATTCGGGCCCGTGGCGATGGCGCTCTACCTGTTCCCGGCGATACGGACGATTACGAATGGAAGGGATACATTCCGTTCGAGGAATTGCCGCGAGTGGAAAATCCGCCGGGTGGGATTATTGCTACGGCCAACGCGCGGACGGTGGGGCCGGGGTACAAATATTATTTATCGGACCGGCAGGCGGGACCTTATCGGACGGCGCGGCTTTACGAATTGCTTTCTGATCGCACGGGGCTAACGGCTGCGGACTGCAACGCAATTCAAAACGATATAGTGAGCTTGCCGAATCGTTTTTTGGCCAGGGCCCTGCTGCAAGCGGCGAAGACGAAGCAGCCGGCGGATGCGCGGGCACAGCAATTAGTCGCCGGTCTGGATGGATGGGATGCGCGGGCTACGGCGGAATCCGGGGAGACTTCGTTTGTGGAATACACGCGGCGGGCGCTTTTTGTGCGTTTGTTGCAGCCTTATTTGGGCGATGAGGTTACGAAGTACGAGTTGTGGGAGCCGCTGAGTGTTTACAACGATGCGTGGTGGCGCGACAAAGTATTTCTGGAGAATGTGCTGCGTGAGCGGCCGGTGTCGTGGCTGCCGAGCGGATTTGCAAATTACGATGAGTTGTTGATGGCGAGCGCAGATGATGCGGTGGCCTCTTTGCAGAAGCAAACAGGCCAAGCGACTGAGTCCTGGTGGAAT
>Ga0308309_10001192_pt1 | contig 15502 bp, 10 predicted proteins | sample HubBroMetageWFT5_FD_192491 | JGI IMG/M metagenome (GOLD analysis project Ga0308309, IMG submission 192491) | Warmed and freeze-thawed soil microbial communities from the Hubbard Brook experimental Forest, New Hampshire - Hubbard Brook CCASE Soil... | ecosystem: Environmental > Terrestrial >...
CGGATGTTTATTATTTTGGGTCGGTGAATGGAGGCGTTTGGAAAACGAACGATGCGGGGCGGACTTGGAACCCGATCTTTGACGGGCAGCCAGTGGGTTCGATTGGGGCGATTGCCGTGGCGCCTTCGAATGCGAATGTGATTTACGTGGGATCTGGCGAAGCGGACATGCGCTCGAGCATTTCGTATGGCAATGGAATGTATAAGTCAACCGACGCGGGCAAGACTTGGGCGCACATCGGATTGGAAGATTCGCGGCAGATTGCGCGAATTGTGGTGGACCCGGATGACTCGGAGAAAGTTTTTGTGGCGGCGCTGGGGCACGCGTACGGACCGAATAAGGAGCGCGGCGTTTATCGTTCGAACGATGGCGGGAAGACTTGGCAGCAAATTCTTTTCAAGGACGAAAATACCGGGGCGATCGATTTGGCTATGGAGCCGGGGAATCCGAAGAACATGTACGCGGCTTTGCTTCAGACGCGGCGACCGCCGTGGAGTATTTATGCGCCTTCGAAGGGGCCGGGGACGGGGCTTTATCATTCGAAGGATAGCGGAGAGCATTGGGAACAATTGACGGGACACGGTTTGCCTTCGGAAGAGCTGGGGCGAATGGGAATTGCGTTTGCGCCGAGCAATCCGAAGCGGATTTATTTGATTGCCGATGCGAAGGAGGGCGGGTTGTACCGCTCAGACGATGGCGGGGAAAATTGGGCGCGCGTTTCGAAGGATGCGCGGATTTGGGGACGCGGGTGGTATTTCTGCGAAGTGAGCGTGGATTCGAAGGATCCGGACACGGTGTATGTGCCGAATACTTCGACGTACCGCTCTCGTGATGGGGGAAAAACGTTTACAGCGATTAAGGGCGCGCCGGGCGGGGACGATTATCATCAGTTGTGGATCGATCCGGACAATCCGCAACGCATGGTTTTGGGATGCGATCAAGGCGTGATCGTGACTCGCAACGGCGGGGAGACTTGGAGTTCTTGGTACAACCAGGCGACTGGACAATTTTATCACGTGGCGACGGACAATCGATTCCCCTATTGGGTATATGGAGCGCAACAGGACAGCGGCTCCGCGGCTACACCGAGCCGGAGCAATTACCGGGCGCTGAATTTTCATGATTGGCGGCCGATGGAAGCGGGAGGCGAGAGCGATTACGTCGCGCCTGATCCCCTGAATCCCGAAATTATTTTCGGAGGCTCGGTGTCGCGGCAGGATTTTCACAATGAGGAAGTGCAGCAGATACCGCCAACGTTGTTGTATCCCGGCGATTACCGGCGGACTTGGACTTTGCCGCTGGTTTTCTCGGAGATTGATCCGCATGTGCTGTACTTCAGCGCGCAGGTTTTGTTTCGAACGGCGGACGGGGGAAGCTCCTGGCAGAAGATCAGTCCTGATTTGACGCGGGAAGATCCGGGTGTGCCGGCGAATCTGGATGCGGCGACGGCGGCGGATGCTCCGGCGTCGAAGCGGCGCGGCGTGATTTATACGATTGCGCCTTCACCGGTGCGCGCGGGCGAAATTTGGGTGGGAACGGATGACGGACTGGTTCATCTGACGAAGGATGAAGGAAAAACTTGGAATGACGTCACGCCGAAAGAATTGACGCCGTGGAGCAAAGTGACGCACATCGCGGCATCGCGCTTCGATGCAGGCAAGGCGTATGCGGCGGTGGATCGCCACCGGTTGGAAGATATGCAGGCCTATCTTTACCGCACGAAGGATTTCGGGAAGACGTGGCAGCGCGTTTCGAATGGGATTCCGGAGGGGAGCTTTTTGAATTGCGTGCGGGAGGATCCGAAAGTCGCGGGGCTGCTTTACGCTTGTACGGAAAAAGGCGTGTACGTTTCTTTTGATGATGGCGACGACTGGCAGCCACTACAGTTCAACTTGCCTACGACATCGGTGAGGGATCTGGTGGTGCACGGCGATGATTTGGTGATCGCCACGTTTGGACGATCGTTTTGGGTGCTGGATGATGTGACGCCGCTGCGGCAGTGGAGCGCGAAGGTTGCAAGCGCAGACGCGTGGCTGTTCGAACCGCAGACGGCGTATCGCGTACGTCCGGGCTCGGACGAGGGGACACCGATGCCGCTTGATGAACCGCAAGCTGAGAATCCGCCAACTGGCGCGGTGTTGGACTACTACTTGAAGGAGAGGCAGGCGGAAGCCGTGCAGCTGGAAATTTTTGATTCGGCGGGGAAATCGGTGCGGCGATTTGCTAGCACCGATGAGGCACCTAAGACGAATCCGGATGAGTTGGACATTCCGATGTATTGGGTGCATGACGCGGAGCCGGTGTCGGCTGAAGCAGGGATGCACCGATTTGTTTGGGATTTACGGTACGCGTTTGCAGGACCACGGCGGAGATCTCGCCGAGGAGGTGGAGGACCGATTGCGGTTCCGGGGCAGTACACGGTGAAGCTGACCGCGGCGGGAAAGACGATTTCTGTGCCGTTGGTGGTCAAGATGGATCCACGAGTCAAGACGAGTGCTGCGGATTTGGAGCGGCAGTTCCAGTTGGCTTCCAGGCTGGCAGGGGGCGTTGGAGAGTTTTCCGCGGCTGTCGCGCGCACAGACGATTTGCAAAAGCAGATTGCTGCACGGAACAAGGAGGCTGCAGGAAATGCGGAGGTTGGGACGGCGCTGGCGGAGTTAGAGAAAAAAGTCGCCGCAGTAGCGGGTTCTGGAGGGGGCGGCGGGTTTGGATTTTTTGGGTTTGCCGTGCCGGGTGATCAACCTACATCGTTGAGACAAGTGTCGACGGCTTTGGGGGCACTGCTGGGGATTATCGAAAGTGCGGATGCGGCGCCTTCGGCGGACGCGGCGGCTGCAAGTGAAAAATGGGAGGCGGCGGGGAAGGCTACGCTGGCGCGGTGGAATGCGATTCAAACGAAAGATTTGGCTCGCGTGGATTCGTTGCTAGAAAAGGCGCATTTGGGAGCCTTGAAGACCGGGGAGGAAAAACCGCGCCCCTGAGGGGTCAGTTACAGGAACATCGTTGAAGTAGGAGAATGTCTTTCAGAATCATCGAGAAGCGGGAACGCGACATTTGGGCGCAGCGCGGGTTATATGAGAGTAAGAGAAAAGGACACCAGCCCAGAAGAGGACTCTCCATGACTAGGAATAGGATTACGAAGCAAATTGCCGTTGCCGCCGGATTGCTGGCGCTGAGTTTTGCGCCAGGAATCAGCCGCGCACAAAGCAATTCACAGCCTCCGGCGCAAGATCAGAGCCAGGCAGCACCTGCCGCGCCAGCGCAGCACGAAGGAAGAATGCATGGCGCGATGAAAGGACTGAACCTGACCGATGAGCAAAAAGCGCAAATGAAGAAAATTCACGAGTCGACGAAAGCGCAACTGGATGCCGTGAACAAAGATGAATCCCTGACGGCGGATCAGAAAGAAGCGAAGATCCATCAACTGCGGCATGGTGCTCGCACGCAGATGGTGAAGCTCCTGACTCCCGAACAGCAGCGACAGATGCGGGCCAATGTTCGTGCGCTCCGCGCGTCCCGCCGGGAAAAGCAGCAACAGCAGCCGCCACAAACTCGGCCGCAGGGGTAGTTGGAGCCTTCGGCCCATGGAGCGGTCCGATTCGTAAGACCGGAGTTTGCAATCGACCAAATGAAGGTTGAAATCGCCATGAATGAAGGGACGGCCCGAGGGGCCGTCCCTTTTTCGTAGAGCCATACCTTCGAGCAGCACGGAATGGCGGATAGATTTGGTATGCTGCTCGACGTGGAAAATATCGCTCGAATGATTCGGTGCGCTTGGGGACGGGGCAGTTTTCGAATCGGCGCGCTTTTTTTCTTCTTTGTTTTCGGAGCAGTGGCGCTGAGTATTTCCGCTCAGGCGCCTTCGCAGACGGCGCCCGTCACTCCCTCAGCGCAATCACCTGCACCTCAGGGGCTCCCTACAACGCCTCAAGGACTTCCGCAAACAATTTCACCAGCAATGCCACGCGCTGGGTTGAACGTTGTGGTGCTCGATCCGGCGCATGGGGGGACTGATCCGGGAGCGCGGGGAACGGGCGGGATTCGCGAGAGCGAAATCGTGCTGGACTTTGCGGCACAGGTGCGCCGGGCGCTGGAGGCGCAGGGATTCCAGGTAGTGCAAACGCGGCAGGGAAATGAGGACCCATCGTTTGACGACCGCTCGGCGATTGCAAACGCGCAGAGCGGGGCGGTATTCGTTACTTTGCATATTGCATCAACGGGGCTGCCGGGGACCGCGCGGGTTTACGTCAATTCGGATTTGCCGGTGACGACGGACGCAGGCGGATTGATTCCGTGGGATCGAGCGCAAACTCCATTTCAAGGATTAAGCCGAAAACTGGGCGATTTAGTGCAGGGGCTGCTGGCGCAGCGGTTTAAGGGATCGCCAAATGCGGCGCAAACCGCGGCGGTGAGGCAATTGCGAACGACGGCGGCGCCGGCGATTGCGGTGGAAATATCGAGCGTCGTGGTAGAAGACCGCGCGGACCTGGACCGAATGGCGCCGGGTGTGGCCGACTCTATTGCGACAGGAGTTGCAGCGTTCCGGCCTTCGTACGTGGTGCCGACGGCGGGAGCGACTCCCTGATGGCGCGCTGGATCAGATGGGTGGTTGGCGTGCTTTGCGTGGCGGTGCTTGTGGGAGCGATTTACTTTCCGATTCTGCGACGGCGGCTGCGACTTGCGGCAAAGCTGCAACAGCAAACCGCAGAGCAGGCGCGGAGAGAATTGACGCAAGCCGTTCCTATAAATCCGGGCGAGCCGCGGGTGAAGGCGAGATTATTTTGGGCTTCGGGGAACGGCGATGGAACGCTGTTGGACTCGACGGTCGAATTGCCGCTTTCGAACGATCCGGTGCTGCGCTCGAAACAAGTGTTGAACACGCTGCTGGCCGGGCCTGTGGACACAGATTTGCGCACGCTGCCGCCGGATGCCGTACTCTTGGCGTTTTACATGTTGCCGAACGGGACGGCGATTGCGGATTTCTCTGAGGCACTGGCGACGGCGACGCCATCGGGTATTCAGAGCGAGCAGCTGGCAGTGGATTCGATTACGAGAACGCTGGAAGCCAATGTGCCACGAGTGCAGCGGCTGAAGATTTTGATTCATGGGCAGGAAGTAGAAACGCTGGCAGGGCATTTGGACCTCACCGGCACATTTCTGGTTAACACGAGCGGAGTGCAGGTGGCGCCCGCGGCGGCGTCGGTTCCTGCGCCAGCGACTTCACCAAGCGGGGATAAGCCTGCTGCCCCTGCAACTGTCAAGCCGGCACAGGCACCTATGACGAAACCTGCCCGAGAGCATTGACACTCGATGATGGCCCCGGCAAACTGGCGCAGCTTGAGCGGAAACTGTAGTACAGATGGCAAATGCGATGAAAGCAGGAGGAAGAGTGCGAGTTGATGGCCGCGGCCCGGACCAGATGCGTCCGCTGAAGATGACCCCGGATTTTATTTCGACGGCGGAAGGCAGCGTGTTGATCGAGCTAGGGAGTACGCGGGTGATTTGTACGGCTACGGTGGATGATGGCGTGCCGGGATTTTTGAAAGGCAGCGGTAAAGGCTGGGTCACTAGCGAATACGGAATGTTACCGAGAGCAACCGAGGAGAGGACTCAACGCGAAGCGACGAAAGGCAAACAATCCGGGCGCACGCTGGAAATTCAGCGGCTGATTGGACGGTCACTGCGGGCTGTGACGGATCAGGAAGTGCTGGGCGAGCGTACCGTGTGGATTGATTGCGACGTGATTCAGGCGGACGGCGGGACGCGGACAGCTTCGATTACAGGGGCATTCGTAGCGCTGGCGCTGGCGTTCGAGCGGCTGGTGGTGGCAGGAATGTTGAAGAGTTCGCCGTTGATTGATTCGGTGGCGGCGACAAGCGTGGGGATTGTGGACGACCGCGCGTTGCTGGATTTAGCGTATGAAGAAGATTCGCGCGCGGAAGTGGACATGAATGTGGTGATGACCGGAAGCGGGCACTTCGTCGAGATTCAGGCTACGGCGGAGGGACGGCCTTTTAGCGGTAGCGAAATGCAGGACCTCCTGGCGTTGGCGGCGGCTGGAATTCGCCGGCTGACCGAAGAGCAACGTGCGGTGCTGCCGGTTAAATTCAGTGCGCGCGCCCGCTAAGTTGTTTCTGGCGTCGTCAAATCCCGGAAAAATTGAGGAGTATCGCGCGCTGGCGGCGGATGCACCGCAGGCGTGCGGTGAGATTGAATTGCTGCCGGGATTCGATTCGCTGCCGTCGTTCGAAGAGGATGCACCGACATTTGCGGAGAACGCTGCGGGGAAGGCGCTGCACTACTCGCGGCTTCGAGAAGGGTGCGTGTTTGCCGATGATTCCGGGTTGGTAGTTCCGGCGCTAGGAGGCGCGCCCGGAGTACATTCGGCGCGCTATGCCGGACCGAACGCGACGAACGCGGCGCGAATCGAGAAATTACTTGGTGAGCTTCGTGGAAAAGTGGGAGCGGAGCGAGCGGCTTATTTTGTTTGTGCGATTGCGTTGGCTGAGCGCGGGCGCGCAGCCGCGATTGTCACGGCCCGCGTGGACGGCGAGATTTTGGAATCTCCGAGAGGGAGCGGCGGGTTCGGATATGATCCGGTGTTTTACTTCCCTTCCCTGAAGAAAACATTTGCTGAGCTTTTGCCGGAAGAGAAGAATCAGTTCAGCCATCGAGGGAAGGCGTTTCGCAAGCTCCTCAATTCGCTCATGGCTTCGTAGCTGGGGCGCAGCATGCCGAGCGTCTCCACTGACACAGCGACTCACGCTAGATGAAGAAGACAGACAGGAATGTCTGTCCCACTGTGTGTGATATTCTTGCGCGTCATGCCAACAAAGAAAAAAAATAGTAAGAAGAAGACCGTAGTCAAGAAATCGCTCGGGGCAAAGCCTGCGCGAGCTGCCAAGGGCGCCGCAACGACGAAAAGATCAGCCGCGGCGGGAACTGACCCGAGGCGCGTTGCGGCGATTCTAGCCAAGTTGGATGAGGCGTATCCAGCAGCGACATGCGAATTGAAGCATGACAATGCGTTTCAGCTGCTGATTTCGACGATTCTTTCCGCGCAGTGCACGGATGTGCGGGTGAATCAAGTGGCGGAGACGCTGTACAAGAAATACCCGACGCCGGAGGCGTTCGCGCACGCGAGTCCCCCGGAATTGGAGCAAGAGATTCGGCCGACCGGATTCTTCCGGAACAAGACGAAATCGATAATGGGAGCGAGCAAAGCGATTATCGAGAGATTTGGCGGGCAAGTGCCGCGCACAATGGAAGATCTCCTCACAGTGCCCGGAGCGGCGCGCAAGACGGCCAACGTGGTGCTGGGCACGGCGTTTGGAATCGCGAGCGGAATCGTTGTGGATACACACGTGATTCGCATTTCGAACCGGCTGGACTTGACGCGAAATGAAGATCCGAAAAAAATCGAGCAGGACTTGATGAAAGTGATTCCGAAGGAAAAATGGATCCTTTTTTCGCACCAGATTATTTGGCACGGGCGGCGTGTATGCCTGGCACGCAAACCGAAATGCATAGAATGCAACCTCGAAAAGATTTGTTATTCGAAGGACAAGACGATTTAATCGCAACCGCAAATCACTGCCAGCATCTCGGGCAGCCCTAACGTACTTCTGGCTTTTCCGGAAGCCAATCGCTCTCCACGCAAAAGGTTAAGACTGCGCTCTTTCCGGCGGTTTAACGTATTATGCAGCCATGAGGATTCTGCTGGTCGAAGACGATGCGGGCGTGCGCCGCTTTGTGGTCAAGGGACTGCGTGAGCAGGCTTATGCGGTCGATACCGCAGCGACCGGCGAAGAAGCGCTGTATCACGCGGACATCAACGAGTACGACCTGATCATTCTGGACGTCATGATCCCGGCGCCCGACGGTTTTGAAGTGTGCCGCAGGCTGCGAAAAGCCGGGCGGCGAATGCCGATACTGATGCTGACCGCGCGCGACGCCATCGAGGACCGAGTCAGCGGACTCGATCGCGGTGCGGACGATTACCTGACCAAACCATTCGAGTTTCGCGAACTGCTGGCGAGGCTTCGCGCACTGCTGCGGCGTTCGTCGGAATTGCATCCGCCACGGCTGAGCGTCGGAGACCTTGTGCTGGACACGGCGGCACAAAACGCAACACGCGGTGGACATGCGATATCGCTAACCCACAAGGAATACGCGCTGCTTGAATATTTGGTCCGCAATGCGGGACGAGTAGTGAGCAGAGCGGACATCGCCGAGCATGTTTGGGATGAAAGATTCGATCCATTTTCAAATTTGATCGAGGTGTATATCAACCGGCTTCGGCGGAAGATCGATCCGGATGGAAGCTCGGGGCTGCTGCAGACGCGACGAGGCGCCGGTTATATATTGGATGCGGACGCGGGAGCGCGAGCGCAGCCGACAGGGACGCAAAGCAAAGCGAATGTACCGGACCGCAAGAAACATGCTTGATTCGGTGCGAGTGCGGCTGACGGTATGGTACTCGGCGGTTCTCGCCGTGGTTTTGGTCGTGGTATCTGCAACCACCTATCTGATCGTTGGAAAAACGTCGATGCAGAGGACGGACGCGGATTTAGAGGTGCTGTCTGATTCATTCCTGGTGACATTTCAGGACGAGCTTTCGGACACTCCCGGCACACGTGCTTCGGCAGTTTTATCGGCAGCACGGCAGGCTATGGTCGAGCATCGATCAAATAGCGATGCTTTCGTGGTGCTGGATCCTGGCGGAGAAGTCGCTGCTACTTCGAGCGAGGCTATCTCGTCCGGCGAATCATCTTCTAGTTCGTTGACCCGCGCACTCGCTTCGAGCGACTTTCACCACTTCGCAAAAACGAGCCAGAGCAAGGAAATCAGTTTGGAAACAATTCGCGGAGAACACGCACGATTCCGCGCCTACTCTCGTCAATTCAATGCAAACGGCCAAAACTACGCGCTCATTATTCTTCATTCGTTACATACGCAAAACGAGATGCTGGAAACGATTCGGCTGACATTTACGTGGATGATTCTTCTGGGACTGCTCCTCGCTGGAACGGGCGGGTATTTTTTGGCGAGAAAGAGTTTGGCGCCAGTTGTAGCGATGGGAGAGCACGCTCGTCGCATCGGGGCGACCAACTTGCACGATCGGCTTCCCGTTCTCAACGCTAACGACGAACTCGGGCGACTAGCCACAACTTTCAACGATCTTCTGAATCGGCTCGACGAGTCGTTTGAGCGACAACGGCGCTTCGTCGCGGATGCTTCTCATGAACTTCGAACTCCTCTGGCGATTCTGCGTGGAGAGGCCGAAGTGGCCATGTCGCAAAATGGCCGGAAGGCGGAAGACTATCTCGAATCGCTGGGGATCCTGCACGAGGAGACGTCGCGGCTGATTAAGATCGTGGAAGACCTATTCACGCTGACGCGAGCCGACTCGGGGCAATATCTCCTCTCGCCGGAGGATGTGTATCTGGAGGAAATCGTGGCGGATTGCGCGCATTCGGCAAGGACTTTGGCGCGCGAAAAAAATATTGAATTGCGTGTCGATGCTTCCTCGGAATGCCTGGTCCGCGGCGACGAGGCGCTGCTGCGGCGCATGATCCTGAATCTTTTGGACAATGCGATCAAGTACACTGCGGAGGGCGGGCGCGTGGAGATTGCCTGTCGCGCCATCGCCGCGGGCTTCGAGGTAGACGTCACCGACACGGGGCCAGGTATACCGTCCGAGCTGCAGTCACGCATTTTCGAGCGATTTTTCCGGGCTGATCCCGCGCGGTCGCGTTCGGGGCGCGAGGGCGGGGCGGGCCTGGGGCTGTCGATTGCCCTGTGGATTGCGGAAGCGCATCGCGGCCGGCTGGAATTGGTGCGTTCCGATGCAACAGGCAGTCACTTCGCAGTATATTTGCCTGGACCCGTAGCTGCGCTCGCGGGAACCGATTAATCGTCTGTTTATCTCAAGGCCGTTAAATTCGTAATAGCGGAACGCGAAGGTTTGCGGTCCGCTCGAGAGAAATCCCGTGAACATTCGCCATCTTTCGTATGGATCGACACTTCTGGCGCTCGTTGGGCTTGCCGTCTTCCCTTTTCCAGCTGCGAGCCAGCAACCTGACAATCCCGTCCCAAAACAAACTGCGTCTCTATCGGGACCGAATGCGCAGTCCGGTCAGCAAACCAGCACTTCCCCAGCCAGTTCACCAATACGGCTTACTCTAGAAGATGCATTAGACCGCGCTCGAAAAAACAGCGTGCCATTCCAGGCCGCGCAGACCGATGCTGCCCTCGCGCGTCAGGATCGTTACCAAGCGGGCGCCGCGCTGCTTCCCAGCGTGACGTACAACAATCAGGCCCTTTATACGCAAGGGGCGTCGGCCGCGTTTACAAATCAGACTGGATTTCCTGTCCGCTTTATTGCGAACAATGCAGTTCACGAGTACATCAGCCAGGCGAATGTGCACGAATCCATCGACGTCGCTGGCGTAGCTGGTTTTCGCCGCGCCTCGGCTGCCGCAGCGGTTGCACGCGCTCGCGCAGAGATCGCTTCGCGTGGCCTCGTCGTCACCGTCGTTCAGACCTACTATGCCGTGGCAGCGGCGCAACAAAAACTGGAGACCGCGCGCAAAGGTACAGATGAGGGCGATAATTTTCTGAAGCTGACTCAAGAGCTCGAAAAAGGCGGTGAAGTGGCACATTCCGACGTAATCAAGGCCGACCTGCAGGCACAGGAGCGCCGTCGACAGTTCCAGGAAGCGCAACTCGCTCTGTTGAATGCGCGGCTGGATTTCGCTGTTCTTATCTTTCCGGACTTCAACGACAATTTCGAGGTTGCCGACGATTTGCACGCCACTATCACTATGCCTACTTTGGCGGAGGTCCAGCAGCGGGCCGCTAAGGAAAATCCAGATGTCCGTGCTGCCCTGGAAGGTGTCAAAGCGGCGGGATATGAAGTTAGTGTGGCACGGGCAGGTTATCTGCCGTCGCTCGGTCTCGACTATTGGTACGGCATTGATGCCCCGAATTTCGGTGTGAACTTTCCAGCGAAGGTGAACGGTCAATCCCTCTCGAACCTGGGTTCTTCTGCCAGCGCAACGCTCAACATCCCCATCTGGAATTGGGGCGCGACCCAGAGCCGCGTCAAACAGGCTGAGCTTCGTCGCACCCAGACGCAACGTGAACTTTCGCTGACGCAGCGCAAGCTGCTGGCAGAAATCCAATCGCTTTACGCGGAAGCTGATACGGCTCTGAACGAGCTTGCAGGTCTGAGCCGCTCGGCCGAACTCGCGGCCGAAAGCCTTCGGCTGACTATCCTGCGCTACAAGGGCGGCGAGGCAACGGTTCTCGAGGTCGTGGATGCGCAGACGACCAACGCGCTGTCCAACGCCGCGTATCAAGACGGCGCGGTGCGCTACCGCGTGGCCCTCGCGAATTTGCAGACTTTGACGGGAGTGCTAACGGCTCCATGAGAACATCGATGATCCACAGTGCGAGAATTCTAATGAGCTCCTTTATCTTAACCGGCTCGGTTGCTGCACTACTTCTGTTTTCGACGGGATGCAGCAGTGCTGAGAAGGAGGCGGACCCTCTCGTTACCGTGCAGACCACGCCCGCGGAACGTGCCACCATTTCAGAAACGGTTTCTGCGGAAGCGGTCGTTTATCCAGTGGAGCAGGCCATAATCTCCCCGAAGATCACAGCGCCGATTACGGAATTCAAGGTGCAACGCGGGAGCCGTGTCAGGAAAGGCCAAGTGCTTGCCGTCTTGGAGAACAAGGATCTCGCCGGTCAGGCGGAGGCAAGCAAAGGAAACTTTGAGCAAGCTGATGCCGGCTACGTTACGTCTGTGGATTCGGCAATTCCGCAGCAGGTCCAAAAAGCGGAGCTCGATGCAGCGGCGGCCAAGGCCGCGTTTGATGCGCAGCAGAGGGTGTATGACAGCAGAAAAGAACTACTCAAACAAGGTGCGATTCCGCAGCGCGAAGTGGATGCGGCGGAAGTCGCCTTAGCACAAGCCCGAACTGTAAATGAGGTTGCGCAGAAGCAGCTCGCGGACTTGCAGCGCCTGGGGAAAGCGCAAGCATTGAAATCCGCGCACGGTACGCGTCAAACGGCTGAGGGACAGATGCGCACGGCGGAAGCCCAGTTCAGCTACTCCGAGATTCGTAGCCCCATTGACGGCGTCGTGACCGACCGCCCTTTATATGCAGGCGACCTTGCTACGGCCAATCAGCCGATCCTAACCGTGATGAATTTGAGCAGGCTGATCGCCAAGTCTCACGTCCCGCAATCGGAGGCCGCGAAGTTAAAACTGGGGAACGCGGCGGAGTTAAGAGTAAGTGGCCTTGACGAGCCGGTCAAAGGCCGAATCACTCTTGTGAGCCCCGCTTTGGACCCTGGCAGCACCACCATTGAGGTCTGGGTGGAGGCGGCAAAACCAAATCCTGCGGTGAAGCCCGGCATGACTGTGGAAGTCTCGATGACGGGAAAGACGGTCAAGGACGCCGTGGTTGTACCGGCTGGCGCAGTCTTCAAGAACGCCGAAGGCGGGACTGACTATGTAGTGCTGGCAGGTTCGGACCAAAAGGCTCACTGGAAGACGGTCCAGGTCGGCGTGCGAAATACCGAGGACGCCCAAATCGTCAGTGGCATAAAAGAAGGCGATCCCATCGTGAGCTCTGGCGGCTACGCACTGCCGGATAACACCAAAATCAAAATCGAAGCGGCCCCGGCTGAGAAAGACGCAGACGACAAGGCAGACAAATCGGACAAATCCGACAAGGCGAGTGACTCGAAGAAGCCTGACGACAAGGACAAGGAGTAGCGCCGCATGGAGCCTCGGTCCGAATCGTCGAAAATTTCTGCGTCCGACCAGGCAAGCCTGCCCTGGTTTCAGCGCCTGTCGCGCCCAATTCTGTTTCTGACCATCAGCTTAGCCCTCGTCGGCGCGTATTTGGCCTTTAGCATTCCAGTGTCCGTCTTCCCCAACACCGATTTCCCCCGAGTCGTCGTCGGCGTGGACAACGGAGTTATGCCAATTGACCAAATGCTCGTCACCATTACTAGGCCGATCGAGGAAGCCGTCAATAGCGTTCCCGGCCTGCAGAAGGTCACTTCCATCACCAGCCGCGGTTCCGCCGAGGTCGATCTTTTCTTCGCCTGGAACTCCGACATGATTTTAACTCTTCAGCGTGTCGATGCGGTCGTCGCACGCTTACAAGCGGAGCTGCCCACGACAGCCAAGGTCGAGACCCACCGCATGACTTTCGCGGTTTTTCCTATCATTGGCTACAGCCTTACCTCCGACACCGTGCCTCCGAACAAGCTTTGGGAAATCGCGACGTACGATCTGAAGCCACGCATTAACCGGCTGGACGGCGTCGCCACCGTGATCGTCCAAGGCGGTCGCGTTCCTGAGTTCCAAGTCATGCCCGATCCCGCACGTCTCCTGACGGCCGGTCTTACGGTGCAGGACATTCTCGACGCTATTCGCCGGACTAACTTGATAGACTCTCCGGGCTTGATCGAGCACAACCACCAGCTTGTGCTCGGACTGATCAGCGGCCAAGTACGTACACCAGATCAAATCGGGCAGATCGTTGTCAAAACCTCCACGGCGGGCGTGCCCATTCGTCTGGGAGACATCGCCTCGATTGCTCCTTCTGTTGCGCCGACGTACACCATCGTCACCGCAAACGGCAAACCTGCTGTCCTGGTAAATGTGGATCGTCAGCCGGAAAGCAACACGCTCCAAGTCGCGAACGAAGTACACGCGCTCATCAGCGACTTGGGGCCAACGTTGCCCCCCGGCGTGCATCTCGAACCTTTCTACGACCAGTCGACGATAGTGCACGATTCCATCGCCAGCGTGCGCGACGCGGTGCTACTTGGCATCGTGCTCTCTTCCATTATTCTCGTGTTGTTCTTGCGCGATTGGGGAACGTCACTTGTAGCCGGATTGGTCATTCCGATCACGCTGCTTATTACCTTCATCGTCCTCCAGGCCACTAGTCAAAGTTTCAATCTAATGACGCTTGGTGGACTAGCGGCCGCTGTTGGTCTTGTAATCGACGACGCAATCGTGGTCCTTGAGAATATTGTGTTGCACCGCGACGCCGGGCAAAGCCGCTCACGTGCCATTCAGAGCGCGCTAAAGGAATTAACCGTACCTCTAATTGGATCTACGGTTACCCCCATCGTGGTGTTTTTGCCTTTGATTTCGATTACCGGCGTGACCGGCAGCTTCTTCCGCGCGCTCGCCATCACCATGACCGTTTCTCTCTTCACTTCGCTGCTCCTTGCCCTCTCTTGGACTCCCGCGCTCAGTCAATTCTTTGTGCGACGTAAGGACACTGCGCCCGCGACTGGTTCTGGCGAAGTCGATATGACTGCACTCCTGAATGCGGAAGAGGCCCACCTTTCTGGTTTCTTCGGACGCATCGTCGACTTTTACGGGCGCGTCATGCAGTCCGTTTTGAAACGCCCTTGGATTCTCGTTGTGAGTTCCGTAGTGATCGTTGCTCTTTCTGGCGTCTGCTACTACTTTCTCCAAACCGGTCTGCTGCCAGAAATGGACGAAGGCGCCTTCATTCTGGATTACTTCACACCGCCCGGCAGTTCCCTCGCCGAATCCAACCGTATCTTGCTGCACATCGAAGAAATTTTGAAATCCACCCCGGAAGTCGAAACCACCTCGCGCCGCACAGGACTCCAACTCGGCCTCGCCGCCGTCACGGAAGCCAACAATGGCGACTTCACCGTCAGGTTAAAGAAAGATCGTAAGCGCGGCATCGACGAGATTACTGCCGACATCCGAACTGAGATTGAAGCGACCGAACCCGGCACCAAGGTCGACTTTGTCCAGCTGTTGCAGGACATGATCGGCGACCTAACCAGCGAGCCTCAGCCCGTTGTGATCAAGCTCTTCTCCCAAGACGGCAAGCTCCTGAATGAAACCTCTCCCAAGGTTGGCGACGCCATATCCAAAATCCATGGCGTCGTAGACGTCCTCAATGGCGTCGAGAATACGATCAGCGGCCCGACTGTAACTTACCAGGTGAATCCCACCGTCGCGGCGCGCTCCGGGTTCACTCCCGAGGAGGTCGCCATCGACGCCTCGGCCGTGCTGGAAGGGGAGCCCGCGGCGACACCGGTAATTCTCAACGACCGCGCCTACACCATTCGTGTCCGTTTTCCCGAGCAAGCCCGAGCTTCCTTGGATCGCATGACCAACACCTTGCTCACTAGCGCAACTGGGAAGACCGCCACTCTTGGTTCTTTGGCGACCATCGCGACCGATCCCGGCGAAACCGAAATTCGCAGAGAGAATCTACAGCGCCTCGTGGAAGTCACAGGCCGTTTTGAAGGACTAGACTTCAGCAACGGCATGGCCGCGGTCAAGAAAGCAATAGCCGGTCTTCATCTGCCTTCTTCCATCCGCATCGAGTATGGAGGTCTATACGCCGAACAGCAGAAGTCTTTCAGCGACTTGTTGATGGTCCTCTTTCTCGCTCTGCTGCTTCTCTTTACCGTGCTA
>Ga0308309_10001194_pt1 | contig 15495 bp, 10 predicted proteins | sample HubBroMetageWFT5_FD_192491 | JGI IMG/M metagenome (GOLD analysis project Ga0308309, IMG submission 192491) | Warmed and freeze-thawed soil microbial communities from the Hubbard Brook experimental Forest, New Hampshire - Hubbard Brook CCASE Soil... | ecosystem: Environmental > Terrestrial >...
CGAAAAGGGAGATTCATACGAAGACCAGGTCGTCGAGGAAATCAGAGCTTGGGCAGTCGGACTTGGCCTGCAGGTCCGCCACGTCGGAAAGGACAACCAGCCCGGAGATGTGTTGATTGCCCCGGTCGTTAGCTCGACGGTTTCATGCTCACTGACTATCGTTGTCGAGGCGCGGGACCGGCAATCACCAGTTGGACGCAAAGGCTATTTCCGATATTCTCGCGAAGGCCATGTCCGAGCGGAGCGCGAACGCGGGTATCTACGTAAGCAAGCAATCGGATCGGCTCGGCAAAGAAATTGGAGATTGGGCCGAAGGCGCAATGAATCGCGGCCCATTCGTGGCACGTACCCACAATAATCTGTTCACTGCACTGCGCTTTCTGATGGGACGAAGCGAAGGAAGTAGCCTGCGGAGGAAGGTGTTTAACAGGGCCATCCGGCCCCAGCCGCCGCGTCACCACGCAGCTATAAAAAGAAGCGTGGCGTGGGCCTCCTGCGTGCGAGCGTTTCTGGCTCCGCACAGATTTCCCAAACCCTAGTTTTTCGTTCTCTTTCATGTTTTTCCCGCGCGACGTAGAATGCCTGACAGTTTCCGCAAGTTCCGAAATTGGAGATACGGCCATGAAGGGAACCATGATGCAGTTCCCGCTCACGCTCGCTCCTCTGCTGGAACGGGCCGGAAAACTGTTCCCCACTGCTGAAATTGTTTCCAGCCGGCCCGACAACTCGATCCACCGATATACTTACCGTGAAATGCATCAGCGAGCCCGCGCACTGGCAGCGGCGTTGCAGGCTCTGGGGCTGCGCTGTGGCGACCGTGTCGCCACTCTGATGTGGAATCACCACGTTCATCTCGAAACCTATTTCGGTGTCCCGAGTGTTGGAGGCGTGCTGCACACTCTGAATCTGCGGCTGCACGCTGATGAATTGGCCCACATCGTCAATCACGCCGATGACCGTTGGCTGATCGTGGATGATGTGCTACTTCCCCTGTATGAAAAAATTCGAGACAAGGTGCGCATCCAGCGCGTCTATGTCGTGCCCTTCAGCGGCAACCCGGTGCCTGCCGTGTACGAAGACTACGAGTCTCTCCTGGAAAGCAGCAGCGGCAATCCGATTTATCCCGACCTCGACGAACATGATGCTGCCGGCATGTGCTATACCTCGGGCACTACCGGAAAACCAAAAAGCGTAGCCTATTCACACCGCGCCATTGCGCTCCACTCTTACTCCATCTCGTTGCCCGATAACTTCTCGATTTCGCGTTGCGATTGCCTGCTGCCAGCCATGTCCATGTTTCACGCCAATGCCTGGGGACTGCCATACGCAGCGGTCATGAATGGCAGCAAACTGGTGCTGCCGGGACCGAACCTCCAGGCCGAGCGCCTGCTTGATCTGCTCTCGGCTGAGCAAGTCACGCTGACTGGAGGTGTACCTACGATCTGGCTGGGCGTGATTGATGCTCTCGAACGACAGCAACAGCGGTGGCAGCTTGCGCCCGGTTTGCGGGTGGTCGTAGCGGGATCGGCGGCTCCGGAAAGTCTTTTCCGGCGGTTCGAGAAGTTCGGGGTGCGTGTGATCCACGCATGGGGCATGACCGAGACCACTCCCATCGTGACCGTATCCACCTTAAAACCCCATATGGAGAACTGGCCAGATGACCGCAGATTTCAAATATGCGCGCGTCAGGGGTTGCCTTCTCCGTTCACCGAGATTCGCGCGATCGGCAATCACGGCGAAGTTCCGTGGGACGGCCAAACTCCGGGCGAATTGGAAGTCCGGGGCCCATTCATCGCCGCTAGTTACTACAACCTTCCGGAAGAACCCGCCGGGTGGTCCGAAGACGGTTGGCTGCGGACTGGTGATGTGGTCACTATCGATACGGAAGGCTACATGAAGATCACCGACCGCACCAAGGACCTCATTAAGTCCGGCGGAGAGTGGATCAGTTCGGTGGACCTGGAGAACGCGCTCGTCGGCCATCCAGCGGTAAGGGAGGCCGCAGTCGTGGCTGTCCCTCATGCCAAGTGGATAGAACGGCCGCTAGCCGTAGTCGTTGTCAAGGAAGATGCCAAAGTAACTCCCGACGAACTGCGCTGTTTTCTTGCTGAGAGGTTCGCCAAATGGCAATTGCCCGACGCCATCATCTTCGCACCGGAATTGCCTCACACTTCGACCGGCAAACTCCTCAAGTCCCAACTTCGGAAGCAGTTCAAGGACTGGTCCTGGCCATCGGCGAAAGCCGCGCGGGACCACAACCATTAAGAAGTCCAGCGCAACACTCCAGGGCGCGCCCGTAGAAAACGCCCATTCATGAAAGCGGGTGGGTCGGTCCGAAACTATTTGGCCGCATGGTTCGCGAAGCGTAGATCTGAAGCCCACGTCCGTCTGCCGGTTCCTCCCGGCTTCGTAAGGACTGCCCCACTGGCACCGAGCGAAAATCGAGCATCCGATACCGGCTTCACATTCCGGTAATCCGCGGAGACAATGTTTACCGACGCGGTGAGCCTCTGGATTGCAGTTTGCGGGTGCAGATATTGTGCCAACCGGATCCCGTTGGTCGCAGAACGATCGAAAGGGGATCGCGCTTCAGCTTGCTGGTACATATAGACGGGGTCGGTTGATGCGCCACCGAGGATGTAGCGCCGATCGCCGACCGCCGACCGCGTTGAAGCACCACTCCTTCACGTTGCCCGCCATATCATAGGTGCCAAATGGTCCGAGCCCCGGATAGCTGCCGACCGATGCCGGACCTTTTGCGGAAAAATTGCTTGATTGCAGAATGTCGGAGAATATTCCAACTGGAGTGGCTCCGTAACAGTGATACACAGTCGGGAGACTCATGCCGGCGAATTCCGCATAAGCCGCGGCTTCATACCAACTCACCCCGCTTACTGGATAGTCGTCTTGGCCCGAAGGGTAGCCGCCGAGTTCCCCGGTGGAAGGTCCAGCGCGATCGGTCTTGTCGCGGAACAGATTCATTGCCTGTTCGAAGCTGAGAGTGCGCCCATCCTTGACAAAAGGAAATTTCCAAGGGTTCGTGTTACGGTAGCCGCCGGCATCAACGAATTTCTTGAAGTCGCGGTTGGTCGCCTCGTATTTGCCGATAAGGAAATCATCGAGTTGCACGGTCGGATTTCCGGGGCGGTCGACACTGCCTGATGGGACGTGCACCATGCCAGGCGGCAGACCTCCGATTGGATCAAGGACAACGTCAATTCCGCCATGTTCATTCGTGGCTTCTACGGGCTCATACACGGCATAAGTTCGGGGTGCGGGAGCTGACGGAAAATGCCCCGGCCACCGAAGTTTGGAACAGATGAGGGAACGAAGCGATTCGCACAGATTTCCTAAAGAGACGAACATAATCATAATGACGATGGGCGACATGCAATCGCGACTCAACCGGGTCACCACGCCGCGCACTGATCGCAGCGTTCAGCGTTTCTGGAGCTCTGCAGAAAAGCCGCGCCCTAGCGAATGTCATTAGGAATCCGCCACATTTTCTTGAAGAGAGTTTCCTTGTTGTTATAATGCGCAATCAAAAAGGCTAAGTCGGCAGTTCAATCGGGTGTGTTCTATGAATCCTTTCGATTCTTCGCTCCCAATACCGAAGGAACTTCAGACCAGATTCCTTTGCCCTTTTTTCTTTCAAAGAGACAGGGTGCGCGAGGCAGGTGAGGAGCTTCAAGGAATTTCGATTGCGGGGCGGGGTGGAAAACTGCTGAAGATCTGGGAAGCCGCCCAACCCCACGATCTCTACCTCGAAGAACTCCTGATGCACGTGCGAGACTATCTGTTCCGAAGCTTCGACGAAGGAGAGTGCGGCTATTTCCAACTCGCCGAACAAGTCAGCAATGCATTCTTTAACAAATTGGAACTTGAGATTTCCGGTGGCCAGAACATCCCTTTGCGGCTTGTACCCAAAGTCCGCGCTGAACTGTTTTTATTTCGTGTGGGTGTCGGGATCTTCTCGCTTGCCTTGGCGCCGCGACGCGATGGGTTGACATGTCACGAGATGCTGAGGCTGAACTACGGCCTTTCGCAGCTTCGAGAGCAGGTCGCTAGCCGCTTGTGCGTCACACGCATCACAGATCGAAGCCCGGCTCAAAATCGGGGCACGCAGCAAGACTGCAGCGTGCCAATCGAGGAGCACACCGATATTTCGTTATTAGATCAATTCCTCGGCCGGAGAGAGGATACGTTCGCTCTGGGTGAGCTGGTGGCAAAGCTGCTGCAACCCATGAAGAAATTTTCGATGGAAAGACATCTCAGACACGGCGGTAGAGAGGCGGCCGATGGTGCACAGGGGTTCTTCGGAGATTCAGTTGAGCTAGCGCAGCAGCAACTCTCTGTTTATAGCTCGGTGCAATTCGGTGTGGACGTGGATTTTGAGGTTCCTGACATTGTCGCAACCCTCTCTGCCTTTCTATCGAAACTTGCACAAGTGGAAGAGCCCGAGCACGCCGGTGCGCCGCGAAATATCCTGGGGATCCCAAATGATGTCCTGAACCGAAAACACTGGGCGGCGGTCGGCTTGCTTGGCGCGGCGCACATCGTTGCCGACCAACAGGCTCCCGAACATTCATTCAATTCAGCGCGGCTGGGCCGGGCGTTCATTAAATATTTCATTCCCTATTTGCTGGCCTCGCATCAACGTCTGGCACTGCAGGGCATTATTCACGACGCTGACCGTGCAACGTTTGCCGGGGCCGGGTCGAAACCAAGCCACCGTCATGAATTGCGACAGTGTCTGCTCGAGTTTGCGCTTAGGGGGTACTTCACCCAGGTTAGCAGTCGAGACGCGCTGCATCGTTACTATCATATCTCTCAGGACGGACTCGAGGTCCGCAATATCCTGGAAGACACGCGCCGCGCAGTTGGCGACATCGAAGCCAAGGAAACAGCGAAACTAATGACGGAGCACCTCGGGGCAATCCGCGGCGTTCAGGAAAAAGTAGAAGTGCTGGAATTCGCCGTGATCGCCGCAAGCGTTTGGGCCGTCCTAGAGAGTCTCACTCCAGGTCTACGTGAGTGGGAACCTCAACTACCCTGGCACTTCATCGCATTTGTGGCTGCCATAGCGTGTTCCTTTTTGCTGCGCGCGGTCATTGACCTATGGAACAAGCACAATCTGGGGCATTAAGCCGCACATCTATTTGGCCAGCTCGACCGAGCCCCGCTCGACTATCTCGTTTCCTCTCGGCTGTGTGCCGACGCGTTAACCATTCAGGGCGACACCGCGAGCTAACGCGAGCTGTAAAATTCATTCTGCCGCATGAAAAACAGCCATCGCCTTCTACCTGTGTTCTGGAGTAAATTCCTCCGGAGTCAGAGATGAACAGGGCCTCCATATCGGCTGAGCTGCCTTTTCCAATCGCTTTCATGCACCGTCTGATCGAAACGGAGCCTGATTATTCCTCCAGCTACCAGCGCATGCTCGATTGTTATGAAACACTCATCCGTTACTGCGCGATGGTTCAGATCAGCGACTATTTTTCGGTCGGTTTTCCCAATGCGGATCTCAACCGAATTCTGCTGGGCCGGCTACAAAGAAATCTCGCACTAGGGCATTGGATCGAGCTTGTTCGTCAAATCACCTCGCTGCAGAGGAGCGGAACAATTAAAGCTTTCATACCAGAGATGGCCCAATTTTACTTTCGTCCAGGCGGCGAAACTCTAACATTAGAGGCGGAAATCTTTGATTCGAAGCTGGTTGCAATCCGAAACAACTGGGCCCATCCCCGAGAGACGCGTTCGACGGAGAACATCGAGCAAAAACTCGAAGAGCATCGAGTGCTACTCGACACTGTGCTGGCAAAGCTCGCTTTTCTGGAAAGGTACACACTCTACGTTCCAATAAGAGGTCCGAGGCCGGGCGTAATCAAAGACGCATTTGTGCTCATGGGACCAAATGAGCGTCTGCGCGTGGCGCGTGACTTGAATCTGCAACTTTGTTCGCCAGTTCGGGAGCATCTCGAATACGAAATGACCGCATTCTTGGTCTCAGAAGCCGATCACTCGCAGCAGCTATTGCTCTATCCTCTCTCGGTTTTCGCTAACCGAGGCGGTGCCGAGGATTTGTTTCTACTGGAGGCCTGCGAGTCGCACAAAGAAATCTTGAGCGGTTTGTCTTACCGAGGCGTGCGCATCGGCCAGAAACCGCTGGACATTCGGCCGGGCTCCGAATATACGCACGTGATAGACCGGTTTCGATCGCTCCTAACCGGCCTGGGGGCGGGCCAAAAAGATTCCGCTCCGCATACAGTGCCCGCTGGCGAAGATAGTTCGAGTCCTGACTTCGCTGTTCAGGACCAAATCATTGAAGAGCAGACACGAACGTTCGTCGGCCGGGTGTACGCACAGAATGCGCTGGAGGAATTCGTTGCCAAACGGCCGTGCGGGTATTTCATCGTGCGTGGAGGTCCAGGACAGGGTAAGACGGCCTTCCTTTGCCAACTAGTCCAGAAGAATGGATTTATTCGCCATCTGATAAATCGTACCGGAGGGCGCGCCGATCCGCGCCTGATATTGCGATCGCTCGTGTCTCAGATAGCTCCACGTACCCATCGTCATGTTACCGTTCCGGAGTCAATTCCAGATCTAATGAAGCTTTGGGAAGAGCTTTTGGCCCTGGCTTCACGGAAAAGCCCGGTCGTAGTTGCAATCGACGGCCTCGACGAATTGCCCGGGCGGGGAATCGAAGATATTCCCTATTTAATTACCGAGGGCCTTCCTAAGGGTGCGTACATAGTGGTTACCTTGCGTCCCGGCGAACTCATGGATCGCCTTGAAGATTACATTTCGGGGCTCTCCTACCAAATCTATGATCTTGGTCCACTTGAACTTTCCGAGATGCGGGAAATTCTGCGGGCACGCGCGCCGCAGATTACCGAAGCCGAGTTGGAGCGTATCGCCGAAGCTTCACAAGGAAACCCACTCTATCTGCGCGCCGTGGTGGACGAGCTCCAAGGTAATGCGAATTTCAACCTTCACGACTTACCCTCCACCCTAGAGGGATTCTTTCGCCGCGCGACCACACATCTCCGGAAGGTCAAGAACGAGAAACTCCGAGAGGTGATTGGTTTGCTCGCGGTGACACGCAAACCACTGTCCCTGCGTGAACTCCATCAAATCATTGGTGCGACGCAGCGAGAGACTTATGAGGAAGGAATTCTCCCGGTCAGGTCATTCCTGCTCGAGATGGATGGCGCGTATTCCTTCTACCACGCATGGTTTCATGAGTTCGTCACGCGCAAATTACTCTATGAAGACGAATTGCGCGAGTCTCATCGCAAACTGGGAGAGTGGCTGCAGGGTGGCGAAAGTCGAACATTCGATTACCGCTGGGCCTCACTGGCCTATCATTTGTTCCAGTCCGGCGATCATGGCAGATTGATCGAGGTGATCAACACTGAATTCCTGGCGGAAAAAGTACGGCGATTTGGATATGCGGTTCTCGAAGATGTCGAGCTATTGGCCCGTTCGTTTCTCGAGGCAGGTGACCCGGCCTCGGTTGAGCGCTGCGTAGCCATCGTCGAAAAACTACGAACAATAGTGGGCGGCGACATTATCGACGATGCAACCAGAGCATTGCGGCCTTTTCGGCCTGGGCCAGCTTCGTTCCGCACTCGCCTCATTGCACCTGAAATCCGGACGATTCCAGGTCTCGACGTATATATTGGCGCTCTACCTAGGACCGACGTGTCAGCAGACTTCTTCGAGGTTGTTCCCGTTGGCGAACAACAGTTGGTTATAGGTATAGGCGACGCACCCGGCGCCGGCCTCAAAAGTGCATTCGTCGCGCGATTTCTTGGTAATTTATTACATCAATTGGTTCAGAAATCGTCGACGATTCACGTAGGAGAAATACTCTCGAAACTGAATTCAACGATCGGCACGAATCAATATTTTGAAAGAATCTCCATGCAGTGCGTCAACCTAGACCCAGGGCAAGGAATTTTTCACATCGCTAACGCGGGCCACCCTGATCCAATCCTCTACTCCGCTCGTCGTGGCAAGTGCGACATCCTGCCTTTGTCTGGGGATCTGCTTCACGATCCTTTCGAACTGGAGGCGCAAGCGAGCGTTTATGAGGAATACGCTGCGGAGATCACGCCCGGAGATATTCTAGTATTGCTTACCGATGGTTTGACAGAAGCACATCGGCTGGATGGTAACCAATACGGCCACCGATTTACGAAAATCATAGAGTACAACGCTGGGCGAGGTTCAAAGGCCATCGGAGAGGCCATCCTGGACGATTGGCGTGTGCACCCGCGCGATGAAGACTATGCGGACGACGTGACCGTTGTCGTGATTACAGTTAATGCGTTCGACCGCCAGAATACCTCAAAGCGGCGCTAGGCTGTGGAAGTAGCCGATGCGACTCAGACATGCTTCGGCGTGTGGATATGGCCGTGTCGCAGAAATGGGAAACTTTCAAGTTGATATGCCGTGAACGTCGGAGAAACAAGTGCAGATCAACGTTCGAAAAGTCGCTGGGGTCAACATACTCGACATAACTGGATCATTAACTCTAGGTGAACCTCTAAGCATGCTACGCGAGACGATTCGCAGACTCGTAGACTCCGGTGAGAAAAAACTATTGCTGAATCTTGTCGATATGCCGTATGTCGACAGCGGTGGGGTAGGGACGCTCCTGTCCTGTTGGCATAGCGCTTACGCAACTGGTGGGGTACTAAAAATGTATCGCCCCGCCGGGAAACCAAGGGCAGTTCTCCAGATGATCAGGATGGGTCCGCTTGTGCTAAGTAAAGGAGACTCGGAGAGAGAAGCGATCGACGAGGTCAACGCGATATTTGACGTTAAACTACGGTGTTCGTGTCCACTTCATGGATGCAACGGTTGGGCACCTGTGCAATCCTTAGACGAAACAGAATTCAGGTGTGTCAGTTGCAAATCCGAGTTTACAATTGCTAACCCCGTGGGCTCTGAAAAACAAGCCTCCGTCAAAATCGTTTGGCTCCTGAAACACTATCTTCAAGACGGTCTAGAAACGAACGTCTCGCTATTATTCAGCCCGCCATTCATGATCGAACTTGTCGGGCGGCTCGAATTGTTCTCCTTTAATTTTCTGAAGAAGGCGTGGCTTGGGATTCGACCTCCACGAAGGGCGATCTTTGACCTAAGTCAAACGACTCACGTCAGCGACAAAGGCCGGCAGGCATTGCTCGATCTGCTCTCCAACACCGGTGGGGATAAGGCCGCCATTTTGATGGAAGGCTGCAGCGGGCATAGCATTGAGGCATTTCCGCCAGCATCGCCCATCCACGAAAAGAAAGCCGCAGCTGTTGCATCGCTCGGTGACATTTCCAGCATGCCTCCTTGGATTGTTGTAATAAACCCGATTGAGCCTAATAAGAGAATATTGCTTTAGGAAAATAAGAATTGAGATTAGGTCGTTCGATCGATCTGCGCGTCACAAACGTTGCAGCGGCGGGCAATCCATGCTTCGAGACCCGTCTCGGGGCGGGCTTGGCGCAGTTTAGCCCCGCGCCTCCCTGACCGAGTGCACCCCTCAACAATTACTTGCACAGACCAGGAGGACCCGCCACGCGTGGACCCGAAGGGTCCCATTCGCACGCAAACACGAGGTCGACCGGTAGTTTCCCGAAAAACTGCAATCACGGCGAAGTACTCCGTCGACCGCAGAGGAAGAGTCACGAGGCGCTAAATGGCCGAGTTGCCATTAATACGGTGGCGTGGTGGAAACATGGAGTACCACTCTCTACTTAAACGTTCAAGTGAGTGTTGACCAGCCGCGTACGTTCGCCAAAGCTAATTCTTTGGTGCTCCGAGGCCAGGAATGTGATACCGGCGCATCGTTTGTGTGCGCCATGCCGCCGCATTCTCCATAGGAGTCAGATGACCTTGGGGCGTTGTGCCGTTGACGAGCGCTGAGCCGCGCGGCGCCGCGGGGCTCGTGGTTTCAGCGCTGTCTTCGCAGCCTTCCTCCTCATCCCGTTCGCACGGAACTAGCAGGACCAGGTGTCCGAGGTCCGCGTCGTCGTTAGGGGTAAAACCAAGCGGCGCTGCTTTGGCAAGGATTTCCCCGCGATCATTGATGTTAAACGCGTTGGTCAATTGAAAGCCGGAGCCAGGTGCAATGAGAGTGTTCAGATCGAGCATGGGTCCACCCTCCTCCCACACGAATGCGTGCAGAAAGTTGCGGCAATCCGAAGACCCACCAACGAGCTGTCCGCGGGAGTTCAGGCCACGGCCGCGGCTGCAGGGATCACCGGGCAGAGTGCCGAGATCATGGATCTTACCGTTCCTCCAAAGAACGGCATCGTGGGTTTGATTGCCTGTAGGGCCAGCAAGATCAGCCGAGCCGACAACATCCCCGGCTTCGTTCAGCCAGATCGCTTCAGAGTTATCGCCGCCAAGAGTGCCCAGGTCCTTGATCACGCCGTCTTCCCAAAAGAACGCATGGCAGCCGGGGCCGCCCGAATTGAACACGGGGAAGTCGCAGGCGGCTGGGTTTGCTGCCAGGCTAGACATGCCGATGACCTGATGGCGATGATTTGCGCATTGCGCAAAGCCATTGGTGCCGCCCAGCGTACCGAGGTCAATCATCTTTCCTTTGTGCCAGAGGAAGGGGTCAGTGTCAGGGAGGCCGGTACTGGAGTTTACCGTTGTCGTGGTGGTAGAGCCTCCGACGACCAAGTCCTCCGGCTGGTTGCTGCAGCTAGCCCCAGGGAAAGCATTGGCTCCGCCCAAGGTTCCGATATCCAATTTCTCCCCGTTCTGCCAGATGAAAGTGTGCGTCGGGAACCCAAAGAATCCAACGGGGTCGGGGTTGGTATTGATGGTGGAAAATCCTATGACCTGGCCCGCATCATTGACATAAATTCCCAAACTTTCCGTTCCGGAATCGAGGGTTCCCAGGTCGATGATCTGACCATGCTTCCAGAGCACAGCGTGAAACTCCGGGATCCCGACGACAGGATCAATGGTGGCGCTTTGTGACTGGCCGGTGCTCCAACCACGTGAATTGATGGAGCCCGCAGCGCTGTTGTTGTTCACGGGGAGTGCACCGAGATCTGTGATCACGCCGTCTTTCCATTGAGAGGCATGCGCCTGGAAGCAATCCGGGACATAACAAAAAAATGTCGCGTTCGGATCGGGAAGATCTGTGTCCGCGTACGAAGCCACGACGCCAGAGTTGTTGAGCAGGCTGAAACCGTCGCCATTGACCGAACCGTAGCTGTGCGGCCCGCCAAACGTGCCAAGATCGATGAGCTTGTAATGATGGTGTTTGTTGTCCTGCGCGGCGAGTTGACGTGGTCTCGCCAGCGCAACTACTAAGGTGACCACGGCGCATAGGTTTAAGGCGATGAGCTGTTTCCGGTGCGAAGAATTCATGGTGAGTTCTCCTTGAGTCTGGGCACGTTCAAAACTGCTGCTGTGGACCTTGCGAACAAGAGTGCCATCAAGCTTTGCGAGAGGCTTGCCGATATCCGGGGTTAAGTCAACCGGCCAAATGCCGGACTCTGACTGTACACATAACCCTTTTTTGCGTCATAGGATAGCGGCGCTCCTGAACTTCATATTGAGGTAGCGTACAAATGTGGTAAGCTTTCGGGCACTTTCGGTGGAGAAGTCGCACCGTGGATTCTCCTTCCAATCGGTGCCAGGTTATGAACTTCGGCCTCTTCGAGGCCGACCTTTCTTCAAGAGAGCTACGCAAGCGCGGTCACAGAATTCATTTGCAAGATCAGCCTTTCCAGCTCCTGTCGCTGCTGCTCGAACGACCCGGAGAAGTAGTAACTCGGGAAGAAGTCCGAAAGAAGTTATGGTCTGACGGCACGTACGTCGACTTCGACGAAGGTCTGGACACTGCGCTGAAAAAGTTGCGCTTCGCGCTAGGGGATTCTGCCCAAAATCCCACGTTCATTGAGACCATACCCCGGCGCGGGTACCGCTTCGTCGCTCCGGTCAGCAGGAACGGTCTAGCGACTTATGCGCTCCCGGGCAGCTCCGCAGAGACTCTCGCGGATGGCCCGCCGAACACCATCGTTCTCGGAGGTCACCACGCCCCGCCGGAAGGTGCTAGGGTTGCGCCCCGAACGGCTGCGCTTCTCAAGTACGCCCTCACCGTCACGGTCGTCATCGCAGCCTTAGCGGTTTTCCATTATTACAAGCGGTCCTCTCCCGCTAGCCCTCTCAACCTTCAAACTCTGGAAATTACGAGACTAACGGACAACGGCATGGTTTCCGGCGTGGCCATTTCTCCGGACGGACGCTTCGCCGTATACGCCAAACGTGATGGTGAAAAAGAGGGTTTGTGGATACGCCAGGTCGTCACGCGCAGCGACGTGCAAATCCTGCCGCCCGATACCAATGGTTTCCACGGGCTGACGTTTTCGCCCGACGGCGACTACATCTATTTCGTTCGTTCTGACAAGAACGACGCTTATTTTAAGTACTTATACTCGATACCGGCCTTGGGAGGAACGGTGCGGAAATTGATTACGGATGTGGATTCTCCCGTTAGCTTCTCCCCCGATGGCCGGCAATTCGTATACGAGCACTGCGCTCAACCAACGAACGATATCGAGATAAAAATTGCCTACGCTGACGGAAGCGGCGATCACGTGCTCGCCGTCGTACACAACGGAAGCGGTTTTATGTTCCAGCCAGGCCCCAACTGGTCGCCCGATGGAAAAACCATTGCCGTCCCGGTGCTGCTCCTAGAGAAGCCGCAGCGATGGGTTCTGTATTCCGTTTCGACCACGACTGGCGGCTTGCGGGAGCTTTATTCCAGTAGCGATGCGATCGGCCGGCCGGTCTGGATTTCGGGTGGGCGGGATTTGTTGATGCCCCATTCCGATCCGGAACTCCATCGAACGCAACTCTGGACCGTTTCGCTCGCTCTTGGTGAGACGCATCCTTTCACAAACGATCTTACGGATTACGGCCTTGATCTGGATCTAACACGTGACGGGCGAAGCGCAGCAGCCATCGCTACCAAAACCGTCTCGCACGTCTGGTCGGCTCCTGTGACGAACCTCTCGGCTGCTGTGCAAGTTACGACCGGTGATTTCCCGCTTTTGGAGGTTACGGAGACTTCGGATGGCAAGCTGCTTGCAACGGGACGCGATGGTGCACTTTGGATGATGAACGCTGATGGCAGCCAACTCGCACACTTCAGCAATGTCCGCAACGCAAATGCGGTGACACCGTGCGGTCATTTCATACTTTTCGCATCAGAGGAGCTCGGCATCGTCAGTCTCATCCGAGTGGATAGCTCTGGCATGCAACCGGCCACAATCGCAACCGCTAACCTGTGCTGTCCTGTATGTTCACGGGATGGCAACTCCGCCTTGTATGTAAGCATCGCGCAGCCACAGAAAATTTGGCAGGTACCGATTACGGGTGGAGCTCCTGCGGAAGTCGCCGAAGTTTTGGGCAGTCAGCTAGTGGGCCGGTTGACAATCTCTCCGGACGGGAAACTCCTAGCCTATCCTTACACGCAATACGGCCATGTTCCCTCCGAGGGCCGCAGTGTGGCTGTGGTCCCGATCGACGGAGGTCCACCTGTAAAGAATTTCAAAATATCGCAGGACGCCGACACCCTGCAATGGCGCTGGTCTCCTGATGGGAAGAGCTTGCATTACGTACAGACAGCGGACGGGGCCGCGAACATTTGGGAACAGCCGCTGGCGGGAGGCCAGCCAAAGCAGTTGACGAAATTCACTTCAGGCGAAATCTTCGACTTCAATTGGACTTCCGATGGAAAACAATTGTTGCTGACTCGCGGCGAAAGGACGAGCGACGTCGTACTGCTTAAAAGTCACCCCTAACGAGCGTCTGCAGAACCATCTTCTGCATCCTGACCAGGCCTCTCGTGGTGAATCGTACCTTCCCCCCCAACTCTTCAGCCTCCTAACATCAACCGGTGCTCGGGACCTGTGAGCGGCCTGAGACATAGGTAACACATCGTACCGGACACATGGGTGTCACCTTGAACTGAACCCCAAAAGTGAGACACGGAGGCTGGCAAGAAATGGGTGACAGTTATCGGCCATAATGGGAAAGGCCGATGAAGAAGAAAACGAGGGGCGACAGCTACAGCATGGATTTCAAGCAGGAAGCGGTGCGTCGGATGGCGGAGGCCGATACCATCGTGGGGCTGGCCAAGGAGTTGGGGATTTCGCGGAAGCAGCTCTACCACTGGCGCGACAGACTTCAGGCAGGAGGCAGGGCGGGGCTAAAGCGACGGAGAGGCCGGCCGCCAGGAAGCAGCTCACAGATCGCTTCGCCGCCCGCCCCCAGTGCAGCCGACTTGCGAATCGCTCAGTTAGAGCGGCTGCTGGGCCGTAAGCAGCTGGAAGTGGATTTTTTAGAACGGGCCTTCGAGCAAGTCAGGGGAGCAGCGTCGAATCGTATCAGCGATGGCGGCAAGGAATCTATCGCTCGATCGAAGTCTCGCTCTCGTTCGAAGGAGTAAGTCTGACCGTGGAACAGCAATGCCAACTAGCCGAGGTAAGCCGAGCGGGCTTCTATCGCTATTTGAAGCAGACGGTGCCTGAACAGGCTGACTTACTGCTTCGTGCTCGATTGCAGGAATTAGCCGTGGCGCATCATCGTCTTCGTGGCTACCGCATGTTAACTGCTCTGTTGCGGCGTGAAGGGCAACTGGTCAATCACAAGCGCGTACTGCGCTTGATGCGAGAAGACAACCTGCTTAGTTTGAGACGGGAAAAGTATGTGTTTACAACCGATTCGGCGCATCCTTTGCCGATCTACCCAAACCTGGCGCGGCATGCGAAGTTGACGGCGCTGAACCAACTATGGGTGGCCGACATTACGTTCATTCGGCTACGCAGTGAGTTTATCTATCTGGCGGTGGTTCTGGATGCTTACTCCCGGCGTGTCATCGGGTGGGATCTGGGGCGCACGTTGCATGCAGAACTAGCGACTCGGGCGTTGCGGATGGCGCTCAGCGAACGGAGCTGGAAACCTGGGGAGCTGATCCATCACTCCGATCGCGGTGTGCAGTACGCATGCAGTGATTACATCGATCTACTGGAGCAGGGCGAGATCCAGATCAGTATGAGCCGGCGCGGCAATCCATACGACAACGCACGCGCAGAAAGGTTTATGCGAACGCTCAAAGAAGAGGAAATACACGGAAGCGACTATCGGGATTTAGAAGACGCACGCAGTCGAATCGGCGAGTTCCTAGAGCAGGTGTACAACCGACAAAGGCTGCATTCCGCACTACGATACTTAACACCAGAAGAGTTCGAGCAGGCTAGTAAGGCCAACGAAAGTGACGGCTCTGATGGAAGCGGTGGAAAACCAACGACGGGTTTACCACCGCTCCCACAGGCCTTGGAAATCCCTTCAGGATTTCCACACTCCGGCGGTCCTGCGACTGCTTATCGATAAACGAATCGAAAACAGGCCGAAGTGTCACCCAATTAATCGCCTTCCAGCGTGTCTCAGCTTAGGGGTGCAGTCCAG
>Ga0308309_10001196_pt1 | contig 15477 bp, 16 predicted proteins | sample HubBroMetageWFT5_FD_192491 | JGI IMG/M metagenome (GOLD analysis project Ga0308309, IMG submission 192491) | Warmed and freeze-thawed soil microbial communities from the Hubbard Brook experimental Forest, New Hampshire - Hubbard Brook CCASE Soil... | ecosystem: Environmental > Terrestrial >...
GCGCGGGTGGCCGCCACCATAGAACTTCTCGATGAGATCGTCAGCCGCGCCGAGCGGCCGGCCGACCTCGTCCTCAACGCCTTCTTCCGCGCCCGCCGCTTCATCGGCAGCGGCGATCGCCGCGCCGTGGCCGAGCGCGTGTGGGGCATCCTGCGCCGCCACGGTCAGCTTTACTGGTGGCTCGCGCGCACGCGCCATCCGGCGTTCCATGGCGGCGGCTCGGCCCGCGCCATCGTCGCCGCCGACCTGCTGCTGTCCGACAAGCTCGAGCTCCGCCAGGTCGAGGCGATGTTCGACGGCGGCACCTACCGGCCGGCGCCGCTCGACGAGGCCGAGCTGCGGGCGCTGCGCCAGATGGAAGGCCATTCGCTGCCCCATCCCGATCAGCCCGACTGGGTGCGGCTCAACGTCCAGGAATGGGTGGCGCCGCATCTCAAGGAGGCCTACGGCGAGGCGTGGGGCCGCGAGATCGCCGCCCTCGAGACGCCGCCGCCGGTCGACCTCCGCGTCAATCGCCTCAAGGCCACGGTCGAGGAGGCGCGCGCGGCGCTTGAGCGCGAGGGCATCGAGAGCGAGCCGATGCGCTATGCCGCGAACGGGCTCAGGCTCAAGCGCCGCCTGTCGGTGGTGGCGGGCGAGGCCTTCCAGAACGGCCTGATAGAAATCCAGGACGAAGGCTCGCAGCTCGTGGCCGCGCTGGTCGATGCCCAGCCCGGCATGCAGATCGCCGACTACTGCGCCGGCGCCGGCGGCAAGACACTTGCCATGGCCGCGGGCATGAACAACAAGGGCCGGGTCGTCGCCATGGACGTGCTCGAGAAGCGCCTCGACCGCTCCGCCCAGCGCCTGCGTCGCGCCGGCGCCCACAATGTCGAGCGCCGCGCGATCGACGCCGACAACCGCAAATGGCTGAAGCGCCAGGCCGGCGCCTTCGACCGCGTGCTGGTCGACGTGCCGTGCACCGGCAGCGGCACGTGGCGTCGAAATCCCGACGGACGCTGGACGCTCCGGCCGGAGGACCTCGCCGAGCTGGTGCCCAAGCAGGCCGCGATCCTCGATGCCGCGTCGCGCCTGGTGAAGCCGGGCGGCGGGCTCATATACGCCACCTGTTCGGTGCTGCCGGCCGAGAACGAGCGGCAGATCGAAGGCTTCCTGGCGCGTCATGCGGACTTCGCCGTCGTGCCGGTCGCCGACATCTGGCGCGATGCGCTTTTAAGCGAGCCGCCGGCCGAGGTCGCGGCCGGACCGTATATGCGCCTCTCGCCGCTGCGCCACGGCACCGACGGCTTCTTTGCGGCGACGCTTGTCCGCAAGGAAGCGGCGCGCAAGGAAACGAAGGCGGCCGAGGAGGAAGCGGCATGATCCGCATCCGCCGCGCGGCCCGCAGCGACGCCACGGCGATCGCCCGCGTCCATGTCGAGACCTGGCAGTCGGCCTATGCCGGCCTGCTGCCCGATGCGATGCTGGCCGGCATGTCGGACGTGCGCCAGTCGGCCTGGTGGACGCGGCTGCTGGCCGATCCCGGCGAGGCGCGCGGCGTGTTCGTGGCCGACGACCAGGAGATGGGCGTGGTCGGCTTCGGCAGCTGCGGGCTGGTGCGCGACAAGCCCGAGGGGCTGGACGGCCGCGAGATCCGGGTCGGCGAGGTCTACACGCTCTATGTCGAGCCCGACTTCCAGAACATGGGCCTGGGACGGCGGCTGCTCGACGCCCTGTTCCGCCAGCTCCGCGCCGACGGCTGCGACACCGCCGTGCTGTGGATGCTGGCGTCCAATCCGAGCCGGTTTTTCTACGAGGGGCTGGGCGGCGAGCGGGTGGGCGAGCGGGTCGACACCATGGCCGGCGTCGATGTCGAGGAAATGGCCTTCGCCTGGCGCGACCTCGCGGCGCCGCTGATGCGGCGCAAGCTCGCGACCGAGGACTGAACCTTTCCGGAGGGTTGGCGCAATTAGCGCAATTAGCGCAGGCGATTTTGGTCGCCTGAAAACACTGGTTGCCGAAACACTGGTCGCCGGCAGGGGGGTGTCCACTATAGTCATCCTGAGCCTGCCCCCCGAAGTGAGACAGTGAAACTGCTGACAGTTTCTCGAGCAAAGTATTCGCCGGGAATTTCCGCAATTTCCGCAAGCGATTTGCCAATCTCATCCATGGGGTGCACCGCACGGGGAGTTTCCGCAGTTTCCGCAAGCGATTTGCCAGTCACGAGGCTGCACTCCAAAACCTCGTTTCCACCGAAGGGGCTGACATGGCGATAATCCTTCTGCCGGGTTACGGGGAAGGTCATATCGCGAACTTAAGTGAAAGTCAAGTATTAATTTAGTACGTCTTTAGGACGAGATGATGCCGGGCGAGAATAAGTAAGCACCATTGAGGGGGGTAAACGATTTTCCCCGAGCTCCGAAGCGCCGACCGAGTCCGCTCATGAGCATGATTGCGGACCTCGAGGTCCGCGCTCCATGACGCGCTCCCAGCAAAGAGGCGGACCGGTCAGGAGGGGCTCATGCCGTCAGTTCTCGAGCCCGGCGCGGGCAAGGGTCTCCCTGGTAGCTCTGGGCACCGAGTCGGCATCGGGCCGCGCCGGGTGTTCGCGGCTGGTTCTGAAGGGTGTCAGCGACCTCAGCACCAGGCGCCTCAACCGGCGGCAAAGATCCACCGTCATGTCGCGCACCGCGTGCGCGCGGGCACGACGGGCGGCCCTGAGCACTTCCGGGCTCGGCCAATCCAATGTCGAGAATCCGTTGCCTGTTCCGGGCGTCTTGTCGCCAGCGTGAGTCTCCATCTTCGCCCTCCTGAATCGCGGGGGATTGCCAGATCGCAAAGGATCCGTCGAAGACGTTCCCGGCCCTGTCTTGTTGGCGATTGGCGCACACACATCGACGCGCGGCCCGATCCTGGCGGGCGGGACTGCTCGCGTAAGTGGTGATTCGCACACAGCCACTTCCAGCCGGGGTGTTAGACTCTCGAAATGTGACCGTAGGGTATTGTCATGCAGCGGCTGGACTCGCGCTTCGTCTGGGACGAACTCGTGCTGCCGCAGTTTGAGACCGCGACGCTGCGGGCGATCGCGGCGCGGCTGCGGACGACGATCGACGGACGAAGCGGCCCCGGCATCAGCGCGTTGTTCGTCGGGCCCCCCGGCACCGGTACGGCCACCGGCAAGATCCTGGCCGCGCAGCTGCTGGCCGGGGATCTGAACCTTGCGCTCTACCGGGTCGACCTCTCCGCGCTGGTCAGCGAATATATCGGCGAGACCGAGAAGAACCTGCGAGGCGTGTTCGAGGCGGCGGAACAGGGGGGCGCCATCCTGCTGTTCGACGAAGCCGACGCCCTCTTCGGCAAGCGCAGCAAGGTCGAGGACAGCCACGACCGCTACGCCAACGTCGAGGCGGGCTTTCTTCTGCAGCAGATGGAGGCCTTCGGGGGCCTCACGATCCTGACCAGCAATGGGACGGCGCCGCTCGATCCGACGTTGCTGCGGTGCCTGACGTTCGTCGTGCAGTTTCCGTTCCGGTAACGGACGGCCGGCTGAGCTGCAGGCGGCGCTGGTGGCCGCCTGCAGGCAGGCTTTCCCTTACGGACGGGCTTCGTTGATGGCCGGGCGGCCGACCAGTGGCAGCGGTCGGCCATCGTGCCGCCTTCCGGAAGCTGCGGAAACTGCCCAGCTGTCATCCTGAGCGCAGCGAAGGATCTCATGCTTGTTGTAAGCGGCGATGAGATCCTTCGCTTCGCTCAGGATGACAGAGGACAGAGGGGAGCGCTATTCCTGCTGGAGTCCCTCCACGGCATAGATGCGAAACTTCGCATATTTGTCGCCGATCGCCTTGGCGTCGGTGTAGGCTTTGGAGCCGAACACGGCCTGCGCCTTCGCCAGGCTCTCGAACTGCATGATGGCCAGTGCTTTGGGTGGCTCGCCATAGAGCGACACGCTCTTGCCGTTGCGCACGATGTACTTGCCTCCACCGTCTACGACCGCCTTGGCGGCGACCGGAACGTACTCCTTGAAGTAGGCTGGCGCGTTCTCGACATCGATCTCGCCCACGACAAAGGCGGCCGGCGGGACCTCGGCCTTGAGAGCCTCGCTTCCCATCGCGCCCAGCGCGGCGCCGACGAGAACAGCTGCAATGGTGATGGTGGGAATTTTCATCTTGTCGCTCCCGCGTGCGGTGACCCCGGAACTGGGCAGAATGGCAGGTTTCGCGCGGGCATGCTCCGGGCCGATGGTGTTTCAGCCTGGGAAATGGTCTGCTCCCGTCCCGGGAGGGTGGCCATGGACGCCGGTGGGCTCCTGCAAATAGCGCGCGGAATCGTCGACAAGGTTGCGATGCCGCTCGCCATCACGGTCGGGCCCGAAGGCGAGGCCAATGCCCGCGTCGTCCAGACGTCCAAGCTGTCCGACGACTGGACCGTCCGCTTCATGACCGACCGCCGCTCGCGCAAGGCCCAGGAGATCGGGCGAACCGGCCGGATGACGCTCGCCTATCAGTGCGACGCCGACAACTCCTACGTCGCGCTCGTCGGCAACCCGGCCTCCTATAAATGGCATCCCGGCGGACCGACCGACGCCAACGTCGTGCTGATCGATTTCGTCGCGGATCGCATCGAACTCTGGAGTTCGATGCACGGCGTCACGCCCGATCCGACCAAGGGTCTTTGGGCGGCGGCGCTCAGCCGGGAAAGCGATGGCTGGCGGCCTCACCTGACGCTGCCTTCAGGATGAGCCTCCGTCAGGTCTGCTCCGGGTCAGGTGCCGGGGGCGTGAACTCACAAATCAGCAGGCTTTCTACAGCTGCCGGGGCATGACTTCGGCCTCGATGACATCCAGCGGCTCATCGCGCATCAGCGCCTCGAAGGCCCGCAACCGCTTGTAGATCGAGATCAACGACACGATCGTCGTCCACGAGTTGACCAGGTACTGGAACGATCCCTCGACCCGGCCGAAGGCGCGGATGATCTGCTGCATGACGCCCAGCGTCAGGCCGCCGGCAACGATGGACGGCGCCAGGGCGATGTAGGGGATGAGGACGCCGACCTGCAGGTAGCCGTAACGGACGACGTTGAAGTAGAGGAAGTTCAAATACAGGCGGAAGTAGTTCGCCCGTACGGCACGGAAAAGTTCCTGAAGCGTCGGCGCCTGCGCGCGCTCGGCATGGTCTTCGCCCAGCACCAGTTCCTTGCGATAGGCCGCCTCGACACGCTGGTTGCGGAACTCGAGCCCCGGCAGCCGTATGCCGGCAATGGCCAGGACGGCGGTGCCGAACGCCGCCCATATGACCGCGACAAAGACCAGCGCCTGCGGAACCTCGCCGATGAGAGGCAGCTCCTTTACGTATGCCGACAGGACCCACAGGATCGGCAGGAACGCGATCAGGGTCATCAACGCGTCGATCAGGCTCGCCCCGAGGCTTTCCAGGGTCGTGGCAAACCGCTGCGTGTCTTCCTGAACGCGCTGCGAGGCTCCCTCTATGTGCCGCAGACGATGCCAGTTGGCGACGTAGTAGTCGTTCATCGCCGTGCGCCAGCGGAATATGTAGTGGCTGCTGACGAAGGCTGTCACGACGGAGGTGGCGATGGCGACCAGCGCGATCCCGGCGAACGCCGCAAGCTGGCCGAAGAACTGTTCCTGCGTGACGGCGCCAGGCTTTCCCAGAGCCTGCTGGATCATGTTGTAGAAGGTGCCGAACCAGTTGTTGATCATCACGTCGAGCTGGACCCGGAACCAGATGAAGAAGATGAGGACCGCCGACACGCCGACGGACCAGCGGAACCAGCGATGCGGCAGCAGCCAGCGGACCAATCCGACGAAGATGGCGCCGGCGCCGATCATGTATTGGTAGAGCCAGATGTTGCGCGCGGTCTCGACGGCGATGGCGGCCCCGTCGGCGGTGACCGGCGGATAGGGAAAGCCGACCAGACCGCCGAGGCTGAGCCGGGCGCCGAAGTCGCGGGCAAAGCCGTACCAGAGGGCCATGCTGATTGCGGTCCACAGGACCGTGGCCGGGAAGAAAAGTCTCGGGTTCGGGAAGAATGATGAGAACATCGTTCATCCATAGCGCCGCAGTGAACGCATGAACACACCCGTCACTTTTCAAACAGGCCGCTGATATCGTCCATCGCCGATGCCGTGATCGATGAATGGCGGGGATCCATGACGACGGCCTGGCCGAGATAGGCCCAATACATGAAGGCTGCCCGCGGCAACGCCTTTTTGCTCTCCACGCCGGCCGCAACCAGCATTTTTGCGATGTAGGCCACCCGGCGGGCATCGACGGCCGCGACGATCCTGGCGACCGCTTCATCTTCCGCGGCCCACGACCTGATGGCCCGGTCGAGATGGCGCTTGGCGGGAAAGGCCCGCTTCATGAGATGTTTCAGCCGGTCCGGTTCGCCCTTCGCGGCGTCGAGGTCACGAATGACCTGATCGGTCGATCGCTCCTGCCAGCTGCGCAGGAGCTGCGCGCGGAAATCGGCGATGTCGCGGAAGTGCCAGTAAAAGCTGCCGCGCGACACTTTCAGCGCCGCCGCCATCGGGCCGACCTTCAGGGCGTTGGCGCCGTGGTTCGCCAGCGTCCGCAGGCCGTGCGTTATCCAGTCGTCCCTGGTCAGGCGATCGCTCATTGTCGCACCATACACATCTGTATTGACGCTCGCCAATTCACCCACCATATGGTTCCATACAGAGGTGTATGGTCATGAATTGGCAAAACGCGGCCCTCGGGCTGGCGGGAGTCATCGGAAGCGGAACCGCGGTGGTTCACGGCATCCTGACCCAACGGCTCATGGTGAGACCGATCGAGGCGCTGTTCCTCGGCCACGGCCGGATATCCGCTCCGGTCAGAAGGCTCGTGCCGGGGCTCCTGCATTTCAGCACGATCGTCTGGTTCCTGGGCGGGCTTGCCTTGATCGCCGCGGCATTCTGGTTCGATCGCGACGCCAGGCTCGCGACCGGCCTGTTCGTCGGCAGCACCTATTTGTTCGGCGCTCTCGGCAATCTTTGGGCAACGCGCGGGCGCCATCCAGGCTGGATGCTCATGGCGGCCGCGCTCGTTCTGATTGCCTTCGCTGTCGGCACATCCGGCGGCTGAGGCGCAAAAACCGGAGACATCCGATGCGAGCCAGGCCCTCCTGCTCAAGAGCGCTCGACCCGGCGGGAGCGCCGCGAAAGCTGCGTGGATCGCCTATGGCTTTCCCGGAATCCGGCAGAATGATAGCATTCGCACCGTTCCAAGGGTTCATCCGGGGAATGTCGGATGAAGTCAGCTCGTCCTGTAGTAGGTGGGCGTTCAAACATCTTGTCTGGGAGGAATAGAGATGTTGAGGATCTTTCCGAGACTGATGCTCGTTGTGGGCATGGGCATGACCGGGGTGGCGTGCCAAGACGACGGCTATGGCGCACCGCGCGGCGACTATCTGGCACAGACGGGCTACGGCAACCCGAACTACAACAGCGGCTACTACGGTCCCCGACCTGGTCAATCACAGAATGGCTATTCGCAGCAGCCCGGCTATACCACGGTGATCGTGACGAACCGCGGCCAGAACGGGAATCGTGACGACGTCGTTCAGCAGCAGGTCCCCTGCGGAAGCCAGTACTACGACGGCTACCGTCAACGCATCGCACCTCGGTGCTGATCGCATCGGCGGTCACCTCGTCCATGATCTTCGCGACCATACGTTGGTTATTAGGAAGGCGGAGTCCAAAGGATCGGCTCCTTGGTTTTGAAGTTGTAGCCGGTGTGCCGAAGGATGCGGGCTAAAGTAGTCTTTAAAGGGGTCGGCCATGGTGCTCTCCTTCGTCGTTATACTTGCACGCCATGGTAGCAACCGTTGAAGGTGGGGGGAGCACACACTTCGGCTTTACCCCTTCCAAGCCGCGTATCCGCGACAGTGCCTGTCCCATAAAGAACGGATGAATTCCCTTTGAAAGCTCGCAGCTAGCGCACGCTCAAGATGTAGGCGACCAGCGCGTTGCGCTCTTGGGAGCTGAGCGAGAAGTCGGGCATGAGCGTGTGCCCTTTGGAGAGGTAGCGGTCGAGCGAGTCCGGCGTCGTGCCCGGCCGTGCGGCGATTGCCTGGAAGCTCGGCGCGTTGTCGGTGGCCGTGCTCTGGTTCGGTTCGACGACGTGGCACGCCATGCACCAGCGTACGGCCAGACTGCCTCCGAGCGAGCGATCCTGCGCGGCCGCCGGTAACGCCAGCAGTGCCAGGGCCAATACCACCGCCATTGATCTTCGCATCTGTTTCACCATCCGTTGGCGATCGTTGATTGCAAGCATTGCCAAGGCTTGCATTGAGGGAGCGGCAAACTAAGTTGCTTCAATTCTATCAAGAGAGATGAACGAGATGGGAGAGCGCAAATGACCCTCAAAGTCGAAAGATTTCAGCCCGAAGGCATGAATGTCAGGATATCCAACGGCCAGCCGTCCTATTCGTCGTGACGGTGAGCGGCACCGGCAAGATCGTCTACACGGCCGGCCAGCTTGCCCGGGATATCGACGGCAATTGCGTCGGCAAGGGCGACATGCGCGCCCAGCTCGAGCAGACGTTCCAGAACCTCGACCGCTGCCTCAAGGCCGCCGGCGCGACCTGGGCCGACGTCGTCAAGACCAACACCTTCGTCACCGACTTCGACGAATTCCAGAAGTGCGCCGACGTGCGCATGCGTTATATCGGCGTGGCAACGCCGACCAGCACGACGGTCGGCGTCACCCGCCTTGCCGGTCCCGATTTCATGGTGGAGATCGAGGCGGTGGCCGTCGTCAATTCGTGACGGTGCTGGGAGCGCGCCACTCCGTTTCCATGCCTCCCTGCGCGCAAGCGCGGGGAGGTGCCCGCGAAGCGGGCGGAGGGGTCATGAACTTCAGTACGGTTGCTCATGACCCCTCCGGCCCTCCGGGCCACCTCCCCAGCTTCGCTGGGGAGGGCGCGCTCCCGGCGACAGGATCGACGATCAGGCCGGCAAGCCGGCCTCTCGCAGGGCGGCGATGATTCGATCGCGCGTGTCGGACGAGCGGACGGGGAACGCTTCCTGCGCATGCAAGGCGCTGAAGTCAGGCTGGATTCTCAGCAGTTGCGCGGCCACCTCCCTGGCTTCCGCAGCGCGTCCGGCGCGGATGGTGTTCGCGATGTAGGCCGACAGCGTATGAGCATCCTGGACGAACTGGATTGATTTCATCGCCGACGCACATCCGTCCTCGTAGCGGCCCAGGATGAAGAAGGCGAATGAACTGCCGTTCCAGGCGAGCACCCTCGACTGATCGAGAGGACTCAACCGGATCATCCGGTCAAAGCTCTGGATCGACTGTTCCGCCTCGTCGCACATCAGGGCGACCCATCCCCGGCTGTACCAGGCGACAGCGAGATTTGGATTGAGCGCGACCGCCCGCTCGACCATGGACATTCCGCGATCATATTCGTGTCCGAGGTAGGTCAGCACATGCGCTGCTCTTGCCAGGGCAAAGGCATCGTCGCTTCCCACTTTCGCTGCCAGGTGAGCCAGCCGAAGGGCGTCGGCGTGCGCTTCGGCCGCCAGGGGCATTCCGCTGGTCCTTTGTTCGAACTGGAATGTCCAGGCAGCCATGGCATATGCCGCGCCATACTCCGGATCCCGCTCGAAGGCCCTTGTGAAAAACCCGCGCGCCTCCCGAAGTTGCCCTTTGTTCACCAATGCCGTGCCGCGCAAGAAGAAGTCGTAGCTGTCCAGCCTGTCGGTCGGCTTGTGGATCGCCCGCTCGATCTCGGCTTTCTCGACTTCCGGAGCGATCAAGCCGACGACGCTGCTTGTGACTTGGTCCTGCAGGCCGAACACATCCTCGAGGGCGCCGTCGAATTTGTCCGCCCACAGGTGCCTGCCTGTGTTGGCCTCGATCAGCTGCCCGGTGATGCGAACGCGGCTCCCCGCCTTCCTTACGCTTCCTTCCAGGACATAGCGGACTCCGAGGTCGCGCCCGACCTGCTTGATGTCGACGGCCTGGCCCTTGTAGGTGAAGCTGGAATTCCGCGCGATCACGAACAGCGACTTGAAGCGCGACAGCGCGGTGATGATGTCCTCGACCATGCCGTCGGCGAAATACTCCTGCTCCGGATCGCCGCTCAGGTTCTGGAAGGGCAGGACGGCAATCGACGGCTTCTCCGGCAGGGCCAACGGGGCGTTGGCAACCGGGGCGGAAGGAGCCGCCGGCCAATCCTGCGGCTGCCATTTCACGCCGAACGCCTGGACGGGCCGCTCGATGTTCTTCAGCGCGAGGGCGCCCAGGTCGTCGAACGTGGCCTTCAGCCGGCCCGCCACGGCGTCATGAACGTTGCCGGAGATCACGATTCCCCCGGCCGGCGCTTGCGCCTCCAGCCGCGCGGCGACGTTCACGCCGTCGCCATAGAGATCGTCGCCCTCCACGATCAGGTCGCCGAGATGGAGGCCCGCCCGGAAGACGATCTGCGTCTCCTCGGGCTGCTCCCGGTTGGCGCCGGCCATGGCCTGCTGGAACTCGATGGCCGCGTCCAGGGCGTCCACGGCACTGGGGAACTCGGCCAGCGCGCCGTCCCCGGTCAGCTTGACCAGCCGCCCGCCGTGCCGGGCCAGTGTCGGTTCGAGGCGTTGGCTCCGGTGTTCGCGCAGGCGTGCCAAGGTCCCGCTCTCGTCGCGCCCCATCAGCCGCGAGTAGCCGACGACATCCAGGGCCAGGATAGCGGCCAGCCGGCGCTGCTCACGAGTCAATGGTGTTTCCTGGGTTGGCCACAAGGAGAAGGTATCATGCTCCTCTCCCCCTTGGGGGAGAGAGGTCGCGCGTGAGGCGGCTTTCACCTGCCTCCCCCGTTAAACGGGGGAGGTGGCCCGTAGGGCCGGAGGGGGACAGCCTCAGTCGAGATTCTGCAGATTTCAGATCTGAGATTTCAGAGATCGCCTGTGCGGCCTTCCCCCTCCGCCCCCTTCGGGGGCACCTCCCCCGTAAGACGGGGGAGGGTACGAGATGAGCAATCCACACGAACGCCAGTTGAACCCGCGGCCGGCTTTCCTTATATCGCCGCATGTCCGACCGCCTGCTGATCGTCGATTTCGGTTCCCAAGTCACCCAGCTCATTGCCCGGCGCCTGCGCGAAGCCGGGGTGTACTGCGAAATCCACCCCTTCCAGTCGGTCGACCAGGCCAAGATCGAGCAATTTGCGCCCAAGGCCATCGTACTCTCGGGCGGCCCGGCCTCGGTGATCGAGGGCGCCGCACCCGCGGCCAGCCCCGCCATTTTCACCGCCCAGGTGCCCGTGCTGGGCATCTGCTACGGCGAGCAGACCATGGCCCAGCAGCTGGGCGGGGCGGTCGAGGCCGGCCACCACCGCGAATTCGGCCGCGCCGAGCTTCTAGTCAAATCCCCCTCGGCCCTGTTCGACGGCGTCTGGCAGCCGGGCGACAAGAAGCAGGTTTGGATGAGCCACGGCGACCGCGTGACCAAACTCCCGCCGGGCTTCAGCGTCATCGCCACCAGCGAGAACGCGCCCTTCGCCGCCATCTCCGACGAGGCGCGCAAATTCTACGCCGTGCAGTTCCACCCCGAGGTGATGCACACGCCCGACGGCGCCAAGCTGTTGCGCAACTTCGCGCTCAACATCGCGGGGTTTCGGGGCGACTGGACCATGGCCGCCTTCAAGGAGCGCGCCATCGCCCAGATCCGCGCCCAGGTGGGCTCGGACAAGGTGATCTGCGGCCTGTCGGGCGGCGTCGATTCATCGGTCGTGGCCGTGCTGCTGCACGAGGCGATCGGCGACCAGCTGCAGTGCGTGTTCGTCGACCACGGCCTGCTGCGCCTGCACGAGGGCGAGCAGGTGGTCCGCCTGTTCCGCGACCACTACAACATCCCGCTGATCCACGCCGACGCCTCGGAGACCTTCCTGAAGGCGCTCGACGGCGTGAGCGACCCCGAGACCAAGCGCAAGACGATCGGCGCGCTGTTCATCGACGTGTTCGAATCAGAGGCGAAGAAGATCGGCGGTGCCAAGTTCCTGGCCCAGGGCACGCTCTATCCCGACGTGATCGAATCGGTCTCCTTCACCGGCGGCCCCAGCGTCACCATCAAGAGCCATCACAATGTGGGCGGCCTGCCGGCGCGCATGAACATGAAGCTGGTCGAGCCGTTGCGCGAGCTGTTCAAGGACGAGGTGCGCGCACTCGGCCGCGAGCTCGGCCTGCCAACCGACCTGGTGAACCGCCATCCGTTCCCCGGCCCCGGCCTCGCCATCCGCATACCCGGCAACATCACCAGGGAGAAGCTCGACCTGCTGCGCCAGGTCGACGCCGTCTATCTCGACGAGATCCGCAAGGCCGGGCTGTACGACGAGATCTGGCAGGCGTTCGCGGTACTGCTGCCGGTGCGGACGGTGGGGGTGATGGGGGATGGGCGGACGTACGATCAGGCGTGTGCGTTGCGCGCGGTGACGTCGACGGACGGCATGACGGCTGACTACTACCCGTTTGATCACGCCTTCCTGGGCCGCGTCGCCAACCGCATCATCAATGAGGTGCGGGGGATCAACCGGGTGACCTACGACATCACGTCGAAGCCGCCGGGGACGATTGAGTGGGAGTAGGGGAACCTGTCGCTCGGGGCCTCGAATCGAAATAACGGCCTACTAACTCTCGGCGAGCCAAGGCGCGGGCCGACCATGCGGGTGATCTCGTGCTGCTCGTATGAGCTGCACGCTCCTAGCTCCCCTCACCGATGGCATGCCTCGAAACGGAGCTTGGCTACACTGGTGGCAAGCCTCAAATTGTTCTTTGTCACATATACAATAGCGTCGATCGCTGCCGATGCTATCGTGGGAAATCATCACGGATGTTAAAATCCATAACACTGAAATTCACTGAGTGCGAACATCTGACGATTCCGACAGACGGCGTAACAGTGTTTGTCGGCCCAAATAACTCTGGAAAGAGCCTCATCCTACGAGAAATTGAGAGGGAGATTAATTCCCCTACGCCACTCACTGGCAACACGATCTTGCACGACTTCGAACCAGAACGGCTAAGCCCGCAAGCGCTTGACGAAGAGATCGAGCGTCTTATTGCGAAAACCCCTGGGGGATATTCGGTAAACTATGTTCGCCTTACACGATTCGAAACCAATGGCGAATTTGTGCACGGCAATGTCGACATCGAGTCTCTCAAATCGGAAATGGCCAGTGAACGAAAGCATTGGGTTACGTCTCAATTTCTAAGATTTGGCTATTTGAAGTTGGATGGAAGAACGCGCTTCGCCTTAACGGATAACCGTCAAATGGGAGACCTGACGCAGGAGGCTCCAAATTGGCTGACAAAGCTATTTAAAGACGACGTTGCTCGCGCTGAATTGCGAAGAATCGTCTACGACGCTATTGGACTCTACCTTGTGATCGACCCAACAATGGGAGGGCTGTTGCGAATACGTCTCTCCGCAACAGCACCAACACAAGATGAGCAATCCTTAGGTCAGGCCTCTCGCGACTTTCACTCCCGCGCAACGCTTATCAAGGACGCAAGCGACGGAATTCAGGCATTCGTAGGCATCCTTATCGCCGCGCGATCCAGCGACTTCAAGTCCATATCTATTGATGAACCGGAAGCTTTCTTGCATCCGCCTTTGGCGCGGCGCGTTGGCTACGAATTGGCTCGGCAGGTAACGAGACGAAATGGTTCGTTGATGGCTGGTACCCATAGCGCCGACTTTCTTATGGGATGCCTTCAAGGCTCACAGAAAGTTCGCGTAGTGCGCCTTGAATATTCTAATGGCAAATCAAAAGGACGAGTTGTTGACTCTCAAGCATTGAGTGACTTTTTTAGAAAGCCACTTGTGAGAAGCACAAATGTTATGTCGGCATTGTTCCACGATGGCGTGGTAGTTGCCGAATCAGACAACGACCGGGCCTTCTACTCAGAAATCTATCATCGCATTACTGAGCATGAACCCCAACTGCCATCCTTATTGTTCGTTAACGCTCAGAACAAACAAACAATGCGAGACATAGTCCAGCCACTGCGTGCTTTCGGGGCTCCTGCAGCAGCCATTAGCGACATCGACATACTAAAAGACGGCGGTCAAACGTGGACTGGATGGCTGAAAGCGGCGGGCATCCCAAGTAGTGCGCACGGAGGCTTAGGCGTAACCCGCGGTGACCTGCTACGCCTCTACTCAACATCCGGCATCGATATGAAGAAAGATGGTGTTGAAGGGTTGCCAGTGGCTGACCAAGCAACGGCAAACGCGCTATTCGACACCTTGGCCGACTATGGCATCTTCGTCACTCGAAAGGGCGAGCTTGAGCACTGGCTTCAGTCTCTTGAGGTTCCTGGCAAGAAGACAGATTGGGCCATTGGCATGTTGACGAGATTGGGTGTTGATCCGAGCAGTTCGTCATACCTTCACCCGCAAACCGATGATGTATGGCAGTTTCTCCGCAGCATTGCTGGGTGGGTGAAGAACCCGGCCCGCAAAGGAACATAGTGTGCGGAGCTCAGTCTCGGTCGCGCGGAGAAGAGCCCGTCAGCACCCCGCGTGGACAGAGCTGAGGCCTCAGCTTGACATGTGTGGCGCGTTGCATCGCCAAGATTCGCGGCCGCACGCGCGGCATCGGCAACGAGTTCGTGCTGGCCTGAGACATGCGCTTCGCCAGCCGGCGAAGCGCCCTGTTCGGCAACCCCGAGATCGGCGTCGGCTTGGTCCCGGGCGGCGGAGCGCTGGAATGGCTCCCGCGCGTGGTCGGCCGCTCGCGCGCACTTGAGATCGTCCTCAGCGCCGACGATTTCGATGCCGATCTCGCCGAGCGCTATGGCTGGGTAAACCGCACGCTGGACGATGACGACCTCGACCCGTTTGTCGATAAGCTCGTCCGGCGTCTGGCATCGTTCGACCGTGAAACGCTGGCCGCGGCGAAGGCCCAGATCAATCGGTTTGGTACGCCCACAGCCACCGAGCTGCAGTCGAGCAACGACATGTTCTTCTCGACCCTGGCCTTGCCCGGTGCGCAGGCGCGCCGTGCCAAGGTCGGTGGTCTCGGTTACGGCGTTCCGAGCGACTTCGAATTGAACTTCGGCCGGTACCTCCCCGGGCTCGGGCCGGCGCACGACGATGACACGGAGAAGCACCCCGGCTGATCGTCGCCCTGGATTTGTGAACTCGGCACCGAGGTTCGACGTCCGCCAGCGGCCCGCTGCCGGACAGCCACAACCATGATGTCGATCTTCAGCGCCACAGCCGCTTGCTGGCGATGGCCGCGCCGTCGCGCATCGCCTCGAGCTTGGCCCACACCACGTCCTCGGACACCTGGGTGTCGCCGACGATGGTGCCGAAGCCGCAATCGGTTCCGGCCATGACGCGCTCGCGGTCGCCGACGGCGCGCACGGCGCGCTCCAGCCGCTCGGCGATCACAAGCGGGTGCTCGACGTAGTTGTGCGTCGTCTCGACCACGCCGCACACCAGGGTCATGCGCTCGGGCAACTTCTGGGTGCGGAAGGCGTCG
>Ga0308309_10001200_pt1 | contig 15446 bp, 12 predicted proteins | sample HubBroMetageWFT5_FD_192491 | JGI IMG/M metagenome (GOLD analysis project Ga0308309, IMG submission 192491) | Warmed and freeze-thawed soil microbial communities from the Hubbard Brook experimental Forest, New Hampshire - Hubbard Brook CCASE Soil... | ecosystem: Environmental > Terrestrial >...
AGAAGAATAAAGTTCCAGTGTCGAACGGTTGTGCATGCCGAACACGGTCCTCGTCGATGCGAATTTGGCGAAATGAGCCAGAGGGGCCTTTCCGGAAGTCCGCCTCTGACAATCGCTGAGATTCTTCCCGACTTCCGCCGCCTCTCAAGTGCCCAAGCGGGGCTAGGCGGCGTAAAATCGCGATTACAGAAGAGGGCCACTCAAATGCAACTCCTGTTACGTGAGGTGGTTACCGCCTTCTCTTTATTTCCGGTTCGCCCAGAGTTGCTTCCTTGCCGATCTTGGATACGACAGTCAGTCTGACCTTGCCGGTCTGGATGTAGAAGACCGTGTCAGCCGCATCGCCCTGCAGAAGATTGTTTGCCTCTTGGGAAAGGCCACGACCTCCCCCGCGCCGATAGTGGCAAGAAATTTCTCTGGGTCGAAGTCGCGCTTTTCCTGGCTGGCACGGACTGTGCCATGAATGGCTTCTCGCGGTTGCAATTTGTCAAACGCCCCCGCGAACCCCAATGAAACCTGCCGCTTGCTGTGTTTGAAAATGAGCAATATTGAACATATTTCAGCTTCGGAACGTTCCATCATGTGGTGGTGAAAAGCAATCCAAAGCCTCAGGACGCGGAGTCAGCATGGAGATTTATTGCCTGCCACCGGGCTGGAAACCAGGATTGGGTGAGAATCTCAAGGCGACCGTGATGTGGTGGAGTCCAGTGTCGTTCGCGTTGTGGGGCGCGCTCATCTATGGGCTATGGACGCTCTTACGATAACCCTCGCGCCGTCGCAAGCTGCGATTGAATCGTTCGAGTGCGAGCTTACGGGAATCCAATTTCTACGGCTAAAACATGAGTATCTCTGCCCTGACATCGTTCATCGGTAGTCTCGTATTTTTCATGGGAACAGCCACAGCTTCGCATGCGCAGGCCACTAAACCAGCCCCGCTGACACCTATCGATGAGAAAAAGGTCGAGCTCGGCAGAACGCCCTGGAATCCACAATGGGACCAGATCATCGAGAAGGCGCTGCCACTCGAAATGCTTTCTTCGCAAGTTCCGCCGGGCGTCCGTCAATTCTGTCCGCGATTTTTCGAGATGGCCGAGACAGACAAACGCGCATTTTGGGCCTATTTCTTTCAGGCCCTTGCGGGTGCCGAAGCCGGATTAAATCCCAACGCAAGCGTCCGTCACATCGAGCCGAAAGTTGCGAAACACGATGACGTGAGAGGAACAGCCACGCGCAGCGAGGGATTGTTGCAGCTTGAGTACGCAGACAAGAAGCGTTATGGCTGCGATTTCAATTGGCAAGTCGACCGTATGCTAAAGCCGAACGATCCCGCGAAAACCATTCTTCAGCCAAGGAACAATCTCGAATGTGGAGTGAAGATTCTGGTCAACCAGATCATCGTCCAACACAAACCCTTGCTGACCCGGTCGGGATACTGGTCGACGTTGCAGCCGGATGGACCGAGCTACCGCGTATTCGCCAAGCAAATGACAAATCCCCCACTTCCATGTGGGCTGTCCCCCAAGTCGACAATCGACAAATCGGCTACGACGAAGTCAGTGCAGGACGACGCGAAATGGCGCGAAAGTCTCCAGTAGTTTGGGATCGAATAGCACGCATATCTCGCTTATGACGTGTACGAGAACATCATCAACAATGGCACGTCTAATGATCCTACAACCGGACAAAGTAACGGCCTGGTAAACCAGAATCTCGTCGATCTTGGTGAGCACGAACAGCGCTCGGCGACGATTGAGCTTGGGCAGCACGGGCGGATTCCTAGTAGTTAAGCTCGTCAAGCCGACCAAGATTCTCGGCTCCCGGCCGCCGCACCAGCGCGGCCTCGACTAACTTTTGTTTTCCCAGGCAGAGTCCCGGGTACGGGCAAATGCTGCATGGGTTCTGCGGAAAGCGAATACCGCTATGGGGCAAAAATTGTGCCGATTCGATTCGTCAGATGGTGTCATTGACGAACTGCCCGAACTCCTGGCGTGGTCAAGATCTTTCCAGATTCGTTTCGCGACTCGGATATGCTGTCGAACTTTGCCTGACTTTTTCAAGGGGTTCCTCTCTGACGGTGCATAACGCTAAGCACATGCATAGCGCTAAGTATATGCGTAGCGGTATGCATGGGTCAAGTAAGGTATTGATTTGTGTTATCAATGGCGAGTAAGTTCAAACCAGAAATGGCGAAGAAAAAACCCAAGGATCCTCACGCTGTCCATCTCGGACGTCTGGGCGGGCGAGCACGAGCTGAGAGGCTGAATTCAGAGCAACGCCGTGAGATAGCAAGCAAGGCAGCCCAGGTAAGATGGGCCAAGAAGAAGGGAAAAGACCATGCATGAAAGTCGGAGCTCGTTGCCTAGCTAAGCATGCGGCTAGCCCCGCCGTCTCCGTGCGAATTCGACCATCTAGTTTTGCCACGATACAAAAGTTCCCAAAAATATTTTTTTGCTCCTAACTGATTGCATCAACAGCGGTTGCTCCCAAAAGTTTCATCTTCTTGTAACTCCTCGGAATTCCATGGTAAAAGTGATTGCAGGGCTTGCTCAGCGTCGATTGATGAAAACTGGTCAAGTACAAACGATCTCGTTAGCGGTTCTGCCTTCGTTTGGTTTGTATATCTGAGCATTCTTCTCGTTTGGTCTCCAAAGTTCCACAAAATCTAACGATGCGCTCGCCGCCAACTACGGTTGCTGCGTTCAGAGCCAGGAGACCAGCATGAAACGTCGAAAGAAATTGACCCCCGCCACGCGGGAAGCAAACAAGAACAACTCCAAGAAATCAACCGGGCCGAAGTCGAGTCAAGGAAAGGATCGTGCGAGGAACAACGCCATCACCCATGCATTCTTCGCGCAAGAATTAGTGCTGAGCAACAAAGAGAAACGGCAGTTGGAAGCCCTGCGTCGCAGTCTACATCCGCAGCTTGTACCGAAAACTGTGATGCAAAAGCTCGCGTTCGCCGTGATCGTTGTTTGCATCGGTCGCTGTAAGTTGGGATTGAGGGCGGACATGCGCTATATTGGTCGGCTCCTTGGTCAGGATACTCCGCAGCAGGCCCAATCCGGCCATTCCGAGCCCGCAGGAAGAGATTGGTACTTGTCCGGTCGGGAGGGGCTGCGCTCTGGCATACGTCTTCTCAACGACGTGAAGCAGGAATTCTTGAGCCTGGGAAGAATCGATGAGAAATGGCACGCCGTTTTAGATGAAGCTTTCGGTCCCCGGTTGAGGCAACTCTTGACCGGGTGGACGCCTTCGGACGAGACGGTCGTCATGTTGGCGCGTCAGTTAACTATGCATTCAGAAAGATACAACTTGCCTCTGCCACCACCGTTTGATAAGGAAACACGTTCTGCGGAAGACGGAGAAAACAAAGTCAAGGTCATTTTGGACCCCGAGCAAAATAAACAGATGATCGTCAAGCTGCTCGAGTTTCAAGAATCCGTGCTGTCCGATCTATGGGGGACCGCGGAAGAGCGTGCTTCATCCGCGCTCGGGAGACAAAATGGTGCTTCGGACCCTCCCCACCATTTCAGCGCGGCGTGTCGAGAGCTCGACCGTGCCATCCAACGTTTCATGTCTCTGAGGAAGAGTAAGATTTAGCACAGTCAATTGAGGCGGCGATAGCGGATCCTGCGCTATCGCCTCTTCGGTGCTGGCAGTCGACCATCCGCAGTGTCGACTAAACAGCCCACGCTTCGATGGCATCCACCGCATGGATGGGCTGACAAGGCTTGACCATTTCCACGAGCAAATACTACGCAAACCCGCACACGCTGTGGCATCTCGCGCAAAAAAGTTAGGAGCCTCGCGCGCCGCCGGTCAAGCACGAACGTGCCCGACGATCAAAGCACCAATCTTCGACGTGGCATTCGAATCTGAAGAAAAATTTGATCAGTCAGCGTTGTTAGAAATAGTTCCCAAGATCGAGCTTCCTCTATCCGCATAAACATTGGTCCGCACTTATCGAATCCCAAGTCTTAGAAATAGGTAGTTTGCTAACACGAATGCGGTCAGGACTCCTGATCAATAAGTGCCATCGCGATTTACGCCTTTAGATGTTCTAAGGAGGTTCACAGAGAAGAGATGATCCCAGATTTCCAACACAACGGGACTTCGCCAGAAGAAACCTGATCCTGAATATTTGACCATGATCTTATCGAATTATCCGTACTTGTTTATGAGAAGAACGAAGCCACAAGCTTGCGGAATTAGTACTCGATACTGTCGTGCCCGGAATCATGGACTTTCTTCAGCCAGTCGCATCATTTGCCACTACCCGCAACTCCAGAACGAAATGCGAATCAACGCCGCGTAAGTCTTCTCAGACCATCCCAAACGGACTTCTTTGGCGGTTGGTACCCTTCTTGTGATCCTTATGCTCCACATACAGACAAAGAATTGATGGACCGTTGTTTCTTGAATTCCGAATTCGGAACTTGATTTTGAAGATCAGACACGGGCGGCTTCGAAATCCTATCACCTGCTAAGCGAGATTCCCCGAAGAATTGGTCCGAGAGAAATGAGATTTTCAAGAAGGGGGTGCACTGGATGAAATGTGCGCCCCCACGGGACCGTGTTTGCGGTTACGTGCCTGCGGCTACTTCCGCGGTGCGGTCTGCTTCTGCGCTGGAGCAGGTTTCACCAGCGGTGCTGGCAGGGCCCTCGATTTCGCGTTGGGAGGCACGGCCAGCGGTTGCGTCTCGGCGCGGGTCTCGATCGCCGGCTTCTGCGACCAGGCCAACTGCCGGGCTCTGATTTCCTGGATCCTCCTCATCAGCGCTGGATTGCGCGCCCATGCGATGCTCTGCTGTTCGGAGGCCCCCATACAGTTCGGGATGAATGTAGTGTCCGCGTTCGCGCGCATCTTTCTCGACTTCTACCGGGATACGGTGGGCATTGGCCCAGGCATCCTGGCGCACGCCCGTAACCTGCCACGAGACCTTTACGTGAGGCTTATCGGTTCGGATGCTGAACTGATGGTTGGCAATTTCATCCGACACGATGGCCTGCGCAAACTGTCCAATCACCGTAAGCTGATAGCGGAAGTCGCGATTGAGAGTTTCAAACCAGTCAGGCAGCGCGACGACCGCCGCCCCTTGAGCGTCGGTAGTGACATTGCCGTTGTAGATGTTCATCATATCCGGCGATTCGACGAAGGAGTGATAGAGATACTTGTTGGCTGGATCTAGTGGGTGGTCGATCTTGAACGAACCTCCGCTCTTGGAGAGATTGCCGTATACCTCCACATCGCCGTCAAAGTAAGCGGCGTCCGCGCATGTGGACTGATTACATCCCCGTACCACGTAGATTCCATCGCCTCCGGATCCACTCGTGGCGCCTCCACCGTAGAAGACCCCGCCAATTCCGCCAGTGGCGGAAGCGTCGGTTGGGTCGGCAAGGCCGCCGTCCCCAAAAATTCCCCACCCACCACCCTCTCCCGATCCGGCAGGAGCATTGAATCCGTACGCCCCGACGGCGTCGAGGAATTCCGGGGACGTTTGGTAAACACCCACCTGATCGGACGAGTCTGAAGTCTCCCCGACGAAAACCTGCCCCCCGGAGGTAATAGCCATGTTGGTTTGCAGGCCGTTGTTGGCTGCGCCGGGTATGTTTGACTGGAAGTAGATCCCGTCGGAATAGTTACCCGCGTCCACGGCGGCGATGCGGGCTGCGGGATTGTAGGTGCCCGTGGTAAATGGGGTGTAGGTGTTGAAGTCCAAGGAGTCAGAAGAACCGGTTCCCCCAGCCGAGTTGGTTAACGTGACCGTTGGACCGAGGCCGCCTGCCACTCCGACGTTGGCTTCGAGGACAGATCGCGGCACCGCCGTGCCGATGCCCACGTTCACCCAGGCATTTCCGGGCGATCCGGCAGTGGTCTGCCCCAACACCAGGGCGTTGTTCTCGCTGACCGTCGCGTACGTGCCAATGGCGGTCGAGTTGCTTAGGTTGCTCGAGTTGGTGTCAGGGCCAGCAAGGTCTCCTACGGCGGTGTTCAAGGCCCCAGTGAGGTTGGAGTAGAGTGCTTGATTTCCGACCGCTGTGTTGGCGCGGCCCGTCGTATTGCTGACGAGCGCTTCGAAACCAGTGGCGGTGTTGTTGGAAGCAGTGTTGTCGTAAAGTGCCTTCAGGCCGTTTGCGGTATTGAAGTTGCCCGAGGTGTTGAAATAGAGGGCCTCGTAGCCCGTCGCGGTGTTGCCGCCCCCTGTCATGGTCGAGTTCCCCGCGAAACCCAGAAATGCGTTTTGGTCCGAGCCGAAGGCAAACGCAAGGCCTCCGATGTCGAAGCTGGTGGTGGCGTTGACCACTCCGCCTTGCACTTCGCCGCTCGCGGTGACATTCCCTGTCACGCCCTCATTCCCCGTGAAATTATTCGCTCCGAGCGTAGCGAACGGCGAGCAGGTGAACGGCAGCGCACTTAACGCACTGCCTGAAGCGCAGGCATTGGATGCGAGGTTGAGCGTAGTGCTGCCACCCAACGCGACCGAGCCGCCACCCGTAAGGCCAGTCCCCGCTGTCACCGTCAGTGACGGATTCACCAGCATGGCGTTAGTGACTCCTGCGTTGGCGATGCTGAGTGTTCCGGTTGTCGTGATCGGGCCGCCTGTCAGCCCTCCTCCGCTCCCGACGCTGGTTACGGTGCCGTCTCCGGTGCCAGGGAACGTCTGCCCAGTCGCAAACGTGATCTGGCCGCTGTTAGCGATGTTCAGCCCCGTTTCCGTGAGCTTGTTGGTACCTTGTCCAAAGAGCAGGTGCAACGCTCCCCTCGCCGTGCTGCTGTCGTTGTCCAGGGGCTCTACTTGCCACTGGAAGTTTTGCGTCACCGCAGTGCCTGTCCCGCTGTTGAACGCCGAGGCCGTCAACTCCTCTGCTTCCGAGTTGTAGCCCTTGGTCGCGGTCGCCGTTCCCGCTGCCGGCAAGCTGAACAGGCCGCGAATCGTGGCTGCGCCTTTCACATCCAGTGTGCTCGCCGGAGTGATAGTGTTGATGCCGATCTTCGCTTTGCCTGCTGTTCCCGATTGAAACAGAACCGAGTTCCCAATGTTGGATGTGCTCGTCCACAAGGGCACGTAGTCGGCGGTACCGGAGCCGGTGACATCGCTGGACGGAGGCGCGTTCCCAGGTTGCGTGGGATCGCCAATCGTAGTCGGCGAAGCCGCATTCGCTGCCAGCACGAACGCCGATGGCGGTAACCCTCCGACGGTTTCCGCGTCCCCAGCCTTGAGAGCGTAGGGAGCACTGACCAACAGTACCCGAGGCTGCTCCGCCTGCCCCGGCACTTGCACACCCACCCAGCGTGCTTGCTCGGAGGTGAATATCTCAGCGGGCAGGCCGTCAGGTTTGGTAGATCCAAGCAACACCACGTAGTGCCCGTTGCCGTCGGGAGTCACGTTCTGCGTCTCCAGCCAGAGCGGAGCGCCGCCCGTTTGCTCGGAGTAGAGGGCAAAGGTGAGGCCGACCACACCGGTCAACGGATTGGCATTCCCATCTTTCACAATGCCGCCAAAACGAACCAACCGAGGCAAAGCGGACGCAGTTTGGGTTGAAGTCTGAGCAAAGCTCGCTGGAACGATCGACAGTTGAATCATCGTCCAGCAAAGAACCAACGAGAGCGCTACGAAATGGCGTTTCATAAAACCCTCCCTGCAAGCAGATTTTGAAAACAAACACCGACCCGGACGACGCATCGCGTGGCTTACTGCCCAGCCATTAAGGCGTGACCTCGAACACGGTGCCGCCGCTATAAGCGCCGCCCTCGGTGGTTGTGCCATACAAGTTTCCGGCCGCGTCGAGGATCAGGCCAGCGTAGGGGTACTTTCCGTCCGTACTCTTGCCGAAGCTCCACACCTGCTTCTCCTTCCACCTGCCGTTGGTCAGGGCCAATTGGAAGACGGTGCCGAAACCATTGGGGCCACCGGCAAACGTCGTGCCGTAGAAGCTGCTGGCGGAATCGAGGATCAGGCCAGCGTAGGGGTAGTAACCGTCGCTGCCGTTTTCGTTGAAGCTATGCAACGGCCGCTCCTTCCACCTGCCGTTGGTCAACGCCAACTCGAAGACAGTCCCGTATCCGTGGGTGCCGCCGCCAACGGTCGTGCCGTACAAATTCCCGACTGCGTCGAATATCAAGCCGGCGTTGGGAAGAAACCCATCCTTGCCGTTCGATTGGAAATTGTGCAATACGTTCTCCTTCCAATGGCCGTTGGTGGTCGGTGTCAGCTGGAAGACGGTCCCATAGCCAGTGGCGCCGCCCCCAAAGGTCGTGCCGTACAGATTCCCGAGCGCGTCGAAGATCAGGCCGGCGGTGGGGTGGTAACCGTCCTTGGCGTTGAAGCTGTGTAATGTCCGCCTCTTCCACAGGCCATTAGCCCGTTCGAGTTGGAAGACCGTGCCGCAGCTGCAACCCACGATGCCGCCCTGATACGTCGCGCCGTACAAGTTCCCCGCTCTGTCGAAAATCAGACCGGCCTTAGGGATCGCCCCATCGGTACAGTTAGCGGTTGAGCAGAAGTCATACAGCACAGTCTCGTTCCATGTGCCATCTGTAAGCGCGAGCTGGAAGACGGTGCCATTCCCGTACGCACCTCCTTCAGACGTGGTGCCATACAGATTCCCAGCCGTGTCGAAGATCAGGCCGGCGGTGGGATAATCCCCATCCGCGCAGTTTGCGAGCTTGCAGAAGCTGTAAAGTACGGTCTCGTTCCACGTACCGTTTGCAAGCACGAGTTGGAAGACGCCACCTTCTCCGTAAGCGCCGCCCTCAGAGGTCGTGCCATATAAATTCCCGGACGCGTCGAAGATCAAGCCTGCGCTCGGATCCTCTCCGTTCAGGCAGTTTGAGAGGGTGCAGAAGCTGTACAGCACGTTCTCTGTGCTGGCTGCAAAGAGCGGAGCTGTTACAGTTAGAAGTCCGAAGACTGCGGCGAAAACGATCAGGAGCCTCTTGGTCTTCGCGTGTAATCTCTGTTTACCGACGAAAGTTTGCCTCATGGGAATCTCCTTCTTAGAGTTTTTGGAACTTCCGTTCGCCGAGGAATCTGATACAGAGCCCCGCGAATTTGTGTCGCGGGGATTAGTGCGTTGGGGCTAAGGTACGATCTCGAATACCGTTCCTCCGCCGCGATGCCCGGCTAGAGATGTCGTGCCGTAGAGATTGCCGCCATAGAGAAAAAGACTGGCTTGGGGATCTTCGCCATCGGTACCTCTTTCGTTCGCGTTGAAGGTATGGAGAAGCTTCTCGCTCCAAGGCCCTCCCCCATTTGGCTTCGCAAGTTCAAACACCACCCCTTTGCCGTCACTCCCACCGTTTGTTGTGTCGCCGTAAAGATTGCCGGCAGTATCGAGGATCACGCCGCCATAGGGAGTGTTTCCGTCCTTGCCGTTGTCGAGGAAGCTGTGCAGAGTCTTCTCGGTCCAGCCGTCCTCAGTGGGCACCAGAAGTTCGAACACCGCTCCGTAGCCAGCTCCGCCATTGAGGGTTGTGCCATATAGATTGCCGTGACCGTCAAAAACCAGGCCAGCGTAGGGAGTGTAGGGGGTGCCGTCATTGGCGTTGAAGTTGTGCAGAATATTCTCCGCCCAAGTCTCGCCTGTGAGTATCAACTCGAACACCGTACCTCCGCCGAGAGCTCCACCATCGACGGTTGTGCCATAAAGATTGCCGGAGTCATCGAAGATCAGGCCAGCGAATGGTTCATACGCGTCCTGGCTGTTGGGGTTGAAGCTATACAGAATGTTTTCCGTCCAGCCCTCGTGGGTCAGTGTCAGCTCGAACACCGTTCCGCCGCTGTTTGCGCCGCCAAAGGGCGTTGTGCCGTAGAGATTGCCTAAGCCATCGAGGACCAGGCCGGCGTAGGGATCGTATCCGTCCGCTCCGTTGTTGTTGAAGCTATGCAGAATCTTCTCCGTCCATCCTCCGCCCGTCCTGGGCGACAACTCGAACACCGTACCCCCGTTATGGGTGCCGCCCTGGTTCGTCGTACCGTAAAGATTGCCGTTGCCATCGAAGACCAGTCCGGCGTAAGGTCGGTAACCGTCCTTACCGTTGTTGTCGAAGCTGTGCAGAATTTTTTGGGTCCAGCCCCCGCCGCCGGGCGGCTTCACAACCTCGAACACAGCCCCGTAACCGAAAGCGCCGCCCAGCAGCGTCGTGCCATACAGATTGCCAGCAGTATCGGAGATCAGCGCGGTGTAGGGATCTTTGCCGCCTTTGTTATTGGCATCGAAGCTATACAGCAGTTTTTCCGTGGCTGCGTGCGTGTCAGTCGCCAACAGAGTCACGGTCAAGATCGCCATCGCTGCCTTCAAACCGATCGAAAGTTTCTTGTTTTTCATGGGTCCTCCTCCTTAGCGCTTCAGAATTTCCTCCAGTCAAGGGCGGCTACCGAGCGTCCCTAGCGGAAGTGGTCGCGAGCAATGTGCTGAATATGAATCTCCTTTTGAATGCGGCGAGCGGCATGGAACGGGCCCGCGAACTCAGTTCCCTGAACGCCTCGTCACCCGGTAAAGTGAAATTCGCGGGCAAATTGGCTCACCGGCACAAAAATATTTTTCGGGAACCGAACAACCGGGCGCAAACCGGCCCAACTATTTTCTTTTCTTTAGTATGGAAGGCTGGTATTGTTTCTAGCCAAACCTAGGGAGCAGGGAAGAATGTGAATGTCATCCCTTTCGCCCAAGTCTGTCACGCTGCTGCTGGCGCAATGGAATGCTGGCAACGACGAAGCCTTGCACGCGGCCCTGCCTCAGGTTTATGACGAACTTCTACGCCTCGCCCGACACTACATGCGCGGGGAACGTCCCGACCACACTTTGCAAGGCACCGCCCTAGTGCACGAGGCGTATCTCCGCTTGGAGAAACAGGGAGCCGTTCGATTCAACGACCGCTCCCATTTTGTGGCCATCTGCGCGCAGTTGATGCGGCAAATCCTGGTCGAGTACGCGCGCACCCATCGCGCCGCCAAACGGGACGGCGGCTTCAAACTGGCGCTCGACGATGCCGTCGCCTTCAAAAGCAGAAATGTGGATCTGGTGGCGCTCGACGACGCCTTAATCGAATTGGCGAAACTCGATGCGCAACAGAGCAAGATTGTAGAGCTGCGTTTTTTCGGCGGCCTTTCCATCGAGGAGTCGGCGCAGGCGCTGGGTCTTTCGCCAGCGACCGTAAAGCGGCATTGGGCGACAGCGCGGGTTTGGCTGCATCAACAGATCAAGGCAGAAGAGGCGTGACGCCGGAACGCTGGCAACAGATTCGCGATCTTCTCGAGCAGGCGCTCGAACTCGCGCCCGAGCAGCGCGCTGCCCTCCTGGATCGCTCCTGCGTTTCCGATCCATCCCTGCGGCACGAACTGGAAGCCCTGCTCGCAGCCAGCGACGATGTGCGCTCCAGTTTCTTGCAATCCTCTACCACGCTGCCGGTAACACTCAGGCCGGAGACAAAGCTGGGAGAGTATGAAGTGAAATCACTGCTGGCTTCTGGCGGTATGGGCGAAGTGTATTGCGCCCGCGATGCGCGGCTGGGGCGCGATGTGGCGATCAAGGTCTTGCCGTCTTTCCTCTGCACCGATTCCGACCGGCTGCGGCGCTTCGAGCAGGAGGCGCGAGCGGCGGCCGCACTGAACCATCCCAACATTCTTGCGGTGTTTCAGATGGGCACGTACGAAGGAGCGCCGTATCTTGTTTCGGAGTTGTTGGAAGGCGAAACGCTGCGCGAGCCAATCAAGCGGGGACGTCTGTCGGTTCGCAAGGCGATTGATTATGGAGTACAGATCGCGCACGGTCTGGCGGCAGCGCATGAGAAAGGGATTTTCCATCGTGATCTCAAGCCGGAGAACCTGTTTGTCACCAAAGACGGGCGAGTGAAGATTCTGGATTTCGGGTTGGCGAAGTTGACGCAGCCGCAGTCCGGCTCCGAGCGCAACGCGCCCGCGCTCACCGAGGATACAGAAGCGGGCGTAGTGATGGGCACGGTGGGTTATATGTCGCCCGAGCAGGTGCGGGCACAGAAGGCGGATCATCGCACGGACATTTTCTCGTTGGGAGCAATTCTGTACGAGATGCTGGCAGGGAAGCGGGCATTTCAGAAACCGACTTCGCCGGAGACGATGACGGCGATCCTGAACGAAGACCCGCTGGGGATTTCGCAGGTCGCTACCAACGTTCCCCCAGCGCTACAAAGGGTGGTGCATCGTTGTCTGGAAAAGAGTCCGGAGCAGAGGTTTCAGTCGGCATCGGACTTGGCATTCGCTCTGGATGCGTTGTCGGAAACATCGGGCAGCGCTGCGGTATTTTCGAGAAAAGACGCGGACGTATCGCTCGGCTTCGTCAAGGAACATCGGCTGGGAGTGGTAGCGGCCGTTGCACTGTTATGTTTGTCGGTCGGGACCGTCCTGTACTTAACGCGCAACATGCGTTCGAGCAATGTTTCCGCAGCCAAGATTGCGCACAAGCAATTCACGTTCTCGGGCAATGCGTATGAACCCGCCCTTTCGCCGGACGGGTTGTTCGTGGCGTATATTTCAAAAAAGCCCGGCGAGCTAGAGAAGCTGATGGTGCAGGCGGCGAACGGGGCTCAACTTCAGCTATTGCGGGGCACAGAAATATTGGGGCCGCGATGGTCTCCGGATGGCTCCGAATTACTGTTCTACATGCGCGACCTCGAACTCTTTAAAACGGATCAAACGGCGAAGAGTTGGGGGATCTCTGTCGTATCTCGCTTGGGCGGGGTTGCTCGCCCGGCCTTCCGAGCGATGTATGCTTGCTGGCTCGCCCCTGATGGGTCTCAGATCGTAACGGCTAATCAGTCTGAGCAGTCCGGTTTCAAAGGCGTCAGATTGGTTGACAAACTCACCGGAGTGGCGAAGGAAGTTCATCTGTCTGAATACGCATGGCTTCAGGACGTTGACTGTTCCAGCAGCGCGGAGGCGATTTTGGTTGTGGTGCAGACCTCTGGGAGATTTCAGATTAGGACTTTCAAGCCGGATGGTCGCGAAGAACACGACCTGGTGGAAACGAACGATGAGATCTACTCGGCGCGGTGGTCCCCGGCTGGCGACTCGATTTACTACCTGCACGGAAAAGGAAGCACGAAAGAGCTTTCAAAGGTCTCGGTTGCCCGCGGGCGAGTGGAACCTGCAGTATTGGCCAACGGCTTGCAAACCGGCGGATACTTTACACTCTCCGCAGATGGGTCTCGGTTGGCGTACACGCGTGAGGATCATACTTCGAACCTGTGGCGGGTCGATCTGCCGATTGCGGGAAAGCCAGCAAAGCCTGAAATCAGCCGCCTGACCTCTGGCACTTCTTATTATGGCGGACCCAGTTTCTCCCCTGACGGACGCTGGATGGCGTTTGCTCTTGGTCCGAACCTCTATGAGACGAACATCTTCAAAATGCCGGCTGCTGGTGGCGAACCCGTCCAACTCACCTTTTTCGAGCACGCCATGACTGCCAGCCCAGCTTGGTCCCCGGATGGCGAGCGCATCGCCTTTATCGCCGATAAAAACGGACCGGGGCGAGTTTGGACGATGAGCGGGAATGGTGGCACCGCCCAAGCGCTGGAAAACACGAATGCATCGGACAGCAGCAACAGCAACAACAAACTTGCCTGGTCGCCCAGCCGCGACATTGTCTACCCACAAATAGACAATCGAAACTTCCTGAATGTCAGCGATAAAACGCAAGAAGAAAAAACCATAATTCCGCGTGACCGGTCGACTGGCTGGGTTCCGCGCAAGCCCGTATTTTCGCCGGACGGCAAGAGGATGGCCGCGTGGTGGAATCGAAAACCAGATGTAGGCCTCTGGATTATTTCTCTGCAACCGTATTCCGAAACTTTGATACTGGCGGGCCGCATCTATCCTTTTGGGTGGTCTCCGGACGCAAAGTACGTGTATGCGATCCGAGGTGAAAACGGAGACTCTGGTCGCGAAATTGTCCGGGTTCAAGTCGCCGCTCCGAATGCAGTTAACTCAGTGGCAACGCTGCCCGGCGATGTTGTCGAGGCTGACGGCGCCAGTCTAAGCCCCGACGGAAAACAGATTTTCGCAAGTGTCGGCGAGGAGAAGTCCGACGTGTGGTTGATGGAAAACTTCGATCCTTCCGCGCGATAACGCCTCCATGTAGGGATCACGGGTCGAGATGAAAGCGTTTGCGCCCTGGCAACTAACCCAGTTTTGTGGCGAGGGGAAATGTACGGGCTCTAGGCTTTGTGCCCGCTCAATCCCTCGATCAGAGTCGCACTCGCTCGGCATAAAGACCTCGCAGAATGACGTTTCGCATCTCCGCTCCGGCTCACATTTTCGCTCAATAGGGCCGGCTAAACGGGATTGCTGTCGTAACATCGCCTTTGCACTCATTGAGCCTCCGGCTCTATCGTCACTGTAATAAAACTGTAGTAGTTCTATGTTCAAAACGGGTCAGAACGGGTCAGAACGATTCAATTGGACTAATTTGTAGGTGGTAGACAAATCAGATAGAGTGGAGAATTTTCATAACGGTTCAGGACTCACCTGTGAACTCAAAATCCCCTGTGTTCCAACAGTTTGTTCGGAACTGCAATGCCTCCTTTGTGGTTGTGGAGGAGTTCTTCGGAATCTGTACCCGCGCGGCTTCACTCCTACTCTGCAAGCCTGGCTTTTTCCTTGAGAAGAGGCGACATCATGCGACCCCAAGTATCCAACCTTCGGCCTCCGCTGCCTTCTTTTCTGCGAGATCGAGATTCGGGGTGAAGAATTTCGCAAGGGTACCGTCAAGGTCGGAGCGACGCATCCACTCCGCAATCGAGAAGGCATCTTGCTGGTGGTCATTACGTTCTCCTTTCGCGAAAGCGCGGTTCCAAAGGGAGGGATAGACCTCTGCGATGACTGAGCGGCCGCTCGGGATCACCCACCCGTCAAAAGGCCAGAAGTGTACGCCTGCCGTATGTTGTCGGATGTATCGAAGCCACGGAATACCAGCGTGGGTTGAGTTCGCCACGGTTCCTTGCACGTCGAAGTGAAAGACAGATTTCGCTCGTGCACGCTGTTCGGTCACGCGCCTCCATCTCGCGTTGCCCCGTCGCGCAGCTGCATTTCCACAGAATCCCTCACGCAGAAAGGCGACATAGATGTCTTCGTCCGTTGGCCAGTGTTTCTGGAAGTCGTCGAGGAATGATGGCCATTCGTGTGGCAGACGGTATTCGTCGAAGTATGGCACGGGAAATGAAAAGCCGTGATCTATTCCAACCAGTGTCGGTTGTGCCTCTGAAAGATGCCCCACTAACCATTCGGCAATACCGCGTCTCGTCCAATATTTGCGGGGACTTGGCGGCGGCTGCACCTCAGATGGGAAGGAGTTTCGGTTTGTGTAATGCACCCCGCAAAACTAGACACAAAGGGCCTCGGTATTAGTTAGGGGTTGAGGTTGATAGAAAGCCTGCCGAGTGGCGGCGGGCGTCCGGTAGTGGAGAGCTT
>Ga0308309_10001201_pt1 | contig 15440 bp, 12 predicted proteins | sample HubBroMetageWFT5_FD_192491 | JGI IMG/M metagenome (GOLD analysis project Ga0308309, IMG submission 192491) | Warmed and freeze-thawed soil microbial communities from the Hubbard Brook experimental Forest, New Hampshire - Hubbard Brook CCASE Soil... | ecosystem: Environmental > Terrestrial >...
GCATCGTGCAGTTGATCATTACGTTATCAATGGCCGGAAGGCCTGGACCTCAAATTGCGGCTTGGCAGATTTGTACGTTGTTTTCGCCCGGGTTGAGGGACAAGCTGGTGCTGGCAGTATCACAGCGTTTGCGATTGACGGACGTGACGGCAGCATCGCGCTTAAGGAACGCCTTTCGGTCTTGCCACCCCACACCGTCGGGACCTGGACCCTCACGGACTGTCGCGTGCCTTCTCAGCGAGTGATCGGCGAGTTGGGGCAGGGTTTCAAAATCGCACTACACGTGCTCGAACTGTTTCGTCCGACGGTCGGCGCAGCCACGTTAGGCTTCGCGAGACGCGCCATGTCAGAAGCCATAGAAAGGAGCGTCAAGCGGACCACCTTCAAAAAGGCGATCTCAGAACATCAGCTTGTCCAAGCTAAGCTGGCTGACATGGCGGTGGGCATAGATGCGGCTGCACTTCTGGTGTATCGCGCCGCTTGGCAACATGATGCCACCGAGCAGAGCATTTCCCGTGAAGCCGCAATTGCGAAACTTTATTCGAGCGAGACCGCCTTCGACATCATTGATCAGGCAGTGCAGATTTTTGGCGGCCTTGGCGTCACTCGGGGTGCGACGGTGGAGCGCCTGTTTCGGCACTCCAGGGCATTTCGAATTTTCGACGGAACCAGCGAAATTCAGCAGCTCATTATAGCGCGAAGTCTGCTCCAAAACCGATGAGTGGACTTTCTGCTTCTGGGCCCATTTCGTCCATCGCTTTAACTGAGCAATTTTGTAGCGATCGGAGCGAGAGCGGATATGGCGCAGACAGCGTCGCTCGGTCGAACATGACCCGTTTCTGCCGTCAATAGTCGGCAGAGCATGTCAGCTCACCCCCATGCCCGAAACGCTGTCACAGCCGGGAAGTTTGCTATCTAGGGCCAAATTGAACAGGGCGAGTCCAGGTGATGGCAACCGTCAGCGCCGCGCGCCTTTCTTGCCAAAACGCCGGAAAAGCGCAAAATTTGCTCTGGCTCGAGAGTCATGCGGGAAATACTGGTCCAAACATGGAGTTGGTGAGATGAACCGCATTCCAGTGATCGACATCGGCCCTTTTCTCAATGGCTCCGCAAAAGACCAGGAGACGGTGGCGCGCCAAGTCGACCACGCCTGCTCATCGATCGGATTTCTGATCATTTCCGGACATGGTGTGCCTGACAGCCTGATTGACGATATGCGTGCCGTGTCGCGCGCTTATTTCGATCAACCGCTGGAGGAGAAGGTGAAGCTGCGCATGCCGCCGGATCGTTATCGCGGCTATATCTCGCTCGGAAGCGAGGCGCTGTCCTATTCACTGGACGAAGAGTCACCGCCCGACTTCAAGGAGTCGTTCTCAATCGGGCCGACCGACGCGCCGGATGATGACTACCACCGTGCCGCAAAGCCGGGGAAATTCTTCGCCCCGAACTTCTGGCCGCAACAGCCGGCGAACTTTCGTCCGGTGTGGGGGGCTTATTATCACCAGATGGAGCGGGTGGCGACTGAACTGATGCGCATTTTTGCGGTCGGTTTGGGCATGGACAAGGACTTCTTCGACGACAAAGTCGATCGGCACATCACCAATTTCAGCGTGTTGCATTACCCTGAGCAGCCGAAGGAGCCGCTGCCGGGTCAGCTACGCGCTGGGGCGCACACCGATTACGGCAGCCTGACCATTTTGAAGCCCGACAACGCACCGGGCGGCCTTCAGGTGCTAAGCAAGGAGGGCGGCTGGATCGACGTGCCAACCTTGCCCGGAACCTTCGTCGTCAACCTCGGCGACCTCATGGCTGAGTGGACCAACGATCGTTGGGTCTCGACGCTGCACCGCGTGATCAATCCGCCGCGCGACAAGGCACTGGGCAGCCGCCGGCTGTCGATGGCGTTCTTCCATCAACCGAACTACGACGCCGTCATCGAGTGCCTGCCGACATGCGTTACCTCGGAACGGCCGGCCCGTTACGGACGGACCACGTCCGGTGAACATGTCTGGATGAAGATCACCAAACACCGCACGCCGGAACTAGCGAAGGCGACGGCGTAATGTGCTGATCGAGCGGATCACCTACGTGCTGCATCGCGGCAAGGCGCCGGCGCTCGTCGCCGCCTATGAACGGGAAGGGGCGGCGCGAGGCCGGTCATGCCAAGCTGTTGGCCGATCCCGCCTGGCGGCGCTTCGCGCAAACCTATGGAAATTTTCTGGTAAGGCGGCGAAACAACGTGGCGGCCGGCGTCCTTTTCACCGGGCCCGGAGAGCCAGAGATAATTAGACTGCGGTAGCCCGTAGCGCGCTGATAGCCAAGCCGCCGTACACGTAAGCAGGCAGCTCCATTAGGGTGCTCCTAGCGACCAGGAACATCGCCTTATGGCCCAAACGTCCACCGGCGATGTCTGCTTTCATGTCAGCAATTGGGTGACGAACGGACATATAGCGGATAGGCAATTCGGGCGATTGACCCAATGCGGTCATTTCCTGAGCAGCTGCTGGCATGCGTTTAGGATGTCGTTGTGTTGATACGGTTTGGCGATGAACACGCCAGCAGGGAACAGCGTTCGGGTTCGATCGCCTGTCCCGATGTATAGAGCACCGGCACCTTCGGCCGATCCGCGAGAAAACACGCGCCTACATCCCAACCGCTGGCCGCGCCTTGATGTCGGTGAATACAATGTCGATTGCTGTGTCGGACTTACATAGGGCGATCGCCTCTTCGCCGCTCGGGGTCTCGACAAACGATGTAACCTGCTTCCCGGAATTCGTCTGCAACTCCGCGTCTGACAAGAAATTCGTCCTCGACTATGAGAACAACCCGCGCCTTATGGCCATTTGCCGTTGATATAGTCACAAGCGTGCCTTGTGGGCCAAGCAACCGAGCTTGGCGCGCCGAACGGTAGTTGTTTCTTTGGGTCTAAAGGCGCTGCTCGGGTCCTGATCGTGCGAAGCGCCTAATCAGGTTCAACGGCGGCGGAGCCGTACCGTTCCGTACATTCCTCAGTTTCATAGCCGCATGTCGATTTCAATGGCGCTCGGTCATCGAAAGGCGCAGTGTCCGACTGCCGCTTGCAGCGACCTTTCGGGCGCAGGCGATTGAGAGACCCTGATGTGCTCTTGCCCTTCTTCAAGGGAAAAGAGCAACGCCTGTGGTCTCCGCACCTGACAAACATTCTCCGTCTCGCAATAGGCTATTGTCCGTACTTTCGGATGGCGATTTCGCATTATTGCAGCCGCATTTGCGGCCGGTGGCACTACCGCTTCTGTACGACCTCGAACGACCCAACCGAAAGATTGAGATGGTCTATTTTATGGAGACCGGCATCGCTTCGATCGTCGCCGTCCAGTCAGACGGGACCCGCGTTGAAGTTGGTCTTGTTGGCCGCGAGGGGATGAGCGGCGTAGCCGTGGTGCTTGGCGGCGCCCAATCGCCGCATTCGACTTACATCCAGGTCGCGGGGGAAGGGCAGCGGATCAAAGCCAGTGAATTGCGCAACGCCCAGAACGCCAGCCCGTCATTGCGCGACTTGCTGCTTAAATTCGCTCAAGTCTTCATGGTGCAGACGGCGCACACCGCCATCGCAAACGCTCGGGCCCACATTGACCAACGTCTGGCGCGTTGGGTTTTGATGGCGCATGACCGAACTGATGACAAGACCATTCCGCTAACACACGAGTTTCTTTCGCTGATGCTCGGTGTAAGGCGCGCAGGGGTTACGGAGGCACTACAAACACTCAGGCGGCAGAAGTTGATCGACACCGGCCGAAACCAAATCGTCGTGCGCAACCGCAAAGGTCTCGAGCGGAAGGCAGGAAGTTCTTACGGCGCTCCCGAAAAGGAATATCGGCGTCTTATTGGATAGCCCCAAGCGTCGTTTGGCGGCTTCGAGGTTGCGCGCCTTTGTACGCTACCGTGCGATGCGGCAAAATTCTCACGTTATCTCGGGGGACGTTGATCGGGCCCTTAAATGATCGCCCAATAATATTTTCAACTCCCGACCCGGCACCCGAAAGTGACCGCTGGAACCGCAGTTCTGAGGTCGTATCATGATCATATATCGCATTTACACCATCGACCCGGACGGCCACGTTGCAAACATCGAGGTCGCCGAATGCGCGGACGATAAAGAAGTCGTCGAAAAGGTGCTGGCGCAAGCGAACGGACGGCGCCGGCACCAGCTGGTTCGGCCCAGCTTATGTCGCCGGCGCCCTCTCGTTCTCCAATCACTGGTTCACCACGGATCGTGGCGCGCTCGGCGATCAGTTGACGGCAAACTTTGTCGGGAAAAGTTATGGCGCGCGGCTCGAGGGTGGTTATCACATTACGGCGCTACCGACATTTGCGGTGACGCCGTATGGCGCGGTGCAATTCCAGGACTTCAACACGCCGGCTTATAGCGAGTCCGATGTAACTGGCGGCGCACTTGGGCTCAATTTCAACGCCATGAACACGACCGACGTGCGCACCGAGCTTGGCTCCCGTTTTGACGCGCCGACGCTGCTCTACGGCAAGCTGCTGGTGCCATACGGCCGCGTCGCCTGGGCGCACGACTTTGTCTCAAACCCGGCGCTAAGCGCCGCGTTTGAATCACTGCCGGGCGCGAGCTTCACTGTCCTTGGTGCGCCGATGCCGCATGACTCCGCGGTGACAACCGCCGGCGCGCAATTGTACCTAATGCCGCGTTGAACGTTGCTGGTGAAATTCGATGGTGAGTTTGCGCCGGGGTCCCAAACCTACGCTGGATCGGGAACCCTCCGATATGTTTGGTGAGCGGCCTTGGCGAGTCCGCTCATGTCGCAAATAGCACTTTTGAGAAGCGCAGTATGTCCACGATCTGATCCGTGATCGGCAGTAAAGCGGACGTCGAGCTAAAGCGTCGGTAATGTCGCGGTTGACCCCCTGCAGACGTTCGACGGAGGAGGCGCATATTAAAGCTTAAGTGCGATCAAGGCATGGGTCGAACGCGAGTGCGCGCCCCGGCCGCTCCGTCAGAGGTCCTGGCGCGGCCGGAATGCGCGCTTTTGGAAACGTGGCGTGAACGAATCGGCGAACGCCAGCCTACCCGGCTCTAATCATTGAGTCCGCGGCCCAATGCACGAGGCGCGTGATGCGCGCGAGCGGTCAGGACCAGCGCCACCAACGTCATAGCGTAAGGCAGAGAGCTGAAGAATTCGACCGGTAGCCCGATCGAGCCGCTTTGGGCAAGCAGGGCAACGCTATCGAACAGCGCAAACACCAGTGCGCCCAGCATTGCGCCGATCGGTGACCAGCGACCGATGATCACGACTGCGATAGCCACGTAGCCGCGGCCGGCCGTGACATCGGAGCTGAACGATCCAAGATAGCCAACGGTGATCGTCGCCCCCGCAAAACCCGCGAGCGCGCCACCGAGGATAAGAGAAACGATCCGTGCCGCGATAACGTCAACACCGCGCAATTCGGCCGCGTCCGGGTCGTCGCCAACCGCGCGCAGTTTCAAGCCGGGTGTCGTGCGCCGCAAAGCAAAGCTGGTAACAAGAACCGCCACAACCGCTAGATAGGTGAGTGGGCTTTGCGCGAAAAACGCCCCACCGATCACCGGCAGGCGTTCGAACAGCGGCAGACGCACGATAGGGACGAGCGGAACAACAACTGCCGAGCGGCCAGAGGGCTGCCAGACCTGAAACAGATAATCGGCAAGCCCGATACCCAGCAGTGTGATCGCGATGCCGGCGACGATCTGGTTGACGCCGCCTTTGAGCACGGCAAGTCCCATCAGCAAACCGAGAGACCCGCCCGCAATCGCGCCGAGCAACAGTCCGGTGCCCCAGCTTTGCGTGCTCGCGCCCCAGACGCCAAGAAATGCACCCAGCGCCATCATGCCTTCGATGCCCAAATTGACGATGCCGCCGCGCTCGACCAGCGTCTCGCCGAGCGCGGCGAGCGTGATCGGCGTCGCGAGCCGCACCGCGCCTCCCAACAGCACGCCCCAGAAGCTGATTTGGCCGGCATCCATCGCAATCACTTCGCGAGTTGAACCGGCAATTCCGAAATTGCGGTGCGCGCTCTGCGCTGCCGCGCCGCGAACAGGAGCGCGGCGCCGAACAGAAGGACGCCTTGCGTTATCACGGCGATGGATGCGGGCACGCCAGTGTCGGTCTGCAACCCGCTGCTGCCGGTGGCAAGCGTGGCCATCACGAACGATGCGACGACAATGCCGAGCGGTTTGAGACCGCCGAGGAGCGCGACCAAAACGCCGGTAAAGCCTAACCCTCCGGCCACGCTCGGATAAAGAATGCCCTGTAATCCGGCGACCTGAAGCCAGCCGGCGAGACCGGCGGCCGCACCGCTGACCAGCATCGTTGTCATGACGGCTGTGCTTTCACGCACGCCCATGCGTGCGGCGAGATCGCGATGGCTGGCAAACACGTCATATCCGAGGCCTCGCACCGAGCGGATCCAGTACGCCAGGGCGAGCGAACCAATCAAAACCGCAAGAATGCCCCAATGCAGGCGCGTGCCCCCGACCAGCTTTGGCACCAGAGCTTCGATGGGCAACCGGTCGCTTCGTGGCGTTGCGACCTCTTCGTGGGTGCCGAGAACCGTGCGGAGGAGCCATAGTACGAGATTGGCGGCCAGATAATTCATCAGCAGCGTCGAGAGTATTTCGTTGACCCGCAAATGCGCCCGCAACAGCGCCGGAATAAACGCCCAAGCGATGCCGCCCAAAATGCCGGCAAGGCAACCGGTCACAAGCGCGACGCTCGCGGGCACCCCGCGGACGGTCAGCAGCGCGGCGGTCGCTGCAACCGCGCCGATGGCGAGCTGTCCCTCCGAACCAACCGGGAAAATGCCGGCGCGCAAAGCGGGCGCGACACCGAGCGCAATGATCGCGATCGGCACGGCTTGCACGAAGGTCTCGGCAACCGCGTAGCGATCACCGAAAGCGCCATCGAACAGCCCGCGCAAGGCCTGCAGAGGATTGGCGCCAGCCAGAACGATCAAAAAAAGAATTGCCAACACCATCGACGCGAGCACGAAGGCAAGCCAAAGCCCTTGCTTCAAGCCGCCGACCACGGAAGCCTCCGTACCAATTCGCTATTGATAGATGCCAGGCGGTGGGTCCCAACCGGTCAGCACGTGCTGGCCAAGCTCGGAGTGCTTCCAGTCGACCGGATCGTGTAGCGAAAGGGTGCGGGCGTTGCGCCAGAAGCGGTCGAAGCCGTCGACGCGCGCCACGGAGCGGGTGCCCATCAAGGCAAAAATCTCGGAAGTGGCCCGAACACCCGCACGCGAGGCAGCGGCCTTGGCGGCGTAGATCGGCGCCGCCAGCGTGGTGCGATCGATTTCGCCGCGCTCGTGCGCATCGAGCAGATCGCCGGTTGCAAGCGTCAGCGCATAGGCGGCGGCGAGATCGGCTGTCAGTTCACCGCATAATCGTCGCACAAACGGATCATCGGCGGCGTTGTCCACGCCTGCCGACGGCCACGGCCGGCTTCTGATACTGACAAAATGACTGGCTGCGCGGAGCGCGCCAACACCGAGCCCGATCAGCACGGCTGCAAATCCTGCCTGGTAGCGCAGCGATGCGTGCGGGAGAGGCGCTTGTCCTGGAATGCTGCAACTCCATTGCGGCGCAATCTTCACGCCTTCGAACGTCACCGTGCCTGAATCGGTGGCGCGTTGCCCGATTGCATCCCAGTCGCGATGGATGGTCACACCGGGCGTGTTCGCCGGCACCAGACATCCTTGGACGCCGGTAAGCGGATTCTCGGCCGCGCCGTCCGCCTGTGAATTGAACGCCCACGTCACGATGTAATCGGCCTCCGCCGCCCCGGTGGTGTATATTTTTTTGCCGTTGATGAGGAATCCACCGCCGGGCTGCGGCATCGCCGTTGTCGACCAGGGATCGTCGACCTTGCGGCCGGCTTCGGCAACCGCCAGACCAAGAATGGCGTTCTCCTCAAGAAGCTTCTTCGCCAGCGTCGCGCGAAAATCCACGGATGAATAAACGAACACCTCGCGAACAAGCTCATCGTGAATCTTGAAGATCTGCGCGACAGCGGAATCGGCGATGGCTAGACGCAGTTGCGCCTCGAGCGAAAAGCGCGACGAAAATCCGGGGCCGCCATAGGAACTCGGGACGCTCGTTTTCAACAACCCGGAGCGTTTGAGCGCCGCGATCGCGCTCGTCGGATAGCGCCCTCTTTGATCGTGGGCCTGTGCCTGCGGCGCGATTTCGCCCTCTATGATGCCATCGAGGACTGCAAGCTGCGCGTTCTCCCGCGCTGACAAACCGTTTGGCGGGAACGACTTTCGCAAGAGCGGCTGCAGGCGCTGCAGCTCGGGTTTGGTCATGATTCAGGCTCCGCGCGGAAACTCGAGGGATCCATCAGCCGATGCACGTTGTGCATGTGATCGGGACAACGGCAACAAACCAACCCACCGCGCATTCCAAGCACCAGATCGGTGAAGGATTGCGACGCCGTTTCGATCAATCCCTTTTCGGTCAGGCCCAAATCTGGCACGCCGGCCAATCCGATGAACGCCATAATCATGAAAGGCGAATGGATGGCGCAGCCGAGCGAAACCGCGGCCTTGTTGGCGTAAATTGATTGCTCGCGCACTGCCTCCCATGGCTGGTCGCTCATGATACCGGCGATCGGCAGTGGCACGGTTGCCAGCACCTTGCCGTCAGCGACAGCGACGTAACCGCCGCCGATGTCCTCGATGGCGCGCGCCGCATGCGCCAAATCTTCGTCGGTGACGCCGACGATGACCAGATTTTGATTTTCGCAATTCGTGGTCGCGGCTAGCGCGCCTCTCTTGAGCTGAAAACCGCGGACGAAGCCGATGCCGATTGTCTTAGTGGCGTGATGCCGATCGACAATTGCGACTTTCAACACGTCGCGTGCGGAGTCGCAGCGCACGCGGCCTTCGACCACGTCAAGTTCCGCATGGAACGCGCGTTTGAAGTAACCGTCATACATCTCCATTGCCTGAACCCAGGCTTTTGGCCCGGACGCTTCGATGGCAAAGGACTCGGCAGAAATATCCGGATGTAGATGGATGGTGTTGCGCATCACCGGCGGCACTGGGTCAGTGTTGGCGAACAGCGGCTTGCCGTGCTCTGCGACCCGCCTGCCGCCAACCAGAACAAGACTGGGGCGGGCCTCGGCAAGGTCCGGCACCAATTGAAGATCCGCCAAGCGGCTTGGCGTGATCGATCCGATCAGCTGGTCGAGCCGATAGTAGAGAGCGGCCGTCAAAGTCGCCATTCGCCAGGCCAGCAGCGGCTCAACCCCAGCGCGGATCGCCTCGCGAACATGATGATCGATGTGGCCCTGATCGTGCAGGTCCTCGACGTGCTTGTCGTCGGCGCAAAAGCAGATGTGAAACACGCCCTCGCCGAGCGCCGGCACGTCGGCGAAAACAGACGCGATGTTGTCGTTCATACTGCCGGCCATGACGGTGATTGCGGCGCCGAGCCGCAACCGCTCCAGCACCTCATCCGTCGTGGTGGCGTTGTGGTCGTCGCTCACCCCGCCGGCGAGATAGCTCCAGAGCGGCTCATCCCGCAGCCGCGCGGTGTGTCCGGTGATCCGCTTTCCCGAGCGAATGGCGGCGACCTGTTTGCGGGCCGACCATTCGTCGAGATCGAACGGATTGGATTCGCCAAGCGTCGCGGCGTTGGGCCATTGCACCCGCGCCTCGATCTCGGCGTCGGCGACGGTGGCACCGCCAAGCTCGAGCGCCGGCGTCCGCGGCACGCGGTGCGACACTTGCCGAAAAATCCGGAGCGGTGTGTCGGTGCGACCGACGATATCTAAACCCTCGGCGCCCAGCACATTGGCGATGCAGTTGCCGTCGGCCAACACTGTGGTTGTGCCGCGCGGCACGGTGAGCCGGGCGAGTTCGCCCGGCGTCAACATCGTGTATTCGATGTGGATGTGCACATCGATAAAATTTGGCGCAACAAATTGGCCCTTGGCATCAATTATCTCGCGCGCGCGAAACCGTCCCGGCGGGGTTACGGCGGCGATGTGTCGGCCGGCAATGACGACGTCGCGATCGACGACCTCTCCGGTGTGCAGCGCCAGCACCTTTCCGCTGCGGATAATTAGGTCCGGGTCGGCTCGACCAGCCGCGACTTCGCGCAAATTCATCAACTCAGCGACCGTCGGCGCTAGATGGGCGCCGATGAACGAAGACTGGGCGTGTTGTTCAGACATACCGAATCGCTGAGCCGTTGTGATTTTTGGCGACGGGCATTTCCGTGCTCGTCGGAGAGACTGAAAATGACAAACTCTTGCAACATTGTCACGCCGCGTAGTCTTCGCGTTCGCGAAGCTGGCCCACCGCCATGGCCCGGCCAATCCGCGCCGCATCGAAAGGCTCGATGCGCAGATCTAAAGCGTCGGCGATTCGCCCGGCACTGAGCACTACGATTCGATCAGCCACGGCAATCAGTTCATCGAGATCGGCAGAGATCACAATGACTGCGGTACCGCGCGCCGCCGCCTCAATTAAGGCATTGTGGATCGCGGCGGTCGCGGCAAGATCCAAACCTTGGGTCGGGCTGTGCGCAACGATCGCCGTCGCCTCGCGATCGAGTTCGCGGCCGAGCAACAACTTCTGCTGATTGCCGCCGGATAAGCCCTCGGCGCGCATGTTTGGTGAAGGCGGCCGGACACCGTACCGCTCGCAAATCTGAGCGCCGTAGCGCAGTTCTGCCCGCACGCGGCGCAGCCCGAAATCGTGAAAAGCCCGCCCGGAAAGACGCAGTAAGCTAGCGTTGGTACCGACCGTCAGAGCGGGGACGATTCCCGTCGGGCGTTCATCAGGGATATAGGCAAGCCCCAGCTGCGCCGCGCGTCGGGCGGCGCCGGTAATGTCGTTGCCGTCAAGTTCGACACGCCCGGCGGTTGGCTCGCGGATTCCAGCGAGAATGGCTGAGAGCGCCGGTTGCGCGGCCCCGGCAACGCCGGCCACAGCCAGGATTTCACCGCCGGAAACTGACAACGACACGTCTTGAAGGATTGGTACGCCATCATGGACGAACGACACAGCCGCCGCCATTAGTCGCTCACGGCCGCTGCGGCGGGCCGCGCGGTGCACCGTCGTGGCGCGGTCGCCCACCATCATATGCGCGATGCGAGCAGCATCGAGAGTTCCGGCTTGGCCGGTATGAATTAGCCGCCCGCCCCGAAGAACGGAAACACGATCGGCACTGCCGAGCACTTCGCTGATCCGATGGGTCACGAGGCCAACACCCACTCCGCCAGCGGCCAGGTCGCGCACACACCGGATCAGGCGATCTACCTCGCGTGGGCCGAGCATCGAGGTCGGCTCGTCCAACAGCAAGAAACGCGCGTTCTGCGCCAGCGCCACCAACAGCTCGCCCATTTGGCGCTCGACCACACTGAGCCGAGCGGTTGGAACATCAAACGGCACCGAAATTCCGGTACGCTGCGCAGCGGCGGCCAGTTTTTCACGTGCGCCGGTTAAGTCCGCCCGCAGCCGCTTTTGCCCGAGCAGATCGTTTTCAACGAGGCTCAGCGCGCCGACCAGGGAAAGTGCCTGCGGTAGAAAGCCGACGCCGGCTGCAATTGCGTCCTGGCGTCGCTGAAACGCGGTCAATCGTCCATTAGCATGGATTTGTCCCACGTCGGCGCGATACACACCGGCGAAAATCTTTGCGAGCGTCGATTTGCCGGCGCCATTTTCGCCGACGATGGCGTGGACTTCGCCCGATCGCAGCTCAAAATCCACGCCGGCAAGGGCCTCCACCGGCCCAAATGACTTGCACAGGCCGCTTGCCGAGAGCGTGTTCAACGCCGCACCCGTTATTTTGCCGGACCGTAAAAGTCCGGGAGTTTCTTAGCACCGCTCGCGAGCTCGCCAACCAATGTGTCGACCTGCTTTTGCAGGTCGGCAGGCACGCGCTTGTCGATATTGTTGACCTGCGTCAGGACCAATCCATGGTTAGCCAGCCCGGAAACAAAGAATTTTTTGCCGAAGCTGCCGTCGCTCACGGCGTCCACGTAGGCCTTGAACGTTGGATACATATCGAGCTCGACGCTGACGATGTTGACTTTTTTGGCGAGGCCGCCGGCACTGCCGGTTACGCCGAGCGTGTAAACGCCGGCCTGTTCGGCGGCCGCCGCGACGCCGTTGCCGATGCCGTCGCCCGAGGTCCATACGAGCTCCGCCCCCTGGGCGATCAGGCCCTTGGTAGCTTCGGCCGCCTTCTGAACGTCGTCGAACGAGCCCGTGAACACTTCCACGACTGTGGTGCTCGGATTAGTTTCCTGCAGGCCCGCTTTGAACCCTGTGTGCGAGGCGAGAATAAACGGCAACTGCGGACCGCCGACGGCGCCCACCTTGGAGACTCCAAGCTTGCCGGCAACCCAGCCAGCCAGATAGCCCTGCTGGGCGAAATCGTAGGTCCAGCCGTCGGTGTTGGCGATCAGCTTGCCGGCAAGGTCCGGACCGCCCGAGGCGGCGAAGTGAATTTTGGGAAAATCCTTCGCGACATTGAGGATCGGCTCGGACAGTTCGATACCGTGCCCGATGATCAGATCGTAGCCGCGCTGTGCGTACTGCCGAACGACCGGCTCCGACGTCGCCGGGTCCTTCTGTTTTTCCCGGATTTCGAAAGTGATTAGGCCCTGATCGGCAAGCTTCTTGGCGCCTTCAAGCGCGACCTGATTGAACGAACCGTCGTTTGCGAGCCCCGGCACCAGCACCGCGACTTTGAGCTTTTCGGCGGCGATACCGGAATGTGGTAGGGCTAACGCCGCGAGCGCTGTAATCCCGACGAGAAACTGGAGACGCGAAAGTTTACGCATTCTCGATCCTTTCTTACGATCACTTGGGGGGAGGTTGACGTTCAGATGCCACCTGGTGCGAGGTCGAAATATTCATCGACCAGGAGTCAAGCGTAGGTCCATCGAACTCGCCGGAACGGCGGTGGCGCTGGGCAACCACTGCGCCGCTGCGGATATCGATGCACGGATCAAGAACGGCGGCGCGAATGCCGAGCTGCTCGGCCGGAATGCAAATCAGCTCTAGGCCGCCATACGTGAGTAAAGGAAAGCGCCCCGACAATTGTCGGTGGCGAATAGCGGCGAGAACGACGGCAGAAGCAAGAAAACCGCTCGGCGGTTCGCTACTGCCGCACCGCGCAGCAGCGGGACATTCGAGATGTGAGAGTGCCCCATCGGCGCGGAGCGCCACGATCTCTCGCGCGGTCTCCATGCCGGCAGGCGCACCGCCCTCGAGAATGAAAATATCGCCGGCGCGTTCGAGCCGGACGTGCTCGACGTACGTTGGTTCCGTTTTAGTGCCGGTCAGCACGAAGTACGGGCTCCAGCCCGCCTCCGCCGCGGCAACATCGACGGTCGGCGCCGCGCCGGAGAGCCCGATGGCAAAACCGACAATCACCAATGCGGACAGCGTGCGCGCTACCATGCGGCGAGCTCCGCCAAGAGCTGGCGCTTGGTGGCGTCGGGCGCGAAGCTCGCTTCGATCGAGGTGCGCGCGACCGAACGGACGTCGTCGGCGGACCAGCCAAAAGTCTCGGCGCAGGACATGTATTCATCCACCAACTTCACGCCCAGGAGCGCGGGATCGTCGGTGTTGACCGACACTGGCACGCCGGCGGTTCGCAAGCGATCGAGCGGGTGCGCCGCGAGAGAGGGATAAAGCCCTAGCTTGATGTTCGAGCTTGGGCAAACATCTAGCGGAATCCCACGCTCGGCGAGCAACTCGACAACCGCCGGATCGTCGATGGCGCGGACACCATGATCGATGCGATCGGCGCCCAATAGTTCGACGGCGTCGCGAACGCCTTCCGGACCGCTCGACTCCCCGGCATGAACCGTACGTTTCAACCCTGCCTCGCCTGCGCGGCGGAAAGCGTCCGCAAACCGCGGGCCCGTGCGGCCGGCAGCGGCCTCGTTTCCATCAATCGACAGCGCGACAACACGCGGATGACGCAAGCCGGTCAGCAATTGCACCAGATCCGCCGCCTCATCGGCAGTCTGTGTCCGTAACAGGCTGATGCACATTCCGACCGACGGAAGCCCGTCCTGTTCTGCGGCGCTAAAGCCCGCGTCAAGCGCACCAATCAGATCCGGAATATGCCACGACCAATGGCGCCAATGCGTCGGGTTGATGATCAAATCGGCATAGCGGGTGCCGTTTGCCGAAAGCCGCTCGCAAAATCGTCGCGCCAGCTGGGCAAGCTGCTCGTGGGTGCGAACCAGCCCGCAAATAAAATCGAGAAATTCCAAAAACTCGGCCAGTCCGCCGGAGAAATCCAGAAGCTGTTCGCGGGGTCGCGGCAACGAGACGTTGTTCTCTTGCGCGAGCCGAACAATGTCCTCGATTTCGAAACAGCCTTCGAGGTGGACGTGGATTTCCGCCTTCGGCAAGGCGACAAACCCGCCCCGCATACCCCCTCCAGTCTCACCCGGCCCGATTAAGAGGCCAAAATTCCGAAGCGCCGTCAACCACAACAAATAGCGGTGCGGCGATCGGGCTTCCGGTTTGATGTGCTGCGGATTTCGCTACGCGGCAGCCGTGGTCGGATCGATCATCTTTCTTACTTCGGTGATTTTGGTGGCCGGAAAGCCGCTAATCCGCGCGTGTTCGTTAATGGTGGCCTCGTCCTTGGCGAGATAAACGCAAAAAGTCTTGTTATCTGCCACATAGCTCTCAACCCACTGAATATCCGGGCCGAGTTGCCGGAGCACATCGTTAGATTTGGCTGCGGCTTCGCGTAACTGCTCGCGCTCGAAGCTTCCAACCTTCGGGATATCTCTTTCGATTACGAATTTTCGCAACGCCATGACCCACTCCCAGCTGTCCTATTGGCTGCGTCGCATAAGGTTGACGCACCGGGAGCAATCAACCGCTCGCCGTTATCGGTGTCAAGGAGTTTACAGTAAGCGCATTAACTCGTTCGTTTCGTGAAAAAGAACGAAAGCAAATATTCTCGTTTGCAGGCTTTGCCCAAAAGCTTTTACCTGCAGGCCCAGAGGTACCAAAATTGAAGTCGCTTTTCTGTGAAATTTAGTTTTGCGCCATCAATTGCGACTAGAAAGCGTTCGCGACGAGCCGCGTTTGGCGGCTGGGCGTGAGGCTTAGCAGCAGATGCTCCTGAGCCTGACCTAAGGGCACACTTCCTTCGTATGGCCACGGGGGCTTTTTTTTGTGCGTCGGCTCGGCCGACGAAAACTGGCGTTCCAAGCCGGTCAATTTGAAACGGAGACACCACCCGAAGATCTTGCGAGTACGCTGCTCGCGGACTTCGCCTGCTTAAGGTGATGAGAATTCAATGACTGCGCCTTTAAAGGGAGCTCTCTCCCGCTGGGCTATCGGCTCTGAGATTGGCACTCCGGCCATCCAGTCGAATGTCGAACCCATTCTCCGCCGCCCGTCTCTGA
>Ga0308309_10001202_pt1 | contig 15436 bp, 16 predicted proteins | sample HubBroMetageWFT5_FD_192491 | JGI IMG/M metagenome (GOLD analysis project Ga0308309, IMG submission 192491) | Warmed and freeze-thawed soil microbial communities from the Hubbard Brook experimental Forest, New Hampshire - Hubbard Brook CCASE Soil... | ecosystem: Environmental > Terrestrial >...
CGCACCGCGGCCAAGTCAATGGTTCGTGACATTGTGCATCAATTGTGTTAGTTGAAAACCAAGTAATAACAATCGTTTATCTTATCTCCTGCAAGTCATACATGAATTTCGACTCCCCCTCCGTCGATGTTCGTGTTTGCTGGCAGCCGCCCGTCCTGCATTCCTCCCACGCATTCGGTCACCGGCTGCCAGCGATCCTTCTGCTCGCCCTCGTTTCCTGGACTCTGGCCGGCTGCGGCAGCAGCGGCCAGCGCACCGGCGGCGGCTACGCTGATCGCGCACCCTCCGACCGCGTCGCCTACACCGCCTGGCAGGAATGGACCCGCTTCGGCCGCTCGACCGTCGTCTATGGCGGCCAGGCCGCGGGCTACATCAACCGCAGCGGCGTCACCGAGCGCAGCGAGCCGCTCGCCAGCAAGATCGGCGATTACTGGGGAAGCTGCGGCCATCCCGACTGGAACGGGCGCACCTCGGGCAAGCCGTGGTCGGGCGCGTTCGTCGCCTGGGTGATGAGCCGCTCGGGCATCCCCGCCAGCGAGTTCCCACGCGATGGCCGCCATGGCGGCTATCTCGCCGCCCTCTACGACCACGAGCAGAGAGGCGGCCGCGTCGCATTCAAGCTCCACGCGCCCAACGAATATGCGCCGAAGCCCGGCGATCTCGTCTGCACCGGCACCGCCGGACCAACTTGGCGCCACGCCGATCCGCGCACCGCGCGGCGTCGCATCGACAACACCGCCACCCATTGCGACATCGTCACCGATGAGCGCGGCGGCTACCTGCAGGCGATCGGCGGCAATGTGAAGAACAGCGTGACCATGAGCCTCTATCCCGTCGATTCGCACGGCCATCTGATGCCGGTCTCCGGCAAGCCGTGGCTGCTGGTTGTGGAGAAGCGCGTCTGACGGAGCGCGGACCGCGAGGTCTGTCACGGTCAGGACGACATGTTGGGAAGAAGCTTCGCTACGGCTCCTGCATGAAGGCGGCGACGCGCTCGGCGATCATGATGGTGGGCGCGTTGGTGTTGCCGCCGACCAGCGTCGGCATCACCGAAGCATCGACCACGCGCAGCCCTTGCAGGCCGTGGACGCGGCAGCGGTGGTCGACGACCGCCATCGGATCGTTGGCCGGGCCCATCTTGCAGGTGCCGACCGGGTGGTAGATCGTCTCGCAGTGGCTGCGGATCCACTGCTCGATCTCGGCGTCGGTCTTCACCGCCTCGCCGGGCTGGAATTCAGCGGCACGATACGGATCGAAGCCGGCTTGGGCGAAGATGTCGCGTCCCATCTTCACGCCGTCGATCAGCGTGTCGAGGTCGCGGCGTTCGGCCAGGTAGTTGGCGTCGATCAGCGGATGTTCCTTGGGATCCTTGCTCTTCAGCCGGATCGTGCCGCGGCTTTCGGGCCGCAACGTGCAGACATGCAGGCTGTAGCCGTCCTTGCGCATCTTGGTGCGGCCGTGGTCGACGACCAGGACCGGCAGGAAGTGGAGCTGGATGTCCGGCGCGCTCAGTCCCTGGCGCGTGTACAGGAAGCCACCCGATTCGGCGATCGGTGACGTGCCGGGACCCTTCTTGTTCATGAGGTACTGGTAGAGCGCCCACAGCTTGCTCATGCGGCCGTACGTCACCCCCGGCTTGGCGAACTGCAGAATGGCCGCATCGAGATGGTCCTGCAGGTTGCCGCCCACGCCCGGCAGGTCGTGCAGCGGGCGGATGCCGACCGACGTCAGGTGATCGGCCGGGCCGATGCCCGACACCATCAGGAGCTGCGGCGAGTTGACGGCGCCGCCCGCCAGGATGATCTCGCGGCTGCAACGCGCCACCTCGTCGTGGCCGTTCTTCTGCTTGTAGCGCACGCCCATGGCGCGGTTCTTGTCGAGGATGATACGCTCGACCAGGGCGTTGGAGATGACGTGGACGTTGTTGCGGTTGCGCTCGACGGCCGGCTTCAGATAGGCGCTGTTGGCGCTCCAGCGCTCCTGATCACGCTGCGTCACCTGGTAGTAGCCGACGCCATACTGTTCGGCGGCGTTGAAATCGTCGTTGCGCGGAATGCCAAGGCCCGCGCAGGCGCGAATGAAGCCGTCGTTGACCTCCAGCGGATAGCGCTGCTCGGCGACATTCAGCGGCCCGTTCACGCCATGGTATTCGTCGTTGTAGCGCTCGTTGTGCTCCGCTTTCTTGAAGTAGGGCAGCACCTCGCGGTAGCTCCAGCCTTCGTTGCCGAGCTGGCGCCAGTGGTCGTAGTCGGAGGCGTGGCCGCGCACGTAGAGCATGGCGTTGATCGACGACGAGCCGCCCAGCGTCTTGCCGCGTGGCCAGTACATGCACCGGTCGTTGCAGTGCTTTTGCGGCGTCGTCTCGTAACGCCAGTTATAGGGCGACTTTTCGCCGAGGCTGGCGAAGCCCGCGGGCATCCGGAGCATGAGGGAAGTGTCCCGCGGGCCCGCCTCGATGACCAGGATGCGCAGCGCCAGATCCTCGGCCAGCCGGTTGGCGATCGCACAACCGGCCGAGCCGGCGCCGATGATGATGTAGTCGTATGGCCAGGACATTCTCGCTTTTCCTAGGGCAGTGTGTTCTCGATCACTGTGAAATAGGGCCGAGCGGATATGGGCGACAAAAACCCGTTGGCGTCCAGTGGAAAGACGCTGCGGGTGACGGAGTCGCCCACATTGCCGCCGATGGCGGCCACGGCGCCGGGCCGCACCTCGACCACGATGTCGCAATGGCCGGCGCCGCGGTTGAGGTTGTCCAAAGTGGTGCCGCTGCCGTTGCGCGAGGCGCAGATCAGGTCGCCGACCTGGGGCGCTCGCGCGTCGGGCCGGTGCGGCACAAAAGCGGCGCCGGGCCGGCGCGCCCGTTCGACCAGGCGCTCGACATAGATCGTGTGGCGCTGGTCGGGGCAGAAGAGGTCGCGCGGCACGCCGGCGCTCTGGATGTCCCACGAGATGAAAGCCGCCGACCACGCCACGTCGTCGAGGCCGCTGCGCTCGGGATGGCCGACGCTCGCCCAATAATCCTGGATGCGCTGTGGCGCCTCGCGCTCCTTGACGCCGAGCTGTTCGGTGCGCGGCCGGGCATCGGCCGAGTAGGTGATGACCTGCCGGCCATAGCGCGCCCATTCGCCGACCGCCAGCAGCACCATCGATGTCTTGTGGCTCGCCGTCGGCGGCGGCGCCTCGGGGTTCCATGACGAGGTCGGGCAGGGGCCAAGCGGCGGCAGCTCGGCCGCGCTCCTGACGGCGGGCCTGGGCGCCGGCGCGCAGGCGGTGGCGAGGAGAGCAAGAACGAGGATTACGCGACGCATCGCCCAGTCTACCAACGTCCTCTACCAGCGTCCGATGCCGCCGATCACGAGGGTGGGCACGCCTTCGGTGTGGTTCTTCACCGTGAAGACCTGGCTGCCCGGACGCCTGCCGTCGCGCGGCTCGGACACGTCGATGCCGGCCGCCTTGAGGCGCGCGTTCGCCTTGGCGATGTCGGGCGTGCGCCAGCTCAGGCCCCAGAGATGGTCCGGCCGATCGGACACGCCTTTCTTCAAATCGTGCGCGATTTCGACCACGAGATCGCCGCAGCGGAAAAACAGCAGCCGCGAGCCCCAGTCGGGATTGCTGCGGTCGAGTCGGAGATCCAGCCCCAGCCGTCCGGCATAGAAGGCGATGGCGCGCTCGGGATTGGGCGTGCGCACCACAATGTGATCGAGCGCGCTGATCGATGCCGCTTCGTCCGAGCCGGCGAGCGGCGAGACCGTGGCGCGGTCCTTGCGCTCGCAGAGCTCGACCGGCACGCCGTGCGTCGCTCCGCGCGGCAGGACGAGGCGGTCGCCTCGGCGTTCGCTCGGCACGGCGCGCCGCTCAAGCAGCTGTGCCGCCTTGTCGAGATCGCTCGTCGCGAACACCATCGACGAAAGCGCATCGCTGCCGACGCCGAACAGCAGCCCGACATTGGCGGTCTGCAGCCTCCCGTTCGTTGCCCGCCGCCCGAGCAACGTCTCGTACGCGGCGGCCGACCCGGCAATGGAGAGATGATCGAGGACGTCAATCACGGTCCGCACCTCTTGTCATCCTGAGCGCAGCGAAGGATCTCATCGCCGTTTGCCACGCCATGAGATCCTTCGCCGCGCTCAGGATGACCGACCCATTACCCAATCCGCTTGAGCTCCTTCTTGTACTGGACGCCGCGCTTGACATAGTCCCCCGCACTCTCACGCATGCGGATGACGTTGTCCTCGCTCACCTCGCGCACCGCCTTGGCCGGCGAGCCGAAGATCACCGAGCGGTCGGCGAAGCTCTTGTTCTCGATGATGACGGCGCCGGCGCCGACCAGGCAATCCTTGCCGATCACCGAGTTGTTCAGCACCACGGCCTGGATGCCGATCAAGCTGCCGTCGCCGATCGTGCAGCCATGCAGCATCACCTGGTGGCCCACCGTCACGCCCTTGCCGAGCGTGAGCGGCGAGCCGAGGTCGGTGTGCAGCACGCAGTTCTCCTGGATGTTGGTATCGTCGCCGATCACGATCGGCTCGTTGTCACCGCGCACCACCGCGCCGGACATGATGGTCACCCGCTCGCCCAGGGTCACCGAGCCGATGATCGTCGCCTCCGCGGCGATGTGGCAGGAGGCGGGGATGACCGGCACCTGGTCGCCCAATTGATAGATGGCCATCTCGCTCCCTTCCGTTTACGTAAACCCGCATTGACGTTTACGTAAACGTTAACTATGACACTTCCAGGATGTCCGCTGTCGCCCCGCCGGCCGCCTCAACGGCCAAGAGCCCCGCACCGCGCGACCCTCAGCGCATCTATAGCATTGCCGAACTATCACGCGAGTTCGCGATCACGCCGCGCACCATGCGCTTCTACGAGGACGAAGGCCTGATCAAGCCGCGCCGCCAGGGCCTGACCCGGCTCTACAGCGCCGGCGACCGCACGCGGCTTTCCTGGATCCTGCGTGGCAAGCGGCTGGGCTTCTCGCTGGCCGAGATTCGCGAACTGCTCGACCTCTACCATGTCGACCGTACCGGCCTGCAGCAGCTGCGCGAGCTCTTGCGCCGCAGCCGGTTGCACATCACGGAACTGGAACGTAAGCGTAGCGACCTCGACGCACACATCAACGAGTTCAAGGAAGTCGAAGCCCAAGTGAACGCCGAGCTGCGCCGCCGCGGGGTCGATCCGGAGAGCGACTAGGGGGAAACGATGGCCGTCTATAAAGCGCCGCTGAAGGACATCAACTTCGTGCTGAACGAAGTGCTCGACGTCTCGACGCTGGCCAAGCTGCCGGGCTACCAGGACGCCACGCCCGACACCATCCAGGCCATCCTCGAGGAAGCGGCCAAGCTCTGCGAGAACGTGCTGTTTCCCCTCAATCGCACGGGCGACGAAGAAGGCTGCACCTACGAGAACGGCGTCGTGCGCACGCCCAAGGGGTTCAAGCACGCCTACGACATGTTCCGCGAAGGCGGCTGGACCGCCGTCACCTGCGATCCCGAGTATGGCGGCCAGGGTCTGCCGGCGACGGTGGGCTTCGCCCTGCAGGAGATGTTCACCGCGTCGAACCAGGCCTTCGCCATGTATCCCGGCCTCAGCCACGGCGCCTACGAGGCGCTGTCGCGCCATGGTTCGGACGCGCTCAAGAAGGCCTACCTGCCCAAGCTCGCCGACGGCAGCTGGACGGGCACGATGTGCCTGACCGAGCCCCATTGCGGCACCGACCTCGGCCTGCTGCGCACCAAGGCCGAGCCGCAGGCCGACGGCAGCTACGCCATCACCGGCACCAAGATCTTCATCTCGGCAGGCGAGCACGATCTCGCCGAGAACATCATCCATCTCGTACTGGCGCGCCTGCCGGACGCGCCCGGCGGCACCAAGGGCATCTCGCTCTTCCTGGTGCCGAAGTTCATTCCCAAGCAGGACGGCACGCCAGGCGAACGCAACGGCATCCGCTGCGGCGCCATCGAGCACAAGATGGGCATCAAGGCCAATGCCACCTGCGTGATGAATCTCGACGGCGCCAAGGGCTGGCTGGTCGGCGAGCTGAACCGCGGCATGCCGGCGATGTTCGTGATGATGAACGCGGCCCGCCTCGCTGTCGGCATGCAGGGGCTAGGCATCGCCGAGACCTCGTACCAGAGCGCGCTCGCCTATGCGCGCGACCGCCTGCAGGGCCGCTCGCTCACCGGTCCGAAGAACGCGGCGGGCCCGGCCGATCCTATCATCGTGCATCCCGACGTGCGGCGCATGCTGATGATCCAGAAGTCGTTCACCGAGGCTGCCCGCGCGCTCTCGCTGTGGGTCGGCATGCTGATCGACGAGGCGCACAGCCATCCCGACGCCGACAAGCGCGCCGCCGCCGACGATCTCGTGCAGATGCTGACGCCGACCATCAAGGCGTATTTCACCGACATGGGCAGCGAGTGCGCCAACCTCGCCGTGCAGACCTATGGCGGCCACGGCTACATCCGCGAGAACGGCGTCGAGCAGCTCGTGCGCGACGCCCGCATCACTCAGCTCTACGAGGGCACCAACGGCATCCAGGCGCTCGACCTGGTCGGCCGCAAACTGCCGATGAAGGGCGGCCAGGCAGCCCAGCGCCTTTTGGGCGAAATGAGCGCCTTCATCGCCGCCAACAAGGCCAACGACAAGATGAAGGAATTCGTCGAGCCGTTGGAGAAGGCGCTGGGCCGCGTGCAGGACGCCGCCCTCTTTCTGATGCAGCACGCCATAAAGAACCCCGACGAGGCGGGCGCCGCGGCGAGCGACCTTTTACGCCTGATGGCCCTCACCGCCATGGCCTTCATGTGGAACCGCATCGTCGCCGCCGCCCACAAGGGCCTGGCCAACGGCAACGACAATGCCTTCTACGAGGCCAAGCTCGCCACCGCGCGCTTCTACCTCGCCCGCGTGCTGCCGCAGACCACCTCGCTCAATCACCAGATCAAGGCGGGTGCGGCGACCCTCATGGCCCTGCCGGCCGAGGCATTCTGATGCTGGGCGCGCCTCCAGTGGCGCGTGACGCGCGACTGGAGTCGCCCGGCCCCAGCGGCTACAGAGGACCATTTCGAGGGCCTCGACGCTTTCCAAGGGGAGGTAGAATGCAGGACCGTCATATCGGCGACGTGCGAGTCACGCGCATCGAAGAGCAGATGGGCCCGGGTTTTCCGGCCAAGGATTTCTTCCCGGAGTTCGAGGCCGACACGTTCGCGGCCGAAGGGCACTGGCTGGCGCCGAGCTACTACCAGCCGGAAAGCGGCCGGTTGATGACCTCGATCCATTCCTGGCTGCTGCGCACGGGCAAGCACACGATCCTGATCGACACCTGCGGCGGCAATCACAAGCCGCGCCCCGGCATGCCGCGCTTCGACATGCTGAACACGCAATATCTCGATCGCCTGCGCGAGGCGGGTGTCGAGCCGGAGGAGATCGACTTCGTGATGTGCACCCATCTGCACGTCGATCACGTGGGCTGGAACACGCGGCTGGAGAACGGCAAGTGGGTGCCGACGTTTCCCAACGCCAGGTACGTGATGTCGCGTACCGACCACGATCATTGGGCGGCGCTGGCGAAAAAGGCGGATAGCGAGGCCTATCAGGTCAACACCTACAACGATTCGGTGCTGCCCATCGTCGAGGCCAAGAAGGCCGAGTTCGTCTCGGGCGATCACGGTATGTGCGGCTGCCTCACCTTGAAGCCCGCGCCTGGCCACACGCCCGGACAGATCCGCGTCGATCTCGATTCACGCGGCAAGCGCGCGATCTTCGCCGGTGACGCGCTGCACAATCCGGTGCAGGTCCCGCTGTGGAAGTGGAACAGCTGCTTCTGCGAAGACCGCGATCTCGCGCGCCAGAGCCGTCACACCTTGCTGGCCGATTGCGTCGAGCAGGGCGCTCTCCTGATGCCGACTCACTTCACGCCGCCGCACGCGGCCTACATCAGGGACAAGGGCGACCGCTTCGAGCTCGACTGGGATTTCGACAACAAGCGCGGGCGCTGAAGGCTCAACCAGCGACCCGCCGCAAGGCTTTCGCCAGACGCCCGACCGCGGGACCGATCGAAGCGGCGGGATAGCCGCTGAAGCCCAGCAGCAGGCCCTGCCGCGCTCTGCCGCGCAGGTAGAGCCGCGACAGCGCCCGTACGACGACGCCGTCCTCCAGCGCGGCCCGTTCGACCGCGGTGTCGGCGAGGCCTTGGCGCAGATACGCCACCAGATGCATGCCCTGGTCGGGAGGGTCGACCGCCAAAAGGTCGCGCGCCTGCCGTCGCAAGGCCTCGACCAGGCGGTCGCGCTGGTCGCGGTAGAGGCTGCGCATGCGCCGGATGTGCGAGGCGAGATGGCCGTCGCCGATGAAGGCTGCGAGCACTTCCTGCTGCAGGCCGGGCGGCTGGCGGTCCATCAGATAGCGCGCGGTGACGAAGCGGCGCAGCAGCATCTCCGGCACCACCAGGTAGCCGGTGCGCAGGCCGGGAAAGAGCGCCTTGTTGAGCGTGCCGACATAGATCGTGCGCTCGGCATTATCGAGGCCCTGCAGCGCGGCGAGCGGCCGCCCGCCGTAGCGGAACTCGCTGGCATAATCGTCCTCGACGATCCATGCGCCGGAGGCGCGGGCCCAGGCGATCAGCTCGAGCCGCCGCGCCATCGTCAAGACCACGCCGGTCGGGAACTGATGCGAGGGCGTGACGAAGGCGGCGCGCGCCCGCGGGGCTGCGGCGCGTCCGGCGGCGACATCCAGGCCCTGCGCATCGACCGGCACCGGGCGCACCTTCACGCCCGCCGCCGACAGCGCTTCGCGCGTCAGCGGATAGCCGGGATCCTCGATCCAGACCTCGCTGCCGGCCGGCAGGAGCACGCGCATGACGAGATCGATCGCCTGCTGCGTGCCCGCGGTGACGATGATCTGCGCGGGATCGCAGCGCACGGCGCGCGCATCCGCCAGATAGGCGGCAATGGCGCCGCGCAGCCCGTCCGAGCCGCGCGGATCGCCATAGCCCAGGTGGGAGCGCGGCATGGCGCGCAGCGCCCGGGCGCTCAGCCGCCGCCACTGGTCGGCGGTGCGCGCGTCGATCAGCGTGCGGCCGAGATTGAACGGCCGGTCGTCGCTCTGTGCCGTGACGTCGACATTGCCGGCAAGATGCGGCACGCCGTAGCGCGCGGCGTGGCTGGCAGCGTGACTGGCAGAATGACCAGGCCTCGCGGCACGCGCGCGGCCGTCGGGCTTGTCGGGCAGCTCGCTCGCCACGTAGGTGCCCGCGCCGACCCGGCCGGTGGCATAGCCCTCGGCCAGCAACTGTTCATAGGCCGCGACGATGGCGGTGCGCGACAGGCCGAGTTGGCCGGCCAGCGCGCGACTGGCCGGCAGCCTTGCGCCCGGCCGCAGTCGCCGCTCGAGGATCGCCGAACTGAGGCCGGCATAGACCTGGCGGAAGAGCGGCGTCGCCAACCTTCGGTCTATCGGCACATCCAGAAATTCGTCGGCGGTCCGCGGCATGGCGCAGAATGGTCCTATCCAAACGACAAGAATGGACCTTTTAGAAGGACCATACAACACACAGGATCGCCGCGTTCGCGAAGAGGGTAGACGATGAGCGGTCCGACAAAGGTGAGGCGCCAGGATCTGGCGATGGACGAGGCGCGCAGCCAGGCGCTGCTGACACGGGGCTTCTGCGGCCGGCTGGCGACGGTCGGCGCCGACGGCGCGCCCTATTGCACGACCATGCTTTATGTCTGGATGGAGGGCCGCATCCACATGCACGGCACGGCGACCAGGGGCCATCTCAGGTCGAACATCGACCACGAGGCCCGGGTCTGCTTCACCATCGACGAGCCAGGTCCGGTCTTCGACTATGGCCGCTTCGAGTGCGATTCGACGGTGTCGTATGTCAGCGTCGTAGCCTTCGGACGGGTGCGCGTCGTCGAGGAGGCGGCGACCAAGCAGCGCTTCTTCGAGGCGCTGATGGCCAAGTACCGCACCGCGGACGCGACGCGGCCGGACACAATGCGGCCGAGGGCGTTCTTCCCGCGCATCGATCAGATCGCGCTTTACGCGCTGGAGATCGAGCGCCTGACCGGCAAGGAGATCGTGCTACCCGACATTTCCGCCCAATGGCCCGCTCTCGACCGCACCAAGACGCCAAACGCCCGGCCGCCAGGCTCCTGATACCGCAGACTGAAAGGCCGACGAGTCCGTTCCTTGCCATTTAGATGATTAGCATCCTATCTTTCCGCCATGCCGTCGGCCAAGCAGATCGATTTCGGCTTTCGCGTCGCGCGGATCGCCCGCCGCCTGCGCCAGGCGGTCGACGCCGAGTTGCGCGTCCTCGGCCTCACCGAGGCGACCTGGCGACCGCTGGTCTATGTCCGGCGGCTGGGTGACGGCGTTCGGCAAAAGGAGCTGGCGACGGCGCTGTCGATCGAGGGGCCGTCGCTGGTCCGTCTGCTCGACAACCTCGAGCGCCGCGGTTTGATCGAGCGGCGCGCCGACGAGAGCGACCGCCGCGCCCGCGGCATCTACCTCACCCGTCCCGGCCTCGACCTCGCCAAGCGCGCGGCCAAGGTGGGTGGGGAAATCCAGGCCCGCCTGCTGGCCCATGTGGCGCCGGCCGAACTGGAAGCCTGCCAGCGCGTACTGGCCGGCATCGAACGCGAATTGGAGGAGCGGCTGGAGATCGCAGCGCCGGCCGCTGACTGACAGAACGACGTCGAAGAGGAGGAAACGATGAGCCAGATCGTGGTCAACGCACCAAACCGCTGGCGTCTCGACACGCCGGGCGCTTCCCAATGGCCGCACAGCGCGCGCCCCGATGCGGCGAAGAAATATTTCATGGCGTCGGCCGACGGCCATGCCAACGAGCCGGCCAACCTGTGGTTCGAGCGCATGGACAGGAAGTACCATGAGCGCCTGCCGCGCGTGGTGACCGACAAGGACGGCGTGCAGTGGCGCTATTGCGAAGGCTACCGGCCCGACCGGCTGCGCCTGTCGACGCTCGAAGGCGAGGACATGGCGCGCAACAAGGCGGGCGCCGATCCGCTCGGCCGCCTGGCCGACCATGACCTCGACGGCATCGACATCGAGTTGATCTTTCCCAACAAGGGGCTCGCCATGTGGGCGACGCCCGATCCGCAATTCGCCATGGCGCAATGCCGGGTGTGGAACGACTGGGCGTGGGAGCAGTTCAGCGCGCATCAAGACCGCATGATCCCGGCCGGCAGCATCGCCACCGGCGATCTTTCAGGCTCGATCGCCGAGGTCCAGCGCCTGGCCAAGCTCGGCTTCAAATGCCTGACCCTGCCGTGCAAGCCGATCTGGGGTGGTCACGACAGCAGCCACGTCAACTACAACCTGCCGCACTTCGATCCGCTGTGGGCGGTGATTGAAGAGGCCAACCTGCCGATCACTTTCCATGTCTCGACCGGGCGCGACCCGCGCGCCGCGCGCGGCAACGGCGGCGCCGTGGTGAACTACGTCTCGCATTCGCTCTCGCCCACCATCGAGCCGGTGGCCAACCTCTGCGCCTCGGGCGTGCTGGAGCGTTTCCCCAAGCTGCGCTTCGCCACCATCGAGGCCGGCATCGGCTGGGTGCCGTGGCTGCTGGGTGCGATGGACGAGGCCTACAAGAAGCATCACTTCTGGGTGCGCCCCAAGCTGCAGGGCCTGCCCAGCGACTATTATCGTGCGCACGGCTTCTCCTCCTTCCAGGAAGACAAGGCCGGCCTCGATCTCGCCGAATCGCACGGCCTCGACGGCAACTTCATGTGGGCGAACGACTATCCGCACCACGAAGGCACCTGGCCGCATTCGGCGGAGGCGATCGAGCGCACCATGGGCCAGCTGTCGGACGGGGCCCGCGCCAAGGTGCTGGGGCTGAACTGCGCCCGCTTCCTCGGCATCGAGGTCCCGGCGCGCTATCGCGCCAATTGACGGGCGCCACATGAGCACGCGCCCATGAGCAAGAGATCGCTTCGCGGCAAGGTGGCGATCGCCGGCGTCGGCGAAACACCCTACTACAGGCACGGCAAGGCGCCGGTCTCCGAGTTCAAGCTCGCCTTGCAGGCGATCCTCGCCGCCTGCGCGGACGCCGGCATCGATCCGCGTCGGATCGATGGCTTCGCCTCGTACTCCAACGACCGCAACGATCCGTCGCGTCTGGCGGCGGCATTGGGCCTGCCGGCGCTGCGTTTCTCCAACATGAATTGGGGCGGCGGTGGCGGCGGCGGATCCGCCGCCATGGGCAACGCTGCCGCAGCGGTGGCTTGCGGCATGGCCAATTGCGTCGTGGTGTTCCGCGCCCTGGCGCAGGGCCAGTTCCAGCGCTTCGGCGCGGCCCCGCCGGGCGGTGTCGCCGCCGGCGAAGCCGCGCTCAACGCGCCCTATGGCGTGATGTCGCCGGCCCAGCGTTACGCCATGCGGGCGATGCGCTTCCTGCACGAGAACCGGATCGCACCCTCGGCCCAGCGCGCCATCGCGCTCGCCTCCTATCATCACGCCCAGGCCAATCCGCGCGCGGTGATGCACGGCCGGCCGCTGACCGAAGAGGCCTACGATGCCTCGCGCTGGATCGTCGAACCCTGGCGGCTGTTCGATTGCTGCCAGGAGAATGACGGCGCAGCAGCGCTGATCGTGGTGCCGGCGGAAGAGGCGCGCGACTTCCGTCATTCTCCGGCCTACCTGCTGGGCTCGGCGCAGGGCTCGGAATATCGCAACGGCGCGCGCGGCCACAATGCGCCGCTCTACGCCACGTCGAGCTTCACCACCGTGGCGCCGCAGCTCTACGACATGGCCGGCGTCAAGCCGGCCGATATCGACGTGGTGCAGAGCTACGAGAACTTCACCGGCGGCGTGCTGATGAGCCTGGTCGAGCACGGCTTCTTCACCGCCGAGCAGGCCAACGATTTCCTCACCCCGGAGAATCTGACGGCACCGACCGGCAAGCTGCCGCTCAACACCTCGGGCGGCAACCTGGCGGAGTGTTATATGCACGGTCTCGAGCTGCAGGTCGAAGCGGTGCGCCAGTTGCGCGGCCAGTCGACCGCGCAGGTGCCCGACGCCGAAGTGTCGATGGTGATCTCGGGACCGATGGTGACGCCGGTCTCGAGCATGATCCTGGGCACGGAGGCCACCCTGTGAGCGACCTGACGACTTACCTTCCTGCCGGACTGCCGATCCCGGTGCCGGAGAATGACGGGCTGGACAAGCCGTACTGGGACGCCGCCCGCAAGGGCGAGCTTTTGGTGCAGCGCTGCAAGGCCTGCGGCACTTTCCAGTGGGGACCGGAATGGATCTGCCACAAGTGCCTGTCCTTCGACATGGACTGGCACAAAGTGTCGGGCAAAGGTCGCATCTACAGCTGGGAGCGGCCCTGGCATCCGGTGCATCCGGCGCTCAAGGGTCATGGCCCCTACGTCGTCGTCCTGGTCGAGCTGCCCGACGCCGGCAACGTCCGCATGCTGGGCAATCTTTTAGGCGACCCGAAGCAGGACGTGCGGATCGGCGCTGACGTCGAGGCGGTGTTCGAGCCGCACGACAACGAGACGCCGCCATTCACATTGGTGCAGTGGAAGCTGGCCTGATCCCTTCGTCCCCACGCTTTGCGTGGGGAGGCAATGATCCTCAACGTCCCTTCCAGTTGGGCTTGCGCTTTTCGGCGAAGGCCTTCGGTCCCTCGACCGTGTCCTCGCTGCGCGCCATGGCGACGAAGGCCGGGTAATGCTGGTTGTGCATCGCCCCTTCGAGCGCCGGCACGTCGAGCGAGCGCATCACCACCTGCTTGGTGGCGCGCACCGACATCGGCGAGCAGGCGAGGATGTCGTCGGCCCAGCGGCGCGCCTCCTTCATCAGGTCGGCGTGCGGCACCACGGCGGTGACGAAGCCCAGCTCGTAGCCTTCCTTGGCCGGGACGTGGCGGCCGGTCAGCATCATGCCCATCGCCTTCTTGAGCGGGATCATGCGCGACAGGCGCTGCATGCCGCCGGCGCCGGCGGCCAGCCCGACCTTGGGCTCGGGCAGGGCGAAGGTCGCCTTGTCGGAAGCAATGATGATGTCGCAGGCCAGCGCGATCTCGAAGCCGCCGCCCATGGCGACGCCGTTGACCGCGGCGATCACCGGCTTGTCGAGGTCGAAGCGATTAGCCAGGCCGCCGAAACCCTTGAGCGGATGGTTCGGCCGCTTGCCGGTCTTCGCTTGCAACTCTGCGTGGTATTTCAGGTCGTTGCCGGCGCAGAAGGCCTTGTCGCCGGCGCCGGTGATGATGGCCACCCAGAGCTCGGGGTTGGCGTGGAATTCGTCGAAGGCGGCGACCAGTTCCTCGTTCGCCATGGGATGGCAGGCATTGTAGACCTCCGGCCGATTGATGGTGACGGTCATCAGCCGTCCATCGATGTCGACCTTGCTGTACTGGCCCATGGCGTTTCCCCCCTCGTTTGGTGAGCGTCGTTTGGTAAACGAGGGTTTACCGCAAGTGGGCGCGATACAAAATGCCACTCTTTTGGGCTGGCCGCAGACGTGCCATGTCGCCGTGGTGAATGAAAAGGAAATAGGCAGAAGGTAGATTTTAGCCGGCATGGGTTTTTTGAAGAGACTAAAGGCTGAGCGGTTGGTGCTTGGAGTGCTGATCGGCGGCGGGCTGTTGGCGGCGCCGGGCGTCGCGGGCGCCTGGACGTTCGATCAAACCCTTGGGGTTTGGCGGGATCAGTCGACGCCGGCAGTCGCATCACCCAGCGAGGCCAGGCCGCGGCCCGTGTCGGTTCATGCGAAGACCAGGGCGCTCCCGCCGACGCCGATGGTCGAGCGCACACCGACCAACGTCGAAATCGTGAACAAGGTGCTAAATCCCGGGGCATCGGATCCCAATGTCCCGCTGCCGCGCGCCGATCTGTCCGATGCCGCCGGCAATGAGCCGTCGACGGCCAGCAGCAGCGGGCCCCGGATATTTGGCCGCGAGGAGGATGGCGGCGCGGTTTTGGGCCTGCGAATTCCCATTCCGGCTGATCGCAACGCCTCGGGAGCCACCGCAAGATATGGTATGGGGCAGGCGAGCCCGGAGCTGGGCAACGAGGCGCGCGAGCGCTGAAAAAACAGTGTTGCCATTGAGCAACAGCACGCCCTTGAACCGCCGCTTATTGGCCGCTTTCCTTGCACCGCACTAGTTGTGGTGTGTATATTCCCGCCCTCGGAGTTGGTGCTCACCCAGCCCCGCCGACGCTCGTCAGTTTTTTTGGAAACGAGGGGAAGACTCATGAAGAAGGCTTTGATGGCTGCAGCGGCGCTGGTGGCGCTGCCGGTCATGGCTCAGGCGCAGGCACCGTCGCCGGGCGTGTATATCGGCGCGGAAGGCGGTTTGAACTGGCTTCTGAACTTCACAGCCGCCACGAACATTCCGACGTTTCCGACGGTGAGCGTGACGCCGCAGACGGGTTGGGCGGTCGGCGGCGTGATCGGCTAC
>Ga0308309_10001203_pt1 | contig 15436 bp, 13 predicted proteins | sample HubBroMetageWFT5_FD_192491 | JGI IMG/M metagenome (GOLD analysis project Ga0308309, IMG submission 192491) | Warmed and freeze-thawed soil microbial communities from the Hubbard Brook experimental Forest, New Hampshire - Hubbard Brook CCASE Soil... | ecosystem: Environmental > Terrestrial >...
TGGTGGCGGTGGCGGCATGGGAGGAGGCGCGAACTTGGCATCTTCCACGGGGACGTTTTGTCGGACTTGGTCGACTTGAATGGTGAAGCGGTTGCCGGGGCGGGCTAGCGTCCAGCGGTACGGGATTTTTACGCCGTCGGCGTCGCGGTAGTCGGCGTAATCGATTTGGGTGGGATTGCGACCGAAAGCGGTTTCCGCGTAACGGACCAGGCGAAGCAACAGGCCCGATTGCTGATCGAAGTAAAGCCGCAAGGGGGGCTGGCCCTCGTTGCGGCCAATCACTAGATAGGTATCGTGGCCGTCGATTTTTTCGCCGGGGACAACGGTGAGTTTTTTGTAGAGATTTTTGACGTGCACGGCGAAGTAGAGGTCGGAGTCTATGCGCGCGGCGTCGTTCTCCGCGGCGGACATCATGTGCGGATGTCCGGCATTGCTCAGCCAGCCTTGCTTTCCGTCGAAGGCGGTGATGCTCTCGCCGTTGGGGAGATGCATGATGGAGATGCGCTTGTCGGGAGCTTTCGCATAAACTTCGATGGGAAGCTGCTGGGCATTGGCGGTTATTTTCCCTTTTTCCACGCGGCTGGTGACTTTTTGCAGAGCGGCTTCACCGCCGATGGTGGCCAGATATTTATCGAGCAGTTGATCGGCTGGCGGCAAAACGGGCTTCGCCTCGCCGGGTGCTTTAGCGGGCTCGGCCTCGCGCTTGACGTCTTCGGTGGCAACCAGAGGAGTGGCTACAGGATCGGCGGCGCCGCGATGGCAGGAATAGCAGGTCACGTCGCGATGCCCTTCGAAGTTGTCTTTATTGATGGCGAACATCATCTCCATCATTTTGCGCGCGGTGACTTTCGTCTTTTTGTCATCCTTATCGAATTCCAGACCCTTATCGCCGCGGACATGACAATACTCGCACTCAACGCCGAGCGAGGCGGTGATGAATTGCATGGAGGGAAACACGAGCTCCGCAGGAACGCCTTTCAGAACCTTGATGTTTTTGAACTGTTCTTCGGCGAGTTTGGGAGCGGGCGATTGTGGCGGATTGGATTGAGCCGTTGCTCCGGCGATGGCCAAGCCCATGCTTAACGCCAATTCGCTCACGACAACTGCAGTGCTGCGTCGGTTCAAACTCATCCCCAGCTCCCTAAGCCTTAATTTTTCGAAGAAAAGTGTATCAGATAGCGGACTCTGGCTGCGCGCGTGGAAATAGTGGCGAGCCCGTTGCTGCTTAGGCAGGGAGATCGCCGCGTTTGGCGAGGGCGGTGATACGGTCGGCCGCGCGAAAGGCGAGGGCTTCGATGGTCATGGTGGGCTGGCCACGGCCGGACGTGACGAGGCTGCTGCCGTCACAGAGAAAGAGATTTTTCACGTCGTGCGTGCGGTGGTCGGAGTTGATGACGGAGGTTTTTGGATCGTTGCCCATGCGGCAGGTGCCGAGCAAATGGACAGCAAATTGCTGCTCCTGGACGGGGGGCGCCCACATTTTTTTCGCGCCCGCAGCCTCGACGAGTTCTGCCGAGCGCGCATTCAGCCATGCCGTCAGCTTGAGATCATCGGGATGATCTTTGTAGGTCAGGCGAAGCGCCGGTAGGCCCCAGGCATCTTTCAGGTCAGGGTCGAGCGAAAAGCTGTTGTTCTCGACAGGCAGCGACGTGCCGTGGCCAAAGATCTCACAAGTGCGCGTGAAGTTGTGGCTCAGAGCTTCCTTGAATTCCTTGCCCCAGCGCGGAGAACCGGGCGGGAGACTGCCTAGAGCAAAACCGATCGGCGTCATGTCGAAGCGCGCGTCCAAGCCGCCGCCGCCGTGGAAACCAACTTTATCAGGATCGAGCTCGTAGAAATCGTGGAGGATGCGGCTGACAGCGAAGCCTTTGTAATCGTTGAGCGGCTCTTCGAATACGGCAGTCGTAACACCGCCGCTGTTAAGCATCAAATTCTTGCCGACATAGCCGCTGCTGTTGGCGAGGCCGTCGGGAAATTGTTTATTGGCGGACAGCAGGAGGAGGCGCGGTGTCTCCGCGCCGTTCGCGCAAACGACTACGGCTTTTGCTTTCTGGCGCTGGACATTGCGCCGCGCGTCGAAGTAAACGGCGCCGGTGGCGCGGCCGTTGGCGTCCAGCTCGATGCGGTGAACGTAAGAATTCGGGCGAATTTCGCAGCGGCCGGTTTTTTCCGCCATACGAATGGCGGTGGCCAGCGAGCTGGATTTCGCGCCGACTTCGCAGCCGAACGAGAGACAGAAGCCGCAATTGATGCAAGCGCTGCGTCCAGCGCGCGGCTGCGAAAGAATAGCCATGGGCGCGGGGAATGGATGCCAGCCCAGCTTGCGCGCGGCGCGTTCAAAAATTACGCCGCTCGATTTCACGGGAAGTGGAGGCATCGGATAGGGCTTGGAACGCGGCGGATCGAACGGGCTGGCGCCCGCGAGGCCGGAGACACCGATCTCCCACTCGACTTTGGTGTAATAGGGCTCGAGGTCAGCGTAGGTAATGGGCCAATCGGACAAAGTAGCGCCGGGGATCGGACCAACTTTGCTTCGCTCGATGAAATCGATTTCGTGGAAGCGCCAGAAATTCGCGGTGAAGTGCGTGCTCGTACCGCCGACGAGGCGGCCGTAAACGAGAGCACGCTGCGGCTTGGCTTTGTCCTGGGGCGTTTTGCGAAAAGTTGTCGGCTGAAGCTCGGGATGATTGGTCAGAAGATCCTGATTGAGAACTTTTATTTCGTCGTGAACAAAATCTTTCTCGGTGAGGTAGGGGCCCTGTTCCAGAACAACGACGCGGAATCCGTCTTCGGATAGCTCTTTGGCGAGAATGCCGCCAGCGGCACCGGAGCCGATGACGACGAAGTCGACTTCGTCCGTCGTTTTGTATTTGGGCTGATCGAGCGTCATGATTTTGTTTTATCCGCGTCGGGAGGATTCGGCTGCCAGCCTGGATAGTCTTTATCGTAGTAACCAAACGGCGGCTGGAACATGTGTTCGTTATCGCGGCCGATGACTTTCCAGCCGACGGCATCGCGGTTGCCGCGCTTATCGGAGTCGGGATCGATCAGAAATCCCATGATAGTGTGCACGCGAACCGTTTCGAAAAAAGATTGGGCGGCAGCAGCGGGACGTGAGCGCCGGCCTCCTGCGGCGGCCGCGGACTGCTCATCCAAGGATTGCAAGATTTGATCTTGCTGCTCGGGCGTGGCGGCCGAAAATCTCTGAATGCTTGGAAACATTTCGCGCGTTCTGGCCTGCAGCTCGGGCAAACCGGCGGCATACATCCGTTGATCGTCTTTTGCAAAAGTGACGAGGGCGCGGTCGATAAAAAACACGACGCCGGCTTCGTGGGCGCCCGGCGTGTCGGTTGTAGGAATGATACGGGCCGAGATGGCATCGACTTCCGCGGCCTGCTCAGCAGAAAAGAATTCGAACTTGGCGGGCGTTGTAGATTGGGCGGCCTGGCGCGCATGAGTCGCGGCCGCAAGCATGGCGGGCCAGTGCGCCGATATCCAGGCGGCAGAAATCCCGGTTAGACTCTTAGACAAAAACCCGCGTCGTGAGAGATTGCTATCCATAAGTTCGCGCACATCGCGAAAGTGAATGTATGCTGTGAGCCGGGCAGGGTCAAGAAGAAACCGGCTCAGCACGCAGACAATTTGGTCCTATTTGGCACACTCGTTTGCGGTGTGCTGCGGGGCTAGTGTACGATTTCGCAGGCATGAAGAAAAAATCAAATTCCCGATTGGTCGTAGCAAAAGAATGGCTACCTTTACTGGCGCGATAGGAACTGGAAGCAAGTGGCTGCTCGACAAGATCGTGGGCGTTTTGGCCGCCACGGGCGTCAATCCCAATTTTCTGACGTTTCTCGGTTTGGTGGTGAATTTTGTGGCGGCGGCAAATTTCGCCCTCGGACATTTTCGGATCGCTGCGGTGATCATTTTCTGCGCAGGTTTCCTGGACATTCTGGATGGGCAAGTGGCGCGGCGGCAAAACCGCGTGACCGCATTTGGCGCTTTCTACGATTCGACGCTCGACCGTTATGCGGACATGGCACTGTACATGGGGCTGCTCGTGTATTACTCGGTGAGCGGGCGCACGCCTTATGTGGTGCTCGCCGCCGTGGCCACTGCGGGCTCCGTGATGGTCAGTTATGCAAGAGCGCGCGCGGAATCGCTCATTCCTCTGTGCAAAGTCGGCTTCATGGAGCGGCCCGAAAGACTGGTTTTGCTGATCATTGGGGGCCTCACAACCCGGATGGGCGCGGTGCTCTGGGTGATTGCAGTAGTCTCCACGATCACGGTGATTGACCGCATCGTGTTCACGTGGCAAGAAACGAAAGCGGGGCGCACTATTCCCGGGATCAAACTTCCGTCGTAATCTCCCTCGATACGTTTTGCAATACGGTGAATGCGCCAAGAGCGAACGCAGCCATTCAAAAGTCTACTCAGGCGGCTTATCCAAGAACGCTTCGACAGGCGCAGAGATGATTGCGTGCACGCGTTCGCGCAGCGCCGGGACATCTTTCTTGGTCATTCCTTTTGTCTCGATGACGTCATGAAGATGGACCGTTATGGTCGCGGGCCAAAGCATCCAGTGGCCAGTTCGATGATGCTTGATGGAACCGATCAGGCTCACGGGAACTATCGGGATGCCGAGTTGTTGCGCGACGCGGAAGCCGCCCTCTTCAAATTCATTGACGTGGCCGTCGCGCGTGCGCTTGGCTTCTGGAAAAATGATGAGGCTCGTCCCGCCGTCGATGGCGTCCTGCGTGAGGCGCCACATGCGCTTCAGATCGGAAGGACGGCGCACGTCGGGAACCGGGACGTTGCCGAAGCGCTTCATGAGCCAGCCATAGGCCGGAATCTTGAAGTGCGATTCCAGCTCCCATCCGCGGACATATTGAGGGATGGCGCAATACAGCATGAAAGGATCAAACAGATTGACGTGATTCACCATGAAGAAGCAGGTTCGCTGGGGATCGAAACCCGGTGAACGAACTACCTGCAGACGCGCGCCAGAAAGAAACACGATCCGGCGGCAGAAGCTGCGCTGAAGCCAGTCGTGCTTGTGCGGGTCCAGGAAAATTCCGAGAAAGACCAGCAGCGGCGCAACCACGAAGAAATGCACGCCGCTCAGAATCCAGAGAAACGCGCTGCGCAGCGCCAGCAATCCGCGGTTCATATATAGATGTCCACGGCAGCGGGGATTATGTCGAGGGACACACATTCGAGCGCGGCAATTTCTCCATCGATCAGCACATCCACGGGAACTTGGACGCCAAATTCGATGTGGCGAACAGCGCGGCGCGAAGCTAAAGGATGTTTTATGTGCGTGCCATCATAGAGTTTGGGGAGCATGCGCAGCAATCCGATGCGCCCGATCGGGCCCCAGCGGACAAATTCGATCAGGCCATCAGCGGGATCGGCTTGCGGAGCGATAAGCATCGTACCGCCGGTGAATTTGCTGTTGTTAAACGAGAGAAAAAGGCAACGGCTCTCTTCCCAATCTTTGTCTTCGTCGCAACGCAATCGAAAGGCGCGGCGCCGCAACTGAACAACGCGCACAAAGACGCCAAGCAGATAGCCAAGATAGCCGAAGGGTTTGAAATAGCGATTGGTTAGGGCGCCGACGTCGGCAGTGAAGCCCAAGCTGAGAAGGTTGAATGAATAGATTTCGCCTTTGGTGTGCGTCAGGCGAATCAAATCAACGGGGCGTTTTCGGCCTTCGATGAGCGCTTCGAGAGAGGCGCTGGCGCCGTCTTTCGAGAAATCCCGCAAAAACGAATTGCCTGTGCCCAGCGGCAAAAAGCCGAGAGCGATGCGATCCTTGCTGCGTGCGCGTTCATAAACTCCGTTCAGGATTTCATGCGCTGTGCCGTCGCCGCCCACGGCGATGAAGCGGCGATATCCCTGCTCGTAGGCTTCGCGAGCCAGCTCGATGGCGTGCCCGGGACCAGTCGAGGCGACTACGTCGATTTTCAGGCCCTTCTCACGAAGGCCAGCGAGGGCCGGCCCAGCCAGCTTGGCCGAGCGGCCGCCACCGGCGGCGGGGTTGACGATGGCAAAGAATTTGTTCCTCAAAGACGTTGCATTCCTTCGAAGGAAGTGTTCATTTCTGATCGCGCCTGAACCGCATTACAACGGCAGAAAAGCAGTGGCGCGGTCCAACTTCCCAAGCTGTTCGGCTAGAGCGTTCCTCTTTATCTTCAGCGAAGCGGTGCGCGGAAAATCCTCGTCGAACAAAACCACGCCGTGAATGCGCTTGTAATTCAAAAGCTTGCTGTTTCGGGCCGAAATGTCGCGGCGAAGCTCTTCCGTGTAAGTTTGGCCGGGCTCGAGATGGAGCGCAAGGAGGAGCCGCTCGCCGACCATGGAGCGCTGCGGCCAGATGTAGTTGGCGGCGAAGACGCAAAATTCCTTGACGGGAAGACTGTCGAAGACCGCTTCGATGTCCTCGGGATAGATGTTCTTGCCTTCCTCGGTAACGATCATGTTTTTCTTGCGTCCGAAGAGTTGCAAGTGGCCTGCGGCATCAAAGCGGCCGAGATCGCCGGTCATGAGCCAACCATCCACGATAGCTTCCGCGGTGAGTTCCGGCTCGTTGAGGTAGCCGGACATGATTGTTTTGCTGCGAACGGAAACTTCACCGATTCCGTCGGCGCTCGGACTGACGATGCGAACTTCCATCCCGGGCAGCGGCTTGCCAACAGTGTCGGCACGAAAGGGCTTGAGGTCGTTGACGGTGATGGCGGTGCCCGCTTCGGTCAGTCCATAGCCATTGGCAACCGGGATGCCCAGATCGTAAAAGAATTGCAGCGTCTGCGGCTCGGTGAACGCGCCACCGACAATGATCGTGCGAAGTTCGCCGCCGAAGGGCTCGTGGACTTGTTTCAACAGCCGGCGGCTCAGGCCAAGCCGCGGACGGCTCTTCGTTAGCGCTTTGTTGACGGCAACAATCGCGTTAAACATTTTGCGCTTGCCGGACGGAAGCTCGTCGAAGCGCGCCTGCAAACCTTTTTGCAGGTTTTTCAGCACGAGGGGAACAAGGCTGACGTAAGTGATCTTGTATTTTGAAAATGCTTCGCGCACATATTCCGGCCGCAGCGTGCGCAAATGCACCACAGCCGCCCCGCAAATGAAAGGCCCGAAGAAGCCAACCATGAAGTCGATAGCATGATTCGTGGGCAAGATACTGAGATAGCGCACGCCCGGCGCAAAGGGATAAAGGGAAGTGAGCGCAACGCACTGCTCGAGGTAGTTCTCGTGCGTCATCATGCAGCCTTTGGGGCGGCCGCCGGTGCCGGAAGAATAGACGATGCACGCCACGTCCTTGCGCATGCGCGAAACGAAAGCTGGCTCGCCGCTTTCGTGGAACTCCTCCCATCGTTGAGCGCCGGCGAGATCAGCGTTCTGAGGCGCTTCGGTCACTAGAACGGTACGCACGTTCGTCGCCGCAGAGCAGCCTTCTGCCGTGCTCAACTGGCGCCAAATCGGATATTCAGTGATTAGAACTTTTGCGCCAGAGTGCTTGAGCAGCTGCCATTGTTCATTCGGTGTGAGTTTGTAATCGAGCGGAACCAAAATGCCGCCAGCGTAGAAAACTGCGTAAGCCGAAATCAGCCACTTGGACTGATTCGTCATGATAATGCTGGCCCGATCGCCCGCAGCAAAGCCCGCGTCCTGCAGCGCCTTCGCGAGCGGTTGCGCGCGCTCTTTGAAATCCCGGTAGGTCAGCCGCTCTTTTTCTCGCTCGCGGTCAGCCTCAATCAGGCACACTTCCTTTGCAAATTCATCCAACGCATCTTTCAAAGCTGCGCCAATGGATTGGTATTTCGAAAGGTCCAGCATTACAGGCGGGACTGAATCCTCGAGGCGAGCGTGCGGAAGTCGCTTACGCCTTGCACTTCGTAGTCCGGCAATTCAATGCCGAAGTGATTTTCGAGGCGGCTCAACATCTCGAGCGTCTGCAGACTGTCGATGCCTAGCTTCTTGAAAAAATCGTCTTCCGGCGCGAGTGAACCCGCAGGCACATTGAAGTGCTTCGACGCCAGATCGAGGACTTCCTGGGTGGTTTGCTCAAGCGTGCGCATGGAAGTCTCAATTTATCATCCTCGCGGTGAGAAAGAAAACCAGGTGGCGGCGGATTAAGCATCGCGGGAGTCGCTCACAACAGCTGAATCAGAGCAGGATGAGGCCGCGGCGAAACCCAAGAGAAACGGCTTCGGTGCGAGTGGCTGCACCCAGCTTGCCAAGGATGGATGCGACGTGAAACTTGACGGTGTGCTCAGAGATGGAAAGTTTGGCGGCGATCTCCTTATTGACGAGGCCGCTGGCAAGCATTTGCAGTACTTCCCGCTCGCGAGGCGTGAGAGGTTCCGTCAGCTCCGCCAGGGGGGACAAAGCGGCCGAAGCTGCCGGCAGAGCTGCTGGAATTTCCGACGGATGCAATACGACCAGCCCTGCCGTCGCGGCTTGCAGCGCGGCGGCCAATTGGTCTGGGGAGATTTCCGAAGGGAGGATGGCGCGAACCCCTACTCGAAGAGCTTCCATGGCCCACCCGGGCTGGGAATGATCGCTCAACAGGATCACGGTCGTTTCGGTGATTAGATCCGAACTAATGAGTGCGTCCAACGCAGTCTCTGAGTTCTCGCCGGACGCATCCACTAAAACTACGTCCGGTTCGACATCCAAGATTTGTTCGAAGAGGGATTCCAGGCTCGCGCTCCTGCCGACAACGGACACGCCACGTGCAGCAAGCAGATTCTCGAGTCCTCCACGAGCAAGAGGGGAAGCAGCGACGATAAACACGCGAATCACGCGGCGACAGAACTCCTTCCCGCAACCTGTTCACCGATTTGCACGGCGACGCGGCGAACTCGCACATAATCGCCGCGCAAGAATTCCAAGCGCAGAGGCCGCGGGCCGCTGCTTTCGAGAGAACGGGCCAAGTCCCCGGTGGATTGGAACGGATTCTCTTCCGTGCCAAGCAGAATGTCGCCGGGCAAGAGCGACGCCCGCGCCGCCGGACTGCCCGGTTCCACTTCAAGAATGACCAGTCCGAAGGTGCGCGCATTTCCGCGCGGCACGCGCACGGGGTGTAACGTCACACCGAGCCAGGCGGTGCGCGGCCCGGCAAAGAGGAATTGATGGACGTCGTTGCTCGGTATCGCGAGCGCCAGCCGGCCCGCGACCATGGTGTTGATGCCAATCACGCGGCCGCGCGCGTCGGATAGCGGACCGCCGGAATTCCCCGGAGCGAGTCGCACGTTGGCCTGCACCCAGGTCCGGGAACCAAAGCCGCGCAACGGGCCCACCGCGTGGATAACTCCGGTTGTGAGCGCTCCGACAAAACCAAGCGGATTGCCGATAGCGATGGCGAGTTCCCCCGGCCGAAGTTTGGAAGAATCGGCAGAACCAACTGCTGGCAAATCATCCGCGCTGATGCGAAGCGCAGCAAGGTCCAGCTGCGGATCGCGCGACGAGATGTTAGCCTCGAGTTCACGGCCGTCCCAAAGCTGCACACGGGCATGCGAGCCGCGCGCCACGTGTGCATTGGTGACAATAAGGCCATCTCCGCCCCAAATGACGCCTGAGCCGCTGCCACGGTCGCCCGCCTGAATGAGCACCGTGGAGCGGCGAAGCTGTTCTGCGATTTCGCCGAAACCCTCGATGCTCATGTCAGTTGTCTCCGCGCGGACGCTCGGCCACTGCGATGCTGACTTCCTGGACCGCGCCTCCACGAACGATCTTTGCCGTCAATGCTTTGCCAATGTTTTCCGGCTGCAGATGAGCCTGCACGTCCTCGAAGCGCGCTATGCTTTGGCCGGCCAGCGAAACGAGAATATCGCCGATCAGCATTCCTGCTTTGTGTGCCGGTCCTCCGGGTTCGACTTCGAGAAGGATTGCGGCGGTTTTTTCCTTGCGTTGCAACGAATTGCGAAGCGCATCGGGCAAGCGCACCGTTTGCAAGCCGACGCCAAGATAGCCGCGCGGGATGTGGCCCTTCTGCAGCAGAGTATCCACGACGCGGTTGACGTACGGGGCAGGAATGATGATCGCGCCAAAGCGCGCGAAGCGCGGCGTTGCGATTCCGACGACGCTTCCTTGTGCGTCCACGACTGCGCCTCCAACTGCGGTCGGCTGAAGGCCTACGTCCAGGCGTACGTAGGGAGTGAGCGACGCGCCGGTCCACGAGCGGCGCTCGGTTGCGACGAGGCTAACAACGCCGAGGGCAGCGACCGGACCACTTGCCCGAGTGCGACCGACAACCAAGGTGAGATGACCGGGCTTCAAGGATTCCACGGCGCCGAATTTTGCTGTACTCGGTGCGGCTTCCGCGCACTTCAGGACGGCGAGGTCCGTCGAAGCATCGCGGCCTGCAAGTTCGGCGCCGACAACGCGGCCGTCAGGCAGCGTCACCTGGATCTCTTCGTCGCGGCGCAAGGCGTGCTCGGCCGTGACGATAATACCGGCGCGCCAAATCACCCCGCTCGACGATCCACGTGATTCTGTGTGGACCGCGACTGTCGACGCAGCCGCGAGTTCTGTGGTTTGCGCTAATGCGTTAGAAAGTTCAACCAGTTGTGCAGACATCTTTTGTGGCCTCCTAGAACAAGATGCTCCAAACGGAGGCGGGTCTACATCCGCCATTTGGCTAGGTCCGGACCTGGAAAGATGGGTAGGCTGGATTTTGAAACGGGCAAATCAGGGGAGATAAGGCATGGCGTCGCTGGATTCCACGAATTTTTTGAGCGCGGCCATCACCGTGGGACGCGCAAAGAGTTCGCAGAAAAGATCCATTTCGCGGCGCAGCTCGTCGTGCGGAACCGGCTTGACGAATTTCTTGGCCGCGGCGCGGGTGTCGGCATCGAACTTCGTGATTTGCACTGCAGCAGAGCGCGCAGCTCTTAAAGTCTCGCCTTCCGCGGCGAGTTGAGCGACCAACCCCGCCACCTGAGCACGAGTCGCATTGACACTTCGGCCGGTGAGAAGCAAGTCTCGAATGAAAGCGTTGCCGACATCACGCTTGAGGCGCGGGATCCCGCCGAATCCGGGGATCAGGCCGAGCCGCAGCTCCGGAAAGGCGAATCGCGCCATCGCGTCAGCGATGATGATGTCGCATGTCAGCGCGAGTTCAAAACCTCCTCCAAAACAAACGCCAGTGACGGCTGCGATGGTCACGAACGGTGCGGCATCAATGGCATTGAATACCGCATGGATACGCTCAATAAATGTTCGGACACCGGCGACCCGCTCTCTCTCGGCGAGCTGCGCGGCGCTGTGATAAAGCTCGCGGAGGTCGGCGCCCGCGGAAAAACCAGGCCTGCGATTGCTGGAGATGATGCAGACGGCAGTATCCGGTATGAGCGCCGGAAAAGCGGCGACAAACTGTTCAAGCTCCGCCAGCACGGCCGTTCCGATTTCGTTGGCCGGTTCGCGGTCGAGCGTTAATTCAATCACCCCATCGCGCCGTTCCCAGCGAAGGGTTTTGCCGGTGAACGACTTCACGCCTTGCTCCCCGCGGCCGCTTTGCTTTCCAGCGCTTCGGCGTACATCGCGTTGATTTCCGCAGCGAATCGCGCGTTGATGGCATCACGGCGCAGTTTACCCATCACGGTCAAAAGCCCGCTTTCAGGCGTTAGGCCCTCGGAGAGCACGGTGAAATTGCGAATTTGGCGGTAGTGCGGAAGCTCAGGATTCAAAGTGTCCAGGGCCGACTGCACCGCGGCCCTCTCGACAGCCCCCGTCACGAGCGCACAAAGAAAGCCGCGGCCATTGCCGACAATAACGATCTGCTGCGCGCCAGGAAGCAAGCCGGCCAACTTCTCTTCGATCGGCTCGGGAGTGATTTTGTGACCCGAATTGAGCACGATCAGATTCTTGATGCGCCCGATGATGCGCCAATTGCCGCGGACATTCACTTCGCCCTGGTCCCCAGAGTGGAACCACCCATCCTGTAGCGCGCGCGCCGTTTCTTCCGGGCGGTTCCAATACCCGGGAAAAATATTCGGGCCGTGGACCAGTATCTCTTCGTTTTCGCCGACTTTCATCTCGATGCCATTGACCGCCGTGCCCACGTAGCCCGGTTCCACCGGAACGCGAGGGTCGTCCAGCGTGCAGATCGCGGTGGTCTCGGTTAGGCCGTAGGCCTGCAGCACTGGAATGCCGAGCATCAGGAAAAACTGCTGTGTCTCTGGCGCGAGCGGCGCTGAGCCGCAAATCAGCGCGCGAATATTCGGGCCGAAACGATCCTTGATCTTGCTGAAAATAAATCTGCGGCCGAGAGCCAGCCAGAATGCATCGGCGGCGCGCCCGCGGCCCACGTGCTTCCGCATCCACGCCTCGCGCGCCTTTGCATAGAGCGACCGGATGGGTGCCGCCCGCTTCGACAACGCTTCTTCCACGCCGCGGCGCACACGTTCCAGGAGCGTCGGAACATTTAGGAAATAGTGTGGCGAAGCGAGCCGAATCTCGTCCGCGAGCTTGGTTAGGTCCGTTGAGAGAGTGAGAACACTCTCGCGCGAAAGGCAGGTGAGCAAAAGAATCCACGAAGCAGCGAAACTGAACGGCCCATAGTGGAAGACGCGGTCGGGTTCGTGCGTCGCACCCATGAGCAGATCGAGCCGCTCGCGCGTGCAGGCAAGCATGTGCGTCACGTTGCCGACATTCAGACAGACACCCTTGGGCTCGCCCGACGTCCCGGACGTATAGATGATTGTGACGAGATCAGCGTCTTGTCGCGGGTTCGGGCCTTCGAGCGACGGCGAATCCGCTGCGGGTTCTTGCAGGACTTCTTCAAAGAGAACCAGCCTTCGCGCACTCGACCATTGAGGCGGCAACGCCTTCGCCACCGACTCGCCCAGCGCCGCATCGCTGGTGAAGAGAAACCGCGGCAAGCAATCTTTCATCATCACGGCAAGTTCTGCCGGGGCTTGGCGCGCGTAAAGCGGCACAACAATCACGCCTTCGGCCAGCAAGGCGAGATTGAACACTACCCAGCGGGCAGAATTGGGCGCAAGCAGCGCGCAACGTTCGCCGGCCTGAAGTCCCGTGCGTCGAAGATGACCGCGCACACGCTGCACTTGGTCGAGCAGTTCCCTTCCCGAAACGCTGATGAACTCCTCACCATGAATTTCGCGCAGCACAACGCGACTTTCTGCCCGCTTCAATTGTTCGAATATTTCCTCGAGGAAATTCGCCATGGCAACTTTGTCAGACATCACCGCGACGCAGTTCCAGCTACGGAGTGTTGCGGGGCAACGTCAGAAGTATCGTATCGCTCGACAAGTTGCAGCAACCTGTCGTTCAGAGGCGGGAGATAGTCCTCCCACGAAAGAATCCCGGACCGCAACGGAAATTCCGGATACGTTGGCCGGATGGCGTCTTCAAGAAAAGTTCCCATCCGGGCCATGACTTTGAGGTTGCGCACGACGGTTTTCCCGATGCCGTCGCGCACGGAGTCCGCCTCCGCCACCAGCGTGTCCATCATCTTGATGAGCTTGGGCTCGAGATCGGGATCGTCAACCGTCAGCAAGAGATGTTGATGCCCGCGCTCGCGCATGAGATTCCGGATGCGCTCGTCCATCGTGACGCCCGCTGACGCTACAAGGTTCGGCATGCAGGTGACTATTCCGTGATAGCGGGAAGAAACCATGTACGTTCCCGCGCGAAGTATCGAAACGAGCTGGAACATGTCGTAGTTGTCGGAAGTGAAAACCGGAATACCCGGCAAAGCCTTCTCGATATCGCGGCAGGCGACGGCGTCCAGCCTCTCCATCGCCACGAGAATCGGGAAAACGCGATGCCGTTCGCGAAATGAGGCAAGCGCATTCGTAAAACTCGAAATATAATGCCGGTACTTTTTCTCGACTTGCGACCCAGACTGAAAAAAATAAACCGTGCGGTACTGACTGTCCTTGTAGGCTCCCGTGGTGACACGCGCCAAGTATTTCCCGATGGAAGCCTTCACGGGCCACACAAACGGGTGAATCGGACACATCACCATCACGGGAGTCTTCTCATCCCAACCGGCTTCACGCAAGATTTTGTGGCTGTAAGCCGGTGGGTGCGGCTCAAACGTCCACGCCGTATCCGTTCCAAGCTCTGTGGGAATTCCCAGCGACGTGAGCAGCTTCTGCGATTCTTCATTGCGCGTAATGACCAGAGAATCGTGCACGTATCGTTCGCACATTTTTTCGACCAGGCGATCCATGTGCCCAGCTTCGCCGCCGTAAGCCAGCGAAAGTTTATTCTCCGCCGACGCGAGCCCCAGCGACCCGATCATCATCGTCGTCAGCGCGTTGGCGAACTTGCTTTTGAACATCGAGCCTTCGCACGCGATGACGCCGTGATTTTGCCGAACCGCGCGAAACAAAAATGGCGGGAAAACATCGGGAAGATAAACCTGCTGCGTGCCTTCGAAGTATCCACGCGTGCGGTCGAAACTTTGTGTCATTACGCGGAAATCAACATTGTCCGGGCCGAGGACGTGCCGCACTTGCCGCAGCATTTCCTGGACGCGCACATCCGAGCCGGTGTTTCGTGTGCCGTTGTAGCCGGCAAAGAGCAGCCGCAGTTTTTCACCTGGCGTCCAGCGCTGGCCAACTCCGAACATCCAGCCAAGACGCCTGATCTCAATGAGCGCGCTAACCCAGGCAACAAGAAGAAAGTCCGTCATGCGCGAGCGCCCCCGGCTGCTGCGGTCTTTTCCGGCGTGTTCATGTCCATTTCCATTTTCGGCCACGGTTTTGCCGGATAGCGAAACTTATTCTCGCGGCTGAATTTCAGCAGCGGGAAAGCATACGTCGAAAATTTTGCGGGAGCTTCGCCAAGCTCGGCCACAACACGCGAATTGTCAAACACCGTGTTCCAGTCCAGATAAGGCCAGAAAACCTTCAAAAGCGATGCTCCGTGAGCCACAGCGCCTTTCCGGTTTGCAAGCCGATTCACCGTGCCGGAAAACGTACCGCCCATCCAGGGCCAGTACGCAGGGCGCCGCCACCCGCCGGCTTCAGCAAGCGCATCGGTCAATTCCTTATACGTCTGCGACCCGGTCCCCGACGACAAATGATAGATGCCGTGCGCCGGTTCGGACTTCTGATGAATCGCTACAATGGCTTTGCTTACGTAATTCGCCGGCACGATGTCAATTTTATCCCGGGGACGAAGCGGAAGAACAGGCATCCGCACAAGAACGTCAAATGCCTGAACCATGTCGAATTGCGAGGTTTCCGGGCGCCGGCTGTCTCCCAAAACAATCGCGGGCCGGAAAATCGTGTGCGGCACATCGGCAAGAAGCTGGTGGAGCATATGCTCGCCGAATTTTTTCGTTCGCGCGTACGGATCGTAGTCGGAGCGCGCCCAGTCAATAGCCGCGTCTTCCGTAACGACTTCATTCCGGCGCTTTCCCGCAACCGCCACTGTCGACACATGCGAGTACCGCCGCAAACCA
>Ga0308309_10001204_pt1 | contig 15436 bp, 12 predicted proteins | sample HubBroMetageWFT5_FD_192491 | JGI IMG/M metagenome (GOLD analysis project Ga0308309, IMG submission 192491) | Warmed and freeze-thawed soil microbial communities from the Hubbard Brook experimental Forest, New Hampshire - Hubbard Brook CCASE Soil... | ecosystem: Environmental > Terrestrial >...
TCACCCGCAGCCGGCGCGGCGACCCGACCGCCGTCGCCTAGGAGAGGCGGGGTGGCCGACGATCTGCCGGTATGGCAGGCGATCGTCCTCGGCGCGCTACACGGACCGGCGGAGCTACTGCCGATCTCATCGTCGGGTCACATCGCGGTCGTACCGTGGCTCGCGGGTTGGGACTACTCCCGTCTCGACGACGAGCTCCGCAAGTCATTCGAGGTCGCGCTCCACACCGGCACGGCCGCTGCGCTCCTGATCAGCCTGCGCCGCGAAGTGGACGAGGCGGTACGCGGACTGAACCCGCGGCGCCTGATGATGATCGGGCTTTCGTTCGCGCCGCCGGCGTTCGTGGGCTACCGGTTCGAGCGGCCCATCGAGCGACACCTGGGTACTCCGCCGACCGTCGCGGCCGGGCTGGTGGTGGGCGCGATCGCGATGGCGCTCGCCGACCGAGCGCCTCAGGAGCGCACGCACACGGACGCCGGCGCACTCGACGCGCTGTGGCTCGGGGTCGCCCAGGCGTGCTCGCTGTTCCCGGGCGTCTCGCGCAACGGGGCGACGCTCGCCGCTGCCCGGTTCCGCCGCTTCACCCGGGTGGACGCCAACCGGCTCTCCCGTCACGCGGCGCTCCCGATCATCGCCGGCGCCACCCTGCTCAAGGGCATCCGGCTCCGCAACCGTGGCCTGCCGCCCGGCTCAGCGCTGCCGTTCGCCGCCGGCCTCAGCGCCGCGTTCGTCTCGACGCTCGGCTCGACCCGGCTGATCCAGACGCTCGAGCGCGACAGCTCGCTACTGCCCTACGCGCTGTACCGGATCGGCCTGGCGGGGCTGATCGCCCGCCGGCTGCTGCAACGCTCGGAACGCCGGTGAGCTGCTCACGTGAGCGTCCACAGCTCGCCGCTCCCGACGCGGTCGGCGCGGACCCGCCACTCCGTCGCCAGCCGCCACAGCTCGGCCGGCGCCCGCGGCCCGGGCAGGTCGCAAATCGCCGCGACCTCGGCGGTCGCCATCGAGCCGAACCTCCGGAGGGCGTCCTCGACCGCCGTCGTGGGGCCGCTCCCCGGCGTCGCCCCGGCAGCGATCGCCGCGACGGCCAGCGAGGCGTAGTCGGAATAGCCATAGACGCCGTGAACGTCCCCGTCGGGACCTCGGAACTCGAGCGACGGCAGCTTGACCCGCCCAGTGCCCGGGGCGTGATGCTCGGCGGGCACGGAGGCGGCGCGGTCGAGATCGGCGGCGAACGCCTCGAGCGCCGCGTGCGAGGCCAGCGCGGACCGGAACCGGTCGATGTCGAGGCCCGGTACGGTGCGCGCCTCCTCGATCAGCGCGTCGGTCGAGTCCAGCTTGCGCCGGCGACACATCAATCCCTCGCGCAGCCGGCGCAGGTAGGACGACGGATCGCCCTGCTCGGCGGCGGCCTTCACCGCGATACACGCGGGATGCGAGCTTCGTGGCGGCGCGACAAGCCACAGCCGCGTATCCACGGGCATCCCGCTGCGGTCGGCAGCCTCGAGCAGCTCGCCCACGACCGGCAACGGATCGCCGAATTCCCGAGCCATCCCGGACATCACGTAGGTCACCTCGAAGCTGTCACCGAGCTCGAGCTGGAGCTTCCGCATCGCGGGCTCGAGCGCCCATGACCACGGACAGGCCGGATCGGTGTAGTAATAGGTGTGGACGACGGCGATGTCGCGCAAAATAGAGGGTCAGTGGTCCGCTCCGTGAGTCCGACAAGAAGATGCAGTCGATGAGCACGCTGCTCGGTACCACGCTCAACGACCGCTACCGGCTCGAGGCCCGGATCGGATCGGGGGGGATGTCGACGGTCTATCGCGCCACCGACGAGACCCTGCAGCGCCAGGTGGCGATCAAGCTGATGAACCGGGAGATCTCGACCGACTCCGATCAGCTCGAGCGCTTCCGGCGCGAGGCGCGCGCCGTGGCTCAGCTCTCGCACCCGCACATCGTCGGCGTCATCGACTACGGCGAGGACGACGGCCGGCCGTACATCGTGTTCGAGTACGTGGAGGGCGAGACCCTCAAGGAGCGCATCCGCCGCACCGGGCGGCTGCCTACCACCGAGGCCGTCGCGTACGCGATCGAGATCGCCCGGGCGCTCGGCGTGGCCCACGCCCGCCACATCGTTCACCGGGACGTCAAGCCCCAGAACGTGCTTATCGACGACGAGGGGTCGGCGAAGGTCACCGATTTCGGGATCGCCCGCACACTCGACGAGGAGGGCCTGACCGCCGACGGCCGTGTCCTCGGCACCACCGACTACGTCTCGCCCGAGCAGGCCCTCGGCCGGCCGGTGACCGGGCAGTCGGATCTGTACTCGTTAGGCATCGTCCTGTACGAAATGCTCACCGGCGAGGTGCCGTTCAAGGGCGAGAACCAGGTCGCGGTGGCGATGAAGCACGTCCGGGAGGAGATCCCAGACGTCCAGAGCAAGCGCCCCGAGGTGTCCTCCGCACTCGCCGCGATCGTCGATACCGCGACCGCAAAGCGCGTGGAGGATCGCTACGCCGACGATGCCGAGCTCATCGCCGACCTCGAGGACGCGCTCGCGATCGAGACCGCGCGCTCCGGCACCGCCACCGGCGAGGTCACGAGCGTGCTGCGGACGCTGCCGTCCCAAACCCGAAACCGGATCCCGTTCCAGATCCGCCACCGGGTCGGCGCCGCGCTGCTGGTAGTCCTGCTGTTCGCGCTCGTCGGCGGCGGGATCGCGTATATCGCCACCAGGACGCACCACGGGACCCCGAAGCTCTCGGCCCCGGCCCCCAGCGCGCATCTGACGCCCATCAGCCTCGCGGCCGCGCACGACTACAACCCGGACGCGCTCACCCCACCGAAGACCCAGAACCCAGCTCAGGACGGGCTCGCGATCGACGGGAACCGCAACACCTACTGGCCGACCCAGCACTACTACACCGGTCAGCTCGGCAAGCCCGGTGTCGGGCTGTACGTCGACGCCGGCTCCGCCGTCCGCGCGACGAAGATCGTGATCTACACCGGGACGCCCGGCTGGCGCGGCCAGATCTGGGGCAGTAACTCGCTGCCCGATCCGAATGTGTTCACCAACGGTCCGGGCGGCTGGTTCCAGCTCGCGCAGATCCCGAGCGTCCAGCAGACCCAGGCGGTCTCGCTCGCCACTCCCAAGACCGGCTACCGGTATTACCTGGTGTGGATCACCGGACTGCCGGCCGGCAGGCAGCTCGTCGATCTGAACGAGATCGCGCTCTACAAGCTCTCGCGGTAGAGCTTCAGGGCTTAGCCGTAGTCGTAGAAGCCGCGCCCGGACTTGCGCCCGAGCCGGCCGCTCGCGACCATCCGCTTCATCAGCGGCGGCGGCGCGTACTCGTCGCGTTTGAACTCCTCGTACAGCGAGTTGCACACGGCGTAGAGGACGTCGAGCCCGATGAAGTCGCACAGGGTCAACGGCCCCATCGGGTGACCACAGCCGAGCTTCATCCCGTTGTCGATGTCCTCGCGCGAGGCGAAGCCGTCCTCGTACATCCGGACCGCCGCCATCAGGTACGGGACCAGGAGCATGTTCACGATGAAGCCCGAGCGATCCTTCGTCTCGATCGGGCGTTTGCCGAGCTTATGCACGAAGGTCTTGGCGCGGTCGACCGTGCCCTCACTGGTGTCGAGCGCGACGACGACCTCCACCAGCATCATCACCGGCACGGGGGAGAAGAAGTGCAGACCAAGCACTCGCTCGGGCATGCGAATCGCCTGCGCGAGCTCGGCGATCGGGATCGAGGACGTGTTCGAGGCGACGATCGCCCCGTCCGCCACGACCTCGTCGATCGCGCTCATGACCTCGAGCTTCAGCCGCTCGTCCTCGGGCACGGCCTCGATCACGAGGTCGGCCTCGCCGATGGTCTCGATTCGCGTGGTCAGATCGATCCGATCGCGCGCCGCCCCGGCGGCGGCCGCGTCCAGTTTGCCGCCCCGTACCGCGCGCGCCAGCGAGATGTCGATCCGCTCGGCCGCGCGAGCGAGCGAGGCAGCGTCGACGTCGCGGACGATCACCGGGAGCCCGGCCACCGCCACCGTCTCGGCGATGCCGGTTCCCATGAATCCGGCTCCGACGATGGCGACAGATCCGATCTCGGTCATCTACGGCGCAGATTAGTGACGGTGGCGCCGCTCCGCCGTGTGGCGCTCGAGCGCCAGCTGGACCAGCCGGTCGAGCACTTCCGCGTACGGGATCCCGCTGGCCTCGAACAGCGACGCGTACACGCTCGTGCTCGTGAACCCCGGCATCGTATTGAGCTCGTTGAGGAGCACCCGATCGCGCTCGACGAAGAAGTCGACCCGCGCGAGGCCGTAGCAGTCGGCGCCGAGGAACGCCTGGATCGCGACGTCCTTGATCTGCTCGCGGACGTGGTCGGGTACGCGCGCGGGAACGATCAGCTGCATCCCGCCCGGCGTGTACTTGGCCTCGTAGTCGTACCAGCCTGTCTCGCCCTTGGCGAGCACGATCTCACCCGGCTCAGAGGCGATCGGATCGCTGCCCCCGAGCACCGAGCACTCGACCTCGAGACCTCGGGCCGCAGCCTCGACGATCGCGAGCGGATCGTGCTCGAATGCCGTCTCGAGCGCCGGCGGCAGCTCGTCCTCGTAGGCGACGCGGACGATCCCGACCGAGGAGCCGAGCCGCGCCGGCTTGACGAACACCGGCAGCCCAAGCGGCGCCAGGTCTCCGAGCACGCGGTCGCGCTCGGATGCGAACGCCTCGGCGCGAACCGCCCGGTAGGCGACCTGGGGGAGGCCGGCATGCGCCATCAACTCCTTGAACATCACCTTGTCCATGCACAGCGCTGACGAGAGCACACCGGCGCCGACGTACGGAACGTCGAGGCACTCGAGCAGGCCCTGGACCGTGCCGTCCTCGCCGAACGGACCGTGCAGCACCGGGAACGCCACGTCGACGCCGTCAAGACCATGTCCGGGCTCCACAGCGACGGTGGCACCGTCACGGCGCCAGACCCCGTCGCGGCCGATCTCGATCGCGATCGGCACATGGCCGGCCTCCTCGAGACCCGCCCGGACGGATGCGGCCGAGGCGAGTGAAACCTCGTGCTCGGAGGATCGGCCTCCGCCGAGCACCGCAACGCGGACGGCGCTCACGGCGTCGGGGTACTCGTCGTCCCGCTGGTGGACGTCGTGGACGTGGTCGAGCTCGTGCCGGGGCTGTTGGTGGTCGTCGTCGTGGTCGGCGTCGGCGCCGTGTAGTGGCCGACCACGATCGTCACCGGCGTGTTCTTCTTCTCCATGCTGCCGGCGGCCGGGTTCTGGCTGAGCACGACGCCGCCCTGGCCTTTGGTGGTGACAGCCTGGGGCTGCACCACGGCCGGGAACCCGGCCACGCCGAGCGTGTGCTCGGCTTTGCCGCGCTTGTCGCCGACGACGCTCGGCACCGCGATCGTCGGAGACGCCTTGGCGACCACGAGGTCGATCGTCGCGCCCGGTTTCTCGGAGGTGCCGCCCACCGGGGTCTGGCTGATCACGGTGCCCGGCGGGGCCGTGGTCGATACCTCCTCCGTGGTGTTGACGATGAAGCCACCCGGCGAACCCTCGAGCTGGGCCTTGGCCTGGCTGACCGTCTCACTGGTGACATCCGGGACGCGCACCGGCGGCGGACCGGTCGAGACGAAGATGGTCACCTGCGAGTTCACCGCGGGATTCTCCCCGGCGGCCGGGGTCGTCTGGATCACACGACCGGACGCGATCGTCCCGTTCGACTGGTAGATCACGCGCCCGACCTTCAGGTTCGCGATCTCGATCGCGGACCTGGCCTGCGACAGCGTTTCCCCGAATACCTGGGGAACCTGCGTATTCCCGGGTCCGCTCGACACCTCGAGCGTGACCGTCGTCTGCTGCTTTACCTCGGCGCCCGCCTTCGGGTCCTGGCCGATGACCGTCCCCTGCCTCCGCTGGCTCGTGACCTGGACCTGGCCGACGTTGAAGCCGGCATTCTGGAGCTGGGCCTGGGCGACCGTGAACTGCTCGCCGGTCACGCTGGGCACCACGACCTTCGTCGGGCTCGAGCGCGTGAGCAGGTAGGCGACTCCCCCGCCGGCGAGGCACAGCAGCGCGAGGATTAGCAGCACCCACGGCCACCTCCGGCGACGCTCGGGCGGGTACTGATCCTCGGGGAACGGGCCGACGACGACACCGCCGAGGGTGTCGCCACGGGCGGGTGGAGCCGCTGTCCGGGGCGCGGTCAGCGCGGCCGCCGCCGCGTACCTACCCGCGGCCACGCCGGCCAGCGCCGGGAGGCTCGCCGTACGCTCTCCCCGCTCGCCGGATTGGATTGCGGTCTTGGCCTGCTCGAGCGCGGTGATGAACTGATCGGCGTTTGCCGGACGGTCCACGGGGTTCTTGTTCAGCCCCCACATGACGACCTGCTCGAGCTCGGACGGGACGCTCGGGTTGATCGCGGTGGGGGGAGGGGGCGCCTCGGAGACGTGCTTGAGCGCGATCGTCACCGCCGACTCGGCGTCGAACGGCACGCGTCCGGTGAGCATCTCGTACAGGACGACGGCGACCGAGTAGAGGTCAGACCCGGCGCTGACGGCGTGGCCCTGGGCCTGCTCGGGGGAGAGGTACTGCGCGGTTCCCATGATCGAACCGGTCTCGGTCATGTCCGACGCCCCCGCCCGGGCGATCCCGAAGTCGGTCACCTTGGCGTTGTCGGCATCGTCCACGATCACGTTGTGGGGCTTGAGGTCGCGATGGATAACGCCGCGCCGGTGGGCGAACCGCGCCGCCTTGAGGATCTGGATCGTGATGTCGATCGCGCGGATCGGATCGAGCGGCGCCTCGTCGCGGATCAGCTGCTTGAGCGAGCGCCCGGGCAGGTACTCCATCGCGATGTAGTACGTCCCGTCGAACGAGCCCCGGTCGTACACGCTGACGACGTTCGGGTGCTGGAGCCCGGCGGCCGCCTGGGCTTCGCGACGGAAGCGCTCGACGAAGCCCGGATCCTCGGCGAACCGCTGGTACAGCAGTTTCAGCGCGACCTTGCGGCCGAGCTGTTCATCCTCGACCAGGAACACGTCGGCCATTCCGCCGGCCCCCAGCCGCGACACGATCCTGTAGCGGTCGTCAACGATCGTGCCGGGGCCGAGAGCGGCCATCACCTACGCGCCGTCCGCCAGCAGCGTCTGGAGCACCGTCTTGGCGATCGGGGCGGCGACCGAGCCGCCGAAGCCGCCATTGGACTCGTCGATCATCACGGCGATCGCGATCTTCGGATGGTCAGCGGGCGCGAACGCGACGAAGGCCGGCTGGGTCAGGTTCGATCCGTTGGGGCCGATCTGCGCCGTTCCGGTCTTGCCGGCAACGCTGATACCCCCAAGCTGAACCGCGGTGCCGGTTCCTTCCTCGACCACCTTCTCCATCATCCTCGTCACTTCCGCGGCCGTCGAGGACTTCATCACGTGGCTGTAGACGGTCGGATTGGTCGTCCTGACCGTCCGGCCGTCCTGGTCGACGACGCGGTCGATCAGGTGTGGCGTCATCAGCGTTCCGCCATCGGCGACTGCGGAGGCCACCATCGCCATCTGGAGCGGCGTCACGAGCAGCCCGCCCTCGCCGATCCCGATCCGGCCGATGTCCTCGTCGCGGCTCGCGGGCGGATACGCACGGGTCGGGGTCACGTAGGGCTGGCTGATCGCGAGCTGGAACGACGGGTAGTCGAGCGGCGGCTTCGAATAGAAGCCGAACCGCTTCATGTAGTCCGTCATGGTCCCCCGTCCGACGTGCTCGGCGACCTGGGCGAAGATCGTGTTGATCGAGTACGTCATCGCGGTCGTGAGCGTCTGCGGGCCCCAGCTCTTGCCGCCGTCGTTGGCCAGCGGCACGCCCGAGACCGTGATCGGCGAGTTGCCGTTGATCACCGAGTTCGGGGTGTACATGCCGGAGTCGATCGCCGCCGTCGCAGTCACGATCTTGAACGTGGAACCCGGAGCGTAATGCCCCTGGGTCACGCGGTTGAAAGTAGTGTCGGTCGTGCTGTTGCTGCTCGGCGGGTTGTTGTTGTCGTAGCCGGGGTTGGCGTACATGACCTTGACCGCGCCCGTGCTCGGATCGAGCGCGACGACCGAGCCGTGCATCCCCGCGAGCGCCTGGATCGCGGCCCGCTGCCCTTTCGGGTCCAGCGTCGTGTAGACGTCGTCGCCGACGGGACGCGGGCTGAGCTGGCCGAAGATCGAACTCAACCCGGTCTGAATGCCGCGCAGATCCGCGCCGGCGGAGTCCTCGAGTCCGATCGCCTCGCTCTTGGCGGCGATCGAGAATCCGACCGGCTGGGAGAACAGCCGCCCGGTCGGGTACGTCCGGCTCCAGGTGTTGCCGGGCGCCGGCACGGACTTCGCGAGCACGGTCCCGTCCGCGGCCAGGATCCGCCCCCGCTTGATCTTGAGCTCGTCGAGCAGGGTGCGCACGTTGAGCGTGTTGTTGTTGAGCGAGGATGCCTCGAACACGGTCCAGCGCGAGGTAAACAAGACGAGTAGCGCGAACAGGAGGATGACCACGCCGAACAGCCGTGCGATCGGGGCGTTCACTCGGGCCTCCGGGCACGGTCGGAGACGAGCAAGAGCAGGGCCAGCAGCACGAGGTTGGCGACGATCGACGACCCCCCGTAGGAGATGAAGGGCAGGGTCACGCCGGTGAGCGGGATCACGCGGGTGACGCCGCCGACGATCACGAACACCTGGAGCGCAAACATCGCGCTGAGGCCGACGGCGAGCAGAGTCGAGAACGAGTCGCGTGCCAGCAGCGCCACTTTGAACCCGCGCGCGACGAACAGGAGATAGGTGATGAGCACGGCCACCGCGCCGAACAGGCCGAGCTCGTCGGTGATGACGGCGTAGATCATGTCCGTCTGGGGGAAGGGGAGCAGCGGCCCGCCGCCGGGCAGCGTCAGCTGGGCCTGTCCGAAGCCCTGGCCGAACAGCCCGCCCGCCGCCTGGGCGAAGATCGAGTTCGCCACCTGGTAGCTGCCCAGCGGCGCGTGGTACAGGGTCGGGTTGAGCGGATGCAGCCAGGTTTCGACGCGGGCGTGGATGTGGGGTATGTGCGTCCCCAGGTACCAGAATCCGATGCCCGCGGCGATCAGGCCGATCACCACGAACGACAGACGGTTCGTCGCGACGTACAGCATCGCCAGCAAGCCGCCGTAGAACATCACCGAGGAACCGGTGTCGCTCAACACGACGAGCGTCGCCATCGCCAGGCCCCAGATGACGACCACGGGTCCGAACTGCTTCAGGGGCGGAAAGGTGATCCCGAGGAAGCGCCGGCCGCCCTGCACGAGCACCTGCCGGGTGTCGCGCAGGTAGCTCGCCAGGAAGATGACGAGCCCGATCTTCGCGAACTCCGCCGGCTGGAAAACGAACAGTCCCGGGATGCGAACACCGAGGTAGGCGCCGTTGGCCGAGTAGCCGATGCCGGGCAGGCGCGGCAACACCAGCAGCCCGAGCGAGATCAACACGATGATGTAGCGGTAGCGCTCGAGCTTGCGGTAGTCGCGGAGCAGGATGATCGTGGCCGCGAACAGGATCAGCCCGAGCACGAACCACTGGGCCTGCTGGCGGGCCAGGGTCGGGTTGATGCGGTACACCATCACCAGCCCGAAGCTCGCGAGCACTGCCACCAGGGGAAACATGTACGGGTCCGCGCGCGGCAGGGTGAACCGGATGAAGATGTGCGCGGCGATGCACAGCCCGAGGAACAGCGCGCCGTAGGTCAGCGACGCGTTCGACAGCGCATTCGAGCGCTGGATGAACACGCCGGCGAAGCCGGCGGTCACGAGCAGCGACGCCGGGATCAGGCCGAGCAGCTCTCGGTTGCGCGCGCTCATCGCACCGGTGCTCGTCGATCGCGTTGCGCCATCGTGGGCGGGCCCCCGGTCAAGCGGTTCACGGCGAGATCCGGCCCTGCTCGAGATCCATCACCAGCGAGGTCGCATCGGACTGCGACCGCAGGTTGTTGTTCAGAAGCTGGCCGCGGCGGGCGGCCGGAACGACCTGAGCCGGCACGCCCGACACGTAATACGTCTCGTAGAGCGGCACGCCGAACGGGAGGGTGTACGGCAGTCCGCGGTAGACCGTGACGATCCCCTGTGCGTTGGTACCAACGAAGTAGAGCTGGCGGCTCGCCAGATAGCCGCCGGCGCCGATCAGGCCGAGGACGATGACGATCGCCAGCAGCGCCGCGATCGGAGTGACGAACCGCCGCTCGCGGTGAATGGACTCCGGCGGACGGGGCTGAAGGCGTCGCGCCCCCGGAGCGGCCGGCTCCATGCGCCGGGGGCCGGAGAACTTTGGCGGCGCGGCGACGGCGACCGCGGTCGCGCCGGCGCGGCCCGCGTCCTCGGTCGGAGCGGCGTCGGCGTCGCGCGGCACAGCGATCCCGACCATCGTGTCCTCGCCGGCGCTTTCGTCGGCGCCCACCTCCTCAAGGCGGAACAGCACGACGGTGATGTTGTCCCGACCGCCCGCCTCGTTGGCTTCCCGGATGAGCGCGTCCGCGGCCTCGTCGAGATTTTCGTGCTCGGCCAGTACGTCCTTGACCCGCGGCTCGGAAATCATCGAGGTGAGGCCGTCGCTGCACAGCAAAACCACGTCGCCGGCGCGGGCCGGATATGTCCAGGTGTCGACTTCGACGTCTGGCTCGGGGCCGAGGGCACGGGTGATGATCGACCGCTGCGGATGCTCGGCGGCCTGCTCCTCGGTCAGCTTCCCGCGGCGCACGAGCTCGTCGACCAGCGAGTGGTCCTGAGTCAAGCGCTGGAGCGTCCCGTCCCGGAACAGGTAGGCCCGGCTGTCGCCGACGTGGGCGATCGCCACGTGGGTGTCATCGACGTAGGCCGCGGTCAGCGTCGTTCCCATACCCGCCCGCCCGCGATCCGCGCGCGAGCGCTCGTAGATCTCCTGGTTGGCCTCGCGGACCCGGGCGGCCAGGCGCTCCTCGGGGCTGCCCGAATCGGGGAGGCCCTGCTCGAACGCTTCGACGGCTATCCGCGAGGCGACCTCGCCTGCCTGGGCGCCGCCCATCCCGTCGGCGACGACGAACACCGGTGCGCGCGCGTACGCGCTGTCCTCGTTGTCTCGCCGCTGACGGCCGGTATCGGTCTTGCAGGTGGTCTCGGCTGCGCGCAGCATGATCAGGGTGTGCGGATAGCTGGCTGGTTCGTCATTGTTGGTAAGAGAACTCGGAGTCGCCGATCCTGATCCGATCGCCGGGATGCAGCGGCTGGGGGCCGTCCAGAGGCTCCTCGTTCAGGTAGGTCCCGTTGGTGGATCCGAGGTCCTCGATCACGACGACGAACCCCTCCCGCGAGATGCGGGCGTGGTGCGCTGATGCGAACGGATCGTCGAGCCTGATCTCGACGTCTCCGCGGCCGAGGGTAGCGCCATGATTAGGAATTTCATACGAGCTGCCGCTCTCGTGTCCAGGCGCGCGTTCGACCGTCAGGCGTGGGTCGAAGTCATCGCGGTCGTGGTCGCCGAAACCGCCGGCGGCGTCGTACATGCCCGTGGCGTCGTAGCTCGCGGCCTCGTCGTTCCGAACCACGCCGCCCCGGCCGCGGCGCAAATCGCGCATCGCGCTCCACGCCACCCACATCAGGAACAGGTAGAGCACGATCAGGAAGCCGAACTTGAGACCTACCGAGACGGGCGCGAGCATGGGCTACTCCAGCGTGAACGTCATCACGGACTCGCCGACCTCGATCTCGTCGCCGTCCCGCAGCACCTCGGAACCCTCGATCTGGCGTCCGTTGAGCCTTGAGCCGTTCGTCGAGCCCAGGTCGGCGAGGACCCACGACCCACCTCGGGGGCGGATCTCGGCGTGCTGCCGCGACACGTTCGGATCGTTCAGCACGACGTCCGCCTGGCGGCCTCGGCCGACGGTCGCTCCCGACGGCCCCACTACGACCCGCTTGCCGTCGATCAGCAGCAGCGCCTTCTGCGCGCGGGCCCGACTCCGCTCCTCGAGCGGCTCCGCCACCCGCTCCGCGGTGCTGTAGACCATCGTCCGCCCCGACTGAGCCTCGGCAGGCGCGCTGACCGGCTCGTCCTCGGGCTGGGCGACTCGCGTCTGGATGCCGAACTCGCCGAGGCCAAGGCGGTCGTCGGTCTCGAACTCGATCACCGGCCGCGAAAGCAAGGTCAAGCGCTCCCTGCGGGCATGTTCGAGCAGATACCCAGCAAGCTCGGCCGTGAGCGCCGCTTCGTAGCCCGCGAACCGCTCACGGTCGCGCGGAGAGAGGAATACGCGGTACTCGTTGGGCGCATACGTCCGGGACACCGAGAACGACTTGTGCTCCTCCATCTCCCGCGCGAGCTTGCGTGCGATCTCAACGGGGCGGACCTCGGACCGGAAGGCACGGCTGAACGTCCCCTCGACGAGGCCGGCGATCTTGTTCTCCAGATTCTTCAGGACGCTCATGGCTGGGGGGCGAGATCCCGTTGGCGGCAGGGTTTCGGGGGATTTGCCGGAGTTCCATGCTACGCGGTTGGCGTGCAATCTTTCGCCCACCGCGCGCTCGCGAGCCGGCGCCCGCTTTGCCTCATGACCAGCGCCCCGAACGCCCCGGCGAATGCGCCCCCGAGCGCCGCGGCGGCGGAGATATGTGGGCCGCTGGCGAGGCTACCGACCGCGGTCGTGGCCAGCCCCAGCGCCAGCGCCCAGCCGCTGAGAAGCACGGCCTCGAGCACCGGTGAACGACGGACCTGAGCCCACGGGAGCACGACGGCCGCCGCCGCCCAGATCGCGCATCCCACGAGCGTGCCGGTTGTGAGGATTGGCGCAAGGATGTGGTGGGCGGTGCCGGACAGCGATTCGTCCCATGAGGCGTGAGCGAGTACGAGCCACAGCCAGCCCGTGAGCGCCAATACGGCGCGCCGCCAGGCGGGGCCGGCGAGTCCCGCAGCCGCGGGCCACGCGCCGGCGAGGCCGATCGCGCCCAGTGCCGGGGCCCCTGCGGACAGCGGCCAGGCCGGGCCGTCGCGAGGCGTCAGGACCACCGGGACAAGAGCTCCGGCGATCAGGATGAGGGCCATCCCGGCGTGGGAGTGGATCAGGAGCCCGGTCGCCATGAACGCCGTGAGTGCGATCCAGCCGGCTCGGGGGAATGCGGCGACCACCACACCGCCGACGCATGCCGTGACCGCGGCCGGGACCGGCGAGGAGCCGGGCGCGTGGCGGGCCAGCCAGACGGCGATCGCCGCCGCCGCCGCGCCGGCAAGCGCGCGTCGTGGCCACGGAATGTGCGTTTTCTCACGTTCGACCGGGCTCTCGCCGGCGGTGGGTTGTCGCTCCTCCCTCCGGCTCCGGCGCTCGTCCCTCCGCGTCCGGCGGTCCTCGAGGTGCATTTCGTATTCGTCGGTGTCGCGCCGGGTTCTGGTCCCGGTGGTGCGCGGTCGCCAGGCCTCCGCGACGACCCCGGGTTCGTCCGCGACCCGGGCCTCTGCGGCGGTCAGCGACGCCCGCAGCTCATCGAGCCGTCCGCGCTCTCCGGGGCGCGGACGGAGCGCCAGGTCGATCGACTGACCGAGCTCGCGTGGGAGCTCGCGGCGCTGACGGCGAAGGGGCGGCAGGCGCATCCCCAGCCGTCGTGCTTGCGCGCCGCCGGCGCCGGTCCGGACGGGGTTCACGCCGGTGAGACCCTCATAGAGGACAAGCGCGAGCGAGAACAGATCGGCGGAGGCGCCCGCGGGCAGCCCCTGGGCCTGCTCGGGTGCCATGTACGCGGCGGTGCCGATCACGTCCCCGGTCATCGTCAGCGAGTCGCCGCCTAGCACACGGGCGACGCCGAAGTCGGTCAGCCTGGCCACGCCGGCTTGGCTCGTGGGCCGGTTGGGAACGAGGACGTTCGACGGCTTGACGTCGCGATGGATCACGCCGTGGGCGTGGGCATGCGACAGGGCGTCGCACAGCGCGATCCCGATCTGGACGACGTCGCGGTCGGATAGGCGCCCCTCGGCGAGGAGCCGGTCGAGCGTCGTCCCCTTGACGAGCTCGGAGACGAGATACGCACCCTCGTCATCGACGGCTGCCTCGTATAGCGTGACGATCCCGGGGTGCGCGAGCCGGGCCGCGGCGCGAGCCTCGCGCTCGAACCGCCCACCTACGATGCGCTCGCGGGGGAGGATCTTGATCGCGACATCGCGGTCGAGCCGTTCGTCGCGCGCGAGCCACACGGTGGCGAAGCCGCCAGTCCCGAGCCGGCGGCGGAGGCGGTAACGCTCGAGGACGGTCGGGCCGTCGGGTCGCATCCGCGCGGTCCGGGCGATGGGGCCGCGCACCTCCTCGGCGACACCTTCGCCCCGCGCAGGTACCCCTCCGACGCGAGTCTGGGCCTGCGATTCGGAGGGATCGTCCGTGTGCACGGGCATCTCTTCGCGACAACGGTCACCTTCCCCTTTGCCTGCAAATGTTCGGAAACGCCTTACCGCCGTTCGGGCGTTCATACTGAGGCTTCCAGACTTCCGCAAGGAGCGAGCAGCGTGTCGTTCTTCGACGAGCCTGAGGAGACTCGTACCGCACAACGATCGGCACCGCGGCGACGCCGGCCGACCGGGGGTGGTCGCCGACCGCCGACCGCGGACCGCCAGGCATTCATGGTCCGCCGGGTCGGGCTGGCGGCCGTGGTCATCATCGCGATCATCCTGATCGCGGTGCTTGTCAACAGCTGCGAGACCAGCGCCCGCAACAGCGCGCTGAAGGACTACAACAACAGCGTCGCTTCGTTGAACGCGCGGTCGGTCCAGACCGGCGGGAACTTCTTCAAGGTGCTCTCGGGCGGCACCAGCGACCCGACCAGCCTCCAGCAGGGGCTCGCGCAGGCCGCCGGTGACGCGAACACCGAACTGAGCAATGCCAAGGGCCTGAGCACGCCCGACGAGGTCAAGAGCGCGCAGCAGCACTTTGTCGACGCGCTCCAGATGCGCAAGGACGGGATGACGAACATCGCCAACGAGGTCCAGCCGGCGCTCCAGTCCCAGACCAGCCAAAACGCGGTCAACACGATCGCGGCCGAGATGGCTCGCTTCTACGCCTCCGATGTTCTCTACAAGGACTACACCGTCCCGCAGATCGTCGGCGCCTTACGCGCGGCCGGCATCACCGTCGGCGGCCTGGGCGGCCAGCAGCTCAACTCGAGCCAGTTCCTGCCCTCGATCCAGTGGCTCGATCCCACCCACGTCGCATCCGTGCTCCACGTCACGCTGCCCTCCTCGTCCACGACTTCCCAGAACATCGCGCCGGGCCTGCATGGACACATGATCAACACGGTCAGCGTCGGCGGCAGCCAGCTCCAGACGGGCTCCACGAACTCGATCCCGGCCAGCCCCGCGCCCACCTTCACGTTGAACTTCGCGAACACCGGCCAGAACACCGAGAACAACGTCAAGTGCAA
>Ga0308309_10001208_pt1 | contig 15407 bp, 12 predicted proteins | sample HubBroMetageWFT5_FD_192491 | JGI IMG/M metagenome (GOLD analysis project Ga0308309, IMG submission 192491) | Warmed and freeze-thawed soil microbial communities from the Hubbard Brook experimental Forest, New Hampshire - Hubbard Brook CCASE Soil... | ecosystem: Environmental > Terrestrial >...
GCACTCGCGAGCAGCGCGCGCGGTTTCTGCCGAAGCTGATGACGATGGCGCATTTTGCCAGTTATTGCCTGACCGAGCCGGGCAGCGGCTCGGATGCGGCGGCACTCGCCACCCGCGCGGTGCGCGCCGGCGACGACTACGTTCTCAACGGGACAAAGGCGTTCATCTCCGGCGCTTCGGTCAGCGACCTCTACGTGACGATGGTGCGCACCGGCGGGGCGGGGCCGAAGGGCATCTCCTGCCTCGTCGTCGAAAAGGGTATGCCGGGGCTCTCCTTTGGCAAGAAAGAGCGCAAGCTCGGCTGGAACACGCAGCCGACCGCGATGGTGATCTTCGAGGATTGCCGTGTCCCGGTCGCCAACCGACTCGGCGAGGAGGGCGACGGCTTCAAGATCGCGATGATGGGGCTCGACGGCGGCCGGTTGAATATTTCCGCCTGCTCGCTCGGCGGCGCGCGAGCCTGCCTTGAAGCGGCGCGTGACCATCTGCTCGAGCGGCGGCAGTTCGGGCAGCCGCTCGCCGATTTCCAGGCGTTGCGGTTCAAGCTCGCCGACATGGCGACCGAGCTCGAGGCGGCGCGGCTGATGGTGCGGCGCGGCGCGGGGAGCCTCGACTGCGGCGACCCGGAGGCGACGATGCATTGCGCGATGGCCAAGCGCCTCGCAACCGATGCCGGGTTTCACATCTGCAACGAGGCCTTGCAGCTGTTCGGCGGCTACGGCTACCTCAAAGATTTCCCGATCGAGCGCTATCTGCGCGACGTGCGGGTCCATCAAATCCTCGAAGGCACCAACGAGATCATGCGGGTCATCATCGCCCGGCGCTTGCTCGGCGGCTGATGGCCGACACCGACGAGATCCTGCTTGGCCGAAAAGGCGGCCTGGCGATCCTGACGATCAACCGGCCGCAGGCGCTCAACGCACTGACCCTCGACAATTACCGCCGCATCGATCCGGCATTGCGCGACTGGGCGGCCGACCCGTCGGTGCATGCTGTCGTGGTCCGCGGCGCCGGCGACCGGGCGTTCTGCGCCGGTGGCGATGTGCGCGCGGTCTATGCGGCGGGGAGCGGGATCAGCGGCGACCCAGACCTGCCCGTGGTCTTTTTTCGTGAAGAATACGAGCTGATCCGGCGGATTCACCATTTCCCCAAGCCCTACATCGCGGTCATCGACGGCATCACGATGGGCGGCGGCGCCGGGATTTCGATCAACGGCGCCTACCGCATCGCGACCGAGCGCACCGTCCTCGCGATGCCGGAGACCGGGATTGGGCTCTTTCCCGATGTCGGCGCAACGCGCTTTCTGAACCGCTGCCCCGGGCATGTCGGACGGTATCTCGGCTTGACCGGCGCACGGGTGAATGCGGCGGACGCGCTCTATTGCGGCTTCGCCACGCATGCCGTGAAACATGATTCCGTCGAGGTACTGCTCGATGAGATGAGCCGCGAGCACGTCGCGATCGAAGACTGCCTGCGGCGTTTCGCTGTCGATCCGGGTCCGGCCCCGCTCGCGGCGCTGCGGCCGGCGATCGACCGCTGCTTTGCCCGGGACAGTGTCGAGGCGATCCTGGACGCGCTCGCGGTGGAATCGGCCGGCGGCGGTGTCAACGCGGAATGGGCCGAGGAAACGCGGGCCAGCCTGCGGACCAAATCGCCGACCAGCCTCAAGATCACCTTGCGCCAGCTGACGATCGGGCGGGATTACGACCTCGACGCGGCGCTCTCTCTTGAGTACCGGCTGACTCAGCACGCCATGGCCGGGCACGACTTCTACGAAGGCGTCCGGGCCATGCTGATCGACCGGGACCGCAAACCGCAATGGCGCCCCGCGGCATTGGCCGAGGTGACCGACAGCGCGGTCGACGCGTATTTCGCCCCGATCAGCGATCGCGAGCTGCGCTTTGCATAGCTTCCACAGAAATGCCCAATAGTTCTCATCGTCACCCTCACGCAAGCGGGCGTCCAGGGCCATCCGCTCAGGAGCTCCTCGCCGCTGGATTCCCGCTTTCGCGGGAATGACGAACTGGAAGGAATCATGATGACGACGATCGGGTTTATCGGGCTCGGCAATATGGGGGCGCCGATGGCGGCCAATCTCGTCAGCGCCGGCCACCAGGTGACCGGGTTCGACCTTGTGCCGGGAGCTATGGAGGCGCTCACGACGAAGGGCGGTCACGTGGTTGCATCGCTCGCCGAAGTCGCCGGCGCAGGCGACATCGTGATCACGATGTTGCCCGCCGGCCCGCAGGTGCGCTCGGTCTATCTCGACCCCGGCGGCGTTCTTGCCGGCGCCCGCCGCGGCGCATTGCTGATCGACTGCTCGACGATCGACGTCGAGACCGCGCGGGCGGTGGCGGCAGCGGCTAAGGAGGCGGGGTTCGACATGCTCGACGCACCGGTGTCGGGTGGGGTCTCCGGGGCGGAAGCGGCGAGCCTCACTTTCATGGTCGGCGGCGAGGCCGAAATCTTCGCCCGCGCCCAGCTGGTACTGGCCGCAATGGGCCGGACGATCGTCCATGCCGGGCCGGCGGGCAACGGCCAGGCGGCCAAAATCTGCAACAACATGATCCTCGGCATTTCGATGATTGCCGTATGCGAGGCGTTTTCGCTCGCCGAGCGGCTCGGGCTCGAGGCGCAGACCCTGTTCGACATCAGTTCCAAATCATCCGGGCAATGCTGGGCATTGACCAGCTATTGCCCGGTGCCGGGACCGGTTCCGGCGTCGCCGGCAAACCGCGACTATGCACCAGGCTTCACCGCGGCGATGATGTTGAAGGATTTGCGGCTCGCGCAGCAGGCGGCGGGCGCGACGGCGACAGCGACCCCGCTCGGCGCAACCGCCGCCAGTCTCTACCAAATGTTCGTCGATGGGGGGGCCGGCGTTCTCGATTTTTCGGGGATTTATCGCTTAATCCGCAAATCCGACGATCAAATTTGAAACGATAAATTTACAAACCGGCGGTAAGCTTACCGTCTTTTTGCCGGCAAGCGAGGCTCGGATGAATACCGCTTATCTAGAGGTGATTTCGCTCGTCGAGCGACTCCACCGCCATTTTCTCGAGGTCGTAAAGCTCGAGCTCGAAGGGCTCGGGATCCACGACATCAACAACGTTCAAGGAATGATGCTGTTCAATATCGGCGACGCGGAGATGACGGTCGGCGAGCTCACATTGCGGGGCTGCTATCTCGGCTCGAACGTCTCGTACAACGTCAAGAAGATGGTCGAAAACGGGTATCTGGCGCAGCAGCGCTCGCTGCACGACCGGCGTTCGATCCATGTCCGCCTGACCGAAAAGGGGGTCAGGTTGCGCGACCTCCTGACTGCGATGCATCGGCGCCATGCCGAAATGCTGCCGAACGCCGCCGTGAGCGTCGAAGATCTGCAGGGCGCCAACGCCGCACTCCGCCGCCTGGAGCGGTTCTGGATCGGCGCCGGCGACTTTGTGCAGCGCCCGCCGCAGTTCGCCGCCTGATTTTTTTCCGGCTGATTTTTTTGGTGACGGCGCCGCTTTTATCGGTGACGCCACCGCCTGGGGCTGCGAGGCTGCTCGCAGATTATCGCGGAGGATCGGCATGCCAGCCCAGCTGTTTGCGTTAGCCCCCGGAGTGAGCGTTGCCGGCAGGCTCGACCGGGCGGACATCGATGCGCTCGCCAAAGCCGGTGTGCGCACGATCATCAACAATCGCCCCGATGGCGAAGACCCCGGGCAGCTTCCCGCCGTCGAGGCGCGTCGCATTGCCGAGGCTCACGGGATCGCCTACCACCACATCCCGATCACCGCCGCCACATTGTCGCGCGCCGATGTCGACGCCTTTGCCGCAGTGATGCGGGATGGACCGGCGCCGGTCGTGGCGCATTGCCGCAGTGGGACCCGCTCGGCGCTGCTGTGGGCTTTGACCCGTATGCGCGAGGGGGCCAACGCGCTCTCGCTCATCGCCGAAGCCGCCCAACACGGCATCGACATCGCCGGCCTTCCTGCCGTTGCAGCGCGGCTGCGTTAGACGGTCAGGCCGGGGAAGCGGCGGGACCCGCGGCAGCTCTTCCGAAAATCTCCGCCAAAGGCGATTGCCGCAGGTACGACATAACGAGTGCGGCGAGCCCGACAACCAGCCACCACCAAACCAGCTCGCGGCCGAGCCAAAAGAACACCTCAACGCGCGAGCTCAGCCCTTGCCCGGGCACCGGCGAGATCTGTGCGTGGAGAGCATGCCGGAAACACTCCCCCCACATGACGAAGAGCACAGCCGCGATCATCTGGCCGCAAAAGCGTCGTATCTCTCGGTCTTTGACCGAGCGATGGAGGCAGACCAGCCCGGACAATACCGGGAGGAGAAGAATCCCGCGATAGGCGATGTTCTGGCCGGCAAGGAAGCAGGCCGCGATCAACAAGCCGCCGATGACGAGGAACTTCGTCTCGCCCGCCGCCCAGTCGAGCTGCTCGCGCCCGAGCAGCCGAACCGTGCGAAGCGTTCGCGCAACTGCCACTCCGGACAGCGCCGCCACCAGCGATCCCGCGATCAGGACGCGCCACGCGCCTCCGGCCAGAGCTTCCGCAAACCCGAACGGTAGGTTCCAGGCGGAGAAAGCGTCGGTGAAATACGAGGATGCGGCGGGAATGCCCGTCAGCGCTGTTTTCAGTTCGGGGTAAAAGGCGACGCCGAAGAGGATCAGCGCGAAGCCGGCTGCGGCCGCAGTGACCAGCGCGTCGCGCCGCCTTTCGCGTGCGACAAAGATTAACAGCACGAGCGGATAGTATTTGAGCAGGCCGGCGGCTACGAACAGCCCATACGAGAACAGCCGGAAGGGCCATGGCGCGGTGAACACGATCGCGCCGCAGATCACCAGCAGAAAAACGGCGAGATCATTGTTGGCGCGTTCCACAGCATAGACGGTCATTGGCGAAACCGCCGCCGCGCCGAGGATAAACAGTTCCCCGGCGGTGCGTGGGCGCAACACGACAGTCAATGAAAGAAGGAACAGCAGGCCGAGGCCCGCGCCCACCCACCCCGTCGCGCCAGTTCCAAGAGCCCCTGGCACGATCCCCAACCACAGCGGCGAATAAACGTGCGGACGCCCCAGCACATCGCACGGGTTGGACAGATAAACCTCGATGCCCTGCCGCCCGCATTCGGCGGCCGCCAGAACGGCGTGCGTGTCGAGAAAAGGAAAGCTGAACGGTTCGATGCCGAGCACGCGCAGAGCGCCGAAATAGAGAGAGTGCGCCCCCGAGAGCCACAGCCCCGCCATGATCGCGTAAAGGCTCAGCACACCGAAGGGGATCGCCAGACGGTAGGCGAGCTTACTCGCCGCCCGCCGCGAGAACGCGTTATCCGCTTCCACAATGCCCACCCGCGCGCAGCCGGGCCCAGCTTACGGCGGCGATCGTTTACCAAGTGTTGAGCACGCACCGGCTGGGCAAGAATGCCGTGAGACTGGAAGAATGTCGTGCGTCCTTCGAGGCCTCGCTTCGCGAGGCACCTCAGGATGAGGTACTTCGTTGATGGCATTCAGAAAATTCCTCATCCTGAGGAGCTGCCGGAGGCAGCGTCTCGAAGGACGCACCGACGAAATCCAATCCATTCACTGCACCCGATGCAATGCCTGCAGGATCACACCAGCTCGGTCTGTACAAAACTGCGATTGCGCGCGCTTAATGGCCGCCCTTTCACGCCCCTTGTATGATCGCCGCGGAGGGCCAGAATCTGTCTATGCGCACGACCAACGACATCCGCTCAGCCTTTCTCGACTATTTCGCGCGCCACGACCACGAGATCGTCCCGTCGAGCCCGCTCGTGCCGCGCAACGATCCGACATTGCTGTTCACCAATGCCGGCATGGTGCAGTTCAAGAACGTCTTCACCGGCTTGGAGAAGCGGCCTTATCAGCGCGCCGCCACCTCGCAGAAATGCGTGCGCGCCGGCGGCAAGCACAACGATCTGGAAAACGTCGGCTATACCGCGCGGCATCATACGTTTTTCGAGATGCTGGGGAATTTCTCGTTCGGCGATTACTTCAAGGACCGGGCGATCGAGCTTGCCTGGAACCTGATCACCCGCGAGTTTGGGCTCGCGCGCGATCGCCTGTTGGTGACGGTCTATGCCGAAGACAACGAGGCCGCCGCCTTGTGGGCGAAGATTGCCCGGCTCCCAGAGTCGAAGATCATCCGCATCGCCACCTCCGACAATTTCTGGATGATGGGCGACGTCGGACCGTGCGGCCCCTGCTCGGAGATCTTCTACGATCACGGCCCGTCCATTCCCGGAGGTCCGCCGGGAAGCGCCGATGCGGAAGGCGACCGCTTCATCGAAATCTGGAATCTCGTCTTCACGCAGTTCGACCAGGTGAGCCCGGGTGAGCGGGTCCCGTTGCCGCGTCCCTCGGTCGATACCGGCATGGGGCTCGAACGCATCGCCGCGGTCTTGCAGGGCAAACACGACAACTACGACATCGACCTCTTCCGGGCTTTGATCTTGGCGTCGGCGGAAGCCTCCGGCGTGGCGCCGGACGGGCCTCACGCGGTCTCGCATCGCGTGATCGCCGATCATCTGCGCGCCTCGGCGTTCCTGATCGCCGACGGGGTGCTGCCGAGCAAGGAGGGACGCGGTTATGTGCTGCGCCGGATCATGCGGCGGGCGATGCGGCATGCGCACATGCTCGGCTGCAAGGATCCGCTGATGTGGCAGCTGGTGCCGGCGCTGGTGCAGCAGATGGGCGCGGCCTATCCCGAGCTGCTGCGCGCGCAGCCGCTGATCTCGGAAACATTGCGGTTCGAAGAGACCAATTTCAAGCAGATGCTCGACCGCGGGCTGCGCTTGCTCGAAGAGGAGACCGCCCGGCTCCGCCCAGGCGCCGCATTGCCCGGCGAGGTCGCCTTCCGGCTCTACGACACCTTCGGGTTCCCGCTCGATTTGACCGAGGACGTACTGCGCGGGCAGGGCCGGAGAGTGGCCGTCGAGGGCTTCTCGGCGGCGATGGAGCGGCAGCGCGAAGAGGCCCGCAAAAGCTGGGTCGGATCGGGCGAAGCGGCGACTGAAGCCGTGTGGTTCGCGCTGCGCGAGGAGGTCGGCGCCACGGAGTTCCTCGGCTACGAGACCGAAACAGCCGAGGGCGTCGTTCAAGCCATCATGCGCGAGGGGCAGCGCGTCACCGAGGCTGTGGCCGGCGACGACATTGGCGTCATTGTCAACCAGACACCGTTTTATGCGGAATCTGGGGGCCAAATGGGCGACAGCGGGGTCATCTTTTCGCCGAACGGCGCCGAGCTGGCAGTGCGCGACACAGTCAAAAAGGCCGGCGATCTGCACGTTCATCTCGGCACTCTGACCCGCGGCAGCTTGAAAGTCGGTGAGGCCGTAGAGCTCAGGGTCGACGGCGCGCGCCGCCGGCTGCTGCGCGCCAATCACTCGGTCACTCATCTAGTGCACGAGGCGCTGCGCCGGCGCCTCGGCGAGCACGTCACGCAGAAGGGCTCGCTCGTCGCTCCCGACCGGCTGCGCTTCGATTTCAGCCACCCGCGGCCGCTGACGCAGGAGGACATCCGGGCGATCGAGGCCGAGGTCAACGAGCGCATTCGCGCCAACAGCGCCGTGCGCACCCGCTTGTTGACCCCGGACCGCGCCGTCGCCGAAGGGGCGCTGGCGCTGTTCGGCGAGAAATACGGCGACGAGGTCCGGGTCGTCGCGATGGGCGGCGCGGGCGACGACGAGCGGCCCTTCTCGGTCGAGCTGTGCGGCGGCACGCATGTTGGCCGCACCGGCGATATCGGGCTCTTCAAGATCGTCGGCGAAATGGCGATCGCTTCGGGCGTGCGCCGGATCGAAGCTCTGACCGGGGCCGCGGCCGAGGCATATCTAGCGGAGGAAGAGGGGGTGTTGCGCCAGGCCGCAGCGGCGTTGCGCACGACGCCTTCGGAACTGCCGGCGCGCATCGTCAATCTCGTCGAGGAGCGCCGCCGGCTCGAACGCGAGCTTTCCGAAGCCCGCCGCGCCCTCGCAAATGCGGGCCCCTCGGCCAGATCGACCGAGAAACGCATCGGCGACGTCGCATTCGACGGCCGGGTGGTCGACGGCGTACCCGGACGCGAGCTCAAATCCCTGGCGGACGATCTCAAGCGCCGCATCGGCTCGGGCGTCGTCGCCGCCGTCTCTCGAGCCGACGGCAAGGCGGCGATCGTCGTCGGCGTCACCGCCGATCTGACCGGCCGTTTCGACGCGGTCGAGCTGGTTCGTCTCGGCGCCGAAGCGCTCGGCGGCAAGGGCGGCGGCGGCCGTCCCGATATGGCGCAGGCGGGCGGTCCCGATCCCTCTCGCGCCGAGACGGCCTTGGCCGCCGTCGAGCGCGCCATCGCTGCCAAGCTGCAGGCCGCGGCATAACTCGCAAAAGTCCGGCGCCCCGATTCGGCGGGTTTGCGGGCGTTAGCCGTTGCGCGAAAGCGCGGGCGGCGGGCATTTTTCGCACCGGTAAGAAATTCTGGACGCTGCTTTGACGTTCCCTGCATAATTGCTGACGGGGGCCGGTGTGCAACGATTTGGTTTACGTCTTGGGCAACAGGGGGGACCGCGCAGAATGAGGGGAAACTCTGCGCCGCTACTTTTGCTCTCCTCGATCGTCGCGGCGCTCATGCTTGCGGGGTGCGTGGCTACGCCGATTCATCTGGACCCCCTCAATGTCGACGGCCGCGACGGCGGCGGCCCGATCCCGACCTATGCGATGCTGATGCGGATCGGCGCCGCCGCCCAATCCGGCGGCGATCTGCCCAACGCCCTCGGCGTCTACCGGCGGGCCGCCGAATTGGCGCCGCAGGATCCGGCACCCCTCATCGGTGCCGGGGATGTCCTGGTTCAGATGGGCAATGTCAACGAGGCGATCGTCAGCTACAACGCGGCGCTCGTCCGGCCCGGTGATACGCACTTGGCGCAGGTCGGGCTGGCCAAGGCATTTCTGAAGACTGGCAAGCCCCAGCTTGCATTCGAACCGCTTTCAAAAGCGCTGGCGGATAGCCCGGACGACCCCAAGCTATTGCTCCTCCTTGGCGTCACAAAAGATTTCTCGGGGCAGCATCAGGAAGCTCAGGATTGTTATCGGCGGGGCCTCAGCGTGCTCCCGGGCGACCCTGCTTTGACGGTGAACCTCGCGCTGTCGCTGAGTTTGAGCGGGGATTACCGGATCGCGATCGCGGTCTTGCAACCGCTCGCAGCCGGGCCGGCTGGGTCTCGACAGGAACGGCAAACGCTGGCGCTCATTTACGGGCTCAATGGGAATATAGCGGAGGCTGCCCGACTCGGTCGGATCGATCTCGACGACACCTCGGTAGAGCACAACCTCGCCTTTTATCAGACCCTTCGCGAGCTCTCACCCGATGCACGCAATCAAGCGATATTGTCGGCGGGCGGAGCTTAAGGACGCCCACGTCTTCTTCGGCCGGATTGTCGTGTTGGTGACAGGCCGGCCCGCAGCCGCGCTGCGATAAGTTCGCTCGCGATCTCAAACTCCTCGGCGCGCGCGTCGTACTCAGCTCGCACCGCCGGGTCGCGTAGAAGTTCCGCTTTCAGATCGTCGAAGCTCTGTGTCACTGCTCAAAAACTCCTGCATCCGCCGCCTCGCCAGATCAAGGGACCGCCTGGGTGTTCTTTGCGTCCGCGTCTCAAAGGCATGCACCACCACAATTCGCCGGCCGCCAGTCGTGAAATAGATCGCCCTCGCGATCCCGCCCGCGTCGCGCAGCCGCATTTCCCACAGCTTGTCGCCAAGCGGGCGGACATGCGGCATTCCTACTTCCTGCGGCCCGTATCGACACAGCAACTCGCCGATCCGCAGGAAATCGGCCTGATGCCCGGCCGAAAGGCCGCGAATTTCGCGGCTGCGCAGAAGTTCCCCAAGCCTCCATCAGCTTGCGCCGCTTCTCGAAAAGCTGGCTTGTGCTTCCCAAGGAGTCGGCGGGTGCCGACCACGCAAGAGTGCCGCCGGCGCAGTCTTCGTCTCGCGCCGCGACAAGAGCGGGACCGACGCCCTCGAAAAAAGGCTCTGGCGCGCGGCCGCGATTGACCTGGCCCAGGCCGGCGGCGGCTCGTGGTACCGCGATATCGGCGGCGGTATGGGGGCCGCGCTCAACACTGCTGCGGCAATGAGCGCCTATACGCTATCCGATCGCAGCAGCTGGCTCAGCTTCGGCAACAAAGGCGACGTCACCGTATTGGTCGAAGGCGATCCGAGACTGCTGAACCGCTACGTTGTGATTTTGCTCGATCCGAAGAAGCACCCCGAGGCCAAGCAAGAGCCTGCCCGCCGTTTTGCCGACTGGCTCGCTTCGCCCGAAGGCCAAACCGCGATCGGCGCCTATGACGTCAATGGCGAGCCGCCGCGCCAAAATAAGCTCGTCGGGCTGATCGAGGGTTAAAGCCGACAATGGGGCGGGTATGCTAATCTGTGCCGGGTAGACAGTCTGACGCAAACCACCGCTTCGCCGCAGCCGGCCGTAACCATCGGAAGAGTTGGCGAATGGCCGAGTTATTGGGCTAATCTAGGCGCGAAAACGGAGCCCTCGCATGGCTGCCACCCGCCGTCTCGCCGCGATCCTCGCCGCCGATGTGGCGGGGTATTCGCGCCTGATGGGTGCGGACGAGGAAGGCACGCTCGAACGGCTCAAGGCGCTGCGCCGCGAGCTTGTTGATCCCAAGATCGCCGAGCACCGGGGCCGCATCGTCAAGACCACTGGCGACGGCCTGCTGGTGGAATTTGCCAGCGTCGTCGATGCGGTGCGCTGCGCGGTCGAGGTGCAGCGGGCGATGCCCGAGTGGGACACGAGCGTCGGAGCGGACAGTCGCATCGAATTGCGCATCGGCATCAATCTCGGCGACGTGATCGTCGAGGGCGACGACCTTTACGGCGACGGCGTCAACATCGCCGCGCGGATCGAGGCGCTCGCCGATGCCGGCGGGGTGTTCGTCTCCAACACGGTCCACGACCACGTCCGCGACCGGTTGCCCTTCGTCTTCGAGGATCTTGGCGAGCAGCAGGTCAAGAACATCGCCCGGCCGGTGCGGGTCTACCGGGTTCGCGCGACCCTCACCCACCCCGCCGCGAACGCGCCGGGGTCCCCCCTCTACCGCATTGCGGGAGAGGGTGCCGAGCGCCAGCGGCGCGAGGCGGGTGAGGCCAGCCCGCCGCTGCCCCTCCCCGACAAGCCGTCGATCGCGGTGCTGCCCTTCGCCAATATGAGCGGCGACCCGGAGCAGGAGTACTTCGCCGACGGCATGGTCGAGGAGATCATCACCGCATTATCGAAGATGAGATGGTTTTTCGTCATCGCGCGCAACAGCAGTTTTACTTACAAAGGCCGTTCGGTGGACGTGAAGCAAGTAGGGCGCGAATTGGGGGTGCGCTACGTGCTGGAAGGCAGCGTCCGCAGAGGGGGCAATCGGCTGCGTATCACCTCCCAACTTGTCGACACGGAGAGCGGCGGTCACGTCTGGGCCGAACGCTACGACCGCGATCTCAGCGACATCTTCGCAGTGCAGGACGAGATCACCGAGCGGGTGGTCGCAGCGATCGAGCCCGAGCTTTATGAGGCCGAAAACATTCGGAGCCGCCGGAAACCGCCCGAAAACCTGGACGCCTGGGAATGCGTGATCCGAGCCCTGTCCGCAATCGGACGGGGCACGCCCGATGCGTCCGCCGAAGCAGAGGTGCTGTGCCGGCGCGCCATCGCCATCGCGTCCGGCTATGGCCAGGCCCACAGCCTCCTTGGCTTCGCAATATTGCGACGCTCGCTTTCGTCCGGCGACTTCGACACGGCGATGGCTGAAATAAGCGCGGAAACACAGATCGCGCTCTCCCTGGACGACCGGGACCCATGGGCGCACTTAGTCCAGGCTATGTCACTGCGTCGATCGCGACGCTTCGCCGACGCCGCGCGTTCAGCGCGCCGAGCTTTGGAGTTGAACCCGAACTTGGCGGCGGCTCACGCCGATCTGGCAATCTCGCTCGCCCATCAGGGGGACCAGCAGGCCATGGACAGCGCCGAGCACGCGCTGCGGTTGAGCCCGCGCGACCGGAATGTGACTATGTTCGCATCCCTTGCGCTGACGATCGTCCATTTCAGTGCCAAGCGGTACACGGAGTGCATCACATGGGCTCGCGCCACGATCGAGAAGAACCCCGGACATCTCGCTGGACATTTCTTCCTGACCGCAACGCTGGCAATGCGGGACGAACTGACCGCCGCGGCAGAGGCGCGTGACACGTTGCTAGGGCTCCGGCCGGAATTTTCGCTGGCGTGGATGACGGAGAACCGGCCGCCTACCGGCGAGTTGAACGAGCGTCTCTGCGACGGCTTGCGCAAGGCTGGAGTACCGGAGGCATGATCTCGACCCGCCGGCTCGCCGCGATCCTCGCCGCCGATGTGGCGGGGTATTCGCGGCTGATGGGGGCGGACGAGGAAGGCACGCTCGAACGCCTCAAGGCGCTGCGCCGCGAGCTTCTCGATCCGAAAATCGCCGAGCACCGCGGCCGCATCGTCAAAACCACCGGCGACGGCCTGCTGGGGGAATTTGCCAGCGTCGTCGATGCGGTGCGCTGCGCGGTCGCGGTGCAGCAGGCGATACCCGAGCGGAACACGGGTGTCGCGGCGGAGAACCGCATCGAATTGCGCATCGGCATCAATCTCGGCGACGTGATCGTCGAGGGCGACGACCTCTACGGCGACGGCGTCAACATCGCCGCCCGGATCGAAGCCTTGGCCGATGCCGGCGGCGTGTTCGTCTCCAATACGGTGCATGACCACGTGCGCGACCGGCTGCCCTTTGTCTTCGAGGATCTGGGCGAGCAACAAGTAAAAAACATTGCCCGCCCAGTGCGGGTCTACCGGGTGCGCGCGACCCTCACCCACCCCGCCGCGAGCGCGCCGGGGTCCCCCCTCTCCCGCAATGCGGGAGAGGGTGCCGAGCGCCAGAGGCGTGAGGCGGGTGAGGGTAATCCCGCACTGCCGCTCCCCGACAAGCCCTCGATCGCGGTGCTGCCGTTCGCCAATATGAGCGGCGATCCGGAGCAGGAATATTTCGCCGACGGCATGGTCGAGGAGATCATCACGGCGCTCTCCCGCATCCGTTGGCTCTTCGTCATCGCGCGCAATTCGAGCTTTACGTACAAGGGCCGGGCAGTCGATGTGAAGCTGGTCGGCCGCGAGCTGGGCGTCCGCTATGTGCTGGAAGGCTCGGTGCGAAAGGGCGGAAACCGGGTACGCATCACCGCGCAGCTGATCGACGCCACAAACGGCGCGCATCTTTGGGCAGACCGGTTCGACGGCTTGCTCGAAGACGTTTTCGAGCTTCAGGACAAGGTCGCGCTCAGCGTCGCCGGGGTCATCGAGCCGACGCTCCGTCAGAGCGAGATCGAGCGCGCCCGGCGCAAGCGGCCCGACAGCCTAGACGCCTATGACCTCTATCTGCGCGCTCTACCCGACGCTGTCGCCGCGATGCCGGAGGATGCGGACAAAGCGCTGGCCCTGCTCGGTAAAGCGATCGAGTTGGAGCCCGATTTTGCCGCCGCGCACGCCATGATCGCCTGGTGTCATGAGCAGCGGTATTTGCGGGGCGGTATGCAGGAGGAGACGCGGAACGCCGCTCTGCACCATGCGCGCCACGCGATCGCCGCAGGCGGTGACGATGCGGCGGCACTTGCCACTGCCGGCTTTGTCATCGCCGTTTGCGGGCGCGACTATGAAACCGCGCTCACGGCATTCGATCGGTCGTTCGCGCTCTCCAGTTCGTCGGCTCTGGCACTAGGTTTCAGTTCGATCGTGCGCGCCTGGAGGGGCGACGACGCGATCGCAGTCGAGCAGGCGAACCGCGCGCTCCGCCTCAGCCCTTTCGATCCTTGGATACAATTGCCCTATACCGGTCTGGCCTACGCACATTTTGCCGCCGGCCGCTTCGAAGAAACGGTCGCTGCCGCCAGCCTGGCGATCCAGTCGAACCCGCGGTTCAGCGTTCCCCAAATCTTGCACGCTGCCGCGCTGGACTGTCTGGACCGGAGCGAAGACGCCAAGACCGCGGTGCAACGGCTCCTCGAGCTAGTGCCCGGCCTCACCGTCGCCACCGCGATCCTCTCGGCCCGTTACGTAGACCCGAAAAATATAGCTGCGCTGGAAAACGGGTTGCGCCGGGCTGGGCTACCCGAAGGATGACCACGACTCGCCGCGATCCTCGCCGCCGATGTCGCGGGGTATTCGCGGCTGATGGGGGCGGATGAAGAAGGCACTTTCGAACGCCTCAAGGCGCTCCGCCGCGAGCTCCTCGATCCGACAATCGCCGAGCACCGCGGCCGATCCCCGGGCTTGACCCGGGGACCAAGACCACCGGCGACGGCTTGAGAGGGTTTTCTTTCGTGCTGGCCTCATGGCCGGCGGGAAATCTTGGTTGAAATCGCTTACTATGGATCAAGCTCGGCAAATCAGGTGACGAGCATGCCGGATCGTCTGTTCACCGATCGCGCGGCTCTGGCGTCGCTGTGCCGCCGGCGCCAAATCCGTCGTTTGTGGCTTTTCGGCTCGTTGCTAAAGGGCAATGCGCGGTCAGACAGCGATGTGTCGATCTGCTGGTCGAATTCTCGCGTGAAGCGAAGCCAAGCTTCTTCCACCTTGCAGAGATCGAGCACGAGCTGTCGGCGCTGCTTGCGGGACGGCGGGTGGATTTGCGCACTGCCGAGGATTTGAGCCGCTATTTTCGCGACGAGGTGCTGCGCGAGGCCGAGGTTCAGTATGAATCCTCGTGACCGGATACGTTTGCAGCATCTCGCCGATGCGCTGAATTCAGCGATCCGCTTCGCCCGAGGTCGTGAGCGCGGCGATCTCGACTCGGATGAGATGCTGCTTTTTGCGCTGGTGCGCGCCGTCGAGATCGCCGGGGAGGCTGCGCGTCTTTTTACCGATCGCGCCGCCGGGGCCTATCCGCCGCTGGTGCGGCGCTGCGGCCCGACAGCAATCCCTGTCGAGCAAATTCCGTCTGACCGAATTTTCGCCTCTTGCCGAGGCGGTAGAATTGGTTAGATAATCCAACTAGTCTAACGGGACTGGCAAGATGATCACCGTGGGAGCCTTCGAAGCGAAGACGCACCTTTCGAACCTGCTCGACCGGGTGGCCGCGGGTGAGGAAGTGGTGATAACCAAGCACGGTAAGCCCGTCGCCCGGCTGGTGAGCGCGGCGCGGATCGACCGCGAACGTGTCAACGAGGCGTTCGAAAAGCTCAAGCTGCTGCGTCAGCGAACGACGCTCGGCGGGCTCTCCTGGCAGGAGCTTCGGGACGCAGGTCGCCGGTGAGCGCTTTCGTCATCGATTCATCCGCGGCTCTCAGCTGGTGTTTCGAAGACGAGGCTTCGCCGGGTTCGGACTCCCTGTTCGAGCAGGTTCGC
>Ga0308309_10001209_pt1 | contig 15402 bp, 16 predicted proteins | sample HubBroMetageWFT5_FD_192491 | JGI IMG/M metagenome (GOLD analysis project Ga0308309, IMG submission 192491) | Warmed and freeze-thawed soil microbial communities from the Hubbard Brook experimental Forest, New Hampshire - Hubbard Brook CCASE Soil... | ecosystem: Environmental > Terrestrial >...
CCGGCTAGAGATGCTGAGATAAGTCCCGCCCTTCGGGCTAACCAGGAGAGAGCAAACACGCAACCGCGATAAGTCACTCCGCGATCATTCCTTCGGCGCACTGTGTGACCTGGTCCGCGTAGGAGACAAAGACTTGACAATCATATGACATCCCGCTTGCATCTGGCCGTGGGCCGCCGCGTCTAACGTTCATCTGTGAACCGATCAAAATGAAAATCAAAAGGGAAAAACAATGAAGAACGCTACATTTCATATGGTCACTGCACTACTAGCGATTGGCCTGATGTCTGGCGCCAACCTTGCACAAGCCCAGGCCGGCAGTCTGGACACAACCTTCGGCACAGGTGGAACCGTCACGACCAGCTTCGCCGACGGCGTCGCAGGAGTCGGCGCTTTTGAGCAATCGAACGGCGACATTGTGGCGGTCGCCCAGGTCAACTTTGTCAACAACGTAGGCACAGGAATTGGCTTGGTGCGCTACACCTCCGCCGGAGAGCTGGACACGACCTTTGGCACGAACGGGATCACGGTTAGCACATTCGCGGGCATTGCCTTCGATCCATTCGGATTTGCCGTGCAGAAGAGCGGCGGCATCCTTATTGGCGGAGTAGCCACGACAAAGTCGGGTCTAAATAAGTTCGGCCTGGCACGGTACACCTCCAACGGCGTTCTGGATACAACCTTCGGAACCAATGGCCTCGTGATCACCAAGGTCGGTACCCGGTCCGATGCTCCCAGTGCACTGCTGCTACAACCCAACGGCAAAATTGTGATGGGCGGCTTCGAGGTTGATGAGGGCAATATTCCAGGGATGATGTCATTGGTGCGCTACAACGCCAACGGCACTCTTGATACTAGCTTTGGCGAGGGCGGAATCTCGCTGGCGAGTGTCACATTCTTAGGGCCTGAGACCCTGGCGCTGCTCTCGAATGGCGACTATCTCGGCGTGGGGCAGGATGCAAATGGTAACACGGGGATAGTCGCGGAGTTCAGCTCCAAGGGAGTGCTGTTGTCCAAGATAACATCCGCAAAAGTTGTGGCAGCTCTCTCGTCGTCACGAAGCGCAGTTCCCAATGTTATGTTCCAGTCCCCTACTGTTTTCCAGCCAAACGGCCACTATGTTGTGGCCACGACGACTTGCACGTTTCACTCGGAGTGTCGCGGCACGAAATTCGCGATGAATCGTTTCCTCGAAACGGGGAAAACGGATACCACCTTCAACTCTAACGTTTCCTCGTTCGACCCACGCCAGACTACATCGGTGGCTGAGGCCGTCGCTCTGCAGGCGAATGGGCAAATCGTGGTGGGCGGCCTTATCAACGACGACGCGCCAATTTTCGGCGGCTTGGTGCGGCTTGACAGCAACGGTGAGTTGGATACGACCTTTGGCACCGTCGACTCGTTTGGCGTCTGCTGCTCGGTGACGAGTGACCAGACGTTCTCCGGCCTGCTGATCCAGACAGACGGAAAGATTGTCGCCATCGGTGGACTCGATGGGGATCTGGCCGTGGTGCGGTATCTGGCGAACTAGGCCTGCTGTTTGGGTCGGCGGACCCGCAAGCCGGATAACGCTCGTCGCGAACGGTGCCGAGCCTATCCGTAATCTGCGGAGGAAGGCGCTGATCGCAACCAAGGTCAGAGCTCTTTTATCCATGTGATTCGAGCTGTTCACGGGCGGTTCCCGAGTAACGATATGCGGCGGGTGTGAGCCCGCCAGTCTTACCACTTAATAAAATATTGTCTGGAATTGGAAAATATTGCTCGACCAGCGGAGTTTTGCATACCGCTGGAACAAGAAATCGACAAATGAAACAAGGAGAATGGAATGAACTTCAAAGACTTTGTCTTAAAGAAACGTCGCAGCCTTACATCGACATTATCTTGGGCACTGCGCGGTACGGTGGCGGCTCTGGCAGTAACGCTGATTCTGATGCCCAATTCCTGGGCAGCCAGTAGCGAAAGGGTGCTGCATACTTTTGACATTGCTAGCGCGGGATTCCCGGTCTCTGGCCTGGCTATGGACGCGAACGGAAACCTGTATGGCACCAGTCTCCGCGGCGGTATAGGAACCTGCGGCGAAGGATGCGGGGTCGTCTTCAAATTAACCAAGAACAGCAAAGGCGGAGCCACCTATAGGGTCATCCACTCCTTCGTGGGGGCCTTCTCTGACGGAGGCAATCCCTTCGGCGGCCCAATCGTGGACAGCGCCGGCACCGTTTATGGGACCACGACGATCGGCGGCAAAGCAGATTGTGGTGTGGTTTACCGGCTTTCCCCAACCGCCGGCGGAGAGTACAAGGAAACTATTCTCCACAGCTTCAACAAGTTTAATAAGAGGAACGACGATGGATGTAATCCCGAGTCCTACCTGGTTTCCGATGCAGCCGGGAATCTGTATGGTACAACGAACACGGGTGGCGGCGGTGGGGTGAACGGTACCTTCTGCGATAACGGTTGCGGCAGTGTGTTCAAGTTGGCGCCGAACGGAGATGGCACGTACACCGAGAGCGTGATCCACAGTTTCCCCGGAACGAAAGGCAATACGGATGGCCGGAATCCGGTCGGAGGACTGGTTTTTGATAGCGCGGGCAATCTCTGGGGATCCACGCAGGGAGGCGGCAACGGAAACGGCACTGTCTTTGAACTGACGCCTAACTCGGATGGAACATATACCGAGAGCACACTCTTTATGTTCACCGGAGCGAGCACGGGTTTCGATCCCAACACTGACCTTGTAATCGATAAGGCGGGCAACCTCTATGGCACAGCCACGAATGGAGGCAAGGGTCACGGCGTGGTCTTCAAACTAACGCCCCAACCGGGCGGCGGTGTGAAGGAAAGTATCATCCATGCGTTTGTCCTCTGCAACGCCACAGTCTGCCCCGACGGCATATTTCCCTTCAACGGGCTCACGATTGATGCCAACGGGACGCTGTACGGTACCGTTGACCTCGGCGGCAGCGCCAGCAATCAGTGCAGCACGGGCGCGCCCGCTCTCGGTTGTGGCATCGTCTACAAGCTGACGCCCAACGCGCGAGGTAAGTTCACGGAAACGATCCTGTATCGCTTCCAGGGGTTTGCCGACGGAGCAACGCCAGAGGATGACCGCTTGGTCATTGATGCCAACGGGAACATCTTCGGCACCACAGCCGAAGGCGGCAACTCAACTGCATGCCCCGCCGACGGCTTCGGCACTCCTGGAGGTTGTGGCGTCGTGTTCGAGGTTACCCAGTAGTCAAAACTTGAAGAAATCCGGCGGGAATCGCAGGGTTCCCGCCGGAGAATCATGAGCCCGACAAACCCACTCTGATGTAGGCGCGAGCGTCCCCGCTTGTGCAATCCCCGGCACAGCTTGCGAACTCGAAATACTCGGCGTGCATCCGGCACAGATGGCTTCTTTTGCCGACTTCAATTTTGACGGGAATAAAAACGACCTGCCCCAGTTATCAACTCAGAACGCTAGAAACCAAGGAGGACAGATGGCAAACAAGAAGCAAGATCTTATCGATCAGAATTTACAAGACCTGAACAACGATGGTGTCGATCGTCGCGGATTCCTGAAGTGCATGGCATGGGCGGGCACGGGTCTGGTCTGGACCATGAGCGGGGGCATTCCGGTATCTCGGGCCTTCGCTAAAGGCGACGGCAAAAAAGCCGACAAAGGCGCGGACTTCAGTTTTGTCCAGATCAGCGACAGTCACATCGGTTTTAACAAGCCGGCCAATCCGGACGTCACCGCTACCTTGCAGACGGCCATCAACAAGATCAATGGCATGTCACACACACCGGATTTCATCATTCATACCGGCGATCTGAGCCAACTCTCGAAGCCGAGTGAGTTCGATACGTTGGATCAAGTATTAAAAGGGGCATCCGCTAAGCAGATCTACTTTGTCCCGGGTGAGCATGACATGCTCAGCGACAACGGCGAGCAATTTCTCCAGCGCTATGGAAAAGGTACAAAGGGCTCTGGATGGTCCAGCTTCGATCACAAGGGTGTGCATTTTGTCGGTCTGGTGAATGTCGCCAATTTGAAAGCTGGAGGCATGGGCTCGCTTGGTCACGAACAACTGGAGTGGCTCGAAGACGATCTCAAGGGCCGCTCCGCCAGCACTCCGATTGTCCTCTATGCGCACATTCCTCTGTGGACCATCTATCCAGATTGGGGCTGGGGAACCGACGACAGCGAACAAGCCTTGTCTTACGTCAAGCGGTTCGGCTCCGTGACTGTATTAAACGGGCATATCCACCAGATCATGCAGAAGATCGAAGGTAAGGTTTCGTTCCACACCGCGATGTCGACCGCGTTCCCTCAACCTGCGCCGGGAACAGCGCCATCGGCCGGACCGATGAAGGTGCCAGCCGAGCAGTTGCACCAGGTGCTAGGCATCACCGATGTGAACTACGTGGTCAGCGGCAGCAGCCTCGCGATTGTCGATTCGCCACTCGGAGGTTAGAGCTCTTCGGCTTCAGGCAATGGAGGCGATTGAAGGTAGTTGACTCAGCCCTCGCTGAATTCCGAGGGCTTGGGCTCGGTCGAAACCAAGAACATCAAGCAAGAACTTCACATCTAGAAAAGGAATAGGACAATGAAAAGAAACAATGTGTGGGTTGCAAGTTTGACAGTGCCCGTGATGATCGCGATGCTCCTGCTGCTAGCGGGATCACCCAGCGTCAGGGCGAATGACCAATCCTCACTGGCTGCGACGGTCAAAATCGATAATTTCGTTTTTGGGCCGCAGACGCTCACGGTGCCCGTTGGAACGACGGTTACCTGGACAAACAGTGATGACATTCCCCATACATCGGTCAGCACCGACGGTGTGTTCAAGTCCAAGGTGCTGGATACGGATGAAAAATTCTCTTACACGTTTACCAAGGCGGGGACATATCCCTACTACTGCACCATTCACCCAAAGATGACCGGCAAGGTCGTAGTGCAGTGAAACACGGACTCGTAGATGGCAAGGCGACGGGAACGGCTTCATATTCCTGGCAGCATTAATTGCTTCCACAGAGCTGCTGTTCTCCAAAGTGCGTTGAGAGATTATGACTGCAGAGTCGGCACAATTCGGAATGCGAGCGGAGACAGATGATGACTTCGATCTTGTCCAGGCTAGCAAGAATGGGGATGTTGCCGCTTTCGAGCAACTCGTGAAGCGATACGATCGCACACTTTTCCGAATCGCTCAAAGCGTCACGCATAACTGTGAAGATTCGCAAGACGTGGTTCAGGAGACGTTCTTGAAGGCTTACCAACACTTGGGCGATTTCCGAGGAGATTCCAAATTCTCTACTTGGCTGATTCGCATCGCCGTGAACCAGTCACTTATGAAGCTGCGAAAGCAGCGCGCAACAAGGGAGGAGTCGCTGGATGAGGGTTTTCAGGGAGATGGTGACAAGCTTCCAATGGAAGTAATCGATTGGGCTCCCAATCCAGAACAACTGTACAGAACGTCCGAACTACGACAGATCCTTGTCAAGACCATCGACGAGTTGCCGCCGAGTTTGCGAGTGGTCTTTGTGCTGCAAGATCTCGAAGGCCTTTCAACGGATCAGACAGCGGAAGCTCTGGACTTGAGTCAGTCCGCAGTGAAGTCGCGGCTATGGCGAGCTCGGTTGCAGCTTCGCGAACGACTGAACCAATACTTCGGCAAGTCAGCGGAATCTGCGCGAGTAGAATCAGCCTTCTATAAACGCCTGGCACGAACAGCACAATATTATCGTCGTCTGGTGGCAGATCAACTAAACGCTACCTGATCCAACAGGAAACCGCGCTCGAACAAGCCCAGTGAGATGTGCCTGACGCGTGTTACGAAAGCTCGACGAGAAATTGACAGTTAAGTGACATCCCGTTCGCATCTAGTCGACTTTCGGGCCAGTCTAATCGGCATGCGTTGTGAACAAGGCCTCACCAATTGAGACACGGACACAGTTGTGGACTAAAGGGTCACGAGCGCAATTATCAACAATTAAGTTCAATCTAAACGGAGAAATAGGAAATGAACTACGGAAAGTGTTTAACCGCCATGAGCAAGAGCTTGGCGGTAGCGGCAGTAACCATGGGGCTTGCGGCCAGTTCCTTTGGCGCAGGTCAAGAGACGGTATTACATACTTTTGTCAACCAAGCCGACGGGAGCGGTCCTGGTGGGGGCCTGACCTTCGACACAAAAGGAAATCTTTTTGGCACGACCGCTTCGTCAGGTACCGGAGAAGCTATTGACGGCACTGTTTTCGAATTGACGCCGAAAGCCAGTGGCGGCTTCACCTTCCGGACCATCCACACGTTTTCGCAGGCAACGGGCGACGGCGCTAACCCAGGTTCTGCAGTAGTCCTCGACGCGGAGGGCAACCTTTATGGAACAGCGCCGAATGGCGGTGACGGCTGCGGCATTGTTTATGAACTGTCGCCCACGAAGAGTGGAAAGTGGAAGGAGAACATCCTGCACAAGTTCGACAGCAATGGGATGGATGGATGCAATCCTAGTGGCCGTTTAATCTTTGACCAAGCGGGCAATCTCTTCGGCGGCACCTTCAACGGTGGCGGCGGCATTAGCAATCTCTTCTGCAACAACGGCTGCGGCACGACTTATAAGCTGCACCTGGCGAACGGGAAGTGGACGGAGACAGTTCTCCATCGCTTCACAGGGAAGGGTACAGACGGATGGAATCCTTCGGGCAGCCTGGCGTTCGACAAGGCCGGCAACCTCTGGGGTGCGACGTTTCTTGGCGGTGTTGGCAAATCATCGACCTGCGGCGGCACGAACGGTGCGGGTTTCTGCGGCACGGTGTTCGAACTGACGCCCAACGCAAACGGAACCTGGACAGAGAGCACGTTGTATAGCTTCGTAGACGCCAGCACTGGCTGGAATTCTTTTTCCGGTTTGATCCTTGACCAGGCGGGTGATTTGATCGGCACGACCGAGAATGGCGGAAGCGCCTTGCAGGGCACGGTGTTCAAGATTACCCCGAAAGGCAAAGGGAAAGTCGAGGAGAGCCTCATCCACGAATTTGCCGGCGAAGCGGATGGAGCTTTTCCCAATTCCGGCCTGACTCCGGATGCCGCGGGGGTTCTCTACGGCGTAGTCTCGAACGGCGGCGGCACGGCCTTCACGTGCTTCGAAAACTCGGGTGGCGGCTGTGGCATTGTCTACAAGCTTGCACCCAATTCCGACGGTACCTGGACAGAGACGATTCTGTATAGCTTCCTCGGTGGCGCTGACGGAGCCGAACCCGGGGACGACAGGCTTGCCTTCGATGCCAACGGCGACATCTTTGGCTCGGCCGGGTCCGGCGGCGACTTCAACGCTGGCTGTCCCGGCAACGTCCCCGGCGGATGCGGAGTTGTGTTCAAGGTGAAACCGTAACCGAGAGCGGCGCGTAGCGGTTGGAGATAGCGCAGGATCTCTTTTCAATGGAGGCTCCGCGTATCTAAGATGTAAAGGCATGGGTATTCTCGAATAGAAATTTTCAAGTCTCTCCCCAGCAACGGACAGGGCGTCACCAAAGGCAACGATTCTCGATGGAATCGAACTGAGCTGACGACCTGTCCGCCTCTCCAAACAACTCTCGTCCTTTTAGTAAGTGTCTGGTTCACTCGATATCTCAGGTGCGTGCTCGATCTGTTCTGCGGAGTCCCTAGATGCATCCCACCAACCTCTGCTACCGGCCATATGAAATCTTGATTAAGCATGATTCAGACTAATGCTGGCAGACTGTCCAAAGCAGTACTCTCCGTTCCAACCTCGCAGTAGTCTTGCCACCGTTTGTTTACGAATCTCGACAAAGAACTGACAATCAAATGACATCCCAGGCGCATCTGATCGCTTCCCCGCAGCGTCCAACCACCATGTTCTGAAAAGTTGATGACTCGCCTCGCGAGGTACTTTTGGAATAAAGCCTCACGAGCACTGTTATCAATAGTGAAATTCAAAATGTTCAACAAGGAGAAATCATGAAGAAGCAATATCTGACAGTTCTATTCGCACTGATCTGCGTTCTCGGGTTCGGGGTAGGTGCTCATGCGCAGGAGGAAGATACGGTCGTTACAAAAGTGCCGTTCGACTTCGTAGCGGGTGGCAAGGTACTTCCCGCGGGCACGTACAGGGTGAGTCGTGTAGATCCCGGCTCTGGGTCGCGAGAACTTGAGATGAGAAGCTACGAAACGTTTGCAAGCGTGTTTGTAGCCCCTATGGTCTTCGATGACGTTCGATCCGGCAAAGCACAGCTCAACTTCGAGCATCTCGGAGATGCATATTTTCTCAGCGCGATTGAGACACCGATTGGGACATACGCCATACACATCCCGCCTTCAGCTATCAAACTTGCCCAGTCGCAACCGCAGGGCGGGTCTCACTTTGGAGGCAACTGAATCAGCCAATTCACTACTGACCTTTCGGCAGGGAGTTCAGGCACTAAGAACAGTATCAATCTATGCCTGAATTCCCTGTCACCCGCCAACCAAGCAGCTCCGCGGAAGGGAAACAAGTCGCATTCAGCGTCGTACAAATCTTGAAATTAAGGTTATGGAGAACAACTTGAAACGAACAATCTTTTTATTCGCGCTATTCATGACGTTCGCAATTCCGTCGGGTCTATGGGCCCAGCAGGCCGGCTATTCCCAGACCAACCTGGTCTCGAATACTGCTGGCGTAGGCAAGACCACAGACACTCAACTGTCCAATCCGTGGGGAATCTCTATCTTTCCAGGACAAGATTTCTGGATCGCCAACAACAACAGCGGTACTTCCACGCTCTATGACGCACAGGGCAACAAAAATTCGCTGGTAGTAACCATACCCGGCGCCTCGAAAAATCCGAACGGCAATTGCAGCCCCGGCTGCCCAACGGGAAACGTGGCAAACACCAATGGTAGCTACTTCGCGGGAGGATCGTTCATTTTTGACACCGAAGATGGCATTATTGCCAACTGGAACGGCGGCACCAGCGCTGTAGTGGCCTTCGATAACTCCGCCAGTGGCGCGGTTTACAAAGGTCTCGCCTTACTAAATGACACGTTCCTCTTGGCCGCGAACTTCCATAGCGGCAAAGTCGACGTCTACGATCGCAACTTTAACCCCACTTCGTTGAGCGGTTCCTTCACTGATCCAAAACTGCCCGCGGGCTTAGCTCCCCACGGCATTCACGTCATCGGTAACCAGATTTACGTCGCCTACGCCATGCAGGATGCTGCCAAGCACGATGCCCAGCCCGGCGCCGGGCTCGGTCAGGTGGATATCTTCGACTCGAATGGAAATTTCGTGAGCACCTTCGTCGCTGCCGGCGGCAAACTCAACGCGCCCTGGGGCGTGGTCGCAACTCCAGCGACTTTCGGGACATTTGCGAACGCGATCCTGGTGGGAAATTTTGGTGATGGCACCATCAACGCATTCGACACAACCGGGAAGTCTCTCGGCCAACTCACCGATCCTTCAGACAAGGTGCTGGTAAATGCCGGCTTGTGGGACATGGTGTTTGGCGGCGGCGGCCCCTCAGGTGATGCAGGCACTCTTTATCTCACGGCCGGAGGCAGCAACCAACCCAATTTCCCTGCCGGAGGTAACACCACAGCCGTGTTCGCGAGCCTGGTACCTGCGGCCGCCGTGGGCAGCCCAGATTTCTCTCTGAGTCTCTCGCCGCAAAGCGCAACCATCGCGCCGGGCGGTTCGACCAATCTCATGATCAGTGCCAGCGCGGTTGGAGGATTCAACGGTCAGATTTCGCTCAACTGCTCCGCCGCCGCCGGCCTGACCTGCACTTTCAATCCCTCGACGATCTCTCCTGGAGGGACCGCGTCCACCCTGACTGTCTCTGCCGCTACGACCCCGCCAACTAACGGCTACGGCTTTGCAACTCTGTTGCCTGGTCTGGGCCTCTTCGGAACCCTTCTCACAACTCGCAAACGGAAACCCGTTGCGCGCAAGAGCATTCTGGGAGTAAGCGTTCTGGGCCTGCTGCTTCTTATCTCAATGTTCGCCCTTGGATGCAGCAACAACAACTCAAAACAGCAAACGTCACCATCGCAGGCCACTCTAACGGTAACGGGAACGTCGGGCTCACTGAGCCATTCCACTCCCATAACCATAAACGTCAAGTAAGACGATAGCCCGGTCAAGGGTGCACATCGGTGCGCCCTTGAGAGTACTAACCAGTCGTTCCTCATGCTCTTGGTGTGCCAAGGCCTGATATCGCTAACCATTGTTGCTTGAGACCGACAGTACAACCTTCAGTTATTTCCACCCGTTTGAGCGTGGCTGTGGAATAAACCTCGAGCGCAGCGGTTATAGAAGGCGATGTTAATTCTTACTGTGCCAATCGAGAGCAATAGAGCTCCGGGCGGATGGAGCAAGAAGCACTATAAGGACGAATGATGATGACTTATCAAAGTACGCTACTAGGTCGAACGGAAGTTGCCGAATGCACAATAGCATTTCAGTTTGAAAAGCCACGTGACTTTGTGTTCAAGGCGGGGCAGTACATTGACCTGAATCTATCAACTACCCAGCCTCGTTCGTCAAACAGATTGACTCATACCTTCTCCATCGCGAGCTCCCCGTTCGACGAAGCTCTTCTGATCACGACCCGCATCCGAAATACAGTTTTCAAGCAGGCCTTATCCATCCTGCCGATTGGTAGCGGGGCAACAATTGACGGACCAATGGGCTCTTTCACCCTTCATAACAACACAGCCAGACCAGTTGTCTTCCTCGCTGGGGGTATTCGGGTCTAACCATTCCTCAGTATACTCGGCCGCCGAGGATGGTTGCGGCACGACGCCGAACACTTAGCAACGTAGGCGTAGACGAAGATGATATTCGGACGGAAGAGTTTGCCGGCTATTGAGAATCAGAAATCTGGGTGGAGCAATGACTAGTGCTGTCCTTCTCTCCAATGAAAAGCTTTCTGGGTACGGGCGCCACCTTCGGGGCAGATCTCAATCTCATCGTGCAGCTCATCATGGGAATAGCGCTCGCTGTTGGAGCCATTCTCGCGCGGCAGAAGCGTTACAGAGCTCACGGTATTTGCCAGACCACGGTGCTTCTTTTGAACTTATTGATGATCGGGCTGGTGATGTGGCCGTCGTTCCAGCTACAAGTGAAACCTGCGCTGTTTAAGGTTTCCCATAAGTGGTATCACGAAGTGGCGACGATACACGCGGTTCTGGGGATAACGGCTGAGCTTCTGGGACTGTATATCGCCCTCGTGGCTGGCACGAGCGTCCTTCCACAGTGGCTGCGGTTCAAACATTGGAAGTGGTGGATGCGCACGGAGTTGGCGCTTTGGGCGATGGTTCTGCTCAGTGGCGTGGGAACATACTGCGCATGGTATGTGGCACCATTCCGGTGATGCGGGTGCCCATCGCGATGTTCGACACGTTGCCGTTCGGATTGGTCGAAAGAGAACCGCGACAAGATGCAAAGAAAGGTCAGAATGCCTGAACTAATTATGTACGGACTCGTGGGGCTAGCCGCAACGCTAGTTATAGCCTTCTGTTTTGCATTCGTTGATGAATTCTCACCAGTGCGAAATAAGTCTTCGCTCCATCTGATACATGACGCACACTTGGACAGTTCTCCGATGATCGAGACCGGGACGCGGATTCCACGGTCCCGGGGGACGGTTGGTAACCATGGCTGACACGGCTGTTCTTCCCTTGGCCCAACCCCCGCACTCCATGCCGCTCATGGCCCACTTGGAGGAGTTGCGGAAACGACTCATCTTCTCAGTCGTTGGCGTGCTCGTGGGTTTTCTCTCGTGCTGGTCCTTCGCTGACCGGATTTTCGGTTTGGTGCAGCAACCCCTTATTCAAGCACTACGTCATCACGGCCTCAGCGGTGGGTTGGTGTATTTAAACCCAACTGAACCCTTTAACCTTTATTTAGAGGTTGGGTTTGTTGTCGGACTATTCACGGCCTCTCCTTTCGTGTTCTATCAATTGTGGTTGTTCATCGCTCCCGGACTGTATCGCAAGGAGAAGCGTTATGTTTTGCCGTTCTTACTTAGCACAGTCAGTTTGTTCATCGCGGGAGGCTTGTTTGGTTACAAGATGGTCTACCCCGCATCGCTCGATTTCTTAATCGGTTACAGCCTCCGCTTTCAGCCGATGATTACGATTGGAGAATACACGAAACTGTTTCTGACGATTATCGTTGGCCTCGGCCTCATCTTCGAGATGCCGATTCTCGTGTTCTTTCTGGCTTTGATGCGAGTGGTTACAGCTCGCTGGATGTGGCGGAATCTGCGGTACTCTATACTCGCGATTTTTGTAGTCGCGGCAATTGTCACACCGACCACCGACATCTTGAACATGTGCCTCTTTGCTGCACCCATGATCGCGCTCTACGCCCTCAGTATCGGAGTGGCTTGGCTGGTGAATTCAGCACGCAAGCGCCGAACAGACACCGTCTAGTCTGTGTTAGCGAATCGTCGCCGTAAGCGCAGAAGTGGGCGTGTCTCATGTTGCTTCCACATGTTACGAAGACAAAGATTTGACAATCAGTTGACAACCCACCTGCATTTCCTTCACTGCTCGCTGCGTCTAATCCCACATACGTTGCAAAAAGCATCGCCAACCACGGCTCGGGAGAACTTGTGGAATAAAACCTCTCGAGCCAAGTTATCAATAATGAAGTCCAACCAGTTTCAACAAGGAGAAATCATTGAAAGAAGAAAATCTCTCATCCACGGTGATATCTGAAACCGAATCATCGGAAATCATAGCTCCCTCGACGGGAAAATCTATTCAACGCGACTCGCAGGGGTTGGTTAGGCGGAGATCCTTTCTGCAGGGCCTTGGGCTTGCTGGAGTGGCGCTGTCCACTGGCGCCCTGGTAACGACCAAGGCTGCAGCGGCAACATTCAGCCCGAGCACCCAGCTCAGCAAGGGTGACGTCGCAATTTTGAAACTCCTGGCTGCCGCTGAACTGATCGAAGCCGATCTTTGGCAGCAGTATGCAGAGCTGGGCGGAGTTACGCAGGGAACGCAGAATCCCTACCAGCTAGCGTTGCAGAGTCTGGATGGCGATGGTTCACAGTACATCTCCAGCAACAATCTCGACGAACAGAGCCACGCGGCTTTCCTCAACGCTTACCTGGTCTCCAAGGGCGAAGAGCCGGTGGATCTCGATCGCTTCCGTACTCTACCGAGCAGCCAGGCGACCGGAGCCCAGCAAATCGGACGGCTCACGAACGTCATGCAGCTCAGTGTCGATACCAGTTGGTACGTCCGGTATCGCAGCGCCACTAATCCGGATTTTGGCGCCACCTTCGCTGAGGCGCTGGCCGCGCTGGCTAAAGGTCAATTTCCTGGAATTCCCAGAACCAACGCGGACTTCGGCCCCAAACACCATGTCCAGGCAATCGCCAACACTGCGGCATTCCACTTCGGCTTTATCGAGCAAGCTGGTTCGAGCCTGTACGCGACTCTCAGCCAAAAGGTATCGAACGCGGAAGTCCTGAAGATCACGCTCAGCATTGGAGGAGACGAGATTTGTCACTTCCTGGAGTGGGTGGATTTTGCGGGCAATGGCGTGCAGCCACCGATTGCTCCATTTACTGATCCGACTAACGGGTTGCACTTCCCTAATTTCGACGCCAAGAAGAACCCGTTGCTTCAAACCAACCTCATCTTTCCTATACCGTGCGAGTTCATAAGCCCCAACTTACCCCATTGCGCGGTAATTCGGCCGACTTCTCCTGGAGAGATCGACGCCGTGGGCGCTATCAACGGCTTCATTAGCGACGGACTGTTCATCGGCCAAACGCCGGAGTTTTCCGAACTGCTGCTTAATTTGGCGCACGAGGCGGACGCGGCAACGCGTAGTTGAAGGCAGTGGTTTCAGTTCGTGTTTTCTCTCCTCGCGGACGTCGTACGAGAACCTGCGCACGGCGTCCGTACTTTACTAACCGCACTTCACCTGAACCGAAGGAGAATCTATGTTTGAAGGACTGTTTCAACCGATGCATCTGCTGGTAATTTTTGGAATCGCTCTGCTCGTATTTGGGCCCAAGAAACTTCCCGAGCTCGGCAAAGGAATCGGAGAGGGTATCCGCGGCTTTAAGTCAGCCATGAAAGCTGAGGAAGATAAGCCGGTCAGTACCACCACCATTACCAGCGACCAAGCCATAACCAAGGGGTAAATCGTGGGTTTTGGAACGGAAATCCTATTCATGCTGATGCTCGGGCTCGTGGTCTTGGGACCGAAGCGGCTGCACGCCATGCTGGGACACGTGGCCCGGGCTAAAGCTGAGATCGAGAAGGCCACGCGCGGCATAAAGTCCCAGCTCGCGGCAGAGCTCGATGCCAAACCTCGAGACGGCAAAACCGATTGCTCGCTCGAACCAGTTGGGCGTCAGTAAACCATCCTCGCATTCTCGGTATCGGAACCGCATACCCGCCGGACAGGCTCGCCCAAGAGCAAAGCAGTGCCTCAATTCAGCACCTGGCTGGTCTCATGATTGAAACCGCGCTCCAGCCATTGCTGTAGCGGATTTGCCGGGCGCTCGAACTGCTTGTGTCGTATCCAAAGTCTGTTGTAACTTTTTGCTGATTCGCGAATCTCATTTGGGTTCTTTTGTCGCGTGCAAGGAATCCACCGATGAAGCCACAAACTGATAGCCGCAAGTTCAAGACGATCAGCCGGCGCGAGTTGTTGAAACTGACGCCAGCGGTAGTGCTAGGCGCCTTTGCCATTCCGCGGCTGCAGAAACCACTCCTCAAAGCCGGCCTTGGCTTTAGCGATTGGGCATCGGCCAGGTTGTTCCGCTCTGGCCACTTGGCGCCCACGTTTGCCGACTCTGACCTGACCCCTTTCGCCAAATTTCCCATCAACGACTACGACGTCGACGACCCTGAGGTGGATTTCGAGAAGTGGACCCTCACGGTGGCCGGCAGTGTACAAAGCCCGGGAGATTACACTCTGGCGCAAATCCGGGCCCTACCCAAGGTCACCCAAAATACCCGGCACGTCTGTGTGGAAGGATGGGATGTGATTGGCCGGTTCGGGGGCGTGCGCCTCTCCGACTTCCTCAAGACGATTGGCGCCGACTCGACAGCTCGCTTCGTGACCGTCGAATGTGCGGATGACTATTATGAGTCGCTCGACATGGCTACAGCCATGCATCCGCAGTCCTTGCTTTGTTACGAAATGTACGGTCAGCCCCTGACCCGCGAACACGGCGCGCCGCTACGTCTGAGCATTCCCACCAAAATCGGCTACAAGCAGGCAAAGTATCTCACCAGCCTCAAAGTGAGTCATTCGCTTCAGAAAGTCGGCTACTGGGAGGATCAGGGCTATTCCGAGTTCTATGGCCTGTAGCTCTAAGGAGATGACGATGGCAACCCGCGTGATCGCAATCGAGGACATGAAGACGGGCGAAATAACCGAGGCGGTTTATGAACAC
>Ga0308309_10001211_pt1 | contig 15393 bp, 15 predicted proteins | sample HubBroMetageWFT5_FD_192491 | JGI IMG/M metagenome (GOLD analysis project Ga0308309, IMG submission 192491) | Warmed and freeze-thawed soil microbial communities from the Hubbard Brook experimental Forest, New Hampshire - Hubbard Brook CCASE Soil... | ecosystem: Environmental > Terrestrial >...
GGAACGGGACTGTTCCTCGGCAGCGCGATTTCGGTAAAGCTTGCAGGGCCGGGCGTAATTTTCAGTTATATGGCGGCTGGGGCGATTGCGTTGTGCTTGATGTGGGCGCTTGGTGAAATGACCGTGGCGCACCCTGTGGCGGGTTCGTTCGGCGTGTATGCGGAAATGTACGTGCATCCGTGGGCGGGCTTTGCGATGCGCTATTCGTACTGGCTGGCCCAGGTCATCGCCACCGGCAGCGAAGTCGTAGCCGCTTCGATTTATTGCAAACATTGGTTTCCGAATGTGCCGTCGTGGATGTGGATTGCAGGTTTTTCAGCGGCGCTGGTTTACGTGAACGCACGGAGCGTGGCAAGCTTTGGCGCATTCGAATATTGGTTTGCGATGATCAAGGTGCTGACCATCGCCGTGTTTCTGATTCTCGGGGCTGCGTTGCTGTTGGGCTTTGGATTTCCGCGGATCGGGATTGCTAACTACACCGGGCACGGAGGGTTTCTTCCGAACGGCTGGCAAGGGGTAGGCCTAGGCGTGGCGATGGCGATCTTTAGCTTCCTGGGAGTAGAGATCGTGGCCGTGACTTCCGGTGAAGCCGAAGATCCGACGACAGCATTGCCGAGGGCGTTGCGTTGGACGCTTGGGCGGCTGGGCCTGTTTTATGTTGGAGGTCTCGCAGTCGTTGTAGGAATCGTTCCGTGGAACGAAGTCGGGCTGGGCGAAAGCCCGTTCGTGCGTGTTTTCGAAATCGTCGGCATTCCCGCAGCGGCAGGAGTGATGAATTTCGTGGTGCTTACGGCGGCGCTTTCCAGCGTCAACTGCAATTTATATTTAATGGCGCGGATGCTTTTTTCGCTGTCGCGCGGAGGTTATGCTCCGGCGGGATTGGGCCGATTGAGTAAGCGCGGAACTCCGGTAGTAGCATTGCTCGTGTCCAGCGCAGGAATGTTTGCGGCGATTGTTATGGATCACTGGTTTCACGAGAAAGCGTATGTCTACATGCTGGGGTCAGCGTTCCTTGGCGGGATTTTTGTTTGGCAAATGATTTTTGTTACGCACCTTGTGTTTCGTCGCCGAACTGCAAAGCTGGAAAAACCCACGATGCGCTTTGCTCCGAGCGGGCCCTGGAGTTCAATTCTGGGACTTACTGGGCTTACCGCAGTGCTTATTTCGACGTGGTGGGTCCCCGGTCTGCGCATCACGCTAATCGCGGGAGTTCCCTGGCTTGTCTTCATTTCGCTGTGCTACCTTGTGTGGAGAAAGGTCCGTTCGCAGAAGAATTCCGATGGAGCCTTGCAAGATGGATGAACTGCTTAAGTGGCGCGGCGAGTTCCCGATTCTTGAGCGCACGACTTATATGATCAGCAATTCGCTGGGAGCCATGCCTCGCGGCGTGTACAACGAAATGCGGGCCTACGCCGATTTGTGGGGCGGGCGCGGAGTGCGGGCCTGGGAAGAAGGTTGGTGGGAAATGGCCGTCAATGTGGGCGACAAAATCGCTCCCTTGATCGGCGCGGGACCGGGTGAACTTTCCCTGCATCAGAATGTCACACTCATCCAGGCGGTGATCAGTTCCTGTTTTGATTTTCGAGGTCCGCGCAACAAAGTAGTGATGACAGACCTCGAATTCCCGTCGATTCAGTACTTCTATCACGAGCAGAGGCGCAACGGCGCGCGGATCGAGCTGGTTCCCAGCGATGATACGGTGCGGTTCGATCTGGACAAATTTCTGGCGGCCATCGATGAGACCACGCTTCTCGTGCCGATCTCGCAAGTGTTGTTCCGAAGCGCCTACATCGTGGATGCGGGGGCGATTATTGAGAAAGCACATCGCGTGGGGGCTCGCGTCATCCTCGATCTTTTCCAGGCTACTGGGACTCTTCCAATTGATGTCCGCCGCCTCGGTGCGGATTTTGCTTGCGGCGGCGTGCTGAAATGGCTGTGCGGCGGGCCAGGCGTCGGTTATCTCTACGTTCGTGAAGATTTGCGCGCGAAGTTGCAGCCCGCGATCGCAGGCTGGATTGCGCACAGGCGGCCTTTTGAGTTTGAGACTGGCGCCATGGACGCCCGCGAGGATTCCTTCCGCTACTTGAACGGCACGCCGCACATTCCAGCGCTGTACGCGTGCCAGCCGGGCCTTGACATTCTGAACAAAGCTGGAATTGCCGCGATTCGCGAAAAATCCATGCGCATGACAGCGCGTCTGTTTGAAGGTGCGAAGGCGCATGAATGGCGCGTAAACACGCCGGAAAATCCGGCGGAGCGTGCTGGAACGGTTTCCGTCGATTGCCCGCATGCCGCGGAGGTATGCCGCGAGCTGCTGGCGCGAGAGATTCTCGTGGATTACCGTCCGAAAGCGGGCGTGCGCCTTTCGCCTCATTTCTACAATCGCGAAGAGGAGTGCGATTTGGCGATTGCACAAATCGCGGACATTCTCGAAGCAAGGGCGTGGGAAAAACATGCGGGTGCTCTGTCGCACGCTTGACGAACGGGGAACTCTTTTCGTCCGTCGAAGGAAGACGAGGGCACGGTGAGATCAAAATGAAGTTATTTCGCGATGGCGCGGCTGGTGGGCTGCCCCGAGGCGGCTCAGGCGAGGACGAGTTTGCCGTGCAGCGCGCTGAGATGATCGAAAGGCAATTGCGACGGCGCGGCGTTCATGATTCCGGCGTGCTGACGGCAATGGCTGTGGTGCGGCGCGAGGAGTTTGTGTCGAGGGAATTCCGGGTCCGAGCATACGAAGACGCGCCGCTGCCCATCGGTGAAGGCCAGACAATCTCGCAGCCTTATATTGTTGCCGCGATGACCGCTGAGTTGCGCCTAACCGGCAACGAGCGTGTATTGGAAATCGGGACGGGCTGCGGGTATCAAGCGGCGGTTCTTTCGCACCTGTCGAAAATTGTTTTCAGCGTTGAGGTGCGCTCGGAGCTTGCCGCCTCTGCCGCTGCGCGGCTCGAAGGTCTCGGATATGAGAATGTTCACGTTCACTGCGGCGATGGCACGATGGGGCTTCCGGACTTTGCTGCGTTCGATGCCATACTCGTCGCCGCCGCAGCGCCTGGGGTTCCCGAGCCGCTTCGTTCTCAACTCGCGGAAGACGGCCGGCTGATCTTGCCGGTGGGTGATGCGGAGAATCAGGAATTGCTTTACGTTGAACGGCACGGAAACTCCTTCGAGACGCGCACCTTGGAAGCGTGCCGCTTCGTGCCCCTCGTCGGCTACCATGGCTGGAAGGAACCGCCGTCGCGATGAGTTCCGCGGCTCCCGACCTTTCCATTGTCATTCCGTCCTACAACGAAGAGCTCCGTCTTCCAGCAACTCTCAAGCAAATCGCGGCCTTCCTTCCAAGTTTAGGAGGAGAGACGGAAATTCTTGTGGTCGACGATGGCTCGAAAGACCGAACGGCCGAGGTTGCCGAATCCTTTCGGAATGCACTTCCATGTCTGAGGGTGATTTCCAACGATGTGAATCGCGGGAAGGGTTTCAGCGTTCGTCGTGGGATGCTCGAAGCGCGAGGCCGAACTGTTCTCTTCACGGATGCCGACCTATCCGCGCCGATCGAAGAAGCGCCCAAACTTCTCGATGCTCTGAAGACCTACGACGTGGCCATAGGCTCGCGGGCGCTCGACCGCAGTCTCATCTCCGTTCGTGAGTCACGCTTCCGCGAGTTCGCGGGGATAATCTTTAACATGATCGTGCGGGTGATCCTGCGACTGCCTTTTGTCGACACCCAGTGCGGCTTCAAAGCGTTCCGGCGCCAGCGCTGCCAAATCCTTTTCGAACAGCAGCGCATCGAGCGGTTCGGATTCGATCCGGAATTGCTTTACCTGGCGCGGCATCACGGCCTTCGCACGATCGAGATTCCCGTGCGTTGGGGACATTCGCCCGCCACGAAAGTGAATATGTTTCGGGACAGCATCCACATGTTTCTGGACGTGTTCACCATCCGTTGGAACGCGATCCTGGGCCGCTATCCGAGGCCATCGTGAAGGTCTTCCGTGGCTATACTTTGCCATACAAAGTACTTGACAGGACCTCTTCCTCTTGCTAGGCTTTGTCCATGTTAGCCGCCGGTCCCCTCCGTTCGAACAAGCGCGAACCGATTCCCATCGACGCTCGCGCCGCTGATCATCTCAAATACATTCGCGAAACCATGGAGAGCGCGGCGGAGTTCACGGCTGTGCCTGGATGGGGCGGAGTAGCCATGGGCATTACGGCGCTCGCGGCTGCCTTCGTCGCTGCGCGCCAGTCTTCGCCTCGCGCCTGGCTGGCCGTCTGGCTTGTGGAAGCTTTTGTCGCGGTAGCGATCGCCGCGCCTGCGGCTGCCACGAAGGCGCACCGCGCAAATTCAGCTCTTTTTTCTGGTCCGGGCCGCAAGTTTCTGTTCAGCTTTGCTCCGCCAATCATCGTTGGCGGCTTGTTGACGTTTGCCTTATACGCAGCGGGGGCTGCAGCCGCGCTTCCAGGCGTTTGGCTGCTTCTCTACGGAACTGCTATCGTCACAGGTGGCGCGTTTTCCGTGCGCATTGTTCCGGTCATGGGCTTTTGCCTCATGAGTATCGGCACCGCCGCGCTGTTTGCGCCGGCGCATTGGGGCGATGCCTTTATGGCAGCAGGATTCGGCGTTTTGCAGATTGGTTTTGGTATTTGGATTGCCCGGCACCACGGGGGATAAAAGGGAATCGCATGGCGAAGTCTTCGACAGCACATCAGGAACGGTTGCAGCGGACGCGAGAGCGGGACGCCTCGCTGGCGGCCGTGCGTGGATCGGCCCGCGAAGCCGTCTCGCCAGACCTGGACCGGCTGATTCACGAGCGAATCCGCCTAGGGATTGTCAGTGCGCTCGCTGTGAACCGCTCGCTGACTTTCAATGAGTTGAAAGCTCTGCTCAAGACCACGGACGGCAATCTAAGCGTTCACGCTCGCAAGCTGGAAGAAGCGGATTACATCGTGTGCACGAAGTCTTTTGATGGACGGCTGCCCAAGACGGAATACCGGCTGGCGGCAGCCGGCCGGCGGGCGCTGGAGCGCTACCTGAACCACATGGAAGCGCTGATTCGCGCGACGCGCGAGGCCTAGGAAGGCATTTTTTTTGTTTATATGCTTTATGGCGCAGAGTAGTTTGCAGCGCCTTTCCGGCGGCGGAGAAAGCAGCAAAGACATGCAGCATCTGACCACGCAGCATCTCATGACCGCGAAGACCCAGTTAGCACTGGAGCCCGGCTTGCACGTCGCAATCATCTCGGACGGTAATGGCCGCTGGGCCACCTCGCGCGGCCTGCCTCGTTCCGCGGGGCACCGCGCCGGTGCCGAATCAGCCCGGCGTGTCATCGAAGCAGCACCACGCTTTGGAATTCATACCCTAACGCTGTTTGCGTTGTCCTCCGCTAATTGGAAGCGCCCGGCTGCGGAGGTCAACGCCATTCTTCGCCTTCTGCACGAATACCTGCTGGTCGAAACATCGCATTGCGTCGAGGAAGGCGTGCGATTGAGCGTCATCGGACGCCGCGACCGCATCCCTGTCACGTTACGCCAAGCAATAGCGGATTCCGAAGCTGCCACCGCAACCGGCACAAGGCTTCATCTCAGACTGGCGATTGATTATTCCGCGCGCGAAGCAATCTACCACGCCGCTTGCCGCTTTTATAAGGTCACCGAGCTATCGCCCGAGTCGTTCTCGAACGTCCTCGCGGAAGTTCTTCGTGGCGGGTCCACGGAAGTGGACCTGCTCATCCGGACTGGGGGCGAGCAGCGGCTTTCCGATTTTCTACTGTGGGAGTGCGCCTTCGCCGAGTTCGTTTTTTTGCCGAAACGATGGCCCGATTTTACGGCGGCTGACCTCGAATGCGCGGTGCAGGAATTCGGCAGGCGCGAACGAACGCGCGGGGCTTTGCCTGACGCGATTGCAGGATAACTTCATTCGAATGGAGGTCGACAAATGACTGAAGCTACGCCTCATTTGGCACCCATCGTTGTTCTGCTATTTCTCGGCGTCGTTTTTGTTACTTGCGTGAGTTTCCTGGTTTTACTTTACGGTGCTGCACGTCGTTCCAAGCTATACGCGCGTATCGGCGGCGGCGCCTTGTTGACGATTGTTGCGTGCTATTTGCTTCTGCTTTGCGGCGTCTCGCTGGCGAGTAGCGAAAAGGTCTTGCCAGCTGGAGGGTGGAAATACTTTTGCGAGATCGATTGTCATATTGGCTATTCCGTCTCCGGAGTCGAGATAACTGGCGCAATCGGCCCAGAGATGGGACAGACTTCCGCCCACGGTCAATTTGTCATCGTTCGACTAAAGGTCTGGTTCGACGAGCACACCATTTCTCCGAACCGCGGCGACGGGCCGCTCACCCCCAACGCTCGCCGCGTCGTGCTCGTTGACGCAAACGGCCGCGCGTACGCGCAGTCTCCCGAAGGAGAAGCCAAGCTCGCACGTGTGAATCGCGATGCGGGGTCTCTGAGACAGCCATTACGCCCCGGCCAATCCTTCGCAAAGGATCTTGTCTTCGATGTGCCCAAAGACGCCTCCGGCCTGCGCCTTCTAATCACCGAGGACGACCCGGAGACTGTTCTAATCATCGGCCACGAAAACAGCCTGTTGCATAGGAAGATTTATCTCAGCCTCGACTTCGCCCCAAGTATCACCCGTGAAATCAGCCCGTTAGCTCCTGGCAAGTAAACCCGCCGAAGCGATTTTCCTGCCCACACCCCTGACGTTTTGTGTCCGCCAGTCGTCTATATTCCAGGAGCGAGGAATGGGAACTATGGGACTTGCGCTGCCCTGGGAGACTAGAATCTCTTCCGTGCCGCGCGAACGGGAGATGCGAGTGGAACCTTCCGAAGACCTAACAGGCCGCCCCAGCAAGACTGCGGCGCCTGTTGCTACGACCGCGGCAACCTCTGAAGACGCCGAGATGGCGGAGCGCTGCCGAACCGGCGATTTGGGCGGATACGAGCGTCTTTATGCGCTGCATGGCGCACGCATGAAGAACGTGGCGCGCAATCTGCTGGGCAACCCGATCGACGCTGAAGACGCAGTGCAGGAAACATTCTTGAAAGTGCAGCGAAGCATCTCCGGCTTTCGTGGGCAATCCAGCTTTGTTACCTGGACGTACCGGATTCTTATCAACACTTGCTACGACGCGCGACGGAGCCGGGTGCGGAAGAAAGAAGTGGCGAACGACGACAGCGAGGATTCACCCCGGCCGGAGCCGCGTGCTCCAGGAGCTCATCCTTCGCTGCGGATGGCGTTGGAGCGGGCACTGGCCGGTTTGACGAAGCACCAGCGGGACGTTTTTTTGCTCTACGAAGTCGAAGGCTTCCATCATGCGGAAATTGCCGGGATGCTGGAGATTACGGAGACGGCTTCGAAGAACACACTCTTTCAGGCGAAGCGAAACCTTCGCCAGGTACTTGAGCCTCCGAGGGGCAACAGTGCAGCGGGGCACGGTGAACGACGATGAACATTGCATGTAAAGACCGAGACGGCATTTTTGAAGATGGCACCCCAGCCGAATGGGCTGCCTTCGAGGCGCACAGCGCCAATTGCGCCTCCTGCGCCGAAGAACTCCGAAGCTGGAAGGCACTTAGCGTTACAGCAAAGGAACTGCGTGACTACTCCGATACGCCATCGCTATGGCCAAGCATCGAGAGCGCGCTCACCGAAGAGGCCGCCGCCAAGAAACAACGCGCAGAACGATGGGGCTGGCTCTCACTTGGATTCGGTCTTTCTCTTGGATGGCAAACCGCCGCGGCTGCTGCTCTGGTGCTGGTCTTGACAGTTTCTGCGGGCTGGATTTATTTCCATCGCATTGGGCCTGTACCCGGCGGGGACCAATCGCTTCTGAAGAGTTCGGCTCTCGCCAACGTGGAGCGTACGCAGGCCGCCTATGAGCAGGCCATCGACAAACTGGCTGCAGACGCAAAAACGGAGCTTGAGAATCCCGCTACCCCTCTGCAAGCGAGCTACCGCGAGAAGCTTCTCGTGCTGGATAGCGCCATCAACGATCTTCGTGCGCAGGCCGGAATGAATCCGTCCAATGCTCACCTTCGCCAGCAACTGCTGGCGATGTATCAGGAGAAACAGCAAACGCTGGAAGACATTTTGGAGGAAAAAAGATGAAGTTGTTTGTGTCGAATGGGATTAAAAAGCGTTTGCGCGGCGCGCGCCTGGCGGGGGGCGTTGTGGCCGTCCTTCTCCTTACGGCGTCTCCTGTGTTGTCGGCTGGGAGCCGCGCACAGGATGAAGTCACGCGCAATTTTGACAAGACTTTGACTCTAGGCGCGGGCCAGTCGGTTCGCGTCGAGCACAAATTTGGCGAGGTCAAAGTCCACGGCGAATCCGGGCGCGAAGTCAAAATTTCCGCGGTTATCCGCGCGCAGGCCAGCTCGCATGAGGAGGCCGAGTCCTTCGCGCAAAAAATTCAAATTGAAGTGCAACAAACCGGCGAGGGCGTCAGTATTCGCACGATTTATCCGCCCGAAGAGAACAAATGGTTTCATATCAGCAAGCATTCCTCATGGTCCGTGAACTACGACATCGCTGTACCGTCGGATGCTCGGCTGAATATTCGCAACAGCTTCGGAAGCGTCAACGTAGCTCGCGTTCATGGCGCCGTGGACGTCGAAAACGGCTACGGTTCGCTCACCGTGCAGGAAGCCGGCCCGGTGCGTCTGACCAATTCCTTCGGCAGCATTGAGCTGACCGGCGCGGCGGGCAATGCCGTCGTCAACAACAAGAACAGCTCGGTTCAGGTTTCTGATGTGAAGGGCACTCTCGACGTGCAAGACCGCTTTGGCAGCGTCACGGTGCACAACATTCAAGGCAGCGCAACCATCACGGGAGGCAATGGAGCGATCACCGTCGACGGTGCTGCTTCGGCCAGCGTCACAACTTCCTTCGGCAACGTGGACACCCGAAACATCCGTGGCGATTTGTCCGTCCACGACAACAACGGAAACGTGGATATTTCAGCCATCGCTGGCTCGCTGGATGTCAGCGACAGCTTCGGAAACGTGACATTCACCGATGTGAAGGGCCGCGTAAACTGCACCACCAACAATGGCCGGGTCAAGGCCAGCGCGCTGACGGGAACTTCCGTGACCATCCGCGATTCCTTCGGAAACCTCGAACTGGAGAATATCAACGGCGCTCTCGACGCGGATACATCCAACGGAAAAATCACGATTCGCGACATCCGCGGGGCCGTCACGCTCAAGTCCTCCTTTGGAGCCATTGAAGCGACGAACATCCCGAAGGGCATTCGCGCCGTCACTGGAAATGGAGCGATCACGCTAACCGACATAGGAGCTGACGCTTACGCAAAAACCAGCTTTGGCAGCATTCTGGCCGAACGCATCAACGGCAATTTGACTGCGGAAGACAGCAACGGCTCGGTTACCGCAAGAAATGTGAAAGGCGACGCCACCGTGACTACTTCTTTTTCCGGTGTGACGCTGGAATCCATAGGAGGCCGCATCCGCGTGGACAATCAAAATGGAGCAATCGCCGTGACCGCAGTACGTCCCTCCAGTGGCTGCAGAGACATTTCGCTGAAAACGTCTTTCTCGTCCATCCACGTTCGCATCCCTGACGGCGTAGGCTACAACGTGTCAGCCCGGACCTCCTTCGGCAGAGTTTCTTCCGAATTGCCGGTCACCGCGACAGGAAACATCGGTGGAGATTCCCTGAATGGGACAATCGCTGGGGGAGGCTGCCAGTTGCAGCTGACCGATTCGAACGGAAGCATCGAAATCGCCAAGGCGCCTTGATGGGGAGTGGGTCTGGCTGCGGGCCTTCGGATGGACCGGGGCGCGGATCAACGCAACGAACCTCGCGCAAGAGCCATAGCGAAAGCCTTCTTTAGAACGCGAGTCGCGGTTTCGGTTAGGTGGTACTGACTAAGTTGGTCCTCAGTGGCGAAAGCCACGTGGGTCACATCGCTTCCAGCGCGCGGTTCTCCGCCGATGCGCTCACACAAATAATCCACAATGACGAAATGAAAGCGGGGCTGCGGTTTTCTCTCAGAAGCCCGAGGTGCGTCATCCGGAAATATCCGGTCAAAGACTTCAATGAGGTCGAGGACGCGCACCTCAAGGCCAGTTTCTTCGCGCAGTTCGCGCGCAACGCCCTCTTGGAGCGATTCCCCGAGCTCCAGTGTCCCGCCTGGTATCGACCATTCGCCGCGGAGAGGTTCGCTGCCGCGGCGAATCAGCAGAGCGCGGCCGTTGTCGATGATCACGCCGCCGACACCGACGACGGGGCGCTCGGGATATTCGCGGCTGGAGGTCACTTTAGGAATTCTGCCCCGGTGCGGTTTACAATCGAAGGAGCCGCCCCGCGCATTAGAGTTGACTTAGGACAACGCGGTATATAATACGCCATGGTGGCGGCGGCACAATCTGTGGGGCCCCGCCCTGCGAACATTTCTACGGAGGATGGAGCCGTGATCCGTTGCCCTGAATGTTCCACCGAAATCGACGTGGATGAAGACGAAGTTGAAGAGGGTGAAATCTTGAGTTGTCCCGAGTGCGAATCCGAGCTCGAGGTTTCGCAGACGCATCCCGTGCATCTGAACCTCATCTCCGACGACCTCGATGAAGAAGAAGAGGATGAAGAAGACGAACCCGCTGAAAACGGCGACCTCGCCGAAGAGGACGAGGAAGACGACGAAGAAGAAGACGACGAGGAGTAACCGGCTTCGCCCGGCCCGTCCAGTATCCCCTTTACTCAGCGCAGGCATCTAATAAGACAGGAGCGGACTTATGCGGAGTCCCGGGTGGGTCATCCTCGCCGGAATGGCAGCGATGTCTATTTGCTTTCATCCATCCATCTGCAGGGGCCAAGAGCCCGCGCCTCCGGCTCCCCAGGCTCCTCCGGCTTCCGAAAAACCGCAGAAACAGAGATACAGCCACGCTAACGATTTTCTGATTACCGGGACGGTATTCGACCCCAAGGGGTATGCCTTTCCAGGCGCAAAGCTCCGGGTTCGACGCAGCAATGAGAAAAAATATCGCTGGGAGAGCTACACAAATTCACGGGGCGAATTTGCCGTGCGCGTGCCCCAAGGTACGGACTACGAAATGGTGATTCGCGCAAAAGGATTCGCCGATCAAACGCGTGCTCTGGATGCCAAGACAGGCGTGAGCGAAGCACGTATAGTGTTTCGTATGGAATCCGCAGGGGGAGAGAAGAAATGAATGCGCCAAAACGATTTCTTTCTATGGCCGCGATTCTAATATTGGCGAGCGTAACGGCCTTCGCGCAGGACGCCAAGCGTGAAGCCCAGCTCCGCACGGTCCACGGAATCGTGCTGGACAAATCCGAAAACCTCGTCTCGGAAAGCGTGGTTTTCTTGAAGAACACCCGGACAAATGTGGTGCGCAGCTCCTACACCGACAACACCGGCAAATACCGCTTTAGCGGTCTTGATCCAAACGCAGACTACGAAATCCATGCGGAAAAAGACGGCTCCCAATCAGCAACTCACACCATCACGAGCTTAGACAGCCGCAAGGACATCACACTAAATCTGAAAACCGACAAAAAGAAGGATTGAGCGAAGCGCATCGCGCTCCAGTCTTTCGCCATCCCTGATAGCGAACTTTTTTCCAGGCTTCATGCTTCGGTCCGCCGTGGGTAGAACGTCGTATTCCAATTCGCGTTCAACATTGCTGAGGCTCAAGGACGCGCACCGCCCCCGCAACTACCTCGATCTCCACGGGCGTCGGTCCCAAAATCTCGCCGTCTCCGTGGAATAGGCAGGGACGGTCTGTCGTGAACTTCACAGCCCGCACCCGGAGCCGTTTGATGTGTGGCGTTCGAAGCTTGCCGCTCTTCAGCAGTCGTGGCAATAACGCCAAAACTTGCAACACACTTAGGCTTCCCACAATCACAACATCGAGCCATCCATCATCCAAGCGCGCTTCGGGCGCGAGCCTTATCCCCGCTCCGTAGCTTGGTGTATTCAGAACGGCAGCCAGAAGTGCCTTCGCTTCTATTGGCGGGGACTCACCTTGGGGGAATTCCGCTCTCACGCCTATGGGGCTATGGCCGCAATAAGCTCCCAGCGCAGACGCGACGTAGCGGGCTCTGCCAGGCAAACGGCGGAACGCTCCGTTTGCAAGCCGCGCTGCTTCCGCATCGATTCCTAGTCCTCCTCCGCCCAAATACAGGCGGGCTCGACCGTCCGCTGTGCGCGCCCGTGCAAGGTCCACTCGCCTCGCTTGACCCCGGAGAACCGCCTGCGTAGCCGCAACCGGGTTCTCGGGCAACTTCAGACCCGCGGCAAAGTCATTCCCTCCGCCGGCGGGGAGAACACCCAAAATAACGTCAGCGCCGTACGCGGCGTTCACCAATCCTTGAAAGGTGCCATCGCCCCCAAGAGCAAACAAAATCCGTTTGCCATTCTTGATCGCCGCGACTGCTGACAATTCAAGCTCCTTACCATTCCCAACGAAAATAAATTCTGCGGGAACGGATGCCGCGTCGAACGCCGACCGAATTTGCGGGAGATAGGAGACGGCGCGTCCGCTGCCTGCGGTTGGATTTACGAACACCACTGCCGGCAATAGAGAGCAAATGGATTTGGAGTCGGCCACTGGATTGCCATGCTGCCCAACTCATTGCACGCCTGTCAATCAAAACGCGGGGCAGGCGCTCGCGTGGCCACGCGAGATGGGTGGCACGGAGGAATCACCCGGGCCTTTACTTCTGAGCCTCACTTGGAGTCGTCGCCGCGGCGGTTATGGCTGCCAGGTTATTTTCCGTAAGGGCATGGTTGAACGCAGGAAGGTCCTTCTCGATGAGCTTCTGATAGTCCGCGACCACTCCCGTAAGTTCCGTTTCTACTGTCTGAAGTAAGTCTAAAGCTGTGTCCGTCGGGGCAAAGTCGGCTCCGCCGGCGACGTCTCCGCCGCCGGGACCAACTTCGGCGTTGAGCCAAATCAGGTTGAGATAAACCTTGTCGGCCTCAACGAAATATTTGTCGTCGCTGTTGATCTGCGACGGCGTTACGAGCCTGAGCTCCACGGATTGGAGTTTCTTATCCATCACCTCGACGGTCTTCAGCAGCTCAGCTTTGCGTTTTGATTGTGCTTCATCTTCCGCCGGAGCTGGTTCAGGTTCCTCGAAGTCGTCAGGTTCGGCGAATGGCGGCTTTTCCTTTTCCTTTTTCTTTGGCGGCCGAAGCATCATTTCAAGGACCTCGATTTGCTTCCGCAACCACTCGATCTGATTGAAAGTATCGGAAGCGCGGGTGATGTCGTCGCGGATTCGAAGCTGCGTCTTCACGGACGATTCAATGTCCGCCTCCGAAGCCGAAATGCGCGGATCGGGCAATATGGTCAGAGGTTGGGTCGACGTCTGTCCAGCCACAGTAAGACGAACGGAATACTTGCCGGGCGCGGCCATCGGACCGACTTCGGCCGGGCTAATTCCCCAATGTGTGATGGGCCGAGAGTCGGCGTCGCGGAAGCGCGGCTCTTGCCAAATATGAGGGTTATCGGAAGTCGCCGTACGCAGCGCAATCAATCGAGGTGACTCGTAGTGCATGTCCCACTTCACGCGATTGATTCCCGCATGGGCCTTCGCCTTGAGCTTTCGAATCGTTTTGCCTTCCGGATCCAGAATTTCGATTTCCACCTGCTCTTTGGGTGCTGATTTCAGCGAAAAATTGACCATGGCCGCACCGCCATGCGCAAATCGGCGCGCAGGACGAGGCTCGAAAAGAACGGCAGGAACATCAGCATGGTTCTTGGCCAGCTGTTCGAGCGGAGTAATGTCATCAAAAATGTACAGACCTCTACCATAGGTTGAAATCACCAAGTCGTGGAAATCTTTCTGCACTACAGCCCAAGTCACCGGTGCGTGGGGCAGACCGGTCTGCAACGCCGTCCAATGCCCCCCATCATCCAGAGAGTAGTAAAGACCGTTCCCCGTACCTGCAAACAACAAACCCGCACAGTTCGGATCTTCGGTGATGGCCCGCACGTACGCTAGTGGATGCTTTGGCAAATTGCTGCTGATGGGTTTCCACGTTTTGCCAAAATCCGTTGTCTTGTAAAGGAAAGGATCCCGGTTATCCATCAAGTGAAAATCGACAGCGATATACGCTGTGCCAGGATCAAACGTCGAAGGAGCAATGCTGGTGATAGTTCCCCAGGGAGGCAATCCAGAAATGTTCTTGGTGACGTTCGTCCAGTTTACCGCGCCGTCCTTCGTGTACCACAGCTGACCGTCGTTCGTGCCCGCCCAGATCAATCCTTTTTGTATTTTGGAGGGGGCGATGGCGAAAACCACTTCTCCGTAAAACTGTCCCAGGTTGTCGCCGACGATTCCGCCTGAGGAAACGATGCGGGTGGAGTCCTGCGTCGAGAGGTCTGGACTCGTGACCGTCCAACTTTGGCCGCCATTTGTCGTTTTGAAAATAACCTGGCAGCCATAGTAGACGACGTTGTGGTCGAAGGGATCGACCGCAAGCGGCGAAGTCCAGTGGCATCTATATTTGATGTCGGTTGGCGGTGAATCGAGAGTATGAAGATATGGGCTCACAGAGCGCGCCGTCTTGGTTCGCGCATCCCACCGGGTCACCTCATCTCCATAGCAAGTAGCCCACACGACGTTGGGATCTCCCGGGTCGGGAATGGTGAAGCCCGACTCACAGCCGCCCATGTGACGATCCCATCCCGTCTCCTGCGAATCGATGGGCACGCTGGGCCCACGCATGTTCCCGTCATCCTGCATGTTGCTATAAAAGTAGTACGGCGTCTGGTTGTCGACGTCCACGTGATACATCTGCCCGATCGGCAGAGTGACGCGGTGAAATCCACGTCCGTGTACCGTCGTAATGATCATTCCCGCGTCATCCGTGATCACAAATCGATCAGGATTTGCGGGGTCAATCCAAATATCGTGAGTATCTCCGCCCCAGCGAACCTCTTGAAAATTTTGTCCGCCATCCAGCGATTGATGGAACGAGCTGTTCGCGATCAGGACCTCGTTGTCATTTCCCGTTGATACCGCGATTCGGATGTAGTAACCAGCTCGCCCAATCAAAGCTCGCTGGTAGTTGACGGCTTTCCAATGCGTGCCCGCATCGTCCGATCTCCAGACGGAGCCTTGGTCTTTCGTCTGAATCAAGGCAAAAACGCGGTTGGAATTTGTCGGTGCAACGGCCACATCTATTTTGCCCAGTGGCGAATATGGCAAGCCATGCTCTTCAATGCGCGTCCACTTCGTTCCACCATCGCGCGAGACGTACACTCCGCTCCCGGGGCCGCCGCTAAACTCGCCCCAGGTGTGCATTTCCAACTGCCACATTCCAGCGAAGAGCACGCGCGGATTGTGCGGATCCATGGAAAGGCCGGAGCACCCGATGTTGTCTCCGGCAAAAAGCACGCGTT
>Ga0308309_10001212_pt1 | contig 15393 bp, 9 predicted proteins | sample HubBroMetageWFT5_FD_192491 | JGI IMG/M metagenome (GOLD analysis project Ga0308309, IMG submission 192491) | Warmed and freeze-thawed soil microbial communities from the Hubbard Brook experimental Forest, New Hampshire - Hubbard Brook CCASE Soil... | ecosystem: Environmental > Terrestrial > Soil...
TACGCGAACTTTACGACGCTTTGACTAAGCGCGGGATTGACGTGAAGTTTGGCATTCATCCGGTTGCGGGGCGCATGCCTGGGCACATGAATGTGCTGCTGGCCGAGGCGGATATTCCCTACGACAAGTTGCTCGACCTGGATGAAATCAACGGTGATTTTCCGCAGACCGATGTTGCGCTGGTGATTGGGGCTAACGACGTCACCAATCCCGCGGCTCGGACCGATGCCAGCAGCCCCATTTACGGCATGCCGATTCTCGACGTGGACAAGGCTCGCACCGTGATGGTGATAAAACGCAGCATGAGTCCGGGCTTTGCGGGAATAGACAATCCACTGTATTACCTCGATCACACCTTGATGCTTTTCGGCGACGCGAAATCCTTTGTCGGAGCCATCGTCCGCGAACTCGGCGGCGGCTCTCAACTCTAACCAATGGATTTTGACGCAAGCGCACATCGTTGCCAGGAGGTCTCGCCGCCTTGTGGCATTCAGCTTGCAGCCCAATCTATGCGATTTCTCTTGACTTGCTGCTCCGCAGAATGTAAATCGCAAATAGGCAATCAGATAACGCCACTGGGGGTGTTACGTGATTTCGCATCGACTTACGCCAATTTCGAGATTCATCCCGTTTGTCATATTCATCGGGTACCTTCTACTGGCGGCGAATTCGTTGCTGGCGCAGAGCACCACATCGACTGGGAGTATCCAAGGCACTCTGACGGACCCGAGCGGAGCGATCGTAGAAGGCGCCAAGGTTAGCATCACCAACCGGGACACGGGACAGACTCTCCACTTCACTACTTCGTCCGCCGGCGCATACAATTCTGGAGCTCTGGCTCCGGGCAATTATTCCGTTCGCGCCGAAGCTGCCGGTTTCAAGACGGTGGAAGAGGGTGTGATCGTAAAGGTAGGCGTTGTATCGGGGATCAACTTTAGTCTTCAGCTCGGCGCAGCGAATACGGTGGTCGAGGTCGCCGAGCAGACCGTGGTGGTTAATACCGAACAGCCAAGCGTGCAGGGAGTTTTGAATAAAGAACAGATCGAGAATTTGCCAGTTAACGGACGGAATTTTCTCGATCTCGCGCAACTTGAGCCCGGCGTGCAGATTCAGGACGGCTCCGATTTCGATCCTACGAAAGTAGGGTTCTCCTCCATTTCCGTTGGCGGCCGCTTTGGCCGCACGGCGCGTATCGAAGTGGATGGGGTGGACGTTAGCGACGAGACCGTAGGCACCACCACTGAAAATATTCCAGCCAGTGCCATCGATGAATTTCAAATTAGCCAGTCAACCCTGGACCTTTCAAACGAACTCACATCGTCTGGTGCCGTAAACGTGACAACGCGCTCGGGAACGAATGATTATCATGGTGAAGGTTTTGCATATTTCCGTGACAGCGTTTTCTCCGCGGCTCTCCCTGCGCCTCCCCCTCCCGCGCCTCCATTGCAATCGCCCTATGCGAGGAATCAGGACGGTGGCAATTTTGGCGGGCCGATCATGAAAGACAAGCTCTTCTTTTTCCTTGACGCGGAACATACGAATCAAAATCTTGGCTCGCCCGTGGCAATCTCCGCGCCTTTTAGTCAACTGTCCGGTGACGCTGCTAGTCCGTTCCGCGAGACAGACCTGGATGGCAGGCTGGACTGGCAATTCTGGAAGAATGCTCGGATGTTTTATCGATTCACGTACTTTGATAGCAGGGTTGTTGCGAGCGGGGGAGGTGTAGGTTTTTCGCCCTTTCAAGACAAAAATTACACGAGAAGCCATGTGGTAGGGGCTGACTTCACCACCAAAGGCGGATACACACACAGCTTTCGCTTTGAATACCTGAAGTTCATCAACAATCTCGGCGATTCGGTGGTGGGCTCAAGCCTGCCATTAGCCGATTTGCCGGTGAGCATCAACATATTAAGTTTTTCCCTTCTCACCGGACCTAACTTGCTGGCCCCTCAGCAAACTTACCAAACGGATCGGCAGATCAAATACGATGGCAGCAAGCTATGGGGCTCGCACATACTCCGCTACGGCGTGGCGTACAATTTGTTACGTGGAGGAGGTTTTGCGAGTTTCTTTTCGATCAGCCCCGTTGTTTCCCCCAATGGAACTTCCAACGAAGTTGCTGCAGCGGCCAGCGGGCCGTTCACATGCGGAGCCGGGATCGGCGGCTCTGCCTGCCCTCTCAATTACCCTGTAGATGCAGCGACGATAGGAAATGGCTTAGGTTGCGGGTCCGAAATCCCGGCATTCGGAGAGCCGTGCGGCGGAACCCCTACGGACAACCGATTGGGACTCTATGTCGGGGATAGTTGGAAGGTGAAACCCAACTTCACTCTGACCTATGGAGTGCGGTATTCGCGTGATACGGGGCGAACCAACAGCGACCTCCCTGCCTTGCCGGCTGTAAATGCCGTGCTGCCAGGATTAGGCAACCGGGTGAATCAACCCAACCATAATTTTGGCCCCCAGTTGGGATTCGCATGGGACCCGCGGAAAGATTCGAAAACGGTTATCCGAGCGGGCATCGGAGTCTTCTACGAGAACGCGATTTGGAATAACGCTGAGTTCGACCGCCCAGAGCGCCTTGCCTCTGGTTCGTTCTTTAACGCGGTGCCTGCGTGTGCGAGTGCGACAGGCCAAGGCGTTCCTTTTCCGGATGGTTCCACGCAATATTTGGGCGGCAGCCAGGCAGCTGCTAATTATGTCTGCGGTACCGTCCCCAACCCGAACCCTATGAACATACCGCAGGCGTTGATCGGTTCTACGCTTGGGCCCACCGCAGGAACTTGCAGCGGGATGACTACGGCACAGTGCGTTGGCAGCCTGCAAACCGCATGGAAACAGGCTTCTGCGGGTACCTCCGCGATAAATCCGCTTTACCTACCGAACCTGATTGCTAACGATCAGGCAATCCTGCTCGGCGCCTTGGCCCCCAATTATCGGACACCATACTCGGTGCAGATAAACGCTGGGATCCAACGAGAGCTGATGCCGGGGATGGTGCTCACCGTCGATTATCTTCGCAATGTGAACTTGCACTACCTGCTTGGAGTCGACGCGAACCACAGTGGCGATACGCGTTACTTCAACTCAACGTTCGCACAGCAAGCCATCTCTACAACGAACGGCCAGTTTGGGTGTCCGGGGTCCACTTCCGCTGCCATTAACTGTGCAATCGCGGCGGGAGCCACTATGACTAGCTATGCCAACAATGGCTTGGACTCGGCGGCCGACTTAGGCGTGGGTGGGTGCCTCGGCGCGCTGGGCTTTAATTGCGCTTTCACCGGAGTCAACCCCGCGATCGGCCCCGCCGTATTCTTGTTCCCTATTGGCCGCTCTGTTTACAACGCCATGGATGTGAAACTGGTCGACAACGTCAAGAATCCCTTTCGCGGAGTGAAGTACTTGAACTTTCAGTTCGCTTATTCTCTTTCCAGGTTCACCAATACGGGCAGCGCGACGTCCACCGGTCCATCGGGAGGCGATCAAGACTTCGTCAACGCCGCTCTTGACAACAGGAATCCGCTGCGTTTTAGCGGGCCTTCTGCCCTCGATCGCACGCATCAGTTTTCTTTCGGCGGCTATGCGGACCTACCGGGGCGTTTCCGTTTGGGCACGATATTCCACTTTGACAGCCCGTTGGCGAGCTTGCTTACGGTGCCGAATACGGGGCTGGGAGCCGGAGAAATTTTCCGGACTGACTTTACCGGCGATGGTACCGTCCAAGATCCTCTTCCCGGAACCAAGGTGGGCTCCTTCATGCGAGGTATCTCGCCCGGTGATCTCGCGACAGTGGTCAACAACTACAACACCAATATCGCCAACACGCCAACGCCCGCCGGTCAAGTCTTGATCGCTAACGGTCTCTTCACTGAGACACAACTGCAAGAGCTCGGGGCCGTCGCGCCAGCGATTACCTATACAGACGCGAACGGCAATACGATCCCCGGGGTGATCCCTGGCGAAGTCGGACTTACTTGGCTGAAAACGCTTGATATGAGCCTGGCATGGATCGGCAAGGTGAATGTCAAAGAGCGGGAAATAACGATCCAGCCCAGCGCGAGCGTCTTCAACCTGTTCAACTTCGCTAACTTTAATATACCGGGGAATACTCTAAGCGGGATCCTCAACGGTGGTGCCGGGTCTGCCAATGGCACTACGTATGCGAACGCGACAGCCTTGCGCATCGGCGTAGGCACGGGTGTGTTCTCGCTGGGTGCACCGCGCACGATTGAGTTTGGCTTGAAGATGACGTTCTAGCCGCGAACTCGGCTGAAGGAGCCTCCGCCGCGGAACGAAATGGGGCGGTTAGCGCTGGTAGGGGTTCCTGCGCTGCGAGTTGCTGTCCAGTTTTTGGACTATGTCTTCCAATTTCCTCATGCTTCCGGTGAGCTGCGGCATCTGGCATTCCAGCTGTCCAAGCCGGACGAATATTTCTACCTGCTTGTTGCGCACAACATTCAAAACCTTTTGAAACTCCTCCGCTAGCGGACGATCCATTCTCGTCCCTCCTCTAATTTGAATTAGAGCGACACGCCAAACTACGCCACGTGTTTGCGGACTATTTCTTCGATAGCTGGTACCAAATCGCTGGTAATCAATGACTTTGTAACGTACCCGCTAGCTCCCACTTCCGCTGCCAAACGCGCGGCCTCGAGCGAGTGATGGTTCGTCACGATTAGAATCTCCGCCTGCGGCGAGCCTTCGCGGATCAACTGCGCCGCCTTTAGCCCATCGAGGTTGGGCATGCTGAGGTCCAGCAGAATCACGTCCGGCTTCAATTCAAAAGCTTTCTTGATCCCCTCAAGGCCATCGGAGGCCTCGCCACAGACGGTCATGCCTTCGTGCAGTTCCAGGAACAGTCTCAGACCGTTCCTAACCAACTGTTTGTCATCCACAATGAGAATTCGGACATTGAACATAAATCGATCCTCCTTCTCCATGCTGACTGCCAGGCAATGCCAGCGAAATCGGGTTTTTAGTGTATGTGCCAACTCGACATCAAAAAGGCAACAGCTGTTAACGAGCGCAAGACGGATGTTATTCGCATTTTTTTCACTTGTAAGCGGTCAGCGCTTGAAGAGATGGAGGCCCTGAGGATGTGTTTAAGACGGAGCAAACAGCGAAAAATTACACTTGAGGTAGATCCTAACCCGGGGACCGGGATCAACCCACTGAGGAGGCCGTTGCGCGGTCAATGATGGTTCGTCCGTTCACGGACCGAGGCAGCTTGACCAGGAAAATGGTTCCAGCGACCGAAGTTCGTTCCACGATTACGGTGCCGCCATGATCGTGAACGACTTTGCTTACGATGGCGAGTCCCAACCCGGTACCGTTCGATTTTCCCGAGCTCACAAAAGGATTGAACAGCGTGCCGCGGATGGAGTCCGGCACGCCGGGGCCGTTGTCAGCAATGCGTACTTCAAACAATTCTGCCAACGAGGAGACTTCAATCTTAATCTGCCCTTGAGACTGGGCGGTGGCTTCGCAGGCATTCAAGAGCAAGTTGAAGAACGCGCGCTCCAGCTTCTTCGGATCGAATACTCCGCTCATATCTCCGGCAGTGTCGATGGAGATCGTCCGGCTCCTCAGCTCCGGCCGAGCCCGCACGGATTCCATTGCCCGACGCACGCTCTGATCTAGGAAACCGGGCACCGGAACGATGGAGCTGTCTTCCCGCGCCAGCTCGCGCAGCGAATCCAGTAAATCGATCATTTGATCCGATGCAGTTTTAATTTCTTCGTAAATTTCGTCCCTATTGAGCTTGAGCTTCTCCGCTTCGTAAAGAAACTCTGCGTTGGCTACTACCGCGGCAAGGTAGTGGCGCAGATCGTGGGAGATCGAGCTGGCCGCTGTTCCAAATGCGGCGATGCGCTCGGTGGCCAGCTGCTGCTGTTGCGAGGCCAACAGTTCGCCACGCATTTTCGAGAACGCTTCGCTCAGTTCGGCCACTTCGCTGCTACCGCGCGGGGTAATCGAGTACGTATAATCCCCGGCCGCCAGCGCTCGCACGCCCGCGACAAGATTATCGAGCGGGTGCGTTATCGTGCGCGAAACGAAGGTTAACAGTAGCGCTGCCAAGATAACGGCCGAAATTGCTAGACTGAAGATCGTGCGATTCAGGCGATGGACAAAGCCGTTCGCCGGCTGCAACGACATCAGCACGTAACATTTCACCGGCGCCGGAGGTCCACCCTGGATCAAGATGGACGCTACTTGATACGGATCCGATCCAAGATCAATCTCACGTGTGCCAGCGTCCAAGCCGAAATTCCGCTGCAGCCATTGCTGGAGTTCTCCTTCTTCGCCGGGCGAAAGAGTGGAGGCAATAATCTTGTCTCCTGTAGCCAACGCAATCTGGCTGCCTGACACAATCGAGAGTTGTTTCGCCACGGTAGAGTCGATCTGATAGCCGACCGCAAGTATGCCGAGCTGCCTCTGATCTTCCGCGGTCCCTGCTGTGATTGGGCGAAGGAATACTCGATAGAGCTGGCCATCGGCATACCACCACGCCGTATCCTGCCCTTTTTCCAAAGAACTTTTCAGATCGCGCTCGGCGAGCTCCGCTTGCCATCCCGGATTGGTGACGTGAAAACCGAGCAGATGTCCGTCAGGTTTGGCAAGCAGGAAAAGATCGCTTCCGGCGAGTTTCCAAAAGGGTTCCGACGCATCTTGGATGGTCAGCGCGTGCTCGGTGGTCATGGAAGCTTTCAAAGTGGGAAGCTCGGCCAGGAGGGCTGCGGTGCGCGACAGTTGAAGCTCGCGTTCCTGCTGCACGTTTTCAAACGCCAGCAACGACGCGTCCGTGCTCTCTCGCACCTCCTTGGCGATCTCCGAGCGGACTGTGTATCGGACGATGAAAAGCAGGGCACCTGTCAGCGTGCAGATAATCAGCAGAGTTGCAATCAGAAGTTGCGTGCGTAATCGCAAACGCGCCATCAAGCTCCTCGCCGCACCGCGTTATTTTCCGGAAACCGCCACACGCTCGCCGGGCAGGAACTTATAACCGGCGCCGTGCATGGTTAGAAAATACCTCGGATTGCCGGGGTCGGGCTCGAGCTTTTGCCGAAGGCGCAAGACATGGTTATCCACCGTACGAGTCGTGGGATAGTTCTGATAGCCCCAAACTGCATTCAAGAGCTCCTCTCGTGAGATAACTTTTCCAGGCGAGCGCGCGAAAAACCTAAGCAGCTTGAATTCCTGCGCCGTGAATGTCACCGATTTCCCCGCACGCGTGGCGACCATCCCGGTGAAGTCAACTCTTGCATCGCCAAATTCGAGTAACTCATGCGGAGGTGGTTCTTGGAGATTACTGGCGGCGTCGGCCGTTTTTGCCTCCGCGCGGCGCATCGCGCGCCTCACTCGGGCCAGAAGCTCCTTGGGACTAAACGGCTTCGTGACGTAATCATCGGCGCCAAGTTCCAGAAGAAGTACTTTGTCTTCTACTTCGGTGTTTGCGCTTAAGACCACCACCGGTACCGCTGCCGCATGAGTCTTAAACGCGCGGCAAAGCTCCTTACCAGGCAGGCGCGGGAGCGTAAGGTCGAGCACCACCACACCGGGGATCTGCTTCCTGAAACTTTCCAATCCGGCAACGCCGTCAGAGGCGATCTCTACCTGCAGGCCGTCGGATTCGAATAGGCGCTGTAGTGTCCGCTGCATGGGGCGGCTATCTTCGACAATCAGAACCGTATCCATAGTCTCCTCGGTCACGGTAACCCGTACGCGCGATCGGTGGAACAAGCGGACTCATTTGATGGTAGTCCGTTAAGCTCACGACCGTCAACGCGCTTGGCGTTCATCTGGCAGGCGAAAGTAAGGAGTTGCCGAAGATCGGCCGCATGCTCAGACGACCCGTAACGCCAGCTGCAAGACTGAAAGAGCTAAGCGTCTACGTTGTCACGGAGATGCTCGCAACTTGTCAATAGATTGTAAATTCGCCGGAGAGATCCGGGGAGGGGCGTTTGAGCAGCGCCAGATCCCCAGGCTCGATCCCGGAATAGGCTAGACCAGACTCACGGTTGTACGTAGCCGGGAGCGGGTGGAGGCACGTAGTCTTGACCGTACTTGTTTTTGTGGGCCAGGGTGAAATCCGCATTATCAATGCATCGGATAGCTGGCAGCGAACGCGTGGATTCGGAAACTGAAACGACGTGAGTCAAAGTCTTCAGGCTTTCCGGCGTCCCACGTTCGTACCACACGTGCATGATATAGCGCCCATCGGGAACGTTCGGAATGCTAACGCGACCGGCGCGATCTGAAATTGCAAAGTACGGAGTATCGACAGCGATCACCACGGCGCTCATTTCCGCATGTATGTTGCAGAACAGAAAGCTCACGCCCGGCCGGTCGAAGCGCACCGATCGCGTGGTGCCAGCCTCATAGAGGCCCAAGTCGAATCTCTTGCCGTCATATAACGAGAAAATATTGTGAAAGAACGGATCTTTGTTGGGAAACTGAACGACGGTGCCAACGCGCACTACCAAGACATGAGGCTCGAAGCTCTTGTTTCGCTGCACGAGCTGCGGACTCTGCGCTACAGCAGGTTCATCTGCAGAGTTCTGGGCCGAATGGTTGAGCGGGCTGAGCCACACTACGACATTCGAGGCATCCGAAGCGCTGCTGGCGCCTTCCTTCGCTTCCGCGACCTGCATGGTCACGGCACGCTCTTGCGATTCTGCGGCGATCGGCGTCAAGCAGATGCACAACGCCACAAACCCGGCCCAGAACCCGGGAAATCGTGCGATGCCGAAACCTTTCATCAGAATATGTATCCTAGACTAATGCCAACCTGATTCGCAGAGTTCAAATTGCTATCGAGCGGGTAGGTTTGCAGTCGGCGGTATTCGGCCGAAAACAATACGTCCGAACGCACTTGGTAGATGAAATTCACAAACGGGCTCAAATTCCGCGCAATGGAGTGACCGTAATAATACTGCGACCCTGGATTGCGCCTCAATTCACCGGCAAAGGGATTATCGTCGCCCACTGCCGCGTTTACTTCAAATTTCGCGGTTGGTTTGAATTTCAACTGCATCCAGCCGCCCATCGAATCCAACCCCCGCACAGTGGTCGTCGAATCCGCGAGCACTCCCGAAAGCAAGATATCCTGTCCAACTGCGCCTCCCAGCCCGCCGACCGCGCGGCCCCGATAGAATTCGCCGGTCACCCCGAACATTTTGCCGAGCGGAAGCGTGACGTCCACGGTGCCGGCCCAGCCGTCCACATTGCGGCGCAATCCCCAATTCTGGCGGCCATAATATCCTCCGGCACCAATGGCAAAGTTCTGTTCAAACAATCGGTGACTCCAGGCGATTCGCGCGGCATAGGCGGGCTGGCCCGACTGCTCGCCTGCCGTTGGATTCCGGTAACCCTGCGCTGGGATGTCTCCCGTCAGCGAGTCGAGAATTCCCGCTTGAAACAGCAGGCGCGACACGTCAGACAGCTCCGTCTGATGTTCGATGCGCACCTGCGGCGTCCAGCTCCAGAGGTTTCCAGCATAAGCGAGCGGAGGGGTGGCAAGCGAAGCCAGAGAAGTAGGCATCAACGGGGCAAAGAACAAAGAATCCTGGCCGGCGACTATCGACGTGTTGGTCCAATCCATGCGAATCGTCCCCGTGCGCAGGCGGACAATCCCCATCGAAACTCCGTTCGGTAAATCGGAAAACCCGCCGGCGAAATCAAACTTCACATTAGCGCTGGTACGCGCTCCGGCTATCTCGGGGCCAAATACGTCGAGTCCAATTTGTGACTGACGAAGCGAGGCCCCAAAGGAATTCGAAGAACCACCGGGCGTGCCGGGGGTAGCCAGCTGCGGAAAATCAAGATTATCCACCGTGCCTTGCGTATCAAATAAATTCAACAGCACGATTCCGGAGAGCCGCACCCGATACTTCGAGCTACTTTCAACTTTTGTTTGACTCTGCTCGTTGATTTTGGCGTCGATCAAATCTTGATTCTCTTCTAACCTGCCCAAACGCTCCTCCAAAGTCACCCCGTCAACAGATCCTGTCGGCAGGGGAGCGTTTAAATTAGTCGCCGGCGGCGGGAATTTCTGACGCGCTGTGGAAGATTCGGAATAGTTCGGCGCATCCGGATGCGATGCCAACTGAGCCCTAGTGAGCTCGAGCTCGCTACGAAGCTCGCGGGCTTCCGCGTGCCAGCGTTGCTCATCGGTGCGCAGCTCGCTCACTTGCGAGCTCAACTTTTGCACTTCAACTTGCAAGCTGCGAACGGCATCCGCCAGTGTGCGCACGTCGGGCGTCGCTTCGGTGGGCGCAGAGGGTGCTGTCGTCGGCGCGGCGGATCCCTGGCCTCTGGCGAGAGTGCAGGTCAGAAAAAGAAGAGTTACACCAACGCTGGCTTTAGAAAACAATCCTCGAAATCCATTGCGTGGCATGTTGCGCCTCCTCGCCAAATCAATCCGGAAAGATATTCCTACACCCGCGCCTGGTTGTGCTCAATCTGATGCGGCCGGACAGCGGGTTGAACGGCTAGGAATACCATATTTTTACAATTCTCTTTCACGCAATAACTTTCCGGTCGGAGGCGAACAGAACGCTGACAAGAAAGGAGTTGGGCGAAGTCCTAGTCCAGCTAAGCTGCGCTTGGAAATGCGACTTCGGAAGCGCTCTGGAGCCAACTCGCCGGAAAACTCGTGCGTCTGGCGCTAGCCTTAACGGGCGAACCAATTTTGGCCATCTTGCTTGCCCGAAGTTAACCGATGGGTTAGTGTACGCCGATGGCTGGCCCCCAAGATGAGATTGACGCCCTGACAAAGCAGGTTGCCGCATTAACTGCGCGAGTGTATCAACTCGAGCAATTGAACGGCGTCGTTTCAGAGCCGAGAGCGCAAGCAATCTCCCGGGAGCCGCAATCTCCCGCCCCGCCTACAGCCGCAACAATACCGCCGCCGTCATCTCATCAGCCTGCGACCGTCCCACGTTCGGCGCAGCCGACACCATCGCAGCCAGGTTTCCGGTCGGCCTTCACAAAGGATGAGGCGGGCCTTGAAAAAAAGATCGGACAATTCTGGCTAAATCGAATCGGCATCGTTGCCGTACTCGTCGGCGTTTCCTACTTCCTAAAATTCGCGTTCGAGAGCAACTGGATCGGCCCAGGTGGGCGCATCGCTATCGGTCTTCTCGCTGGCATCGGGCTGATCCTATGGAGTGAACGCTTCCGCCATCGCGGGCATGTAGCATTCTCATATTCGCTCAAGGCCGTCGGCATTGGCACGCTGTATCTATCGCTATGGGGAGCGTTTCAGGTTTATCACCTAATCCCGTCGGCAGCCGCGTTTTTAGCGATGGTTATTGTGACCGGGGCTACCATTGTTCTAGCTTTGAATCAAGACGCGGAATTGCTGGCGAGCTTTGCGCTGGCCGGCGGTTTCGCCACTCCCGTGCTGCTTTCTACAGGACAGAACCACGAAGTCGTGCTGTTTTCTTACGTCGTCCTGCTGGACATTGCAATTTTGGCCATGGCGATCTTTAAACCTTGGCGCCGCTTGCTGTGGGGAAGTTTCGCCGGGACGGTCATCCTCTATATCGGTTGGTACTCGGATTACTACACGAAAGATCAACGCGCGTTGACGATTTGTTTTGCGACATTGTTTGCGGCTATATTTGCCGCGATTCCGCTGGCGTCCCCTTACGAGAAGTCCAGGCGATTTAATGGGCCTTCCGTGACGCTGACTTTGATTCCGTTGTTGAACGCTGCGGGATTTTTCCTGGTGCTCTATGCGATGTACGAAGATGAGAAAGTCACACTCACCTGGTTTGCTCTAGCGCTCGCGGCTGTTTACCTGGTCGTTGCCGCCGCTTTTAAGCAGCGTTTTTCAAAACAAGATACGACCTTCATCCGTTTGTTACACGTGGCCATTGCCATTGCCTTCATCACAATCGCGATTCCGTTGAAATTGAATGGCCAATGGATCACCATTTCGTGGCTCGTTGAGTCCGCGGTGCTTCTATGGGTTAGTGTTAGAACGCAGACGAGCTTCTTGCGCTACCTGGCCTCTGCCGCCTTGAGCTTGGGTATTTTGCGTTTGCTCTTCTTTGACCATTTTCGAACCGAAATGCTGGTCTTCAATCTGCGATTTTTCACCTATCTGGTGGCGATTGCCGTTCTGGGAGGAATTGCGGCGTTTGGGAAGCAACATGCTTCGGAAAAAGAAATGCCGTTTATTTATCTGTCCGTCGTTGGCCTGAATTTGTTGGCCCTGATCGCGCTTACGCTGGAAGTCTCGGATTATTTCTCGCGGCGCATAACGGAGGCCGGGGCAAATCGTTTTGCCTTCTATCATCAGTTGGCGCTTGGTCGCGATTTCACCTATTCGGCGGTCTGGCTGGTTTACGGTGCAGCTCTGATGACTGTCGGGTTTCGCAAGCGCTCGGCGTTCGTGCGCTGGCAGGCTCTCGTCCTGATTGCCTTCACCATCGGAAAAGTCTTTGTGTACGATGTTTCGCAACTTGGCGGCAGCTACAGAATTCTTAGTTTTATCGCTCTCGGCGCGGTCCTGCTTGGAATTTCCTTCATTTATCAACGCGACTGGCTGAAGCTGTCTGCGGATTCCTCGGAGAGATCGGCTTGAAGGACCTGATGATGAGGATCGTTCTGGGGATGCTAGTATCGTTTCTCGCAGCCGCTCCTTCCATTTCCTATTTCAACTACGAGCGTCCGTTGAGACCAATTCCATCCGGCGGACAACACTACATCGCATTGGACGAAAGTGTTTGGCGGCACGTCCGCCCGGATTTGGGGGATTTGCGAATCTATTCAGGGGAGAAAGAGATTCCCTATACGTTGACCATCGAGCGCGGCGGGTCGCAGATCGAACAGAAAAAATTGATCGTGCTGCAACCGGGCACCGTTGGCGGAAAAACGCAATTTCTTCTGGAAATGACCGACATCCCACGGTATGACCGCGTTGAATTGAAGTTGCCGACCAGGAATTTTGTGGCGCATGCCCGCGTGGAAGGGGCCGATGACCTGCACGGAACGCAATGGTCCACTCTCGGCACGACTACCCTTTACGATCTGTCGGACGAAAAGCTCGGTCACAACAGCGCGCTCCAGATCCCGGTGTCAACTTTCAAGTATTTGCGAGTCACCGTGGACAGTGCCGTGAAACCGCCCGACATCGAGAGCGCAACCGCCGGAATGACCCTGGCGCAAGCGGCAGTATGGCGCGACCTGAGCGACGCGCCAAAACAGACACAGCAAAGCCGAGATACTGTCTTTACCTTTGCGATTCCGGAGACTGCTCCGGTCGAGAGAGTTCTTCTATCTTTTGATCCCTCGCAGGGAAACTTCCGTCGCGAGATAGAGGCTCAAAGCGACAGCGGAATGTGGTTTGGCGGCGGCGAGATCAGCCGCATCCACATGCAGCGAAATGGCCAAAGAATTGACGTTGAACAGCCGTGGCTGGAAGTTCACGGAACCGGCCCTGGGCCGCTGAAAGTCGTTATTCACAACGGAGATGATGTGCCGCTGAAAATCACGGGGGCGCAACTGCAACAGTACGAGCGCCGCATCTACTTCGATTCCGATTCGGGGTCCAATCTCAAGCTCTATTTCGGAGACGAGAAGCTCGAAGCGCCGGTTTACGATTACGCAAAATTATTTCAGAAGGATGCGAACGCCCAGCAGGTTCAGCTAGAGGCAGAAGCAGCGAATGCGGCCTACACGGGACGCCCCGACGACCGGCCTTGGTCGGATCGCCATCCCGCGTTGCTTTGGCTCGCAATTATTGCCGCGGTATTGGTCCTCGGTGGCATCGCACTGCGCTCGATGAAAACCACCGCTACATGATCGTTCCCCTTCCTCAGGCGCGGGCCACGCATTTTTGGTTAAACGCGCTTGGCGTCCCGCTTTCGAGCTGCCGGCTACGGACTGTACTTACCATTACTCACGGACTATCCCTTTTCCCATCTTGACAGTGCGCTAGCTTACGTTTAAAAAAGAAAGCGGACCCCGACCCGTCTGCTCCTGGCTACGTTGGTTAGGCTCGACTCTCTCTTAAAATTGTCCGGAGGAAGCTGTGTCTAAAACAATGTGGCGAACTCTTGCAATCTCCCTCTGTGTGTTCCTTGCCGGCGGACTCGTAGGTGCGAACTTTGCGCAAGATCGCCCCCCGCAGGGACGGCCAGCGCCCGGACAGATCATGCCGCCGACACCCACGTCCTCTGAAACGCGCATGGGCATGTGGCGAGGACGCCCGGTCACCTATCAGGTGATTAATGGCCGAAACATCTATGAGGGCGACATCATTCTGGAAAACGTGCAGCCCATGCCGAAGGCCGGCCAGGGAGGTGGATTGCACTCCGACTCCGTCGGTCTCGCCAACTCGAACTACCTGTGGCCGAAAGTCAACGGCGTTGCCCAAATCCCATATGTAATCGACGGAGCGTCGACCAACCAGAACCTCGCCAGCGCTATAAGCACCTACAACTCCACATTTGCTGGAGTCATTCAACTCGTACCGCGCGACGGGCAAGCAAACTACATCGACATCAATCTTGGAGGTACTGCCAATGGCGTCTGCGAAGCTAACGAAGGCGATGCGAATGTTGGCGAGCAGTTTATAACTGGAGCGTCGAATTGCACGATCGCGACGATTCTCCACGAATTTGGACACGTGACCGGCGTCTGGCATGAACAGTCGCGCACCGACGCAGCCAGCTATGTGACGTTCAACTATGCCAACGTTATTAAAGGCTCGATCGGCAACTTCCTTCCCGCCGTGGACAACGACCAGCAGAACTTCACTCCGTACGATTTCGCCTCAGTGATGGAATACCCAGCATTCTCGTTCTCGCGCAACGGCGGACCTCCGCTCGAATCGATCCCGCCGGGGATGCCGCTTTCGAACTTAATTGGTTACTCGGCAGCCGACGCAGAAGGCATTATGCGCTTGTATGGCGTAGCCCCCACGCAGGTAACAATTACGTCGAACCCGCCCGGCTTGCAAGTGATGGTCGATGGCTCGCCCGTCACAACGCCAATGACATACAGTTGGGCGCTGAATTCCAGCCACACACTGGCTGTTGCCACCGGCGTACAGACTTTGAACGGAACTATCGTCGATAGCAGCGATCCGATTCAGCCGACAATTTTTTACTATACCTACGGCGTCTGGAACGACGGCGGGTTGCAGAGCCACACAATCACGGTGACTCCGGGAAATGGCGACGCCGGCTTTCCGTCAACAGCCCCGCAAGTAGCAACCTACTCCGCCAATTTTATTCAACTGGTCCCTTATACTGCTGCAATTTTCCCGACCGGGTCGGGCAGCGTTTCGGTCTCGCCAACGCCTAAGAGCTATGGCGGGGCCTCCGGTGTTTTTTTTGTGGCGCGCCGGCAAGCCACCTTGACTGCCAGTCCCGCTAACGG
>Ga0308309_10001214_pt1 | contig 15385 bp, 18 predicted proteins | sample HubBroMetageWFT5_FD_192491 | JGI IMG/M metagenome (GOLD analysis project Ga0308309, IMG submission 192491) | Warmed and freeze-thawed soil microbial communities from the Hubbard Brook experimental Forest, New Hampshire - Hubbard Brook CCASE Soil... | ecosystem: Environmental > Terrestrial >...
GATCAGGGCGGCCAGCTGGAGTGACCCACTCGGCATGGGAACTCCGCGGGACTTTTTCCCGCAGAGCTTTTCCTTTGTTCGTGCGCTCTTCAATATTTGGCCCAATGATCTTCGCTTCTTCACGTTGAATACTGTGAATCTTTCCTCGTAGTGTGCTCATGGGCTAAGCCTTATCGAAGGTATGGTGGCAGTCGGTTGGGTACTAATGCATCCGCAAGACTTATCTCGGAATCCGCACCAAGATTCGGCAAGGTACGGGCCAAGATCATACAACAAATAGCGCAATGCGGAGTAGATTGACGACGGCATAATGATAAGTTCGAATTGCCGGACAAAGATGTGGGGGCTGTTGGGGATATATACGGCCATTCCGTTTGCGATGAAGGGTTTTGCGCAGACTTCGGCGAACTCATGACGCGCGCGTCCCGTTACAATTTACGAGCGGGAGAAAAGATCTCAAAGAAAAGTATCGCGGACTTATGCGATCTGATGGACCGAGAAGCTTCCCGTCTTTATGAGCTCTTGAGAAGGTACGAGGCCACTGAGGTGGTCTTCAATTCGCATGCTGCTCTGCTTCCTCCTCAGCCCTATCTGGATCGGATTATACGGTGCGAGAGCCATTTGACCAGGGAAATCGAACGAGAAATGAATCTGCTGGAGAGGGGTCAACGTGCCCGCCGTGGTTATCCGCCACCGCCTACAATCAAGGTCGATTTAGGCTGACTCATAATATAGTAACTTCGTTACTAGAGGGCGATTTCTAAGATGTCAAATAGATGTAATTGAATATCGTTCCCGATCTCCGAGACGTCCGATCTCCGAGACGTCTTTGATACTCATCCTGCGCCTGCTCGGGCAAAACGCAAATGTTACTGTTAAAAACCTACCTACGCACATACCCCGGGCGGCGTAGCTCAAAATGCAAAACGAACTCACCTATCATCTTGAGAATGAGCGCGATAGCAAAAAGACGATCGCGTAAATTGAGTCCTCTTTTGTAAATCTGCGAATGTTGTTCCAGTTTGAGCTGCCTCAGAAAGTCCTCAATCGATGCCATCAAAATCGACCTGACACAACCATCGTGACGGCCATGATCGGCATGGGAGGCAGCCTCAAGTTACGCGTGGTTGCCGAAGGCCTGGACACTCAACAAGAGCTGGACTTCCTTAAGGCTCATCAATGTGAAGAAGCCCAGGGATACTACTTCAGCCGCCCGATTCCTCCGCAGCAGTTCGCCCAGCTACTCAAAGCGGACATGGCGGAAAAGAATCTCGTTGAAACTTTGAGCTGAGGCCCTTAGAGACCAATCGGCAAAGTCGTTCTCAATTTTCCTAGGCGAATTCCGACACTCGAGAATTTCTCGTTCGAGGAACCAGGAGTGGCGGAGACTAAACTTCGTTGAATTTATTCCGTTTTCGTTACTGCTGGCCTTGCACTCGCCTATGTCTCGTCCTCTACCAGCTTGCGAAGATACGCCTCGTCCTGGAGAGTCCACGCGGGCAAAGTCTCTTCGCCATCAGTTGCCATACCACTGCTGACGTTAAACTGGTTCCGCTTGCGGTAAGCAGAATAGACGATCGCGGCCATGAAGATAATCGGGGGGAAAAACATAACTAGGATTCCGTGTCGAAGAGCTTGAATAAACCGCGGGCCCGAGCTTGCCGCGCTCTGGTAGCACATCGCGCAACCCTGTGCGCACAACGCCGATGGGCTCAGGAGGGCCGCAATCGCGACGCCCGCTCGTTTCAGGGCCGTTGTGGTCATGTTGCAAATCATATCATCTGTCTGATGTTCCGGTTATTCTGATGCGACTGAAGATCTCCCTGCAATTTTATTGGGTCAGTCGCAGGTTGAACATGCGGAATGCGTCCGCCCAAAAATGATCCATCATGAATAGAACGAATAGAGTAATTGGCACCACGGTCCAGAAGAGAATTTTACGCTCGTATCTCATGTGCATGAAAAACAGCAGACCAATCGCCGCCTCGATAAACGCCAGAATCAGCAGGACAGCTAACAAGTCCTTTGTCGCAGGATGCTGGTAGGTGACTGCTACCTCAATACCTACGATGATGAGCAGTCCCACCCAGATGCCAACATAGGTTGTCATACTAGGGCCCTGATCGGTTGCCATTTCTCGATTCCTCCCGTTCAGTCCGCTCAGCGAGCGTTCATCAAGTACATTAGCGGGAACACGAACATCCAAACGATATCGACGAAGTGCCAGTACAAACTGGTTGTTTCGACATGGTTGTCATCCAGCCAATTTGACTTATAGCCAAGGGTTATTACAAGCAGGGCCACAACTCCGGAGATCACATGCAAAAGATGCAGTCCGGTGATGCTGAAGAAGGCGGCGCCGAAATCGAGCGGTCCGCCCATCGGATTCTTGTGCAGCCCCCAGCCTTCGCCAAACATATGGAACCATTCGCGAAGGTGGAGTGCCGCGAAAATAATTCCCAGAAGCATTGTGAAAACAAGCCATTGGATGGCTTTGGATTTCTGGCCGGCTTTTGCGGCCCGCACCGCAACCAGCATCGTAAGACTGCTTGAAAGCAGCACGAAAGTCATTACCAAGCCGTTTGCGATGCTCGGCCACTCGAACGGCCTGGGCCAGTCCGGACTCCCGATACGAAGAAAGCCATACACCACCAGGATGGCGGCAAAGGTTACAGCGTCGGAGGCGATGAACAACCACATCGCCAGCTTTTTGGACTGCAATCCGTAAGGGGACGCTTCCAACAGGGCGCCGTGTCCCGTTCCTATTGTCAACTCCGAATCACTCACAACGCCTCCCGTAAATTGTTCACATGCGAATCGCGATCACCATCAAGAGATACACCCATAACAGATCCACGAAGTGCCAGTACACCGCCGCAGTCCCCAAACTCGTTTGGGCATTCCGTCTGTTCCGGCGCAACCGATAGCCCACGTAGATCAGTCCAAGTACACCTCCCAACAGATGCAGGCCATGCATCGCCGTTAAAACGTAAAAAAAAGAGCTGCTCGGACTCGTCGCGAGAAACAGGCCCTGTGAAGCCAGGCCGCGCCAAGCCAGGAATTGGCCCACCACGAACAACAACCCCAGCGTCAGAGTCATGTTCAGCCAGTAAAGCCCGCTGGACCGCAGCGCTGCCGTATCGGCAAGCGTCGGCTTAGCCGCCACCGCGCGTGAGCTTGAGGCTGCCGCAAATCGCTTTCGGGACAGTTCGAGGGTGTAACTGCTGGCGATTAGGATGACCGTATCGAGGTACAAGATACGAGGAAGCACGAATCGCTGCCAATCGGAGCCTGAGCCTTGTCGCACAATCAAAGCACTGGTTAGCGCTGCGAACGACATCGCGATGGCAGAGACCGCCACCCATACGCCGGTGTTCGAAGCAATTCCCTTCGCCGCAGGGACTACCGGTGTTTCGATCCGGGTACGACTGCCGGGTGTTTGGGCGGGAACGTAGGTTGTCGTTGACATGGATGTCCTCGTTAGGCTGATCAGTGTTCAACAATGGTGTCTGTTGCTGTCTGCATGCTGTAGTCCGTCGCGGCTCCTTCTACGCCGTATTCGTAAGCATCCTGGCGAACGATCATGTGGCGCCCCCCGAAATTATCAAAGGGCGGCGGAGAAGTTGTGGACCACTCGAGCGAGGTCGCCTCCCACGGGTTGTCCGGAGCTTTGGGACCCCAAAACCGAGTATGAAAAAGGTTATAGAAGAAAACAAATTGCGCGGCGCCTGTCAGCAGCGCGGCCACGGTAATAAATTTGTGCACCGGAATCAACGGGATCAAATAGTTGTCCGTGAACGCAGAATATCGACGGACGTTGCCGGCCAGGCCCAGATAGTGCATAGGCATGAAAATGCAATAGACACCGATGAAGGTAAGCCAGAAATGTATCTTCCCAAGAGTTTCGTTCATCATGCGGCCGATCATCTTGGGCATCCAGAAATAGGTCCCCGCAAATATTCCAAAGATTGCGGCCACAGCCATAACGAAGTGGAAGTGAGCAACCACGAAATACGTTGCGTGCAGGTAAGTGTCGAGGCTGGGCTGGGCCAGAAAGAATCCACTGATACCGCCGCTGATGAACACCGAGATGAATCCGAGGCAGAACAATGACGCGGAAGTGAATCGCAAACGGGCCCCATAGATTGACCCCAGAAACATCAGAGTTGAAACGGTGAAGGGAATCGTGATGATCAGCGTCGGCACCGAAAATAGGAGCGCCGAAAACGGATTCATGCCGCTTACGAACATGTGGTGGCCCCACACCATATAACTCAGAAAACCGGCCGCGATTAAGCAACCAACTAACACGCGCACTCCGCCTAGCAACGGCTTGCGTATAAACGCGGGCAGAATGTGCGCAACGATTCCGAAGGCGGGAATAATGGCAATGTAAACTTCAGGGTGGCCAAAGAACCAAAACAGGTGCTGCCACAGGAGTGGCGACCCCCCGGAGTGCGGTTGCAGGTTGTCACTAACCACTAATCCAGCAGGATTGAAGAAGCTCGTGCCGGCCGTGCGATCAAGGATGAGGAGGATGCAGGCTGGTAGCAGGTCTGCGAAGGCCAGCAAGCCGATGCAGGCCGTGATAAACCAAGCCCAGGTCGAGAACGGCATTCGCGCCAGGGACATCCCCTTCGTCCGCAGGTCCAGCGTAGTGGCGATGAAGTTCAACGAGCCGAGCAACTGCCCGATACAGAAAAGGGCGATCGAAACCGCCCAAAGATTCTGCCCCATCGCTTCGCCCGGCCCTGCGTCCTTACCCACAGAACTTAGCGTCGCGTACGCGGTCCAGCCGGAAATCGGAGGACCATCATGGACAAAGAAAGCTGCCATCATCACCAGGAACGCAACGAAGGTCGTCCAGAAGGACATCATGTTAAATCTCGGGAAAGCCATGTCTTCCGCGCCAATCTGAATCGGGAGGAAATAGTTTCCGAAACCCGCGAATGGCGCATTGGTCAGCACGAAGAAAACCATGATGGTGCCGTGCATGGTAAGCAGCGAGAGGTAGTATTCGGGCGTCATCACCCCGCCCGGCGCTCCGTTCGGCGAGAGAAACTGCAGGCCGGGAATGGCGGCCGTTGCCCAACCCAAATGGATGCGGAACAGCCACGACAAAACCATGCCGATAAAAACGGCTGCTAGCGCAAGCCCGTAGTACTGCAGGCCGATGACCTTGTGGTCTAAGCTGAAGACGTGCTTGCGAATGAAGCCTGTGGGCGGCGTGAGGTGGTGAATCTCTGGTTGTGCTGGCGCATCACTCATCGATCTTGCCTCCCAAGGAACCTTTCGGCTCTGCTTACCTGCCCAGTTCAGTTGGACATCAATCGCCCGATTGTTGCTTCAGCCAGCTGTCGTAATCCGATTGCGACATCACGTCCATAAAGGCCCGCATGGAGTAATGCCCCAGTCCACAAAGCTGCGTACAAACGATTTCATACCTGCCTATTTTTGTTGCCGTGAAGTGAAGCGGAATATCGAGCCCGGGGACAATATCCTGCTGCAGGCGCAGTTCCGGAACGTAGAAATTGTGAATCATGTCCTTGGAGTGCAGCGTAAGCAGGACCGCAGTGTTGACCGGAATCGTCAAACTGCCGACGACAACATCATCTCTAGCGGAAACATCGTTCGCGGGATCCAACCCGAAATAGTTGCCGCTCCCGTCACTGATCTTGTCTGCATGGATTGGTCCAAACACCCCATCGGGGCCGGGATATCGGAAAAAGAAAGCAAACTGCTCAGCCTGGACATCGACATGCAACGCGTGCTCGTTTGCGGGAGCCATGTACATAGCCGCCCAAACCTTCGAACCTACGAATGTGAGGCTCAGAATCTCAAGGCCCACGATAACAATTCCAAAGGCCACTACCGGCCCGGCGCCACCGGGCCAGAATTTGATCTTTCCGTTTCCACTGAAGGCCCACACGAACCCCGCCAGAATAAGTTGGGAAGAGATAAAGAGGATTCCGGTGCCGACCAAGGTTTCGTCCATCTGGTGATCAACACTCGGACCGGTCGTCGAAATTGTTGGAGGCGGCCACCATGTGTGGGCAATTATCGGATAAACGGAAACGAGCGTGATTATTACTAATACGACGGCAAACACCTTGCCCATCTGAGTTACCTCCGCCATGGAAAGAGCGCGCTGGTTGCGACACGTCAAGCCAAGTGCCTGACTCCCCACGCGGAATCAGGCGCCGCTTTTCAAGCTTTCGGTTAATACGGCAGTACTTTGAACGTAAAGTTAGCCGTTTTGTTTTCGCTTCCGCTGATAACAACATCCTGACTTTGGGATGGGTATTGTTCTTGCCAGGCTGTGACAGTGTATTTTCCAGCAGGCAGGCCCTTGATCTCGAAGGAACCATCCTCGCTGGAAACTGCATAGTGCGGGGTTTTTAGTACGACGAAAAATCCATGCATCCACGGGTGAATATTGCACTTTACCGAAATGAATTCCGGCTTCTCCCACTTCGTATCGATCGGGGGCGAACCTGGCGGCTGCGACTTATTCCACTCGGAGTTAACCTTTGCTAGCGGGTGGATGTTGTGCGAGGTCTGATCGTCATTGTAAATTTGAAGCTGTTGCGACGCCACCATCGGCAGAACGTGGGGGATGTACTGACAGCCTTTTTGATCGTAGCGCACAGCCTGGGACGGGGCTGAAGACTCCTGATCGCCTGCCGAGATGTACACTACGACCCATTGGAGTGCGTTCCCGGGTCCCGTTGCGACGTTTTCCGTCAGAACCGGCGTCGTATGCTGCTTTGCACAGGTCGGTTCCTTTGACATATCAATCGGTTTCATCTTCGGAGGCGTCCCGGAGTAGGTGATTTTTCCGCTGATCGAACCGGAGCCTGCCGGCGGATTTGCAAAAAGCAGCATTCCGCCACCCATCAAAACAGCAATCGTCAGAGCGAGAAAATACTTGATTCGCATAAAGAGTCCTCCAGGAATGAAAATTACTGCGCGCCCGCTGCGGCATCAGGCCCGATAGGCTTGATGTCGGCACCGTGCGCAGCCTTATATGTTTGCCATAGCGAAGCTTCCTGCGTCTTCAGTGGTTGCAACGTCCTCAGAAAGTGGACCAGGTCCCAGGCTTCATCCGGCTTCACGACATCCGCGAAAGACGGCATCGGCGATCCGTCGAGACCGGTCATAAAGATGCGGTACAAGTCTTGATTCGTCGAACCGCACATGAAGCGCGAGCCCGAAGAGAAGTCATAAGGTCGAATTGGATTGCCCTTATCATCCGTGAGTGTCGAAGCGGAAGGACCGTCGCCATGCCCTTGCGGACCGTGGCACTTCCAGCATTCCAGTCGCTGAAAGGTTTGTCGTCCACGCAGGATGCTATCAATGGTGATCGGCGTCTCCGGCGGAATAGCCAGCGGTGTCCCTGATTTCTCTTTGGCCCAACGTGGCGACCAAGTTTTCACGAAGGCCACCAAGTCGGCCCGCTGTTGCGGCGTCAAAGGCCTCCACGCCGGCATATTCGTTGTTACGAAACCACGCGTGATCGCGTTGTAGAGATCGTCGTCCGTCGGCAATGTTCCCGTGGGAGTTGAACGGCACTTGAACGTACCCTCGGTAAAATCCCGCGGCTTGGGATCGATCCACTGTGCGTTCATGCCCTCGCCGTTACCATCCGGCCCATGGCAGCCGATGCAATAACGTCGATAGAGCACCTTACCTTCACCCGCGTGCCCCGTCAGACCGTTCACGTGGCTTTCCTCCGAGGCAACGCTGGGTGCTCCAAGTGCGGGATCAGGTGAGTTGACGTGCGACTGCGCACGCATGGATGTGGCTCCGACTGTTACCAGAGCCATCGACCCCAAAACAAATGTCACAGCAAAGTTTTTTAGTGTCATTTTGGGCCTCGTCCCTAGAAGTCGAAGTCAAATCCGATAAATACGCTGCTGCTCCACACACCGTTGGTCGGCAAAAGAGGAGGTAGGCCAGTCCCATCACCGCTTTCAGGAACGATACCGATTGATTTGGAGATGGAATACTCGTTGTGCCATGCGACGCCGCCGCGGCTAAACATGATGGGATACCACCGGTAACCGACGGAGTACGCGGTCACATTGCCGTAGTCGCCAGGAAGACCTGATACCGACGACGAGAATGCCTGCTGACCCACGTCTACCTTTTCGTAGCGGCCGAAAAACACGAGCTGGGGGTTGACGAAATACTGACCTTCGATAAATCCGCCGTTAAAAGACGGTGCATGAGCACCTAACGGCAAGGATCCGTTGTCAGCAGTGGAGGTACCGAGATACGCGCTGTCGTGTCCATGCATAAAGAACGGCAGCAACTCTAGATTTTTGAAATGCAGCTGACCCGCGAAACCAACGCGATAGAACGGCTCATTGCCTAAGCCGACTAGCTGAACGCCTTGTGAAGTCTGATAGTAGGTCGGCCTTTGACCGACATAGGCATACGCTTGAAATTCCTCGTAACCCCAGCTTCCGGCGTTGAAAGCCTTGGTGAAGGCCATATAACCGTCAAAGCTCCGACTTGCTGGATTACCAGGTGGAAGCGGCGTAACCGAGTTCGTCAAATTCACTCCGCCTTCGTTGCTGCTGAGCAGAGCGACAGAGTAGCGCGTATAACTGTTCGAGTCGTGCCCGGCCAGTTCAACTCCGATCTGGTTGTCGCCAATCCCGAAGTTGTTAGAACTACCCGGAACGTTGAAGTGATAAACCTGGTAGAGCCCGCCATTGCCCGAGAGGAACAGGAACCGCTTTTCGGAAATTAGGTTGTCGAGCTCAAAGCGGCCGAACTTTAAATTCAACCATGAGTTTCCCCATAGGTTGTCGAAGCGGATCCAGGCGCTCTCAAAGTGCCATACGGCAGTCGGATCCGAAGATGGGAGCAATATAAACGAAATATTTTTGTAGATCGTTCCCGCCGACCACAGATCCATTCCGGAGAGATCGAATCCCGCCTGGGTCACATTGCGCGAAATTAAAGTGGACCCCGTGCCGCCGCCCGGAATCGAGTCAACCGGTTGATCGCTCGTGCTCTCGCGATGCCAATTTGGTGTAATCCGGAAGCTTATCGGAAAGTAGGATGGGTTTTGCCAGATCAGTGAGTCGCGATCGTTCATCAACTGGTAGCCGTTGTCGCGGAAAACCATGCCAAAGTTATTCAACTCCGGCCATGCCGTGTGGCACGCAGAGCAAGGCAACCCGTATTTGCGCGCGAAAGCTGGAATCGCCATTACTTTGCCAGTCGGCAGAGCACTCGCTGTCCGGAAATCGCCGATCACAATCGCCAGCATCAGTAGCGCGCAGGTGACCAAAGGACGTACCCAGGATTTCCGGGTTCGGTCCGCACCATTTGCAAACCACTTATACATACAGCCTCCTATTCAAGCTGTCAGAATGGTTGTAATTTGCATCGTTGAATTCGGAAAAAAGTGAGGAAGAGCAATTGCGGGAGATGATCTTGCGGTTCGAAAAAAACTCTTGCCGCCACTTGCAATGACGAAGTAATTCGACGTTCTTGAGATGATCGAGCAACAGCGCGCCCCTCAGATTCCGCAAAACGCCTAGAAAATACTCTTTCAAATTGCAGAATACAACACAAAAATTAACATTTCTTTACATACAGGAATTCCTGTAGGGGCGCTCCCACCGTACACTCTAAACAAACCAACACTTACTCAAATTACTGGATCCGGGCTTTGTAATGGTGGAGGACTAAAAGGACAGCGGTAAGGAGTTATCACGCTAGGCTGACTGGGGCGAGGTTATGGGCATGGCATCATGCGCAGGCTCCTTATCGCTTGCTACCGCAGGGAACAGAAGCTCGACAATCAGGCCGCCATCTTTGCAGTTTTCGGCTTTAACGCTTCCGCCATGGAGACGTACAGCGCGGTCGGTAATCGAAAGCCCCAGACCTGAGCCGCCGGCGGTGCGCTCGCGAGCGTCACCTACGCGGTAAAACGGAAGAAAGATGTCCGCCAGAGATTCTTCCGGCACGCCCTTGCCCCGGTCGCGCACCCGAATCACGGCCGTTTCGTTCTGCGATTCTGAAACAAATTTCAAAGTCACGTCCACGGAAGTGCCTTCCTCCGTGTGGCTCAGTGCGTTACGAATCACATTCTCAGCCGCGGCACGAACTAATTGCGCATCTCCATCCACCGCGCAAGCATCCGCGGACACAATCTGGACATGCCGATTCCGGCTCTGCGCTTCATAATCCGCGTCGGCCACGACCTCCTGCAAGAGAACGTGAAGTTCTATCGGCTCTCCTTCCAGAACTTCCGCTCCGCTTTCCAGCCGTGCCAACTCGAGCAGGCTGCCAATTAAATGATTCAGGCGCTCAGACTCCAAATCGATCCGGTCAAGGGCACTGGAAAATTCCGGGCCGGCATGTCGACGGGCAAGTCCCAAGGCCACACACAAGCGAGTGAGCGGCGATCGAAGCTCATGGGAAATATCGGAAATCAGCCGTCGTTGCGATTTCAATAAAGATTCGATCTGTTCCGCCATGTGGTCGAAGTCGCGGCTGAGGTCCGCAAGTTCATCCTTACGTCTTTCATCATAGCCGCCGACTCGCGCAGAAAGATTTCCGGTCGCCAGCCGGTGCGTCGCGGTGCGCAAATGTCGTATAGGTGCCGTGATATAGCGTGCCAGCCAGAAGCAAACCAGGCCTGCGATCAAGAGAATTGTCGCGCCACGGAGGATTTGAACCCCCAGCGGCGCCCGCAAAACGCTGGCCACCGATTGAAGTTTCATCGCCGTAACGAAGACGTAGCGAGTTCCTGTCGACCCAGTTGTTCTTCTCGCGACATATTTAATCCCGTGTGACACAAAAAATTGGGTGTCGTTGGCCTGCAGAGCTTTTTGCGCAATGGCATCAGCTTCAGAAGGAGTAGGCTGCGATAGGATTTCCTTGCCTTCATCGTCAAACAGATAAGCCTGCCAGCTCAATGTCGTTTGCAGGGAGCTAAGATAATCCGCCAGCGCTCCCATTCCGTGATCGTCCAGGACGTCCGCGGCACGAGCAGCCACAATTGGAATCAACGTTCTGTCAGACTGCTCGGATCGATTTAAAGTAAACACAGATTGAGTAGTGACCACGGAATAAATCAGCGTGCCGCTCACTAAAACCATGGCCAGCCAAAAGGAGAGAAAAATCTTAAGGAATAAAGTTCGCATATTTTGACCTAGCGTTTTTTAGGCGCTCCCGGTATCGCGTAAATGTAGCCTACGCTCCTCACGTTCCGTATGCGATTGCCACCATCGGGGGCGGGCCCTAATTTCTTCCGGAGATTGCTGATGTGCACATCGATGCTGCGATCGACCGGCACGAAATCGCGCCCTAGCGCGCTCTTCACCAGCTCTTCCCGCGTAATTACCTGACCAGGTTTTCTCAGAAGTGCGGCTAGAATGTCAAATTCCAGCGAGGTAAGATCAACTTCGCTATTCCTGCGGCGTACAATGCGGGCGCCAATCTCTAATTCCACGTCGCCCAGAACGATCCGATCGGCGATCAGCGGCGAGGCTTGCGTACTTCGTCGTAAAACCGCCTGTATTCGTGCGACGAGCTCACGCGGATTGAACGGCTTCGGGAGATAATCGTCAGCTCCAATTTCCAAGCCTACGATTCGGTCAACATCCTCGCCCCGAGCAGTCAGCATAATAATAGGCAACCGCGACTTCGCCCGGATTTGTCGCAACACTTCGAACCCTTGGATTCCGGGAAGCATCACATCCAAAATAACCAGGGAATATTCACCGGAAAGAGAACGATCCAGACCTTGCACACCGTCGTAAACCGAATCTACGTGAAATCCTTCCGGGATAAGGTACTCGGCGACCAACTCACACAGCTCGGCGTCATCGTCCACCACCAAAATCCGTGGACCCTGCCATTCCGCGGGTTTTTCTATTTCAACCGGATCGACCACTGGATTCTGCACTCTTTTGCTCGCGCGATTCCCGCCGTAATTTTACCCCATCCGGCGGCGAACCGTTCGGCGGAACGCCAGCCGATTCGAACTACCCGCTAAAAGCCAGTCCAATCGTCGCAGCTCATTTGAACAAACTTTCAGATACAATAGCGCGGAATGGGGAAAACAGCGATAGGATGCCGGGCATTCGCGGAATTTCGGCGGTTGTCGCGTATTTGCGCCGGGCCGGCGAAATGATTTAACGATCTAATGACTCAATACTCACAACATTCTTACTGGCGCATCTTTTTCTTGTCTGTTTTTTTAGCCCCGGTTATAACGCAGCCAAATCCCCCGCTGTTTGCCATCCAGAAATCACCGGACTTGGAAGGCTTCGCGATTGATCTAAAAGCGACAGAAGAAGATGTCATCAAAGCAGTCCAGGATGTTGTTGAAGACCAGATGATTCACGGCACCTCGGTGTATGCGCGCGAAGACAACTTAACAGAAGCCGAATCCGCCTCATCCTCTGCATATTATGGAGCCTGGCAAGGTCCTGGCCACGTTTTCTACAAGATTCGCCGCGGGGCGCTTTCCCCGAAACACTTCAAGAACTCCAACGATATAGGCGTCATCACCGTTCGTTACGTGGTCCAGTCCGTTTCGCCCAATCGGACTCACTTGCAGATTGACGCGGTATTTGTTGAAGATGCTATGCACAAGGTACATCCCTCCGACACCACCGTCGAGACCAGCGAATTCGCTGAAATCAATGCGCACCTGCTTCAGATTCATAAGGAAGAACAACAGACGGTGGAACTCGTTAAGCAAAGACAAAGGGATGACGAAGCGCGCGCCGCAGCAAAAGTGCGGGACCAGGAACTCGCCCGCCTGAACTCCGCGGAAGCTTCGTTGAAAGACTTGCAAGCTCGCGCCCACCAGCTGCGCCACGATGTTGAAGTAAGAGTCAAAAATCCAAACTCTGAACTCAAGGCCGCCCCATTCCAACGCGCTGCTAAACTCCAATCTCTTACGGAAGGCACCGAAGTTGTCATCGAGATCATCACGCCGTATTGGTACGGCGTGGAAACTGACCAGGGACAGCGCGGATGGCTGCGGCAAGACCAGGTAGAGCCTTTACCGTGAAAAAAAAATCCGTATCTCTACTTTCTATTTCGCATTTGTTCCTGGGCGTCTTCCTAACCGTTGGCAATGCTTCCGCGCAGGCCAAACCTGTTGCACGCACCTTTTCCAATCCGCTCTCAGAGGTTCAGCAAGTAGCCGATGATGTAAAGCCGTCATCCAGCGGCCGTCTTCCCATTCTCGAAGGCTTTGTCGATGTAGGCGACCAGCCCCTCAAGGGGTACGAACGCGGCTATTACGTCTGCACTCTTCAAGTGCTCCCCGCTGCCAACGGCGGTGCCACGGTACAAGTCACTTCGAAAATCACGGCTTGGTACACGGACCCGGAATCGGCGCGTTCCGGATATCGTGAACTTAATTCCAACGGCCATGTCGAGACTGACTTGCTCGACCGCATTGAAGACGCCTTGGCACACAAGGCTTCTCCGCATGCCCCGGGTTCCACGATTCGCGTTCCGCCAGCCGGTCCGTTGTACACGCCTGCGCCTACCAGCCAGCCCGGCTCGACAACACCGGCCACCGTGGCTGCCCCGGCAACTTCGCAGCCTGCGGCTAACAATCCACCCTCGTCAGCCGCTGCCGAATCCTCGTCAAACAGAAACGCGCCGTCCGCGCTGCCCGCTCGTGCTGCCAGCCAGCCGGCAGCAGCTCCTTCTGGCGAAAGTTTGGAATCCATTCAAGCTCGCCGCGCAATTGCGGAAGAAAGAGCGCGTCAGATCAGCGCCGATATAAAAGGTCTGGAAGAGATCCAACGGAACCAGGTGCGCCCCGTCGATTTGGTAATCGTGAAAAAGCCGGGAGTATCGATTTTCTCCAAGCCGGAAGAGGGTGCCCAAGTTTTACTTACCGCAGACGAAGAAGACGAGTTTCAAATCCTTGGCCTTGAAGGGGTCTGGGTCCACGTGGAAATTTCCGGCGCGTCTCGCGGTTGGATGCGGCGTTCCCAAGTTGAATTGCCTTCGAGTTACGGCGGCTCCGGGGGAACGAAAGCCTCCGCAGCTGCGATTCCGTCGCCCGCGAATGCCGATCTCTTCAAGGTTACGCGGGAAGAAACGAACACCTTCAGCGGCAAATGGGATCCGTTGCAAGGAAAAACAGTGAGAGTAGTTTGGGTCGAGCCGGTGCAGGGAACTTCATCCAGCCCAGCCGAAAAAAGAAAGTTCGCGAAATATCTGCTGCTCAAAGCTTACAAAGATACCGCGTCGTCCGATCAGAAAGTTTATGGAGTTGTAGTGGTTTTTGATGCTGCGGATGGCGGTCAAATCGCGGCGACGATGGAAAGCCTGAAAGCGCTCCAGGACGGAACAGTGTCCGACGCCTCCTTCTGGAAGGCAGCCTCCCTTGATCCTCCGGAAGCGTTTCAGGATTCCGCGAAGTCCTAAACGGCGAACTATCTTCTCGCTGTAATTCTTAGCGCCCGGCGGATCGATTCTCCACTGGCTCGGGAGTTGCGCCGATATCGGCAGCGCCGGTTTGCTGAAAAATTGTGCGCGCGCGATCCGCTGCCTGGCGCGCCTCGGCGTGAACTGGGACCAGAAGCCCGCCCTTTTTCAACCGTTCTTCATAGAGCTTAGCTTCATCCTTTGGAATTCCCACGCCGGCAAGAACTCCGGCCGCTCCGCCCGCCGCCGCTGCCGGCGAACGCTCCAAGCAAAGGTCCGGCAATCAACATCAATACAGAGAACTCCTTAGATTCTTGTAAATATTCGTGCACCAGAATTCGGACCAATTCGGCGGAGATCCGATGACACGTCGGCACTCCTATAGGATACTTTCCGTTCGGTCGTCACCCTGGGAGAAGCAATCAGCAATGTCCCTGTGGGCTCAATTGTCCTGGCTATTTATCCTCGCGATTCCCATCGCGTCCGTGGCCTGGACCATCACCCACGAAGAACTATTCAGCGAAGCTCGCCACTGGTGCGAAAAACACAGCAAAGAATGTCGAACGCTTTTGCAGCGGAAGTTTTTCTACCTCTTTACTTGTGAATACTGTTTCAGCCATTGGGTCACGGCATTTTTTCTTATTGTTACCCGTTTCAAATTGTTATTCACCGATTGGCGGGGTTATTTAATTTCCGGCTTTGCGCTTGTTTGGGTTGCCAACGTATACATGAGCTTTTTCGCGAGGATTCGCCTCGACGTCAAACGCGAGCGGGTCGAGATATCCGCCCAGGAAAAAGCTGTCGATGATGGCTGACTCAAAGAAGCCCGATCGAATTTCCAGACGAACTAGATCAAACAGTTTTGTCTTTCGAGTAGCAGGTCTTCTCAAGGTTGCATTCCAGGCACTTGGGCCTGCGCGCCTGGCACACCCTTCGCCCATGCCAAATTAGCTGGTGG
>Ga0308309_10001215_pt1 | contig 15384 bp, 7 predicted proteins | sample HubBroMetageWFT5_FD_192491 | JGI IMG/M metagenome (GOLD analysis project Ga0308309, IMG submission 192491) | Warmed and freeze-thawed soil microbial communities from the Hubbard Brook experimental Forest, New Hampshire - Hubbard Brook CCASE Soil... | ecosystem: Environmental > Terrestrial > Soil...
TGATTCTCCAGAAACTGGAGTGATCGACGCCTACCACCGCGTCTACGGCTACCCTGGCCTCCATGTGGTTTGCGCCGCGGCCGTGACGGCGAACCCGGGCGTGAATCCAGCGCTCACAATTACGGCCATGTCCGAGCGGGCCATGGCGTTCTGGCCAAACAAGGGCGAACGCGATGAACGTCCGCCGGTCACTGCTCCTTACGTTCAACTGAGACCTACGGCGCCTCGAGCCCCCATCGTTCCCGCTGGCGCCCCGGGTGCGCTCCGGCTGTCATAATGATTGTCCAATGAATGCGTACGGGATGAAATCGCTATGCCTTGGTTTGCGCGCGGCTTTGATGGCGCCACAATTTTGAGAGGCTCATGGGCACGTTGAATCCGCCAGGTGATTATTCATCGGGAATCCAAAGTTTTCTGGCGTCTCTGCCCGTCCTCGAGGGGCTGGATCCCTCGGACTTCAAAGCGCTCGGGAAACATTCGAAGCTGATTTCAGTCCAAAAAGGCGAAAGCCTTTTGAACGATTCCGGTTTTACGCAAACCCTCTACGTCGTCCTCTCCGGTGTCCTGGATGTTTTCGGGCGTCCCGAACTCAAGAACCCGGCAGCGCGACTCGTCCCCGGAGATGTGTTCGCCGAGGCCGCTTACCAATACTCAAAGCCGCGGATAACTGTGATTCGGGCCGCTGAGGATTCGCGGGTGATCAGCATTCCCATCAGCGCGGCGGAGCCGCTGTTGGTCCACCGGCCGGCGGTCCGCACGGCTATAACGAAGCAGATAGCCTGGCACCTGCTGCGCATGCATCTAGCCACCGCAGAAATGTTCGGCGAGCTCGAAAACTCCCTGTTCTGTTACGTCGCAGACAATTCCCGGTTTGTCGTCGTGAAGCGCGGCGACCTCGTCATGAAGCAGGGCGAGAAAGCGGACTGCATGTACATCGTCGCCCGCGGAAGCGTGGAGATTTTTCAGGAGCAGCCGGATGGAAGTTCAAAGTCTATCGAACTCCTGCGGGACGGTGTGGCCATCGGTGAATTGGCATTGCTGCTGAACGAGCCTCGCTCGGCAAGCGTTCGCGCCTGGCGCGATTCCTTGCTTGTGCGCGTCTCTGGGGAATGCGTTGAGGATGTCTTTCGCCGCGATGCCGCCGTCACACTCAGTTTGGCCCGCTCGCTCGGCGAAAGGTTGAAGCGCACCACGGCTTCGGGAGTGCGCGCCGTTCCCATCAAGACGCTCTCAATCGTTCCATGGGTTGACGAGCCGCAATTCGCGGATTTCTGCCGGCGATTTCAACGTGCGTTTGAAACCGCCGGCAAGAGTTTCACGATTCTCACGCGGGCCGGATTGCGCGCCGCCGAAGGCATCGCCCCAGGCGCTCCGGATGCCCCTCCCGCCAGTTTTTACGCCTGGCTTGCGGATCAGGAATCTTTACACGAATATGTCGTCTGCCGGTGCGAGCGCGACGCCCGGGATTGGAACAAGTATTGCAACGAACAGGCCGATCTGGTCCTCTTTGTTTGCTCACCGAAAGGCGATGGGCCGAGCGAAGAAGCAAAGCGCCAGGTGGAAGACTGCAGGAAAAGCGGCGCTCGGACGGAGCTTGTCCTTCTTCAACCCCCGGGCGCAGCCCCCCAGGGAACGGCGAGGTGGATCGAGCCCACCAAAATTACCGCTCATCACCATGTGACGATTGATGACGACCGCCAATTCGCGCGTTTGGTCCGCCGCATTACCGGTGAGGCGTGGGGTCTGGTGCTCAGCGGCGGCGGCGCGCGCGGCATCGCCCATATCGGCGTGATTCAAGCCCTGCTCGAAAACAACATCCCGATTGACTGGGTTGGCGGCACCAGCATGGGCGCCATCATCGGCGCGCAATACGCTATGGGCCTCGCACCCGAAGAAATGTTGCGAGCCACTCGCAAAGCGTTTTCGAACACGAAGGACAAGGATCATACATTCCCGATCGTCTCCATTCGATCTGGCGCCTCCACGGTTCAAAGATTGCGTGCCATGTATGGCGATCGGCAAATCGAAGACTTTCCCATTAATTATTTCTGCGTGACTTGTAATCTGACGCGCGCGGAGGTCTCGGTTCATGAGACTGGCCCAGCCTGGGTCTGGGTTCGCGTCAGCTGTTCGATTCCCGGCCTCGTGCCCCCGTTCCCCCATAACGGCGAACTCTACGTCGACGGCGGATTTCTCCAAAATCTTCCGGTCGAGTCCATGAAGCAACGGTGCAACGGCCGGGTGATCGCGTCAGACGTCAGCGTGGCCGCGGACTTGACGGTGAGCAAGGAGCTGGAAGGCGAGTCGTCATGGAACGCCCTTTCGCACATCGCCCGAAGACTGAGAAAGCAGCCCGTGCTGCCCGATATTTTCCGGATCATGATGCGAACCGCCGAACTCAGCATCGTGCGCGACGCGAAAGTTTCCGGCGATCCCACCGAACTTTACATCCATCCCCCGATGAATGACGTCGGGATATCCGATTTCGAAAATATTGACAGGATTGTTGATATAGGCCGAGAATACGCCACCCAACGATTGAAAGAATGGAAGGCAGGACACTAGTGCTGTCGCAAAATCGAGCCATCCTATGAAATTTTCGCTGTTTTTTGAATTGCAGCCTGACGACGCATCCCGCGCTGCGGAGAGGCGTGTGTTTGCGGAATGCGTTGAGCAAGCCATGCTCGCCGACGAACTTGGCTATCATGAAGTTTGGGCCGTTGAGCATCACGGCTTGCAGGAATACTCCCACTGTTCTGCGCCGGAAGTTCTTCTTGGATTTCTCGCCGGGCGCACGAAGAAAATTCGACTGGGGCACGGCGTCACTTTGACGCCGCACCGGTTCAACCACCCGATCCGCGTCGCCGAAAGAGTCGCGGCGCTCGACATTCTCTCCGAGGGGCGCGTGGATTGGGGTTCCGGCAAGAGTTCTTCGCGCGTGGAGCAGGATGCTTTTGAAGTCGACCGCGCCGAATTGGATTCTCAGTGGCAGGAAGCAATTTCGATGATTCCCCGCATGTGGCGCTCGGATGTTTTCGAGTGGCAGGGAACTCACTATCACATTCCCCCCACAACCATCCTGCCGAAGCCTGTGCAGCGCCCACATCCGCCGATTTTCGTCGCCTGCTCGCGCCCCGAATCCCTCGAAGTGGCTGGCAAATTGGGTGCCGGCTCGCTGAGTTTCACGGCTGGCAACGACGAATATCTCGCCGCTAAAGTCCGCTCGTACCGCACGGCGATTGCATCCGCGCATCCCCCCGCGGGAATGGTGAACAATCGCTTCTGCTGCACCCCCACGACGCTGGTCCTCGAGGATGACCGCAAGGCGTGTGAACACGGTTTTCGCGGCAGCCGGGTTTTCCAGGAAAGCCTTTCGAGCTATTTCTACTCGCGCCAGAAAGCCGGCGAGAGCCTGGATATTTCTCGCGATCCGCTTTCAAGCGCGCAGCTGGCGAAGGCCATGGCTGAGCGCAACACGCCCGGATCGCCGCTGAACGCCGTTGTCGGCGATCCAAAATCGGCCATCGAAACGATCGCCCGCTTTCAAGCCGTCGGAGTGGATGAACTTATTCTGGTTATGCAAATGGGGACAATTCCTCACGAAATCATCATGGAATCGCTGCGCACGTTTGCTGCAAAAGTGATGCCTCACTTCGCTTCCGAAGCCGTTTCGAGCGCCCGATGAACTACTCTCCGCTCGGTTCCCCGGCGTGGGAGGCCGGGGCCTCCGTTTCCCACTTCACGATCTTCAGGTCGAGCACAAAAATCGAATAGAGCACCGGCACGAGAAGCAAGGTTACGACTGTGGCAGTCAGCAGGCCGCCAATCTGCGCGTAGCACAGCGGCTTCCACAGCGGGCCCCCGTGCAGCGCCAGTGGGAACAGGGCAATCACCGTCGCGCCCACGGTTATCAGGACCGGTCGTAGCCTCACGATTCCCGCATCCAGCAGAGCTAGTTCCAGGGGCGCCCCGAGCTCGCGCCGTTCCTCGATGAAATCAAATAATACGATTACATGGCTCACGATAACTCCCACCAGGCTCGCAATGCCGAGAAACGCCATGAACCCGAATGGAGAGCCCATCACATAGAGCGCGATCATTGCGCCCATCACGCCGTAGGGCGTTGCCGCAAACACGAGTATCGGCTTCACCGAATTTCGGAACTGGAAAACCAGCGCCAGGTAAATCATGCAAACCGAGATCCCCATCACAATCGAAAGATCCGCAAATCCCTGCTGCTGTTTGGCCCGCTCGCCGCTCACCTGGATTCCGTAGCCGGTCGGAAGCGATTTGCTCAGCGCCTCGATTTGGGGAAGCGCCTGCGCGTACACCTCGGAGGGCAGCGTGCCATCCACCGGGAAGCAGCGAACGGAAATTGTCCGGAAATGCTCGAGATGATTGATGCGCAGCGTTTTCATTTCATTTTCGATGGAAGATACCTGAAGCAGCGGAACCCGCGTCGCGTTTTGCGAGGAATAGACGTAAAGATTCTGAATGTCCGAGAGCTGCGCTCTTTCCTCCATCCGCAGCCGCGTGACCACCGGAATTTGTTCGTCGCCGCGTCGCAAAGTTGTCACCACTTGCCCGCTGATCGCCGAAGTCGAAGACCGCGCGACGTCTTCATTCGTCACCCCGGCAAGATTCGCGCGATCGGGATCTACTTTCAGCGTTACTTGAAATCCCTCCTGCTCCCAATCGTCGCGGACCCTTGCCGCCACCGGAACGCCGCGTAGTATCGTTTCCACCTGGTTCGCGATCGAACGCAGCGTGCGTATATCTTTTTCTTCATCCACGGGGCTCACGTCCGTCTGGGCGGTCACTCGGAATTCAACCGGGAATTCCACCGGGTTCGTTTGCAATTGCCGGAAGTCCACTCGCGCGCCCGGCACGCTTTCGGAAATCGCATATTGCAAAGGCCCTGCCAGCAGAGGGGTGTCGGTCTTGTCATCCAGTTCAATCACGATCTGCGCGTAATTCAATTGATGAATCTGCGGTGTCACCGATAGCCAGAAGCGCGGCCCTCCACCTCCCACGAAAGTGGTCAACGATTTCAATATCTGCCGCGGTTTCCCATCCTTGCCGGGATGTTCTCGGCCGTATTTTTCAGCCGCCTCTTTCACCACGTCCTCCACGCGGCGTGTCGTTTGATTTGTCGCGAAGAGCGGCGTGTCGTTGGGCAGCCACACGTCCAGCACAGAGAGATATTGCACATCCACGGGAAAAAACTCGCTCTTAAGCATATTTGCCAGGAACGCGCCCAACGCCAGGAATACAACGGAGCCTGCCAATACTCTCCACCGATGCTTCAGGGCGAATCGCCCCACGCGATAATACTGGCCGCTGAAGCCCCGCTGCCGCCGATCCTCCATGGGCACTTCCGGCTTTTTCGAGGGCCGCAGCACGTAATAGCCCACCAGGGGAATGAACGTCATCGAAACGATTCGCGAGGAGATGAGCGCGCAAGTCATCACGATCGGCAGGCTGTAAAGAAATTCGCCGTTTGGCCCGCTTAGCAGCATAAACGGCAGATACGCGACGATGTTCGTGATCGTGGCGAACATGATCGCATGGGCGAGTTTCGTCGGCCCCAGCCATGCAGCGACCACAGGCGGATGATTCGCGGCCAGCGAGCGGTTGATCGAGTCATTGGCGACGACCGGATCGTCCACAAGCAGCCCAAGCGCAATAATTAACGTGGCGATCGATACTTGTTGCAGGTCGATCCCCAAAACGGAAGCGAATCCAAAAGTCATCGCCAGAGTAATCGGAATCGAAAACGCCATCACCATCGCCGAACGCCATTCCCAGAATCCGATCAGCGAAACAATGACCACCAGAATGATCGCCTCATAGAGCGCCTCCATGAAGAGGTCAATATTTTCGCGCACCTGCCTGGGTTGATCTGACGTGCGATCGATAATCAGGTCCGCCGGAAGAAGCTTTTCGGCGGCTTTCAGTTTCTCGGTCACATCTTTTTCGAACCGGCCGATTTGTTCGCCATTGCGCATCTCCACGGCCAGCGTGATCGCTCGCGTGCGGCGCCAGGCTCCATCCTTGTCCCGCCAGGTATAAAAATTCAGAAACTGCGCCGGGCTCTGGTACCCGCTGGTTACTTCCACAAGATCGCGCAAATAAACCGGAAGCCCTGTATTGGAAGAACCCACAATGACCGTGCCAATTTCTTTGGCGCTATCGAATCGGCCCGAGGGGTCGATCACCAGATTTTTCGGCCCCACCTCCAGCACGCCTCCCGGCAGGGTGATATTGCGCGCCGCCAAAATGGGATCGAGGTTCGAGGGTTGCAAACCATAAGAGGCGAGCCTCGCCTGGGAATAATCCAGATAGATCTGCTCCGGCAAAACTCCGGAGCGGTCAACACGCGAAACTTCCGGCGCGCCCTGAATCGTCCGGCTCAACAGATCGGTGAATTCGTCGAGCTGGTGATAGCTGTACTTGTTGCCGGAGATGCCCGTAAGGATCGCTTCCGTCTGCTTTGGATCGTGGATCACAGCCGGCTGCCAGACGTCCGGATGAAATTCGGATTGGTGCAATTTCTGCTGAATAAAAGTTTGTCCCAGCGCCAGAATCGCCGCGTCGCTTTGATCGGCGAAGCCGTCCACACCGATAAATCCAGGCCCGCGAACGAACTCCGGATCTCGGAGAAACAGTTTTTCGATTGCGATGCGCGTGAACATCGCGAAATCGCGCGCCACCGCCTCTGCCGGCACCGAAGGCGGAAAGCAGTAAATGATCGTCGCGGCATTTCCCTGTGATTTCCCCCGCCGTGCCGCGCGCACCTGCTCGATGCCGCGCTCGATATCGTTCGCGCGAATGGCGATCGCCAGCGGATCTTCCAGCGGGCTCGCCACGGTCAGCATCAGCGCGGCCGTGTCCCCGAAGTCGCTATTGAAATGGATTGGCCCCGCTCCGTGCGGAAGGCTGCTGTTCAGCGCGCCGATCTTCAGATTGATGTCGGCGAATTCCTTCTTCGTATCCTTCAGGGAATCCACCAGCTGCACTTGAATGATTGAAATTCCCGGCATCGAGAGCGATTTGATGCCGTACTCTCCCGCTTGCGCTTCGTGAACGTAAGAGTTCTGCGCGATCGCTTCCTCGATCGGGCGCGTGATGAGCTGTTCCACCTGCTCGGCCGTTGCGCCGGGCCATTCGCAGGTCACCGCGGCGACGCGCACCGGAATATCGGGATCTTTCCGCTTCGGCATGTTCGAGTAGCCGTAGATCCCCCATGCTACCGTGGCAAGCAGCATCACCCACGCGATCTGCCGGTTCTCGGTGAAGAACCGCGCGGTGTTGCGTTCATTTTTTATGTAGTCTTCGTCGCTGCGGTGTGCCATCGCGTTTCGCCAGTTCTCAGGGAACTACTTTCACGGCTTGCCCATCGGTAATTTGCGTCGCGCCGACGGCCACGACGCGATCGCCCAACGCCAGTCCTTGCAACACCGCCACGCGATTGCCAAACGTGTCGCCGATCTCCACTCGCCTTTGCTTCACCGTGTCATGATCCCCGTCTTTCGTTAGGACGAACACCGCGAATCCCTTCCCTCCATCCGCGGGCGAGACGATCGCACTCAGCGGCACCACCGGCACCGCGCGAGCCAACCCTGCGCCCAGGGAAAGCGTCGCCACCATTCCCACCTTCAGCCGGTCGTGCGGATTGGGGATCGTTACCTCGACAGGGAAAACGCGGCTCTTGGGATCCGCTTGCGGTGAAATCATCGTAATGCGCCCCTGAAATTCCTCGGAGAGCGCCTCGGTCGCAACTTCTTTCGTCTGCCCGAGCTTGACGGTACCTAGAAGCGTATCGGGAAGTCCGAAAACTGCTTTCACTTCATGCGTGTCAACGAGCGTGAAACCAACAGTCCCGGAAGCCGCCAAGTCGCCCACTTCCACAGAACGGTTTGTAACCCACCCTTCCATAGGTGCGGTCAAAGTACAATCGCTCAGGGCCAGTTGCGCTTCTTTCAATTGCGCTTCGAGTGCCAGCGTGGAAGCATTGCTGGAATCCAGTTGAGCTTTGGCCGAATCGTAAGCCGGCTGTGTGATGGCATTCGATGCGAGCAGCGCCGTGGCGCGATCGAAATCCTGTTTCGCATTTTGCGCGGCCGCGTTCGCCTGGCTCAGATTGCCCGTGTAGCGCTGGACGCTGTTGCGATAGTCATCCTCCCGCACCACCGCAAGGATCTGCCCCCGTTTCACCCAATCTCCCGGATCCACGTTCCGAACTTTTCCATCTGCCCCGGGGACCTGCATAATTTTCGTCACGTATCCAGCGGACTTGAATGCCACGGACACTTGCGCATTGGGCGCAATCGTCGCTGAATAACGCGATCCTTCGCTTCCTGCGTAATTTTCCACCGTCACGGCGCCCACCGGTGTAATGGGAGGAGCAACGGTCTTTTCCGATCCGCAGCCAACGATCCAAATCGAGGCGGCCATCACCGCCGTCATCCGTCTGCGCGCGATCATTCCATTAATCCTCGCCAAGTGATTTCTCGAAGTCTGCGCGCGCCGTCCAGAAAGCCGCGAGCGCTTGCTGATAATTCGTGTTGGCTTGCGTCCAGCCCGCCTGCTCTTCCAGCGCGTCGGAGAGAAGAGCGGCCTTCTGCTGGTACTGCTCCAGCACGACCCTCAGCTTTTCCTTCTCCGCTTCGCGCCCAAGTTCCGCCACCTTGAGCCTTGCGCGCCCTTCCTTCAGGCTTCTGAAACGCGCTCCCACGTCCACAACCACTTGCGATTCCGCTTCCGTTAGATTCAGTCGCGATTCTTCCGTATCGTGTTTCTTTTCCTCCAGCAGGTGGCGCTTGTATCCCCAATCGAATACGTCCCAGTTGACCAGAAAACCGGCAGCCAAAACATTTCTCGGCAGCACCTGGGCGTTAAACAAGGAGAGATAGTCGACCGCAAAGCTTACGTCCGGTATGTACTTCAATTTTTGTACGCGCTCCGCGTACGTCGCCAGATCAATTTTCAAAGATGCCTGCCGGACTTCAGATCGGCTGGCCAGGGCGGTCTTGCGAGCCGCCACGATGTCCATTTCCTCGCTCGTTTCTTCCGGAATCCCGCCGACGGTGAATTCAGTCAGGACGCTGCGTCCCAGCAGCAGGCTCAACTGCTCCTTCTCCGAAGCAAGTTTGTCCTGCAGCGTCATCAGATCGAGTTCCGCCTTCGCCAGTTGAGCCTTCACGTTCAGGCTCTGATACTTCAATACGGTCCGCTCCTGAAGATATTGGTCGGTTGTCCGGTCGAGCTCGCGGTATGTCTTGGTCGATGCCTCTGCCGCTTCGATCGCGCTCTGCGTTTGCAGCAGCATGTAGTAGTCGTTTCGAACGTCATGAATCGTTTGTTGCCGCTGGGCGCGAAAGGCTTCGCTCGCAAGTTTTGCGGCGACCTCTTGCTCGTGAATGCTCGCGTTAATCCGGTAGAGCTGCGTAAGCGGCTGTGCCGCTTGTCCCGTCAGGAAGGCAAAGGGCCGCCGGGGGGTTGTGATGTCCGTGTTCGACGAAGGAACGGGATTCCCGTTTACAGTTCCCAGTACCCCTTTATCGAATTCGAGCTTCAGCGGTGTGAGTAATTCCGATCCGAGGAAATCAACGTGAAATTGGGGCAGCCGCTGTGTCCGCGTTGCCAGGACCGCCTCGTTCGCCTTCTCCACCTCTTGGGAAGCAATTTTGAGCTGGCGATTGTTTTGTTCGGCCAGGGCAATGGCGCGATCCAGCGTCAAAACCTCCACTTGCGGCTCCGGCGTTGCCTGAGACCATGCCACGGCAGGCACGGAAAACAGCAGGCTGATCAAAACGGCCCGGACCATTTTCCTTGACCTCTCCTCTTCACGCTTCAATAGGGAGCCTGGGATCGCTGTGAAGGCACTTTGGTAACAAACAGGTTCAACAGGAGGCAGAAAGCTACCCCGCATCTCCGGCATTGTCAATTGTTTAGCTTGCCCCGCCGCTTTTCGGGCGCGTTCCGTTCCGAAGCCCGCTGAAACTCGCCAGAGCCCTTTGCGTCTTTCGAATCAATTGAACAATTTATTCGATCTCAGCCGGGCGCATCGGTGCAATTCGCGGATTGCATTCGGGCGTTCCTGGCCAGAAATCGCGGTGTTCTTGGCGCGGATGGCTTCCCGGTGGAGTAAGCTCATCGGATGATGCTGCAAACGCTCACGCCGGGAAAATTCGTCCTAGTTTCCCCAGTCTGGCCAGGCTTTCATCGCGTCCACGTAATTGTGGATCACGTCCGTATGGGCATCTTCCTGCCATCCACCCAGTGAGCCGCTTTTGAACAAGTCGCGCGGCCGTCCCCGCTCATCAATGGAATATTCGGTGAAGTTCAGGGCTTGCCGGGCTTCAAGAGCCAGAGAATTGGAGCCAGTCGCTTTGGCATAGAGCGCGAGCACGCTCCCATAGGTTGAATTGATCCCTCCCCACGCGTCGTGGTCTTCATCTTGTTCGTGGCAAACAGTAACTCCGAATTCTGAATGCGTGAAGTTTTTCCGGACGAATTCCACCAGGCTTGTCGAATCTTCACGCCAATCAGGATCAAGCGTTTCTTTCTTCTCCAACAAATAACGCGCCAGATTCAGCGGCGCCCATGCATTCCGATTTTTCGGATTTTCGTGATCTTCGAAAAACTGAGCGAATAGCGCGCCGTCTGCCCTCGAACTCGGTATTTGCGTGTGCTTGATCCAGTGCCAAAGCGCAGCGCGAGGCCCTGCGAATTCCTTGTAGCCATGCTCGATCAATGCGTCATAGAGACGCAGGATGTAAACCATATCGCCTGAAACGCGTCCTCGAATCAGCCCGCTTCGATAATCGGCGCGAAAAGGCCATGGCGAATCGTCTACTTCACCAGGACTTTGATTCGCCGCCAGCACGCGCGCATTTTGAATTGCCTGCGCGAGATATTTTTCGTCCCGCGTCGCTTCGTAAAGCAGAACCAGGGCGTAGCCGGCGATGCCGCCTTTGTCCGGTTCGATTTCGAATGCGCGATCGCCTTGCGAGCCACTGTCCGCAGCTTGCGGGAAACTTCCGCGCCGTCCGGTAGAGCGCGTGAATCGCGGATACTTTCCGCTGTCGGGCGTCAGGTCTTCGCTGATCAAGTAGTCGCCCATCGAGCGCGCAATCGCCAACGTCCTGGGATCCCGTTTTTCCCGCATCTCGCAAAACTTCAGATAAGAAATAACGCCCATGCCGTCCTGCATTGCTGGAATCGTATCGCTGCGGTCGGCCAACGGTTGCCAATTCCCGTCCAGAAACGTTGTGGTGACGAAGATTGGATAGCCGTGGTCAACGGGCGCGTTTTCATAAAAGCGCATTTCGAGATCCACTGCCGTATTCCAGGGAATCCAAGGAAGCAGTCGGCCTTCAGGATCGAACCTCGCTTCGTGCCCTGCAATCACGACGGGCTTTGTGGAGTGGGTGCGGAGAAGAGCAACAATAATTGTAAGAAGCAGAACCCAGCGCATTCGAACCACCCGCTTGCTTCCGAGATTTCACGGCTTGTCTGCAACGAAACCGATTCGGTCAAGCATTGGCCGAATTTCCGGATTAGACATGAAAAGTTTCCAAATCAATCCGGTGCGATAATTCTCCGCCATCACCACAATTGGCGCTTGATTCAAACCCATGTAAATCGGCGAAAACCAATTTTGGCCGGGATTAAACGCGTCTCGCGGCCCGTAAATGCCCCACAAGCGGTTTCCCAAATCACGATAAAAATGTTTGAGCGCTGCCATGGAAGCATCTGGGGTATAGGGGAAAGAAGAGAGCGCTCCGGTTGGCGTGATCGTTCCCGTGTCATCCCTTGCATCCGGGGCATGAGCAACGTATTCCGAGGCATCGTCGCTCGCCGTCAGGCCCCAGGAATCCGCTGCGTATCCTTTATGGTGGCCTGGATTTTCAGTGCAGTAGGCAAGATTGATGAGAGCTAAATTCCGATTGTTTGAGAAGTAGTTCGTGTACCGGTCGCGCATCCCGCGGGGATCAAATCCCATAAATGAATAGTGGGCAAAGAATAATGGACCGCCGCTTCCCACTCCAACATCCAGTTTGATCCCAAAATACGTGTTTCCGTTTGAGTAGTTATCGCCATCCGTCGTCCCGCCCCAGCCGGAGCGATATCGAATTGCCGTGTCGGATTGGCCCGCCCAGCCTGTGTAATAAAGGTCAGGGGCAATCGCGTGCGTAGGCGACGCAATTGCCAACAGGTAGACAATCATCACTTCGTTGAACCCCGTAAGGCGGTGGTGGATGTGCCACGCCCAATCAGGTGACCAATGCCAATAGAGCGCATCACTCTGACGCGAAATTTGATACCAGGCCCAATCGACCGACTCCCATAGATGCGTGATTCGCTCGTAGAGCAGCTTCTCCACGTTACTTTGCTGGTTCAAATATTGGCGGGCTGTAAGCAATCCTTCCATCAGGAATGCTGTCTCCACTAGATCTCCACCATCGTCATACATTCCGAAGACGGGCATCGTTGCACCCGTATCGTCGTTCATGAAATGCGACCAGGCGCCGTGATAGCGCTGCGCCTTTTCAAGAAAGGTGACGATTTTGGTTAAGCGCTCGATCCCTTGCTGGCGTGTGATAAAGCTGCGATCCATTCCAACCACCAATGCCATCAGCCCGAATCCGCTGGCCCCCGTTGCGACGATGTGATCGTCTCCGGGAATGCTTTCCCTGGCCATGCCTGAATGCGATCCCGACGAATCCCAGTAATAGTGGAAGCATTCTTCCTGAAGCATGGTTAACAGTTCGTCGTCGCTCAGTGGATGCGTCGAGGCGCTCGCAGGTGCGGACATCCCCGAGCGGCGCCCATCCCAGAAAGAAACCGCAACTTCATAGCTCGCCGTCTGGCCCGGCTTATCCAAAAAATCGGTATAGCGTACGAGACCGCTAGCCTGAATCCCAATCGGCTGATATTCCGATCCGTCAAGGGAGCGAAAAATCTCGTAGTCCTGGATCCCTGCAGAATCGCTGGCGTTCCACGAAATATCTACGTGGCGTTCGTAGCCAACAGCTTTCACGCCCTTTGGAGCGGGAAGTGAGCCGGAGGATGGCGAACGATCGGATGGCCCAATCGTGATCTGATCGATGAAGAGAGTGTGCGGCAGGGCATCGGCGGCGCCTTGAGAAAAAACTATTGCCTGCAGACGATTCGAATCCAGGGCATGAATGGATTCCGCCTTGAATGCATGGAGGGGAATTTTCATTTGAAACCATCGGCCCGCAGGAATCACTTTCGAATACTTCGCCAGGTTCAGAGCCTCCGAGAAATTTCCCTGTGTATCAGCAATGCGCAATGCGGGTAGCGCCGATGGCGAAATAGGATGGGGCGCGAAACACCAGAAGGAAAGCGTGTCCCCCTCAAACGCAATTTCGCGGTTCCGAAAGTTGACCACATTAATTTCGGCCGTCCATCCGCCCCCTTGCGCGGAATTCCATTCCACGCGCAGGGATGTCGGCGGGCTGAAGAAAAAGCCAGTCTCCACCGGCAACTTGCCGTCGCGAGCGGCTAAAGTGCTGGGTGCTTCCGCGTGCGCGGAGCTGTAAAAGTAGGCATCTTCCGCAGGGAGACTGTTGTCGAAAATCACGTGCCGGTAATAGTTCGTGTCTGCGAGAGCTGAAAAAGCAAAGAAAACGATTGCGAGAGCGAAGGCAAACCCTCTCGTTCCACGGAATCTTTTGACCGCGCCGCCCAATTGCTTGCTTCGAGCTCTGGCGAAAGTAAGCAACGCATGGAATGCCGCGGACATCGCTCTGATTCCACGAAAAATGCAACCCTCCCTCGCGCCGCCCCGGATCCCCACCACGGGAACACACGCGCGAACGCGCAATGGCGTGTCGGCGGCACCTCCGGGAATAATTTGAGCTTTCGTAGGCAGTCAAGACCTATCAGAAAAACAAATACTTGACAACCAAAAATATAATCACTATTCTCCCGCGAGTAGCAGCTTAAGCGATTTAGCTGCGGGTGGATTCGAATTGGGGTGAACCGTCCGTGGCTTTTTGGGGGTGGTATATGAGGGTGTCGTTTCTTCGTTGGGGTTTGGTTTTTGCCTGCCTGCTTTTCGTTCTGCCCGTCGCTCAAGCTCAATACCGCGGAGGAATTCAAGGAACGGTTAGCGATCCTTCTGGCGCGGCTGTTTCCGGCGCAGCTGTAACGGTAACCGCAAAAGATACCGGCCTGTCGCAGAACACCACTACGGATGCAAGCGGTGTTTACGCAATTAATCGCCTCGGCCCCGGCCTGTACACCGTCACGGTTGAGAAAACCGGTTTTCGCAAGCAAGTTGAAAACGACATTAACGTTCCTGCAGAACAAGTGATCTCTTTGAACCTCGCTTTGGCTGTTGGACAGATGACCGAATCGGTCACAGTCAAAGGGTCGGACCTGCCGGACATTGATACGGAATCTGGCGCTATTTCAGGCACGCTTACAAGCACGGAAATTCAGAACTTGCCTTCCGTCGGTCACGATCCATTTCAATTGCTTCGCCTGGCGCCTGGAGTCTTCGGCGACGGCGCGTCGGGGGGAAGCGGGGGTGCGCAAAGCCTGCCCGGCCAGAATCAGGGTCCATCCAATCCCAGCTCAAGTATTTACATGACTGAAAACCAGCCCGGCCTTGTGGCCGCTGGTGCGCGCAACAACGGAAACACTTACCAGATCGATGGCGTGGAAGTGAATAGCCTTACATGGGGCGGCTCGGCGCTGATTACTCCAAACGAAGAGTCTGTTAAGGAAGTGCAAGTGGAGGCCAACCCCTACGACGCCGAGAATGGGCGAGGCGCCGGCGCTCAGGTGAGCGTAGTTTCACAAAGCGGCACGAATAACTATCACGGAAGCATCTTCATCAGGGCGCATCGTCCAGGGCTCGACGCGTATCAGCGCTCTGCCGGTCCTAACCTCCCTTCTCCCCAGCGCGATAATGGTCGATTCAATTCGATCGGCGGAAGTGTGGGCGGTCCCGTGATCAAGAATCGCCTGTTCCTTTTTTTCTCCTACGAAACGCTTCGGGAAAACAGCGAAAACACAGCGAGCGGTTGGTATGTAACTCCGCAGTTTTATAGCGCGGTCGCCGCCGCGGCGCCCAGTAACATCTCGGCCGAGTGGGCAAAGCAAACAAACGTTAACGCGTCCTACAGCACCATCAACGCAGGCTTGACGAATTGCGCCGCCGCTGGGCTCACAGAGGGTGTGGATTGCCTCACCCTGGCAGGCGGTTTGAATATTGGTTCTCCTCTAACCACGCCTGCCGGGACGACTGATCCCACATATGGCCAGCCGACAACCCCATACGGTGTTGGAAATGGACTGGATCCAAGCACGCCCGATGTGTTCAACGTAAATACTCTGAATCCC
>Ga0308309_10001216_pt1 | contig 15371 bp, 17 predicted proteins | sample HubBroMetageWFT5_FD_192491 | JGI IMG/M metagenome (GOLD analysis project Ga0308309, IMG submission 192491) | Warmed and freeze-thawed soil microbial communities from the Hubbard Brook experimental Forest, New Hampshire - Hubbard Brook CCASE Soil... | ecosystem: Environmental > Terrestrial >...
TCATCCGAGCTGATCCCGAATGAAATTCTGCCGGTTTCTTCCACTTGGTTCTTCTGCCTCACAGCCGCCAGCGCCGCTCTATGGCCTGATTGAAGGCGAGCAAACCCGCGAAATCTCTGGTCCTCCATGGAATCCCTGGTCGCACGGCTCCCGCACCTGGCCGGTTGCTGAGGTCCGTCTACTCGCTCCTGTCGATCCGGGGAAAATTGTTTGCGTGGGGCGCAATTACGCCGCACACGCGGCTGAACTCGGCAATGAAGTGCCCAAGGAACCGCTCATCTTTCTTAAGCCACCTTCCGCGATCATTGGTCCCGGTGAGCCGATCGTTCTCACGCCCCAATCCCAGCGAGTGGAACATGAAGGCGAGCTTGCGCTGATCGTTAGCCGGCGCTGTTCACAACTCAAGGACTCTGACGACGCGCTGGCCTATCTGCTGGGCTATAGCTGCCTCAATGACGTCACTGCGCGCGATCTCCAGAAAAGCGACGTGCAGTTCACGCGCGCCAAAGGCTTCGATACGTTCTGTCCCGTTGGCCCGCATATCGAGACTCAGCTCGATCCGTCCGATGCCTTGGTGGAATTGCGCGTCAATGGCGCGCTTCGCCAATCCGGGCGCACTTCCCTGATGGCCTATCCCGTGTCGTTTCTCGTCCGCTGGATCTCCCGTGTCATGACTCTTAATCCCGGAGATTTGATTGCCACAGGGACGCCAGCTGGTGTTGGCCCGCTTGTCGCGGGGGACGTCGTCGAGGTTAGCGTGGACGGTGTTGGCGTGTTGCGCAATCCAGTGCAAGCCCCTCACATGTAGTTTCGCCGCGCTGCCGCTGTTTCGGTAAAATACACACCTGTGGGGCGAGTTCCGCAGTAAGGCCGTTGTCTCGTGTGTTGTGAGCTTGGGTGTGCCGCAACACGCGGGTCCGTCACCGCACCATTCAAACGCATCGTTGGAGATCGCTAGTGTTTGCGGACTGGAAGCTTGTTCTGGCCATGGGCGGCGCTGCCATTGCAGCGATCATCATGATCGCTTACGCCTTCTTTCGCCCGGCGGAAGAGCCCGAGGACGTTGAGCGCAGGCGGCGGCTCCATCTGAATCAGATTGGGCGCATCGCGGAAGGGCAGGTCGTCGAATTAGCCGAACATCCTCCCGAGCCGCGCGAAGTGCAGAGGAAGCTCTTCGGCGGTCGGGCTCGTCCGATCGTCGATTTGAGGCCCAGGCACCTCGTCACTTACAGCTACGCGATTTCCGGCGTTACCTATCACACCGCGCAGGACATCACAGGCCTCGAAGGGCAAATCCGCTTCGAGCGGCTCGTCGCAGGCCAGCCGGCCAGCGTGAAGTACGATCCTTCAAATCCTAGCGATTCGATTCTCGTCGCTGACGATTGGTCCGGTTTACGCTGAGTCTCGAAGCGTTTACGTGAGCCTCGAAGCGCTTATGCCAATCTTCCAGGCTCGTGCTCCCGCCTCGCACCTCGTTCTGATTTCCGCCCAGTTGCGCTATCCTTCTCCCTGCGGCTTCGGTACGCCGTTTCAATCTTATGAAGATGTTCATCGCCTCAATCTTGACCACAATTCTCATCGTAGCAATGACTCTTGGTGCGATGTTCATTCTCGTGCAAGCGACGGATTACGTTACGTCGCTCGAATCGCCTCTCCAGCGTTTCGCCGCCATCGTTGCCGAGCTTGTTCTCGGCGTCGTCTTGCTGCTCGGCACCGTCTGGCTCGCCACGCATCTCGCGGTCCGCATCTTCGCCAAAAATGAACCGGATGCTCCCGGAGGAAAGCTTGCCTGAGAGAGACGCCGCTGCGAGCGCAAAAGAAAAGCATCACGACCGCATGGAAGAGCTGCGCCGTCAATCCGCGGAGGCCGAAGCCGGCGGCGGGCCCGAACGCCGCGAGCGGGAACACAAAGCCGGCAAGCTAGCCGCGCGCGAACGCATAAATCTTCTCCTTGATGAAGGCACTTTCGAAGAGTTGGACAAATTTGTCCGCCACGGCTGCGTTGATTTTGGAATGCAGGAGCAGCGCCCCCCCGGCGATGGCTTCGTCACCGGTTTTGGCCGAATCGATGGCCGCCTCGTCTACGTTTTCGCGCAGGACTTCACCGTATTTGGCGGTTCTCTGTCCGAAGCCAACGCCCGCAAAATCTGCAAGATTATGGATCTCGCCATGCGCGCCGGCGCTCCCGTCATTGGGCTCAACGACTCCGGCGGCGCGCGCATTCAGGAAGGCGTCGCCTCGCTCGCCGGTTACGCCGATATTTTTCTGCGCAACACGCTCGCCAGCGGGGTGATCCCTCAGATCAGCGCCATCATGGGCCCCTGCGCGGGCGGCGCGGTCTACTCTCCCGCGATCACCGATTTCATTTTCATGACCCGCGAGACTTCCTATATGTTCGTCACCGGGCCTGACGTCATCAAGACCGTTACCCACGAGGAAGTCACCAAGCAAGAGCTCGGCGGCGCCATGACTCACAACGAAAAAAGCGGCGTGGCGCACTTCGTCTCGGCAGATGATGCCGATTGTTTGGCCATGATTCGCGAACTACTTAGTTTCCTGCCTTCGAATAATGTCGATGATCCTCCACGCCGCCAGTCCGCGGATTCGCCGGACCGCCGCGAAGAATCATTGAATTCTCTAGCCCCTGCGGACCCGCAGAAGCCCTACGACATGAAGGACGCCATCCACGCCATTGTCGATGACGGCTATTTCTTCGAAGTCCATGAGCACTTCGCAAAAAATATTGTTGTCGGGTTTGCGCGCCTCGATGGCCGCCCGGTCGGCATTGTCGCCAATCAACCGGCGTTCCTTGCGGGCGTTCTCGATATCAATGCCTCTCTCAAAGCCGCCCGCTTTGTTCGCTTCTGCGATGCCTTCAATATCCCGCTCATCACCTTCGAGGACGTTCCCGGCTTTCTGCCCGGGACACAGCAGGAGTTTGGCGGCATCATCAAGCATGGAGCGAAACTGCTCTACGCCTTCGCGGAAGCCACTGTTCCCAAAATCACGGTCATCACGCGCAAAGCCTACGGCGGCGCGTATTGCGTCATGGCCAGCAAGCACATCCGTACGGATGCCAACTTCGCCTGGCCCTCCGCTGAAATCGCGGTGATGGGCCCGGAGGGCGCGGTAAACATCGTCTACAAACGCGAACTGGACAAAGCTCCCGAGTCCGATCGCGAACGCCTCCGCCAGGAAAAAATCGCCGAATTTCGCGACCGTTTTGCAAACCCGTTCGTCGCCGCCGAAAAAGGCTATATCGACGCCATCATAGAGCCTTCTGAAACGCGTTCCCGCATCATCACCGCTCTCCGCGCCCTGGAAAACAAGCGCGACACCAACCCACGCAAAAAGCACGGCAATATACCTCTTTGAGCGCTGCCAATGCTCGCGGACTCTCGCGGAAGCTCCTCGGAAACTCTAGGAACCTCTGACTCTGATTCTCGGGATAAGCAGCGAACTTTCAGGAAAGCGCGTCAGAAAACGCGATAGGTTTTCTTACTCAGGAATGATCCGGAAGGCGCGCTTGCGCGCCGTCCGATACACGGAGAAATCGCGGCGATCCAATGTAAAAATCGTGTTGATGTTTTCGCGCTCCGCCAGGTACACCAATGACGCGTCCGCGAGCTGCGGCTGCAACCCGGAATATCGATTCAGGATCTGCGCGATCGGAACTGCTTCGGCCCCGTTGAGATGGGCCAATTCCAGGAAACTCCCGTCCGAACCGAGCAGGAGTCTATCGATGGCTCGAGGATGCCTCCGAAGGAGCCACGCTGCCTCCGTTATCACCGGCCAACAGGAGAGGAGGGGATCGCGGAGCTGCGTGAGAGTTCTCACGCACACCTTGTGATATTGATCTTCCGCTCGCAAGATAGCCACAAGCGGCCCTGTGTCCACTAGCACCGCCATCACTTATTCTTTCCAAATCCCTTGAAAAGACTCTTGTTCGTGCTTGCGTCTTTTCGGCCGCCTCGAATGCAGCCAATCAATCCGGCTTTCCGAGCTCGGTCGTATGCAGTTTCTTCACCATCCTTCTCCGAGAGGTATTCCTCGAGCGCTTCTCGCACGACCTGCGACTCGCGGGTGCCTGTTGTTCGTGACCGTTCTTTCAGCCGTCGCGCAATCCCTCCGGGAACGCGAACGGATATCCGTTGTGACGCCATGTCTCCTCCTTCGAACCATTGTCAGACATTCTATCATGAGTGTCTGACAGGCGTGAAGTTGGTGTATGCGCGAACACAGCACATGCAAGCGCGGCTCCCGGGTTGCACTGTCTCATCGCATGCTAGAATCCCGAAGCTGCACCAAAGGACATGTTCCAGAAAATCCTGATTGCCAATCGCGGCGAAATCGCCGTGCGCATCCTGCGTGCCTGCCGCGAGCTGGGCATTCGCTGCGTCGCGGTTTTCAGCGAAGTCGATCGCAAATCGCTTCACGTTCGCCTCGCCGACGAAGCCTATCCCATCGGTCCCGCGCCCTCGCGCGAAAGTTATCTTTGCATTGAAAAAATAATCGATGTCGCCCGCCGCTCCGGGTGCGACGCCATCCATCCCGGCTATGGTTTTTTGGCGGAAAACGCGGCGCTTCCGCGCGCCTGTGTTGAAGCTGGAATCACCTTCATCGGCCCGAGCGCCGAAGCCATGGAAGCCCTCGGCTCGAAAACCGCCGGACGCCAGCTCGCTCGCCGCTCCGAAGTGCCGACCGTTCCAGGCGCAAACGCTCCGATCGAAAACCCCGACGACGCTCAGGCCCTCGCCCAAAACATGGGCTATCCCGTTTTGTTAAAAGCCGTCGCTGGCGGCGGCGGCAAAGGCATGCGTGTCGTCACTCGCGACGCCGAATTTACCGCCGCTTGGCGTGAGGCTTCCTCGGAAGCGCTGAACGCCTTTGGCGATGGACGTCTCTATCTCGAAAAATATCTGGAAAAGCCGCGCCACATTGAGATTCAGATTCTGGCCGACGCTCACGGCCGCGTCGTTTCCCTCGGCGAGCGAGAATGCTCCGTTCAGCGGCGCCACCAAAAAGTCATTGAAGAAGCTCCTTCGCTGGTTATCACGCCGGAGCTTCGAAAGAAAATGGGAGACGCCGCCGTCCGCCTGGCTCGCGCCGGTGGATACATCAACGCGGGCACGGTCGAATTCCTCGTCGACGCCCATCTCAATTTTTATTTTCTGGAGGTTAATACACGCCTGCAGGTCGAGCATCCCGTCACCGAACAAGTCACCGGGCTCGATTTGGTGAAGCTGCAAATCGCTATCGCTGCCGGACATCGCCTCCCCTTTGCATGGGAAACCATCACCCCTCGTGGCCATGCGATGGAAGTGCGCCTCTACGCCGAAGATCCGGACAACAATTTTTTCCCTTCCCCAGGAAAAATTCTTTCGCGCCAAGCCCCCAGTGGCCCCGGCATTCGCCTCGATGAAGGCGTCTACGAAGGCTGGACCGTTCCCATGGACTACGACCCTCTTCTCAGCAAGCTGATCGCCTGGGGCAACAGCCGCGAAGAAACCATCGCTCGTCTCCGCCGTGCTCTCGAGGAGTACACCGTCACAGGCATCAAGACCAACGCCGGCCTCTTCCGCCGTATTCTTGTTGAGCCGGATTTTCTGCGCGGCGAAATTCACACCAAATGGCTCGACGAGCTGCTTCAGCGTCCTTCATCTGCGGAGCACTCTCCGCTGGATGATCCGAAGACAAGTCGCGCCGCCGATGCCGCCGCCATCGCCGCGGCTCTCTGGCAAGCCCAGCAGCCAGACAAACATTCCGGCCAGTCTTCGCGAAGCCAGGATTCTTCTCCACCTTCTCGTTGGAAGCAAGAAGGCCGTCGCCAACAACTGGACCGCTTGCCATGAAATTTGAAGTCCAGCTCACCGGTCCATCCGGCAAAAAACTCCGCGCCGTGGAACTTGAACGCGAAGCGGACCGCTGGAAAATCGCGCTCGACGGTCAACCCGTCAATGCCGATGCGGTTGAAATCGCTCCCAACACTCTCTCGCTTCTGCTCGAAGGGCAATCCTACGAAGTTCACATCACGCCTTCCCCGGACGGTGTGCTCAAGCTCCAGACCGGCCTGCAGGAATTTACCGCCGAGGTTGTCGATCCCCGCGCCTGGCGCGGCCGGCGGCATGGCGCCCTCGAAGCCGAGGGCCGCCAGCAAGTCGTCGCTCCCATGCCCGGCAAAGTCGTCCGCGTCCTCGTTGAAGTGGGACACAGAGTCGAAGCCGGCCAGGGTCTCCTCGTGGTGGAAGCGATGAAGATGCAAAACGAAATCCGCTCGCCAAAAAGCGGCACAGTCGAGCGTCTCCACGTCAAAGAAGGCCAGCCCGTCAACGCTGGTGAAGCGCTGTGCATCATTTCTTGAACAACCATGGGTAATTGGTACACCAACGTTGCGGTGAAAGGTGCGCAGCAATCGGGCGTCGTTGCCGTGCTCGAGGAGCTCGGCCGCCGCGCCTATGTCACACCGGAAACTTCCGGATGGATTGTCGTCTACGATCAGCAGACCGATGATTTTGACCTGAGCATTCTCGAATCTCTCGCTTTAACACTTTCCACACGCCTCTCCTGTACCGCTCTGGCGAGCTGCAACGCCGACGATGACGTTCTTTGGCTGGCCCTCTACGAAAACGGCGCTCTCTCCACACGCTATGCGTCTTCGCGCAAAGAATTCGAAGATGGCGGCGAATTTCCTGACCCCCAGGACACCGCCCAAGTCCTTGCACGAGTTTTTGAAAAGCCGGATGCTAAGAATCGGGTCTTGAGCCTGCTGCGCAAATCTCACGGCGCGTTGGGCCTGCTCAGTCTTTTCCTTAAGATTCGGCTTGCTTATGTCGTTGAGGTACAGCGTCATCTCGATCTTTCGAAGCTGCTTGGAATGCCTCGCGCTGCGGTCGGACTGGGATACACCTACGTCAATAAAGGGGAAACTCCGGAAGGAATGGATCGCGAAGCGCTGCGCCGCACTATGGTCTGATAGATAAGAAAGAATAGTGCGGGAGTCGCTCGCTAAGGAATTAATGCCCCGATGATTTGGCGGGAAAATCCGTCTTCGCCGCATCTGGTAATTTGCCGGCGGATTCGATCACTTGCTGTGCCAGGTAGTTCGTCACGCGCGCGTCATCCCGTGCAATGGTCAAATAAGCCGCGCGCAGCAATTGCTCCTTGTGATTGCGCAGCGAGTCGCGAATAGTCTGCTGAACTTGCGGGTCGGAAATGTTGCGTTGCCCGGGCGATTCTCGCGAGATGAGCTTCAAAATCACGACCCGCGTGCCATCTTTTCCCTGTGTCGCCATCGGCGGGCTCACTTGCCCCGGCTTCATTCCTAGCACAACCCTCTTCAAAGCCGGATCAGCCTGGTTCAGCGCCGATTCCGGAACGTATCCCAAATCTCCACCCATCGCGGACGAGTTCATGTCCTCGGAATAGTCCATCGCCAGTTGCGCAAAATCTGCGCCGCTGTTCAGCTTGTCTTCAAGCATCTTTACCTTGCGTTCGGCTTCGACTTGGTTCGTTGCGTCGTCATTCTTGAGGTTGCGAATCTGCGCTTCCTTGCGCGGGGTCACAACGATCTCGGAGATCCTGTAGCGGGGCTCCACGACGTTGAATTGCGCTTTATTCGCGTTATACGCGTCGGTGACGTCCTGATCGGTGATCGTTATTTTCGCCACCACTTCGCGGTTTAGCAGCTTCGTAATGGAAAGCTGCCTCCGCAGGTCGCGCTTTATATCGTCCACGGAGACGCCGCGATCCTTAAGCTGTCGCTGGAATTCGTCTTCGGTGTAAGGGCTCTTCATCTCGGTGAATTTGTCTTCGACCTCGCCGTCGCTCGCTTCCAGGTTCAGCTTCTTGGCCCGCTCCAGCAGAATCTCGTTGTTGATCAATTCGTCCAGGACGTTCAGTTTTAGCGACAGTGCTTCTTCCTGCGAAGGCTCCGGCCCCTCCGGATTCACCCGCGTCCGGTAGTATTTGTCCACATCCTCGCGTTTGATCTCTTGCCCGTTCACCACCGCCCACACGTCAGGCGAAGGCTGGGCTTTCTGCCTGCAACCCGTGCCCATCGCCAGCGCCATGGCTAGCGCGGGCAATAGCATCGTGGCGCGCGCCAGCCCCCTCATGGGGCCATGCGGACGCAGAGCCACTCTGCTTTTGGCTTGCGAAGGGTTCAAGGTGTGGTGCTCAGGCAGCTTTCTTCACGCGGCCCGCGCGGATGCAGGCCGTGCAAACTCGAACATGTTTCGTCGCGCCGTCTACCAACGCGTGGACGCGCTTCAGGTTCGGATTCCACCGTCTGCGCCTTGTATTGTTTGCGTGACTGATCACGTTGCCAAAGTGCGGCCCTTTGCCGCATAGTTCACACTTCAGTGCCATTGTTTGTCCTACTAGGCTGCCTATAGCAGCCGGAAATTTGTTCTGAAAAGTTACACTACCGAGCCTTTCATTCTAGCAGACCCCCTTTCCCCAGCAAAGCCCGCCTTTTGTTCGGTAGTATCTCAGATTGAAGGTACAAGGAGTGAAGCATGAGCACGCCAGATCGCAGCCGTGTTATCCGCCTTGCCGAGGCTCGAGCGCTTATCCCGGGACCCGCGGGCGAGCGCGCCGTCGTGGTCCTGCGGCGTGGCCCTCTTGACGTAGCCCTTTCCCTCCCTCTGCCCCCGAGCCAGCAGACGCCGCACGCACAGGACGAGATTTACTTCATCATTCGCGGCCGGGGAGTGCTCATTCACGACAGCAAGCGGGACCCGTTCGAGTCAGGCGACCTCCTGTTCGTGGCTGCGGGGACCGAGCATCAATTCGAGGACACTACCGAGGATTTGGCCCTGTGGCGCGTATTTTACGGCCCTCATGGTGGCGAGGTCCCGGCATAAAGCGTGGTGCCGGCCGAGAAAGCTAAAGTGAGACGCTACCTTTTATTCCTGTCTTTTTTTCTCCCAGATTGGCCTCGCAAACTGAGCCGAGCGTTGTTTTAGCGCCGTGGTCGGAAACTGATGACCCACCACACGTTTTATTACCTATTTGACAGAGTTACCCCCTGCCGTGGTATTCTGTTTGTCGGAGAGCTAGACTCAATTGACTGTTGCCGCCGCCTTCCGGGCGGCTATTTTTTTTGCCCTCACGGATTTTAACGTTCAATAGTCCGGCCTGGTCGACGTTGGGAGACAGCAGCACTTGTAGAAAGTGTCTGGAAAGCATCGAAAGTGGGCTGGGATTCTGGACGGGCTAGGACGATGACAGCGCGGGGGAACTCGAAGCGGCGTGGAGCTTGATCTCGTAGAGCGCGTGGTCGGCTGCACTCAGAAGGTGTTCGATGGTTAGACCGTCGCGGGGATACTCGGCGACGCCCACGCTGACGCTAAGGCGCGGAAGCTCGGCATCTTCGGCCAGACGCTGCGAGATGCGCTGCGCCACCTTGCGGGCGTATTCGGCGGAGATCGCGGGCAAAACCAGAGCGAATTCGTCGCCCCCATAACGAGCGGGTGTATCCATGTCACGGCAACTGACGTAAAGAACCTCAGCCAGACGGCAGAGAGCCGCGCTGCCTACGACATGGCCGTGCGTGTCGTTGATCTTCTTCAATCCGTCTAGATCCATCAGAACAACAGAAAAGGGGCGGCCGTCGCGCCGGTAGCGCTTGATTTCCCCATTGATGCGCTCAAGCAACACGCGGTAATTGGCGAGGCCCGTGAGGGGATCGCTGACGGCGAGGCGTTTTGCTCGTTCTTCCTGGCGCTGCCGCTCGCAGACCTCGGCGGCAAAAATAAGGATCATCAGGGCCTTGAGGCCAATAAAGGATTGCAAAAGAAGCAAAGAGTCGTTCGGCGATTTGCGAACAAAGGGACCGTAACCGTGTACTGTGCCAACGACCTCCATCGTGCATAGAACGCAGATGACGGCGGAGGCTTCACGCGGACCGAAACGGAAGGCCGCCCAAACCAAAAAGGGCATACACAAAAAGGTCCAGGGGTCATTTTTAATCTGGGCGTGGAAGATCGGGCCGAAAACGATGCCCGCCGTTAAGAGCGTGCAAACGAATAAGGCGGACGCTTCGAGAAGTTGTTTTTTGGACCATTTCAGCCGGGGATTCAAAGTCCAGAGAAGCAGGAAGGGAGCGAAGATGAGAGCTCCCCCGGCATCGCCGAGCCACCACGTGCGCCAGTTGAGGCCGTACTGATTCCAGGGAGCGAAGCCACCCAGCGTGAGGCTGGTAACGCCAATTGTGGCAGCCACGGCGGTGCTCATGCCTCCGGCAAAGAGAGCAAAACGCAGAATGTCCCGGCTTTTCTCGAACGCATGGCGGCCGTTGGCGAAACGCGCGACCAGAGAAGTTGCCACAACCGCTTCGAGAGTGTTTCCTAAGGCGATGCCAAGCGAGGAAGCCACAGAGCCTGCAGTAGTCAGATTGACGATAAATGCCCCGGCGAAAATCGAAGGCCAGAAGCGGCGGCCCAGCATAAGAAGAGTGGCGATGGCGATTCCCGTCGGTGGCCACACTGGACTGATGCTGGGGTGCGCGGAAGCAAGGTGCAGGCTGAGCTTCCCGGCAACGATGTAAGCCGCAGAGACAGCCGAGCCCGTGAGTATCTGTTTAAGGAACTGTGATTGTTTCATGCCCAAGTCGTCAGGCCCAAGGGACGAGAGATGGCAGCGGAGATCGAGAGTGATCCGGGTTCTCGATCTGGCACGCGGCCAGCGGCGCCGACGCCCTCTTAACTATGGTCACCGAACCGATGGATAATCGAGGGGATTGTAACCTCCTAGTTTCAAATGAGTTAGTCAGGAGAATACCTGGAAGCGAGTAAAGAGAATACCTTAGACCCGATGGCCAGGGTGGGAACGAGAAGAAACTGCTCTTTGGAAGTAAGATGCGCTGACAGCTCTGGTGGTGTCCCAATTCCCGCTCCCATCAGAAGGTAGCGTAAATACTTATTGACAAAGTTATGCCATCTATGGTACTCTTTCCCTCGGAGAATCAGACCCAATCCACTATTTGCAGCCGCCTTCCAGGCGGCTATTTTTTTGCCTGCTCGGCTATTTCCGCTCGCTGATTAGGTCTGATCTTCCATCGGCTCTCTGACAGGTCGCTCAAAAAATCCATAGTTGTTACCCCGAGCAAGACCCCGTAATTGTCATCCCGAGCGAAGCGAGGGATCTGCTTTTTTCGGGGGTTTTTCAGCAACCTGCTAAGCCGATCCGCGTCCCCTTTGGCCGTAACTCAAATCCACTCTTAAGAGGCTTCCATGACCAATACGAATTCCAGCACTGGTGTCGCCACGCGCTGCCAGTTTCAATTCTCCGACGGCCGCAGCTGCCGCATGTTGCGCAGCCCGGCCCATTCTTCCTTCTGTGCCTTCCACGCCAGGCAAGAGCTTCAACTCCTCGAGTCCCAGCGCCTGGGCGACGAAATTTCCACCCCCCTCAACGGCGATTTCCTCACCGCCACCGACATCAACCACGTGATGGGAAAACTGTTCATCGCCGTCGCGCAGGACCGGGTCCCCCTTCGCAAAGCCGCCATCCTCACCTACATGGGTCAGGTCATGCTCTCTTCCCTCCCCCACGTGAAAAAGGAGTTTCCTTTCAGCTACAAATTCGACCACTGGAAAAAAGTGCTGAACAATGCTGCCCCGCTCTCCAGTCCCCCCTCTCTCACCGACTCCAATTCCTCTCCCGAAGACCTCCGGGAGCTCCCCGAGCCAGACTCCCCCGAAGAGGAATGAGCGTTGATTGACGGTGGGCTCCAAACAGGGATTCCAATTTGCCAAAACCGGGCTTTTGGGGAGTTAGCTGGCAGTTGTCCGGTTACGGCGTCAATCAGGACTTGGGTCAGCAAAAACTGGGGCGTAGACTTTGTAATAGCGGTCAACAAGTTCCTATGTACAAATTGCTTGTCGCCATTTCTCTTGTGTTTTGTTCTTTCGTCTGTGGCTCCGCTGCAATTGCGCGAGGGCCTTTCCCACGTCTCCTTCCTCCACCGGAGGATTTCCACCTAACGTTACGCGAAGAACCGCATAGCGAAATGCCTCTTGGCCCTAGTTGCGGCGGCGAGGCGGCGTTGACTTTGCTTTGCCGCGCTTTTACGCTCACTCTGGAAAATGCAAGCAAACATACGGTCCACATCAGCGAGCTGCGCTGCTTCGAGCCAGACGTTGTATTTGAAATACGTCAGCCCAAGTCCAGCTCGGGATGGTGGCCAATAAGCCAACAAGGAAAGCCGACCTGCAACACACTCGACTGGGTCAATATTCGATTGAAACCTGGAGAAAAAACTGATTACACAACCCGACTCATCTCCCCACGCCGGTCGATTTATGCTGTGGGAGTTGGGTCGTACACTCTCCATGCCCATTGGGCATTGTTTGGGTGCACCGAAGCGCCGGAAGGGACGGACTGCCTAAGTCCCCTCCAGGTCATACGCGGAGCCAGCACTGTTGCGGACGTGGCTCTTCAGGAACCCGTGACTGTTCTCTCGAACGAGGTTATGGCGGTGTCTCCGCCCCTGTCTGACCTCGGCAATCTGAATTTTGAATTCGAGGTTGCAGTTGCCTCCGCTGGAACGCCTAATGCTGAGGGTGACCGACAAAATGTCTGCACGGCGGCGTCAGAGTCGAATGTCGATTGCACTCTGTTCCGCTACGTAATACGCAATCTCGCCAACCGTCCGGTCCGAATTGCGACATTTACTTGCAGTGACACGAGCATACGACCGGAGTATCGTCTTGAAGGAAGCGAATGGAAAAGTGTCCCGTACAGGAGTTGGTTCTGCTCAGCAAACACCAGGATTGAAACGGGGATTCTTCCAGGCGGAAGTCTCGAAGGAACGTTCACGTTGCGAACTTTGCGCCCAGGTTTTGATACCTTGGCACTCCAAGCACCTGGAGACTATCAACTTCGTTTTACGTTCTGGCCGGACGCTTGTATCGCTTCGCCCGATGCGAGTTTCTGCCTCTCTCGACCAGACAGCCAGCCTACCGTAACGTCGAAAGAATTGACCCTCCGAAACCCTAAGCTCTAATCAAGTCCTGATTAGTCGGCTTACCGTACAAGTGGCGGAGTCCGTCTGTTCGACTTGGATCGTTAGCGCGTTAATGGAACAGCCCAAGACCTATTAGTTCAGTCCGAAGCGCGGGGGCGTCTGTAAATAGGATGCCATGCATCCCTAAGGCCATCGCTGCCTCCACGTTGGGTTCGCGGTCATCGACGTAAACAGTCAAGGCAGGGTCGATTGCAAAAGTCTCCAGGAAAAGCTTGAAAATGCGTGGATCGGGTTTCAGCAGTTTCACTTCGCCAGAAAGCATCACTCCCCAGAACCACTTCAAAAACTCGAACCGCTTCAGAGCGGCAGGGAAGGTCTCAACAGACCAATTGCTCAGCGCATATAAGGGAACTCTGTGAGAATTTAGCTTCGTGAGAATGTCAACAGTGCCAGAGATCGGCCCGGCTAGCATCTCGTCATACCGTCGGACCCAGGCATCGATCAACTCTGCCTTATGCGGATGAACTAGCTTCAGTGAAGCGCAGGCATCGGCAAACGGGCGACCAGCGTCCTGTTGTTCGTTCCAGGATTCCGTACACACTGTGGCGAGAAACTCCTCCATCGCTTCCGGGTCGCCATCGAAGAGCTTGCGATACAAATACCGTGGGTTCCAATCAATTAGAACGCCGCCGAGATCGAACACGGCGATTGAGCATTCAGCCATGAAGAGAAAAATTCTAACTGGGAGAACGACTCCGGTCGAGTATTCAGTATTCACCGAGCCTGCCATTCAGTGGAAGTGTCAGCCGACTGGAAGACGCTGACAATGACAATGCATATCTCGGGACGCAGTGAGCCGAACGTGCGAGTTTTCGACCGTGAGTGACGCCGCACCGCCCGCAACGCGCTCGGCTGCAATCGTGATTCAGGGTTGCAGTGAGATGATGTAGGCCGTGAGGTCGACGATGTCCTGATCCGTAAGGTGCGCAACGACAGGCTTCATGAGAGCGGCATAACGGCCATCGCGAGCGCCGCTCTTAAAGTCATACAGTTGCCGGGCTGTAGCAGCCGCAGAGCGTCCCGCTAGGGGTGGGAAAATGTCTCCGATTCCCTTCAAGCCCTCTCCATGACACGTGGCGCACGGAACAGTGCGGCCGGAATCGCCGGTCTTCGCCAGCATCTCGCCCCTCTTGATGCTTCCGTTTGGCACGTATGCGATGAACCCGGACGTGGCATCGCGCAGCATCGTCCGATTGACGTCCTCCGGCACCTCGATGATGCGCATCCCGATCGGTTCTTTGGTTCCGGTGGCATCCACCAGCTGAACGTTATGCGGTCCGGGATGTGTCACGGGAACGGTATCCGTCTCGATGACGCGAGCACCTCGAACCGCCGGCACGGAGTGAAAGTATTCCGCGGCGAGCTTCGCGTCCTGTGCGTCGATCGCTTTCGCAACAGGGATCATGTCGTTGACGGTTGCGTGCGGTACGGAACCACGGCGCTTGCCATCCTTCATGTCGGCGAGTTGCTGCAGAAAATACGCCGCCGGAAGTCCCCGAAGATCGGCCGTGTCGGGCTTGCCTCGCCCGTCGATGAGATGACATTGCCCGCACGCGTTGTACGCGCCTTGCTTGCCCGAAATTACCGGAGCCGGAGGCGCAGGGTGCAGCTCCGGGAACCAATCTACCGTGCTGGTGCTGCGGTTAATCTCAGTATCCGTGTAGCTCTTCGTGCTTCCGGGAATATGGAAGAGCTGGCCATCGTCGGGTTTCGCAGGCTCGTGTACGCCCCTCGGCCAAGGCCAATCGGGATAATCGGTCCTCGCGACACTTGTTGGAGGCTCGGACGTCGACCTCGCCGCAGTCTGAGATGCATGAGAAATCTGCGTCACGGCGAACACGGAGAAGAGCAGGCAGCTTGCCGATACAGCGCACAGCGAGAGAAGTGATCCGCGATTCATGCCAAGAGTCTAGCGTACAGCGCTTCGGAATGTGCGTTTCTTCAGGGCCAACGGCCCTCTTTTGTGGCTCGCCGCTCTCCTGATGGCTCGCTGTTTGTCGTCGGCTCTCCGCTGACGCTACACCATCTGCCCTGAGCACCGAGTGGGAAGCGCCGGAGCTAGACATGAATCAATTCCAGATGCCTGGTTAGTCGGGTTACCGGACAAGTTCCTTCCCTGGCCGGAAACGTGGTTGCGGGAGGAAAAATACGAGACCCTGCGTTGTCGACAGTCCGGAGGTTGCGGGTTACAACAACACAGATAGACGGCGCAGCGACGCTCAGCTCGGCAAATCCACTAGCCACGGTCTTCGCTCACTAACTCCTATGGAATCCGCACTTCCAGAAACACGCCTGTAAACCCTCTGGAATGAACACTTCCAAAACAAAGGACTTAAAACCC
>Ga0308309_10001218_pt1 | contig 15363 bp, 15 predicted proteins | sample HubBroMetageWFT5_FD_192491 | JGI IMG/M metagenome (GOLD analysis project Ga0308309, IMG submission 192491) | Warmed and freeze-thawed soil microbial communities from the Hubbard Brook experimental Forest, New Hampshire - Hubbard Brook CCASE Soil... | ecosystem: Environmental > Terrestrial >...
CCATCATCTATGAATTTCCGCTGGCGGTTTCGCCGCTTTCCAAGCAGAAGCCGGATGAGCCGGACTGGGTGGAGCGTTTCGAAATTTTCGCCGGCCAGATGGAGATTTCGAACGGCTTCAGTGAACTGAATGATCCAGAGAACCAGCGCTCGCGGTTTGAAGAGCAGTTGAAAGAGCGAGAGCGCGGCGATGAGGAAGCCCACCAGATGGATGAAGACTACATCCGGGCGCTATCGTACGGGATGCCGCCGGCGGGCGGTGTGGGCGTGGGGGTGGACCGGCTGGCGATGCTGCTGACGAATTCGCAGACGATTCGGGACGTGATTCTGTTTCCACTACTGCGTCCGGAGAAAGCTGGAACCACAGAGGACACAGAGGACACAGAAAAGAAATAATGGAACCTGCACTTTCGTGGGTTGCCGCACTTCGAGTTTGACCACAACTTCCGGATGGCGGATGTGCGTCTTTTCCGCAAAGCTCTCGTCCAATGGGTATGCGTTTCGACTTCAATTCCGAGACTCGCCGCAAACTGGGTTACCGGCTCATTGACCAGGTTGATCGGTACTTCTCTTCCCTTCCGGACCGGGCGGTTCAGCTGCCGGCCGATCAGAGGACTTTTGGAACCTTGAACGATGCCTTGCCCGAGCTGGGGGACGATCCGGTTCGCGTACTGGATGAAGTTTTCGGCGAGATGGTGGACCAAGGATTTCACGTGCCGAGCGCGAACTACTTCGGCCTGATGAATCCGACGCCGACGTACATGGGATTTCTGGCGGAAGCATTGGTGGCTGCGTTGAATCCGCAACTGGCAACACTGGCCCGGTCGCAGCTGGCTTCGAAAATCGAACTCGAGACGGTTCGCTGGATTGCGGAGCGAGTGGGGTGGGGCGAGGAGTTCGGCGGGACCTTCACGAGCGGCGGCAATGAGGCTAATTTCAGTGGACTCGCGCTGGCATTGGCGGCGCATTTTCCAGATGCCGTCGAAAATGGCGTGGCTTCGATCGGCGGAGCGCCTGTTTTCTACGCTTCCGCTGAGTCGCATCACTCGCTGGATAAGTCGGCAGGGCTGCTTGGCATCGGACGGAAGGCCTTGCGGCGGGTGCCGCTGACTGGCAATTTGCAGATGGATCCGGCAAAACTGGATGAAGCAGTACAGCAAGATCGGGAGGCGGGGCGAGTGCCATTCTGTGTAGTGGCGACGGCTGGGACGACGAACTCCGGCATTGTGGATGATCTGGCAGCGATCGCGGCAGTGTGCCGCAAAAATCATCTGTGGATGCATGTGGACGGTGCCTATGGAGCGGCGGCCGTGTTTTCGGATCAGCACCGTGATCTGGTGCGCGGGATCGAGCTGGCGGATTCGATCACGATTGATCCGCATAAGTGGCTGGCGGTCCCGTTTGCCGCGGGGGTCATTCTCACTCGCCATCCCAAGTCGCTGGAACAAGCGTTTTCAGTGGCATCGCCTTACATGCCGAAGGCCGCTGGTGCACGTCTGCCGGACAATGCGCGCATCAGCACGCAGTGGACGCGACGCATGAACTCGCTGAAATTGTGGCTTACGTTGCGAGTGCACGGGCGTAAAGCGTACGAAGAGCATATCGACCGGCAGTTGCAACTGGCCCGCGCGTTCGGGAAATGGATTGAGCAATCCGAGCAATTCGAATTAGCAGCGCCAACCATGCTGACGATCGTCAATTTTCGGGTTAAGCGCGCAGGCCATAACGCCGAGCAGATAGCGGCTGCTCATTTGGAGATCGTTGAACGGATTACGGGCGATGGGCAACGCTGGATTTCCGATACGGTGGTCAACGGCGCGAGTGTCTTGCGGATGATGATCACCAGCTATCTCACCGAGGCACGGCACCTGCTGGGATTGCAATCGGCGCTCGAGGAGGCGGCACGGTTGGTTGAGCGTGGTGCGAGACGGCGGGGGTGAACCCCGCTACGCACTAGAAGTCGGGCAATCGTCCTCTTAACATCAGTCTAGAAAGAGACCGTTTGCAGCAGCGCTATCGTAGCGTCCTATGGCCACCGGCGACGCTGGGTCGATAGCGCTTTGCCATCCGGCCTCGAAGCAGTTCGCTTATTTTTGGGGATTCTTTTCCCTCGCCCGGGTTCGCTCGGCGACGTAGTCTTCCTTGTCGACGCCAAAGTTGGCGCTCAGGTAATCGATCAGGGGATCGTGATCCTGAGGCTCGACCAGGGCACCCCACTTGATCATCTTGTCGACTTCCTTGGTCCAGGCAGCTTTGCTGAGGCGCTGCTGCACAACGATTCGCGCCTCGTGACATTCCGTGCACGCAGTCGTGGCTTTTGCCTGCATGGAGCCGGGCGGAAGTTCTGAATTCGACGCCGATTGCGCCCATAGCAAGGGCAGCGCGAAAAAGGAAAGCAATCCACAGAGAAGTACTCTATGCCTGGACATGAATTTTCACCTGGTCGATGGCGTTGTTCAGGTAGCCGCTGGGATTCCACACGGGTGCGGCGGGTTGCGTGCGCCCCTGGCTGTCGGTCGCTCGGGACATGATCACATAGTCGCCGGGATTTGGAGCCTTCCACTGCAGACTGAACATACGCCAAGCGAAGCGAGCTTTGTCTTTCCCCAACTGTGCGGGGAGCCAAGAACTGCCGCCGTCGACGGAGATCTCGACCTTGGTGACGTCTGCTTCGCCGGCCCAGGCGACGCCTTGAATCTGTAAGTGAGAGTGCACGGAGGAACCGTCGGCGGGACTTGCAATCGCGGACTTTACGTTCAGAGCGGCGGCTGGGTGGGTGTCCTCCGGTTTGACCGCCTCTCCCGGCTTCACGGGTTGATTGGGCATCCGATAGCCAGGACTCATGAAGTTGCCTTCGAATTCCTTGTCGAGCACCTTGATTTCGGTGAGCCATTTGCAGGACGCGGCGCCGATCCAACCAGGGGTCAGGGCGCGCGCGGGAAAGCCGTTGTGCTTGGGCAACGGTGCACCATTCAGGTGGGTGGCAATCAAGGTGTCGTCATTGAGAGCTTTCTCGATGGGAATGCTGCGGACGAAGGGCGGAACCTTGCCGGGGACTTCGTCGAGTCCGCGAAACATGACGTGCTTGCCGGTTGGTTTTACTCCGGCCCGATCGAGCAGATCACGCAGACGTGGTCCGGCGAAGCGGCCAGTGCTGACGCCACCTTTCTGCCATTGGACGCCTGGGACCTTGGGGCGCTGAAAGGCTCGCCCGTTGCCAGCACATTCGAGGGTATTCACGACTGAGTGGGACTCGAGTTTCGAAAGTTCGGCGAGGCTCAGCTCGTAGGGTTTTTCGACTTCGCCGCCGATGGTGACCTTCCAAGTCGCTGGGTCGATGGCACTCGGCTCGTGCATGTGATTCCGCACGAAGAAATGTTCAGCGGGAGTGAGCCAGGTGTTGAAGTATTCGACGGGCGTCTCAAGGTCGAAGAACCGGTACGAGCGGACGATCATATCCTCCTTGCCGGGGATGGCGAGGGAGGAATCGGCGGCCCCAGCGAGGAGCGGGGGAACGGCCGCGACCGCGAGGGCGGCGGCGCTGCTGTTAATCAAGAAGTCTCTGCGGGAAATCATTCGGGGTTCACCTCGCCTATGTGCGTGGTTATCGAGCTGAGCAGGGTCTGAAGCGCCATTATCATCATTTACGCTACTACGGCGCGCCTATTTACCATGTTTACGGGGCGTGAGGGCAAGATGCCCTCACGACAGCCGGCGGGACGCCGGCGCTACGGTCGTTTTTTTCCCGCAGCTTGTCATGGCGAGCCCTGAACGAACCCTAGCCTGCTCTTGGTTTCGACGCTTACAAAGTCGGTGCCAGTCCCCAACGACGTTGTAGCGCGCGTTCCATGTTTTGGAACACTAAACGGTTTACGAGATAGCCCAGAGCGATGATCAACAGCATGACGGCGATGACCTGGCTCATGTCGTTCAAATCGCGGCCCATCATCAACTGCTGTCCGAGGCCCACGGTGAGGAAGATCATTTCGGCCTGAATCAGAGAGCGCCATCCGAAAGCCCACCCCTGTTTGAGGCCGGAAATAATATACGGCAAACTGGCCGGAAGCATCACGTACCAAAACAGGTGAAACCCGGAGGCTCCGAGGTTGCGCCCAGCCATGGTATAGAGTTTCGGCATCTGCCGGCGTCCATCTTCCATAGCGATGGTAACGGAAAGGATGCAGCCCATGAGGACGACAAACAAGATCGCCTTCTCGTTGATACCGAACCAGAGGATGGCGAGCGGCACCCAGCAAATGCTGGGGAGGGATTGCAGGCTGACGATGAGCGGTCCGACAGTTTCTTCTAGGAACAGGTTGCTGGCGATGCCGAGGCCGAGAACCATCCCGATGGCGACGGACAGACCGTAGCCGACGAGCATGCGCTTCATGGTGACCGTGATGGCGATGAGGAAGCTGTGATCTTTGAATCCGGCCCAGAGAGTCTCGGCGACGGTCCACGGCGCTGGAAAGAGATATGGAGGCCAAACGCGCAGCCTGGCCAGCAGGGCCCAGAGGCCGAGAAGCGCAGAATAGAAAATGACCTGGTAGGTCACCTTTCGGAGTGTGCCCCTGTTGGCAATCCACTGGCCCCGGAAGCTGGAGCGTGCAGGTTTCTGTCCCAACTGTTGATCAAAGGCAGGATTTTCAAGGACGGATGTTGAAGTGCCGGCAGCGTGGCTCATCGCGCGTACTCCGCTTCAAGAGACTTGTTAATTTCGTCTCGCAGGTGATCGAGGATTTCGCGGGCGGCCCGTGCGACGTTGGGGTCTTCGAGGTGTCTAGGCCGCGGCAGATCCACAGCAAACTCCTGCTTGATGCGTCCGGGGCGAAAACTCATGAGGGCGACGCGATCGCCGAGTCGTACGGCTTCGCGAACATTGTGGGTGACGAAAATGATCGTGCGACCGGTCTCGGCCCAGATCTTTTCGAGTTCGTCATGCAGCAGGTCGCGGGTCTGGGCGTCGAGCGCGGCGAAGGGCTCGTCCATCAGCAGGACGTCGGGTTCGGTGGCGAGCGCTCTGGCCAAAGCAACCCGCTGCCGCATTCCGCCGGAAAGTTGGTGCGGCCGGCTATCTTTGAACTGCGAAAGATGCACCAGGCGCAGGTAGTCACGCGTCTTCTCTTCCCGCTGGGCTTTGGGCAGGCCTTTCATCTTCATGCCGAACTCAACGTTCTGTCCGACAGTGAGCCAAGGGAAGAGCCCGTGCTCCTGGAAAATCAGGATGCGGTCGGTTCCGGGAGAGGCAACGACGTTGTCGTCGACCAGGACGCTACCCGATGTGGGCTTCTGCAGCGCGGCGATCAAGTGCAACAGCGTCGATTTGCCGCAGCCCGAGGGTCCAACAATGCAGAGAAACTCGCCTGGCTGCACTCGGAGATTGATGTGATCCAGCGCGAGTAAGCTTGAGTTCACTTCAGTCCGGTAGCTGAGAGATACATCCTGCAGCCGAATTTTAGGGGTGAGCTCTGGAGCTTGAGCGATGGCAAGTGCGGACTTGCTCGGGCCGGAAGTGCCACGAACTGGCTTGCGGGCGTCCGTCGGAAACGTAGACAGAGCGAAATTGGTCTGGGCCCTCATTGAATAATCTTCTTTCCTTTTTCCAGCAGCACTTGATTGAGCAGAGAGAGATCGTGGAGATTCGTGAGGTCGGGTGTTTGCCGTCCGAGAAAGCCGGCGTCGAAAGCCGCTCTTGCCGATGTCAGAAGCGAGTTGCGCAGCGGGTCATAGGTGACTTGCAACCGGGAGAACGATTCCTGCAAGACCGCGTCGGGAAGAGCCTTGCCGGTCTCTTTCTGAATTTGGCTGTTCAGGATTTTCTTCGCATCGTCGGGATGCGAATTGATCCACTCCGTGAGCTCGACGTGGGCACGAAGCCAGTTCTTGACTACGTCGGGATGGTCTCTGAGAAACCTGGGGCTGACGATCAAATTGGCGCAGATGAACTGGCCACCGGGCCACAAAGTTCGTTCATCCAGAAACAGTCGGCCGTTCCCTTCACGAATCAAGCGCGTGGCCCAGGGTTCGGGAGCCCAGGCAGCGTCCAGCTCTTTTTTCAGAAACAGCGTGAGTTGATCGGGATTCGCGAGCGGGATGATCTGGACGTCGCCCCCCTTATCGGTGGATTTCAGGCCATTGGCCCTCATCCAGGAACGCAGGGCCACGTCTTGCGTGTTGCCCAGCTGTGGGGAGGCCACTCTCTTTCCGTGAAAATCTGCCGGCTTCTGGATGCCGGCATCGTTCCGTACGACTAGCGCAGCGGCGCCACTTGCGGCTCCCGCGATGACGCGTACTGCTTCGCCGTTTGAGCGGATGTAGCCGCTGATGGTCGGGTTCGGTCCGATGTATGCCATATCGAGCGCGCCGGCAAATAGCGCCTCGATCGCTGCCGGACCGGCGTTGAATGTTTTCCATTCGATCTTGACGCCCGAACCGAGCGACTTTTCGAAGGTCCCGTTCGCCTTGCCCACCATGGCCTGGGCGTGTGTGATGTTGGGGAACGCGCCTACCCGAACGGTGACCGTCGTCTGCGCCCAAGCGGGCCAGCTTGCCAGAGCGAGCAAGCCCAGGATCGCGATCATGGTTTGGCGCCGGCCCATGGTCACCCCTTGCTTCCGGTTCCCGGAATCATCATGGGGAGCACGCTGGAGGTCTCGGTTGTTTTTTTCTTCCTGGAGCGCTTCTCGCTTTTTCCGGAGTCGCCGCGTGGATCCTTCACGATGTCTTCCAATGTGGTGTTCTCGAGAATCTTGGCGGCGGCATCACGCACGTCGAGGAAGACCTGGTAGAGGGCGCGGTGCGCATGATCCTTGTCGATCAGGGTACGGAGTTGCTCGGCGTCGCCAAACGGAGCCAGCGGGCCATCAACCAGGCGGATGATTTCACTCAGGTGGATTTCTTTGGGCGGCCGGCGCAACGCATAGCCACCCTTGGCTCCGCGAACGCTTTCGACCATGCGTGCGTTCTTCAGTTCCAGGAGAATCAGTTCGAGGAATTTTTCGGGCAGATTCTCTTCGTAGGCGATGTCACGAATCTTGATGGCGCCCTGGTTGTGGCGACGTGCCAGCATCATCATGGCTTGCAGCGCGTACAGCCCTTTTTGAGAAATCTTCATATGGCGTATCTTCCCATAAAGTCTATTTTATCTATAGAGTTTATTTCATTGCAGTACATTGCAAACGCAGTGCCATCCCGCTTACGGCCAGGGATGCAGCATGGCCTTTGTTTTCTTTTATTTACGAGAGGGCGAATATGACTTCTTCAAAGCCGCGTGTGCATGAACTTGCAGCTTGAGAACGGCGTTCTCCTCGCGGATTGCTTAATGTGCGAGGCCGTTGCCGGAAAGGCGCAGGACCTGAACGGTAATGTTGTCGGGGCCGCCGCGCTCGCGAGCAAGCTTCACCAATTCCGCGCAGGCGGAGGATGCGCTCTGGCTCGTGACGGCATGGAGGATTTCATCTTCATGCACCGGTCCCCAGAGCCCGTCGGTGCAGAGCACCAGCACATCTCCCGCCTGCATGCTCATGGGATTCGCAGGAGCGTCGGCGATGACTTCGCCTCCGGCACCCAGAGCGGCGGTCAGGATGTGACGCTGGGGATGACGCTCGGCTTCGTCGGAACGCAGGACTCCGGATTCGACCAAGCGACCAACATAGGAATGATCGCGGGTAAGACGGGTGATGGAATTGTCACGAACGAGGTAGAGACGGCTGTCTCCCACGTGGGCGTAGTACAGGCGGAAGTCGTTGAGAGCAAGAGCGGTGCAGGTGGTGCCCATGCCCTGAAACTCGGGATGAGCCTCGGCGTACTCGCGAATGCGATGGTGGGCTTCCTGAAATCCCTTGAGGAGCGCATCGCGTGGATCGCCGGTGGAATCCTGGCCGTAGACTTCCTGGATGGTCTCGATCGCCAGGCGGCTGGCTTCCTGTCCGCCCTCGTAGCCACCCATTCCGTCGGCGACAAGCGCGAGCCTTCCCTTCTTCTGAAAAGCCTCTTCCGCCTGAGGCTCCCAATAGGAGAGGGCATCCTCATTGTTTTCGCGCTGGCAGCCAACATCGCTCAAGCTGCCTACTTCGACTCCGGCACGAATCTGCATTCCGCCTCGTGGATGGGAATTTCGACGAGCTTACCGCTTCGTCTGGGATAGTGCTGACCAACTCCTTGCGCGTTCGCAGTTTGACACTACGGTTGAGCAGGACACCCACGTTCCTGGAGACTCAGGCGGGCGGGCCGGAAGATTATATACTTAGCCGAGGTTTACGGCGGAAGGGATGTCCCGCGCGGCGAGAAGCCGGGTTGGACGGCGGCTCTCGGAGTGAGGACACCCCGCGATGGCTCGGGAAAGGCTAGATTTCCCGGGCAGCGTGATCGGTGAGGTGCTTGCTTGCGTAGTCCTCCACCTGATGTTCGTAGACCTGCTCGACGTGGTCGGCGCAACTGGGCTCCCCATCCACGAGTTGGATGGCCGGCTTTCCGCACATCGTGCAGACTGAGGCTCTCTCAGGGTGCTTGTCCTCGATCCTCACCAGCTTGTCAACGACTGTTTTCAATTTGTCCATCTTGCCCTCGGTGATGCGAAAATTTCCGGCGACTCGACTCGCCGATTGAGCCATGGCTGTCCGCAGGCGACTCCCCTGACGTCTGCCCTCAGGCGAAAGCATGCTCTTCGACCGCCTCCACGTGGGCGCTCATCTTGATGGGGACATTCAGCGCGCGCGAAATCGGGCATTTCGTCTTGGCGGCTTTGGCGGCTTTCTGGAACTTAGCTTCCTCGCGTTGTGGCAAGTGCGTCGACACATGAAGCTCGATCTCTGAGATATCCCAGTGCCCTGCGTTCTCCTGCAGAGTGAGCACGGCCTCGGTCTTTACGTGCTCATCTTTGATGTGGGCCTTGGCCATCTCCTGGGCGACCATGAGAGAGACGCACGAGGAAACAGCGGCGGCGAGCATCTCTGACGGACTGGTGCAAGGCTCGTTCCCAGTGCTTGAGCCAAACGAGTACAGGGCGTTCGACATGACACCGCTGGTCGTGGTGACGGCTCCTTCGCCGATGGCCGGGCTTCCCCTCCAGGTGGCAATTGCACTTCGGATCATACGTTCTCCTCGATCAAATCAGTTCCTGAGTATTTTTATAGAGCAGGAGACAGCGAACGGCTGTGACTCGTGGCACAGTCCGATGGGGCATGACTGTGTGGGGAGACTGACAGCAGTCACGACTGCGATGTGAGAAGCTCAAAACCGCAAGAGAGGAAATGATGAAGAATTCAACGACGGATGGAAATCACTCCATGGGCAATCCAACGTAGTTCTCCGCCAAAGACTGGGCTGCGGCGCGAGAGCTGGTGACATAGTCGAGCTCGGCAAGTTGGCGGCGCTCGTCGAACGGGTTGCCTTCGTGGCGATGGAGCATGGAAGTCATCCACCAGGAAAAGCGCTGGACGCGCCACACGCGACGCAGACACGTCTCGGAGTATCGCTGGAGCAGGTCTTCGCGGCCAGTGGCATAGAACTCTTTCAGCGCGCGCGCCAGAACGCGGACATCGGCGACGGCGAGGTTGAGGCCTTTCGCTCCAGTGGGCGGCACGATGTGGGCGGCGTCGCCGGCGAGAAAGAGTCTTCCGGACTGCATAGGCTCGACCACGAAGCTGCGCATTCCGGTTACGCCCTTCTGCAGAATCGAGCCTTCGGTCAATTTCCAGTCATCGCCGCGGCTAAGGCGAATTTGCAGTTCTTGCCAGATGCGGTCATCCGGCCAGAGGTCGAGGTCTTCGTCGGGAGAACACTGCAGGTAAAGGCGAGTGAGGTGCGGCGATCGCATACTGTGCAGGGCAAAGCCACGATCGTGGTAAGCGTAGATCAGCTCTTCGGAGGAAGGAGGGGCCTGCGCGAGGATGCCCAGCCATCCGAACGGATACGTCCTTTCGTAAACCGTGAGGACGCCATCGGGGATACTTGGACGCGAGATTCCGTGAAAACCATCGCAGCCGGCAATGAAATCGCACTGGATTTCGTGGACCTGACCATCCTTTGCATAGTGAATGCTGGGTCTGTTGCCAGAAAAATCCGAGACGGAGACATCCTCCACCTCAAATACGATCTCACGGTTAGCATCGAGCCGAGCCTGGACTAAATCCTTGATGACCTCGTGCTGTCCGTAGACGGTTATCGCGCGGCCGGTGAGATCCTGGAAATCGATGCGGTGGCCGCGCCCGCCGAAGCGGAGTTCGATTCCATGGTGGATCAGGCCTTCGCGCTTGAGCCGGTCGCCAACCCCCATTTCGCAGAGCAACTCCACCGTGCCCCACTCGAGCACTCCGGCGCGGATGCGCTCTTCGCAGTATTGTCGGCTGCGGTTTTCGAGGACGACCGAGTCGATTCCTTGCAGATAGAGAAGATGGGAAAGCACCAGACCCGCGGGACCCGCGCCGACAATTCCGACCTGGGTGCGTGTCTGGCTCACGATCTGATTTCCTGTTGAGCGCGATTCACGGAAGTCAAGGTTTGCGTGGTGCTCCGAAACGGGCGATCACGTCATCGGGAACGGCTTGTCCCTCAATGGCCTCGGGATCAGCTTTCGAGCGCACCGCCCAGACGCGAGTCTCGAGGCATTCCACCGCAACAGCATCCCCCTTGAACAGCTTGTGTTGGACGTCAAAACTGCTGCGGCGCCATTCCACGATCGACGATTCGACCACCACATCGTCTCCGAAGCGGGAGGCAGCCAGGAAGCGCGCTCGGGTATCGACCATGGGGATTCCTACAATACCGTACGCCTTTAACATTTTGTGCTTGGGCAACCCGGCAGCTTCAAACAGGGCCGAGGTGCAGTTGTCGAAGTAAGCAAAGTAGCGAGGATAGTAGACGATTCCCGCGGGATCGCAATCGCCCCATTCGATACGTATGGTTTTCCGGTTCGTCAGCATTAGTGGTCTTAGTCGAGCTTATTTTCTCCCATCCATCTCGGCAAAAACAGCCTCGGCGGCGCGAAATGCGTTGTTCGCCGCCGGGACGCCGCAGTAGATGGCCGACTGCAGCAAAACCTCCTTGATCTCGTCACGGGTCACTCCGTTGTTCGACACGGCGCGAATGTACATACGGAGTTCCTCGGTGCGGTTCAGCGCCACCATGGTGGCGATCACGATCAGGCTGCGGGAATGTCGTGTCAGGCCGGGACGGGTCCAGATCTCGCCCCAGGCGTAGCGGGTGATTAGATCTTGAAACTCGCGGTTGAAATCGTTCGCGTTGGTGAGAGACCGATCGACGTGCGCATCGCCTAGCACCGCGCGGCGCACGGACATGCCTTGCTGGTAACGGTCATGATTATCCATGGCTATCCTCGCTCAAGCTTTTAGAAAGTTCAGCAATGCCGCTGTAAACCCTTCAGAGGCTTCGATGTTCGACAGGTGGGCTGCAGGAAGCTGCTGGTATTTGGCGCCCGCGATCCGCTCTGCAATGAACTGGCAGTCCCGGGGCGGCGTGACTTGATCGCTGTTTCCCGCAACAACCAGGGTCGGCACTTGAATGCTTGCGATGGACGCACGGGCGTCCATGTCGCGAATCGCGGCGCAGCAGGAAACGTAGCCTTCGGGTGGCGTGGTCAAGAGCATCTTTCTGGTGGAGTCGATCGCCGCCGGCGAAGCCGCCTGAAAGGCGGGCGTAAACCAGCGCTGAATCACACCATCGACGATGGCAGCCATTCCACTTTTCCGCACCGTCTCGATGCGCCCGTTCCAGATCTCGGCAGAGGCGATTTTCGGTGACGTGTTGCATAGGATGAGATGGCGCAGTCGCTGTGGATTTCGCAAGGCTAACCACATGCCGATCAGTCCGCTCATGGAGAGCCCACAAAAGTGCGTTTTTTCGATGTCCAGATGGTCCAGCAGAAAGATGACATCCTGGGCCAGTTGCTCGATTGTATAAGGGCCGGGAGTTACGGTTGATTGTCCATGGCCGCGCATGTCGTAGCGGAGGACGCAGAACTCGCGGGAGAGCACTGGCACCTGCGAATCCCACATCTCCAAGCTCGTCCCCAGCGAATTCGAGAGCACGATGGTCGGCGCCTGTTTTGGGCCAGAAATCTCATAGCGGAGCCTCACGTCGCGGAGTTCCAGCATTGGCATGGGGCTTATCGATTCTCCGTAGTACGGGTTTGGCTGGCGGCAATGGCACGATTGATGAACTGGTCGGCCATACCTGCGTAGTTTGCCGGTTCAAACAGGCTTTTGAGGTCGCTGGAGGACAGGTGACGACTGGCTTCGGGATTTGCGGCAAGGACTTCGCGCAGATGTTTCTTGTCGCTGACCGCCTGCCGCACCGCCGCTTCGACGATCTGGTGTGCAGCACGCTTCCCGACGTGTTTGGCTAGCGTCATGGAAACGGCTTCCGCGAAGATCAGTCCGTGCGTGACTTCAAGGTTTCGCAGCATTCGATCAGTATCCACCTCGAGTCCGGCGATGGTTTCGACCAGGCGGTGGAGCGCCCCGGCGGTGAGGCGCACCAGTTCGGGCAAAGTCTCCCACTCGGCTTGCCAGCCACCCAGTCCGCGTTCGTGCTCTTGCGACATTGCGGCCAGCATCGTGGCTGCCAGGGATGGCACCCTGGCGGCTGCCGAAAGAATCACCGCACTGGCGACGGGATTGCGTTTTTGCGGCATGGTTGAGGAGCCGCCCCGGTTCTTCCCGGCCGGCTCAAAGACCTCTGCGACTTCCGTCTGCATTTCAAGCGAGAGGTCGCGCGCAACTTTGCCGAATGTTCCTGTGAGCAAGGCTAGGGTCGACGCAACTTCGGCAATGCGGTCACGGTGCGCATGCCAGGGCATTGCCGGCAAGTCTAGATCCAGGTCCTTTGCCAGCGCGGCCGCGACATCCAATCCCTTTTCGCCCAGGCTGGCGAGCGTTCCCGCCGCACCGCCAAATTGCAAGACCAAAATGCGCGCGCGAAGTTCTTCAAGCCGCAGTCGGTGACGCGTCACAGCGTCCAGCCAGCCTGCGACTTTCAGGCCGAACACGGTCGGAACCGCCTGCTGGAGCCAGGTGCGGGCGACTATTGGTGTGGCGCGATGGTCGGCCGCCAACTTTTCGAGCAAAGGACAGAGCCGGGTCAAGCCGGCGGAAATAGCCTCAATGGCATCGCGCAGTTGCAGAATCAGGCCGGTATCAATTGCGTCCTGGCTGGTGGCTCCCCAGTGGACGTAACGTGCAGCATCCTGATCTTCCCTGGCGACGAGATCGGTTAGCTGCTTGACCATCGGGATCGCGAGGTTGCCGGCATCAATGGCGGCGGTGGCTAAGGAGCCAAGATCAAACAAAGCAGCATCGCATTTGTGCGCGATGGCGGTCACGGCGGCGGCCGGAATGACGCCCACCTTCGCTTCAGCGCGCGCAAGCGCTGCTTCGAAGTCAAGCATCCGCTGCAGCCGTGTGGAATCGGAGAAGATCCGATCGACCACCTCGGAACCGAACATAGGATCGAGCAAGGTCATGGGTCCTGCCATTGCAAACGCAAACTGTCTTGAACAGCGGAATGCTTCGAAACAGGAAAGGCGAAAACGCTGCTATGTTTTCATCAGTTCTGACACGGCACGAAATGCCTGGTCGATCGCACAGTCGGTGTATGCCGACGCCCCCGCATCGGAGTTGGCGATCGCAATCTGCCCGAACGGTTTTCGTCCAATCACCCAGGGCTTCTCATCTTCACTCCAATCCGGATCAAACAGTGAACTGCCGCTATAGGCATAGCCGTGGGCCCAGCGATTGACGGTGATCCCGTCTATGTCGCGGGCAGGATCGAAGCCGGCTGGACCTACCATGCGGCCTAGCTGGTCGCGGACATTTCGTTCAAAAGTCGAAAATGATGTGCGCAGGAGTTCCGCGCGTCCAGCACGATGCTGGTCGCGCACCGGCAATCCCGGTTTGCACGGAGTACGAAGCATGAACAGCACCATAGGCTCGTCGGGCGTGCTGGGAAACTGGTAGGTACCCAGGCTGACTGGAAAATCGAGAGCCGCGTACGTGTGATAGCTTCCGGGCGCCTCGATCTGGTGTACCTGAAGCTTTTGGAACGGAGACCAGTTCTTAATGGCCACGTGTGTGTAAACCAGCGGCGCCTTCACCAGGTAGGAGAGAGCGTCTTTTTGTGTATCCGGGAGATCCGGGCACAGATAGGGAATCATGCCGTTGTAGCAGGCCAGCACGCAACGCTTGGCACGAACGCTCGTGAGCTGCTTGCCGCGTTCGTACGCGATTTCGACTTCCCGCGAAGGAGCCGTGCCCGTGTGCGCGACGTGTACCACCGTACTATTCAGCCGGATGCGGATGGGAGATTCATTCTGGTCAAGGCGGCTGTAGTCGACCCGCGCGGTGACCACATCTTCCATGGTGCTGCCAGGGACGGTCGCGGGAATCAGAGACCTCACCAGCATCCTCGCAATCGAAGCATTGCCATCCGGGAAGTGGAAAATGTAAGGATCTTCCTTGCCACTTCCTTCTCCCAGGTTCATGCCATCAAAACCGGCGTACGTGTAGCCACCGTAGTCATCGGGACTTTGGTAGCAATCCAACGCCGAAACCGCGTCGATGCCCACCGTGAACAAATCATTGGTGTAGCTTTGGAAAAACTTCAGGGCGTCGGGATGAACCTTACAGATCTTGGTCAGGAAGTCGGCATAGCTGATTTTTGCCAGTTTGGCGCGTTTCTGCTCCGGGGAAAGGTCCGGGAGATAGTCGATTTTCTCGGTGTAGACGCGAGCGATGTCTCGTCGAACTTCCTCGCTCAAAGGGGTCTTGGCAAGAAACTCCGGCCAGGGCAGGACGTGGAGGCCGGGCACAAGGCGATCCTCTCCAAAGGTCTCGCGATCAAAAAAGACAGAGGTTCCAAGCTTGCTGTAGAGCTTTTGATCGTAGGCTTTGTAGAAGCCCTCAGTTTCAACGCCGAGGTCAGTCAACAGACCGCGGGAAACTTTGCTGTAGTGACTTGGAGTGTCGATGGACTGAGTACCGCCATAGCTCAAAAGCGTGCGTGTGCCGGAACGAAATTCGTTGCGCTTGGCATGGCCGCCGAAGTCGTCGTGATTATCCAAAATGAGGACACGGGCCTTGTCGCCGGCGTTCTTGCGATAAAAATACGCGGCCGCCAATCCACTGATGCCGCCGCCGACCACCACGAGGTCGTAAACCTCGCCCGTTTTCGCGGGTGTGCCGTCGGAATCCCAGGCCTCACCGTCGCGAAGACGATGGGCATACGTATACGTGCCATCGTGGTTGCCCCGTATGCCAGTCAGCGCGGGAGGGTAATAGTCGGGCGATTTTTCAGGCGCAAATTCGGTGGCGGCAAAGGCCGCCAGCAGCGGGTCGGCCGCGAGCAGTCC
>Ga0308309_10001219_pt1 | contig 15360 bp, 16 predicted proteins | sample HubBroMetageWFT5_FD_192491 | JGI IMG/M metagenome (GOLD analysis project Ga0308309, IMG submission 192491) | Warmed and freeze-thawed soil microbial communities from the Hubbard Brook experimental Forest, New Hampshire - Hubbard Brook CCASE Soil... | ecosystem: Environmental > Terrestrial >...
CAGCTATGCTGGATCCAAGGTGTGAGGCCGACGTTAATTACTGAACGCATTAGCAAAATTCCATTCGTGAGCGCCGCCAGCGGCGATCGTAAAGACCGCCGCTCCAGTATCGGACGCCTCGCCGTGGTGAATGCGTGACGAGGCCGAATTCGCTGGAGTTGACGGAGAGTGCCCATGCAGTCGCAATCGACCACTGATGGACCGGCCGCTTCGTCCGAACTGCAAAACCTTGCCGCTGTTGATGGCGGCCTGCCGGTTGCGCCGAACGATCTGGAAAAGCTCGCACGCTGGGTCCCGAAAAAGGAGATGGCGTTGCTGGTTGAAGTCTGCGAACGGGCACAAGGCGACCCTGATTTGGCCAGACCGGCTCTTCTCCTGTGCTCCGCCTATGCGGAGAGGGTCGCGCGCATGCTGGATCAAGATCCGTTCCCGAACCTAACCCGCCGGATCGCCGAACGGTTGCAGGAGCTGCGTGTCAAAAGCGGTTTGTGAAGGCGACCGATTCCAGGCAGCTCCTCTCAATTGAGATGGCACGCGACCGTGCATCGCGGCGCGATCTCTTTGCGAACCGGTGCCGCCAACGATCCGCGAAAGATCCCTTCGTAAAGCAGCCTGCCAATGCCGGGCCAGGCAAAGATCATCTCGATGATCACCGCCGCATTGATCATGACAACGAGATTAGCGCCGGCCAGGGTAAATACCGGTATCAGCGTTTTTAAATGCATGCATAGCGAGTACGACATAGCCGGTACCTCGAGCATGCTCGAGCGGGTCAGCCTCAGCTATGCAAGAATGTCCTGCCCTTTCTCAAGCGGGGGAAAACCGCGCTCTCGGGAGGGGTCTGCCTTTTGTTCAAAACACAGATCAGCGTGGCACTATCCCCCGGTAGAGGTGCCAGGTTGCGTGCCCGAGCATCGGCATTACGATGATCAGACCGAGAAAAAAAGGTATCGACGCGATCACTAGGCCACCGGCGACGATAACCCCCCAAGCAGCCATGGGCCCCGGGTTCATGAACACGGCGCGGAGCGACGTCAGGACGGCCGTGTCGACCCCCACTTCCCGGTCGAGCAGCAACGGAAACGATACCACGCTGATCGCCAGCACCAGTAAGGCAAAGAGGAAGCCAACTCCGACGCCTAGAGCGATCATGATCCATCCCGCCGGGGTGGCGAGCACGTCGTGCACGAAACCAGCGAGCGAGGCCGGCGGGGCCGGGCCGAGGGTGATCTCGTAAATCGCCTCGGCGGCGAGCAACCACAGCAGAAAGATCGCCATCAGCACCAGCCCCAGCACGACGATCGCTCCGAACGAGGGCGAGCGGAAGACCCCGAAAGCATCCGCCCAGGTGACCGCCAGGCCCGCTTCGCGGCGCCGGCTCATTTCATTGAGGCCGATCGCGGCGAAGGGGCCAACGAGAGCAAATCCGGAAGCGAGCGGGAAAACCAGCGGCAGCAAGTCGTAGCCGAATGCCAGCCGCGCCAGGAGGAGACCGACCAAGGGATAGATCACGCAAAGAAAGATGACGTCGGTCCGATACGCCGCGAAATCATCGAGACCCCTGGCGAGGACCTCTCGGAGGTCGAGCACCCCGATACGCCGGATAGCCGGCGGGGGAGAGTGCAGGTTGTCGCGTGTGCGGCGTCCGACTCGGCCTGCCGACTCGACGGCCGATGCGGCATGCTTGAACTGATCGACGCCCCACTCGACTGGATTGCGTATGGTCATGACCGTTCTACCCCGAACCGTTGGTTCGAGGGCCGCGGGCCACCCGTGGCGGCACGCTCTGCGGCCTCTGGTCACGAGAGAACCGCGACCCGACATTAATAATCTACGCCTTCAGTGCGGGAACGTAAACGGCTCACCGCGAGTTGGGGCTCCGCAATGCCCTTGCGGTGAAAACAGGGCGCCGATCACGATCGCATCATGCCGTTTCATCGGGCGCTCCCGAGTGCCGCATCGCGCAATGATAAAACCTGCGGCCAGCGATCAGAAGTTTGCCGCATCGCGCGAACGAACCCGAAAATCGCCATGATCGCGTGATACGTCAGCATCCATGAAGATGAGCCGCCGCGATCTGATGGAGCGCGGACCCGGCGATGCCGCCGCGGCGCATGAGTCTCTGTCCGTTTACCGCGGCGATCAGCGGGTCCAGTTCGCTGTTTGTCGCCGTTATTCCGCTGCCGCTGCTTCAAAAATGCCAGGATATCTTCCGCGGCGGGCGGTCTTCTGGCTGTTATTTCGCTGTAATAACAGCCAGCTCGGCGATCGCTTGCGGAGCGCCCTCGAGCGGTTCGGCATTCTCGTGCCCTCACGTCGGGCGCGGGGCCGCGGCAAACTCGGGCACCGGCGCGACCAGTTGCCGCGACCGCATCGGCCGCAGCACGAAGAGAGCGAGCGCGACCACCAGGAAATTCATCGCGGCAGTGATGACGAACACCATGTGCCAGCTGCCGGTCCATGCCTTGATCATGTTCGCCACCGGGACGAGAAAGGCCGAGGCGCCCTTGGCCGTATAAAGAAGGCTCAGGTTCGCGGTCGCGTATTTGGGCCCGAAGCTGTCCGTGCAGGTAGAGGGGAACAGACTGAAAATCTCGCCCCAGGTCAGGAAAATCAACCCCGAGAAGATCACGAACGCCCAGGGCGCGGTACCGAGCGAGCCGAGCAGCCAATAGCTGATCCCGCCGAGCCCGAATGCGATCGCCATCGTGTATTCACGGCCGATGTGATCGGAGACCCAGCCGAAGAGCGGACGCGCTGCGCCGTTGGCGACGCTGTCGACCATCAATGCAATGGTCAAAGTCGTGCCTCCCCACAACAACACGGTGTTGGCGACGTTGTAATCGCGGGCGATCAGCGCAATCTGAGCCGTCGCCATGAGCCCGCTCGCGGAAACCAGCACGAACATTACATAGAGGACCCAGAACACCGGCGAGACGAGCACCTCCCGTGGCGTATAGCTTCGCGATGTTTGGATGACCCTGACCGGCGTTCTGGTCGGCGTTTCGCCTGGGGCTGGATCGCGCAACAGCCATCCCAAAGCGAAGACGATCGCGCCCTGGATCAGCCCGAACCAGAAAAACGCCGCCGCATAACCATCGGCGGCGATGACCGCGCGGATCGGAATGATGGTCAGCACGGCACCCGCGCCGAAGCCAGCCGCTGTGAGGCCCACCGCGAGACCGCGGCGGTCAGGAAACCATTTCACCGAATTGCCGACGCACGTCGCATAGACGGCACCGGCGCCGGTTCCGGTGATGCAGGCCCCGAGATACAATATCCACAACTCGTCGGCGTAGGAATTGAGGATCCAGCCGATCGCGACCAGCACGCCGCCGACCGCCACCAAGAGCTTCGGTCCGAGCCAGTCTGCCAGCCAGCCCGCGATCGGGGTGAGCCAGGTTTCCAGCGCGACAAACAGGCTGAAGGCGACCTGGATGTCCACAACCGCCCATCCATGCGTTTGTTTGATGGGGTCGACAAACAAGGTCCAGCCATATTGCAGATTGGCGATCATCACCATGCAGATGATGCCCGCCAACAGCTGCATCCAACGGATTGAGGCGGGCCGGCTTGCAGCCGGAGCGCTGGCGTATGCCATATCGGATTCCTCCCTCTAGTGGGTCTGTTCTTGGGTCCGAGATTGTACCATAGCTTGATACTGTGCTAAACTGTCGAACGGGTTTTGTCCGCCTGCGTCTAGCAACTTCCACCGAGCGCGTCGATTCTCATGAGCTTTGTTGGCCGTATCATTGCCGGCGCCCGTGACCGGTCGTTTGGCGGCCCGCTCGGCAATCTGCTCGCGGGCGCAGCGCGTCTCATCCCGAGCTGGGTGCCGCCGCACGGCCACGGCGAGGACGCGAACGGCGACCCGCGCCGCCGCATCGCGTTCACGATCGCCGTGATTGCGCTCGGCGCCAAAATGGCCAAGGCCGACGGCGCGGTGACCCGCGACGAGGTCGCCGCGTTCGGCGAGGTCTTTCAGGTGCCGCCGGGCGAAGCGGAACATGTCAGGCTCGTCTTCGATCTCGCCCGGAAGAGCACCGCTGGGTTTGAGAGCTACGCTCGACAGGTCGGCCGGCTGTTTGCGGATGATCGGGCAGTGCTCGAAGACCTTCTCGGCGGCCTCTTTCACATCGCGCTCGCCGATGGCCGCCTCTGCTCTGCCGAGGACGATTACCTGCGCGACGTCGCCCGGCATTTCGGCTATGACGCGGTGGATTACGCCCGGATTCGGGCCCTCCACGTCGGCCCGCAAACGGATGGCGCCGAAGATCCCTACGCAATTCTCGGAGTGTCGCCCGGGACCCCCCTCGGCACAATCCGCGAGGCTTACCATCGTCTGGTGCGTGAGAGCCATCCTGATCTCGTGATCGCGCAAGGGCTGCCGCCGGAATGCGTCACGCTGGCGACGGCCCGGATCGCGCGGATCAACGCCGCTTACGACCAAATTGCCAAGAGCAATGCGCATCCGGAGTGATCCAGTTGCCGGCAATGGAGCGCTGCTCGCCGAATCACGGCCCCCGTCCCAAACGGGCGCGGATCGACATGCTGGTGCTCCATTATACCGGCATGGTTTCTGCAGCGGCAGCGTTAGAGCGGTTGTGCGATCCCGACGCCCGCGTCAGCGCGCATTATGTTATTGAAGAGACCGGTGCGATCTGGCGGCTCGTTCCCGAGAACCGACGAGCCTTTCACGCGGGAGCTTCTTGTTGGGAGGGCGAAAGCGACCTCAATTCCGTTTCCCTTGGGATCGAAATCGTCAATCCCGGCCACGAATGCGGATATCGCCCGTTCCCCGAGGTGCAGATGTCATCCGTCGAACGGTTGTGCCAGGAGCTGATCGGCCGCTATTCGATCCCGCCGCATCGGGTGGTCGGCCATTCGGACATTGCCCCGACGCGTAAGAGCGATCCCGGCGAGTTGTTCGACTGGGCCAGCCTCGCCCGCGCCGGCATTGGGATCTGGCCACCTTCAAAGCCTGCACCTAGAGGGTTCAGCATCGATCCTGCCGAGTCACTCGGCCACCTCTCATCGATTGGATATTGCGCGAATTTGGAGTCGCAAACGCCTGCGCTCGTCGCCTTTCAACGCCGCTTTCGACAAAGCTGCTGCGACGGCCGGCTCGACGCCGAAACCGCCGCCCGCCTCTCGGAGGTGAGGGAGGCCTTCGTGCGATCGAGGGCGTCGCCAGGAAGCGCGGCTCACCGTTCGAGTTTCAAGGCGTCCTGCAGTCCTTGCAAGTAATCGAGCTGTCACACCCCGCACAAGTGCAGAAAAAGCCGCGTCGGTTATATCGTAAAATCCTTGATTCCGGTCTCAGCAGGTGCCCTCCCGGCGAGCGGCTATTCTCGCTGCTTTTTGGGTGTCCGGCTGTGAACCGGATCACGCAACCGAATTAAAATGTCGATCGCGCGGCCCGGACGGCGCGTCGAAAGGATCCACGATGCGCTTCAATTCAACCGAGAAGGACGGCGTGTTTCGGCCTGCCGCCGGGCAATTTGGCCGGCTTGGTGATGGGCAATCCGCCATACTCCGTCTTCGCGCACAAAGAAGTTGCTGGTGGCGAGCGTGCCGCCTTCGAGCTCCTCCTCGCACAGCACCAACGCCACGTCGCCATAAAGAAATGCGTGCTCGTCAAAACAGGAGATGCGTGGCGCCCCGGGGTTCGACAGGATCCCGGCCCAGCTCTCGATGATCGCGTCGCGGTCTTTGAGCGCCGTCCATCCCGGGTGAACGCAGGCGACCGGCGCCCGTTGGGCCCAGAGCGCGTCCATGGCCGCGAGATCACGCGCCGCAAACGCCCGGTAAAACTCGAGATTGGCCGCAAGCACGGCATCCTGGTCGGTCATTGCGATCCCCTAATCTGGCGTCAAACCATACGATGGTGGCGCGCATGTCGCCAGTCGATCGACAGGAATGCCTATCGTTTAGACGTCGCATCGTGTCCGATCTCTTGGCTGGGGGGTACCGGTGCGCTGGGTGATTGGCCTCGATTTTGCTTCCCCCACCGAGGCCGGCCCCCGGGCCGAGACACGCAAACGAGGGAGGCACCAGGTGTTGAGCAGAATTTGGCACGCCGCAGCCGCGGCAGCCATCATCGCGAGTGCGCCGATGGCAGCGACGGCCCAGAGTGGAGGAACAATCAAGATCGGAGTCCTGCACTCGCTGTCGGGAACTATGGCGATCAGCGAGACGACCCTGAAAGACACCATCCTGATGATGGTCGACGATGTGAACAAGAAGGGCGGGCTGGTCGGCAAAAAGGTCGAGGCGGTCGTCGTCGATCCGGCTTCCAACTGGCCGCTTTTCGCCGAGAAGGCGCGTGACCTGTTGTCCAAAGACAAAGTCGCGGCGGTGTTCGGATGCTGGACTTCAGTGTCGCGGAAATCAGTTCTGCCGGTATTTGAGGAACTCAACGGTCTCTTGTTTTATCCGGTGCAATACGAAGGTGAGGAAAGCTCGAATAATGTCTTTTATACCGGCGCAGCGCCAAATCAGCAGGCGATCCCCGCGGTCGAATATCTGATGAGCCCCGAAGGCGGCTCGGTAAAGCGCTGGGTTCTAGAGGGCACCGACTACGTCTATCCCCGCACCACCAACAAGATCCTCGAGGCTTTCCTCAAATCGAAGGGGGTGGCGCCAGAGGACATCAAGATCAACTACACGCCCTTTGGGCAGTCCGACTGGCAGACCGAGGTGGCCGCGATCAAGAGTTTCGCTTCGGCCGGCAAGAAGACGGCCGTGGTCTCGACAATAAACGGCGACGCCAATGTGCCTTTCTACAAGGAACTCGCCAATGCCGGCATCAAAGCGTCCGATATTCCGGTGGTCGCGTTCTCGGTCGGTGAAGAGGAACTGGCCGGCATCGACACGAAAAACCTGGTTGGGCATCTGGCGGCCTGGAACTATTTCCAATCGGTGAAAAACCCGACCAACGAGGCCTTCATCAAGCAGTGGCACGATTACATCAAGAATCCGAAGCGGGTGACCAACGACCCGATGGAAGCCCATTATATTGGGTTCACAATGTGGAAGCAGGCCGTCGAACAGGCGGGCACCACCGATGTCGATGCGGTTCGCCAGGCGATGTACGGCCAGAAGGTCAAGGCCCCGAGCGGTTTTGTCGAGGTGATGAACACCAACCACCATCTGTCAAAGCCGGTAATGATCGGCGAGATTCAGGCGAACGGGCAATTCGACGTCGTTTGGCAGACCAAGGATGCGATCAAGGCAGACGCCTGGAGCCCCTACCTCGCCGAGGATAAGGGTAAGGTCGCCGACTGGACCTATCCTTGGGTCTGCGGCAACTGCACCGCACCCAAATACACGGATTGAGGCGCAAGGGAAGTCCTGAGGTGCCTAACCCTGCCAATCTTTCCCTCTCCCCCCGTAAGTGGGCGGAGAGGGAAATAGGCTGGGTGCAGGTCCATCTCGCGTGGCTCGCCGTGATCTCTCTTATATTGCTCGCCGCAGTATTCCCGGCGCGCGCCGATGAGTTCGCAACTCTCGTCTCCGCTCTCGGGGCTGACAGCTTTGTCGAGAAAGCGCAGGCGATTACTGCGCTCGGTAAGCTCGGTGACGGGCGGGCCGTTGCGGTTCTTACCGCGTTGAACGACGGCCGCCTGCTCAAAGCACCGGATGGCCGCGTTATGGTCTCCGATGCGACAAAGCTCATCGACCCGCTGACCGGGGCCGATGTCCCCGAGCTTAAGGCAGACGCGCTCGACCGAATCCGGGTCAACAATCGCCTTCGCGGCATTATAGAGGGCGCGCTCGGCGGGCTGACCCTTTTCAGCGCCGATCCGGCTGCCCGACTCGGCGCGGCTCGGGATGCGCTGCGATATCCGTCGGCCGACGAGGCGGCCTTGCTTGAAAAGGCCATAGCCGCCGAAAAGGATTCCGAGATCCGCGCAGCGATGGAGCAGAGCCTCGCGGCGGCGCGGCTCGTCTCAGGCGCCAAGCGGGAGAGGCTCGCCGCAGCGCGTACGCTCGGCACAACCACCGACCCGCAAATCAAAAATCTGCTCGCCGAGGTCCGCGCCGCACCTGATACCGACCCCGAGGTGCGCCAGGCGGCGGATACTGCGCTTGCCTCGATCAACAACCGTCTCTGGCTGGTTGGCCTTGCCGCCAATTTGTTTCAAGGCATCAGCCTCGGCAGCATCTTGCTGCTCGCCGCGATCGGTCTTGCGATCACGTTTGGCGTCATGGGGGTCATCAACATGGCGCACGGCGAAATGATTATGCTCGGCGCCTATGCGGCCTATGTCTGCCAGCAATTTTTTCGTGCCTTTCTGCCACCCGGGTGGATCGACGCCTATCTCGTCGTCGCGGTGCCGGTGGCGTTTCTGTTTGCCGCGACGGTCGGCGTCGTGCTGGAGCGCAGCGTCATTCGTTTTCTCTATGGCCGCCCCCTCGAAACCTTGCTCGCCACCTGGGGCGTCAGTCTGATCCTGCAGCAGGCAGTGCGGTCGATTTTCGGTTCGCCGAACAAGGAGGTATCCAACCCCAGCTGGATGACCGGGGGCTTCGACCTGATCGGCGGTTTCACGATTACCCGGAACCGCATCGTCATCATTCTCTTCTGCTTTGTCGTCTTAGGGGTGCTGGCGCTCATACTCAACCGCACCAGGTTTGGCCTGCAGATGCGCGCGGTTACGCAGAACCGTCCGATGGCTTCAGTCATGGGCATTCGTACCGCGCGGGTCGATGCCCTGACCTTTGGGCTCGGCTCGGGCATCGCCGGGATGGCTGGGGTAGCCCTTAGCCAAGTCGGCAATGTGAGCCCGAATCTCGGGACGATTTATATCGTCGACAGCTTTCTCGTCGTCGTGTTCGGCGGGGTTGGCAATTTGATGGGGACCCTGGTCGGCGCGCTGTCGCTCGGCATCGTCAACAAATTTCTCGAACCGGTCGCTGGGGCGATCCTCGGCAAGATCGTCGTGCTGGTGGCGATCATCCTGTTCATCCAGGGACGACCTCGCGGACTTTTCGCCCTGAGGGGCCGAACCGCGGAGGCGGGGGGCTAATTGGTTTTGGCGTACCATCCTGTGGGCAGGACACTGTGGAGCCCTGGCTTCTGGGCGGCCTTTCTCGGGTGCGGGCTGCTGCTCGCCGCGGCGATTCCAGCCATCAATCTGTGGATGCCGCCGAATTCGGCTGTCGCGTTGCCCGATTACGTGATCCCCTTGTTGGGCAAATATCTTTGCTATGCCCTCCTGGCGCTGAGCCTCGATCTGATCTGGGGATATGCGGGGATTCTCAGCCTCGGTCAGGGTGCGTTCTTCGCACTGGGCGGGTACTGCATGGGCATGTACCTGATGCGGCAGATCGGCACTCGGGGGGTATACGGCAATCCGCTGCTGCCTGATTTCATGGTTTTCCTCACTTGGCAGAAGCTGCCGTGGTTCTGGTGGGGGTTCGACCATTTCGCTTGGGCTGCGGCGATGGTGATCCTGGTTCCCGGCCTGCTCGCGCTGGTTTTCGGATGGCTCGCCTTCCGCTCCCGCGTCACCGGGGTCTACCTGTCGATCATCACCCAGGCGATGACCTATGCGCTGATGCTCGCCTTTTTCCGCAACGACATGGGATTTGGCGGAAACAATGGGATGACCGATTACAAGGACATCCTCGGCTGGGATGTGCACCAGCCGGTGACCCGGCTAAGCCTTTACCTCGCCGCGGTCGCCGCTCTGGGGCTCGGCTATCTGCTGTGCCGATATATCACCTCGTCCAAGCTTGGTCGGGTCTTGTTGGCTCTGCGCGATGCCGAAAGCCGGGTCCGCTTTCTCGGCTATTCGGTGACCAACGCGAAACTGTTCGTCTTCACGGTCTCGGCGGTTCTTGCGGGCGTAGCCGGCGCGCTTTATGTCCCGCAAGTCGGCATCATCAACCCAAGCGAATTTTCTCCCGGAAATTCGATCGAGATCGCCATCTGGGTCTCGGTCGGCGGGCGAGGGACATTATCGGGGGCGATCGTTGGCGCGCTCCTCGTCAACGCTGCGAAAACCTGGCTGACCGGCGCGGCCCCCGAAACCTGGCTGTTCGTGCTAGGCGCTATGTTCGTAGCGACGACGTTGGTGTTTCCGCGCGGGATCGTCGGACTTTTGCGCCAGGCCCGCTGGACCCGGCTGCGAGCGCCTGCTCCCGTCGCGGCAGGAGAGCAGGCGTGAAGATGGCGAGCACCACCGATGCTCTTCTCTACCTAAACGGCGTCACGGTCAGCTTTGACGGGTTCAGGGCACTGAACGAGCTCTCCTTGATTGTCGAGCAAGGCGAATTGCGCACGATCATCGGCCCGAATGGCGCGGGCAAGACGACGATGATGGATGTGGTCACCGGCAAGACCCGGCCCGATTCCGGTGAGATCTTCTTCCAGGGCACGGCGGATTTGACCCGCCTCGACGAGGCGGAAATCGCCAATCTCGGCATCGGCCGCAAATTTCAGCGGCCGACCGTTTTCGAAAACCTGACCGTCTTTGAAAACCTCGAACTCTCACTGGCAGACAGCCGCACCACCTGGGGAACCCTGTTTGCCCGCCTGAACCCCGACCGCAGTGATCGCATCGCCGCTACCCTTTCCCGCATCGGACTGACCGAGCAGAGCAATAGGTCTGCCGGCGCCTTGAGCCATGGCCAAAAGCAATGGCTGGAGATCGGCATGCTGTTGATCCACGACCGCACGCTGTTGCTCCTCGACGAGCCGGTCGCCGGCATGACCGACCGCGAAACCGAAGAGACGGCCGAGTTGATCCTCGATCTCGCCAAGGACCGCACGATTATCGTTGTCGAGCACGACATGGGGTTTGTCCGCAGCCTCGGCGCGCGGGTGACCGTGCTGCACGAGGGATCTGTCCTGGCCGAAGGTTCGATCGACCATGTTCAGGACGACCCGCGCGTGATCGAAGTTTATTTGGGCCGCTGAGCGGTGTTGTCGGTCGAAGCCGTCGATCTCTATTACGGCGCGAGCCACACCTTGCGGCGCGTCAGTCTGACGGCGCGGAAGGGCGAAGTGACCTGCATCCTCGGCCGCAACGGCGTCGGCAAGACCAGCCTGCTGCGGGCGATCTGCGGGCTCCAGCCGATTCGCTCAGGGCGCATCTGTTGGGAGGACCGCGTCCTCAACGGGCTTCCGCCGCATGAACGTGCGCGCACGGGCCTGGCACTGGTGCCACAAGGCCGCGAGATCTTCCCGCGCCTCACGGTCATGGAGAACCTGGCGACCGGCTTCGCGCCACTGACGCGCAGCATGCGCGATGTTCCGGACGAGATCTTCGCTCTCTTTCCAGTGTTGAGGGAAATGCTGCACCGCCGCGGGGGTGACCTGTCGGGTGGCCAGCAACAGCAGCTCGCCATTGCCCGCGCCCTAGTCACCCGGCCGCGCCTCTTGATCCTCGACGAGCCGACCGAAGGCATCCAACCCTCGATCATCAAGCAAATCGAGCGGGTGATCCGCGCCCTCGCCCAACGCGGCGACATGGCGATCTTGTTGGTCGAGCAGTATTTCGAATTCGCCCGCGACCTTGCCGCTTCATACCTGGTCATGCAGCGCGGCGAGGTAGTGCTGTCGGGCCGCCGCGAAGAAATGGACGAGGCGGCGGTGCGCAGCTATCTGACCGTCTGATCGGCTAGATGACTTCGACAGGCGGCGTAAAGATATAACCGGTGCCGCGCACCGTCTTGATCATCATGGGTCTTTGCGGATCGTCCTCCAGCTTGCGCCGCAGCCGTCCGACCTGGACGTCGATCGTCCGGTCGAAAGGTCCCGCCTCACGATTGCGCGCAAGGTCTAAAAGCCGATCCCGGGTCAGCACTTGATTGGCGTTGTTGACAAACGCGGCGAGCAGATCGAACTCTCCAGTGGTAAGCCTGACTTCCTTGCCCGAAGGCGAGTAGAGCTCGCGGCTCGACAAATCGAGGTTCCAGCCGGCAAATCGCGCCTTTGAGCGCGCCGCAGCCGTCTGCCTTTCGGTATTGCGCGTCGAAGCACGGCGGAGCACGCTTTTGACCCGGGCCAGCAGCTCGCGCAAGTGGAACGGCTTTGGCAGGTAGTCGTCCGCACCCATCTCGAGACCGATGATGCGGTCGACGATCTCGCCCCGCCCGGTTAGGATGATGATCCCGACACTCGATTCCTGACGCAGCGAGCGGGCCAGAGTCAGTCCGTCCTCACCGGGCAGCATCAGATCCAGAATGACGAGATCGACCGGGGATTGCGCCATCACCCTGCGCATCTCGGCGCCGTCCTGAGCGGTAGAAACCCGGTAACCCTCGCCGGACAGATACTCCTGGACGAGATCGCAGATTTCGCGCTGATCGTCGACAATTAGGATGTGACCGTTGTCAGTCATGCCGGCGAGCTTCCACTACCTCCCACCGCGGTCCGACCCCGCCGACAATAGCGCGGTCAGGTGAACCGGGGTCTCGCTTTTGAGCAGCATACATATAGTTACAAAATCTTACAGAAAACCAGTCGCCATGACATTATCGGCTTACGCCCCGCCCCTAAACTCGGCCGCGTTCGGATCGGCTGTCCCGGCCGATCGTGAAAGCCGGAGGAGCACCTGTGGCCGACACTTACCATGCCATCGAAGCCGAGATTCCGCGGCTGAGACGTTACGCACGGGCGCTAACGCGCGATGTTGTCAGCGCCGACGATCTCGTACAGGACTGCCTAACCCGCGCCCTTGGCAAGTTGCATCTTTGGCAGGATGGGTCCGATCTTCGCGCTTGGCTGTTCACAATCTTGCATAACCAATATGTCAATCATATAAGGCGCGCCGTACGAGAAGGCGCCGCAGTGGCGTTGAATGAAACCGAGCCGATGCTGAGCCGCGCACCGCAGCAAGGCAAGCGGCTCGAGCTGCGTGACCTGGAGCGCGCGATCACCCAGCTGCCGGAGGAGCAGCGTTCAGTCATCTTGCTCGTCGGTCTGGAGGGGATGCGCTACGAAGAAGTTGCCGCGGTTCTGGATGTGCCAGTCGGGACGATCCGCTCGCGATTGTCGCGCGGGAGAGAAGCCCTGCGCAGGCTCACCGGCACTGTGCCGGATGGGAATGCCGAAGCTGTCATTAGCGAATCGAAGCCTCCCTGCAGCCCGCCCCGGCATTCGCGCGGCCTCGCCCTGCGTTCCCAAGTCACGGTCGACAGTGCACGTCTCCCGCGGCGGCCGCGCCCCGGCATAGCCAAGGCGGCGCATATGGCAGGCTCGGTGTAGTTCTGGAAGGCTCGCTCCGCGACGTACACAATTTAACAGCCATCACCTGGAACCTTTTTCTGGAGAGCGAGTTGGCCGCTTAGGCGAGGCGCCGGACACTCGCCTGATATTCGCAGTCCGGCTTGGCAAAGTCTCCCTGTCGCGGGTTTGCCACCCGCAACCTTACCGGTGTCGGCTAACGTCGACGCCGGTTTTTTTAGCGCGGACAATTCGCCCGTCCCGCCTGCGGGAACAGGCCGGGGAGGCTGGTTGTTGGCGGGTGGATTCAGCGCAACAGCAAGGAAATCGATGATGTTGGGACGCCACGTTTATCGGGTTCATCCAACCGAGCAGGGTTGGACAGTGACGAAGGAAGGAGAAGATCACCCACGCAGTGGATTTCCGGACCGTGAGCAGGCAATCGCCGAGGCCGTCCGACTGGCCGAATCCGACGAGCCCGCCAAAGTGACCGTCGACACCGGCGACGGCACGATCGCCGAAGAATGGCTTTTTGGCAGCGACCCCGTCGCGGAACTGGGGGCCTGAGCGTTCTTCTGCGCCCAGCGTGATCAAGCTGACGACTATTCCCAACGCGCGACTTCGTCAAAGGCGAGGCGCGGCAACCTGGGGCGCAACCGGTCGCGGTCGCCGTAGCCGATGTTCAACAGAAAGTTTGTACGCCATCTTCCGCCGGGGAAGAATGCAGCATCGACCTTGGCGGCGTCGAAGCCCGACATCGGCCCGCAATCGAGCCCTTGCGCGCGCAATGCCAGTATCAAATAGGCACCCTGCAATGAGGAATTGCGCAGAGCGGTCTCTTCGGCGAATGCGGGATCAGTCGTAAACCATTTCCGCGCGTCGCTGTGCGGGTAAAGTCGCGGCAACAGCTCGAAGAATTCCCGATCATACGCGACGATCGCAGTAATCGGCGCCGTCCGCACCTTCTCGTAATTGCCCGACGAGACGCAGGACAGCAAACGTTCTTTGGCCTGCGGGCTGCGCACCAGGACCAGACGCAACGGCTCGCAATTGGCACTAGTCGGGCCGAGCGAGGCCAGTTCGAACGCGGCCTGGACTAGCCCTTCCGGCACCGGCTGATCCTGCCAATACGAGAAAGTTCGCGCTTGATTGAACAGCTGCGCAAGAACATTGCTCACCATCGATCCCCATACGCCGTGTACCTCGCGCATACTGCCGCGCGACGCCTCCCGGACCAAGGTGCGAACGGTGTATGCTCCGCTCGAACGAAGCGAGGCGAATCGACAGCAGGAGCGAGCGCGATGCCCGATTTCGGGAAGCGAAGGGTTGGACGGACTTCGGTTGAAGTGACGGAGTTAGGGCTCGGCTGCGCCACCCTCGGCGGCAGCCGCATCGCGGTCTCCCGGCAAGAGGCCGAAGCCATCGTCGGTGCCGCCTGGGCGGCTGGAGTTTCCTATATAGATACCGCCCCCTATTACGGTGCCGGCCAGGCCGAGCGTTGCGTCGGCGATGCGATGCGCTGGGTTCCGCGCGACGAATGGGTGCTCTCGACAAAGGTCGGACGGCTGCTGCGTCCTAGCCGGACCCCGGCTGAGAACATCGAACGCCGCCAGCCACTGCCGTTCGACCCGGTCTACGACTACTCCTATGATGGGGTCACGCGCTCGTTCGAGGACAGCCTGCAGCGGCTCGGGCTGGCGAGGATCGACATCCTCTACGTGCACGACATCGGCGCGATGCAGCATGGCCAGGAAGCCCATCCCGGGCTGATGCGCAACTTGCGCGACGGCGGCTATCGCGCGCTCGAAAAACTGCGAGCCGCCGGCACCGTGCGGGCGATCGGCATCGGCGTCAACGAGCGGGAGGTGTTGCTCGAGGCGATGGAATGGGGTGATTGGGACGCCTTCCTGCTCGCCGGCCGCTACACCCTGCTCGAGCAGGCGCCGCTGGAGGATTTGATCCCGAAATGCGAGAACGCCGGCACATCGATTGTCGTCGGCGGCCCGTTGAATTCCGGCATCCTCGCCGGCCGCGACACCTGGAACTACAAGGCGGCGCCGCCCGAGATCGTCGCTCGGGTCAATGCCATCGAGGCGGTCTGCGACAGCCATCGGGTGCCCTTGGCGGCCGCGGCGTTGCAGTTTCCGCTAGCACATCCGGCGGTGGCGGCGGTCATTCCGGGT